>Ga0255176_1000001_pt1 | contig 354650 bp, 425 predicted proteins | sample Atl_Atlam_RepA_8_2_FD_183622 | JGI IMG/M metagenome (GOLD analysis project Ga0255176, IMG submission 183622) | Freshwater microbial communities from Altamaha River, Georgia, United States - Atl_Atlam_RepA_8d | ecosystem: Environmental > Aquatic > Freshwater > River | place: USA: Georgia... | reverse complement strand
TGCTCTATCATTGCCTGCTAACTCTAGTTTGGCGTCTTGTCTTTGGCGCTTGTAGGTCAATGTTGAAATACCGTTAAGTGACATTATCGCTCCTCTGGGTATATCGGAAAACTGTTTCCTCTAAGATCTCTAGGATGTTTTGGTCCGTTTACTCCACCGCCCGCATCTGTGGTAACCGCATCGATAGGCAAGACTTTTGGATCTGGTGCTGTAGAATACGGTTGGGTAGATACGAGATCTACAATATGTTTGAATCTATTGATATCGCCATCAGGCGCAGTGATGGTCACTTCAGCATCAACGTCTTGTTGCTGTTGTTCGCCCGCTTCGATACTGTCGATTAGATCTAGCAAGCCTCGGATGATTTCAGTTGCTCTCATAGTTTAATATTTACCGTCTTAACTAGTTTTAATTTTTGCTAATCTGAGTGCTTGTAATATGCGTATATAAAGCCACCCTATATCAAATTCCCACCAATTCTTGCTGAGCTTGGGACTCGCTGGATCCAAGTGGTGGTTGTTATGAAGCTCTTCGCCACCAATAATAACACCCCAAGGGCTAATATTACGACTATAATCTTTCGTTTGTCCATTACGATACCCCCACCAGTGTGCTAGACCGTTGACTACACCCGCAGCCCAAAACGGAATCCATAACATTTGTACTCCCCATACTAACAATCCGACCGGGCCAAAGAACAGTAGGTCTATGACCAGCATTAAGAGAATCCCTCCGAACGGATGGGGAGTATAAATGTTACGTTCGATCCAATCATCAGGTGTGCCCATTCCCATTTTCATGATTGCTGGATCTTGTTTTGCTTTGACGTATAAAAAAGCACCACCAAATAATACACGCCAAATTCCATATTGCTTTGGACTGTGAGGATCTGCGGCTGTATCAGTAGCCTGATGGTGTTTTCTGTGAACCGCTACCCATTCTCGAGTATTCATTCCAGTGGTAAGCCATAACCAAAAACGCATAAAATGAGCCACTGCTGGGTGAAATATTACTGAACGATGTGCTTGACTGCGATGTAGATAAAGTGTAACAGACACTATAGTCATATGTGTCATCAGCAGTGTAATTAAAAATATTATCATCCTATATTTACTCTATAAATACCCTGATGGAAATAACAGCAGATAATTCGTATTGGACTGCCCTAAAATGGCCAGCCGCACCTAACGAAGACGATTATAAAGTTTTTGAACAGTATTGTACCGGGCGTGTGTTACTGTTAGGCAGTACCCAACTACTGTTACCATTGTGTACAGAAGCCTGGGATCTACATCCGTTGTACGACAATCCAAAGCTACGCCAGCAGGATTGGTTTACGCTAGATGAACATTGGGATACAGTAATAATAGATGGCGGACTGGCATTTGGTGAACAGTTCTGTAAAGATCTTTTAAAGGTAGTACTGCCACACTGCGACAGATTTGTAGCTCGTGCTTTTCTAAATCCTAACTGGCCTACTAAGTATGCTGTGTATTTCCCTCATGCTGATGAATTAACTCCACAGCCACTAGAACATCCTATCAACGAAGTTTATACATTTTACATATGGAACAGAAACCAACAATACTAGCCATGTACTCAGGCGGTTTAGACAGCCTGGGCATGGTCTATAAACTGTTAACTGAAGATGAGTACAAAAACTATGCTGTACACGTACATCATGTTCATAACAAGAACGCAGAAAATCGTTGGCGAGCTGAGCAGATTGCTGTGGACATCGCTACAAAAGAACTAAAGACGTTAGGTTTTAAGTTTGCCTACAGCGAAAGCGAGATAGGCACACTTCCCTTTGGCGATAAATTTATGTTTGACACAGACAGCATGAACTTCTTTGCTGGCTACGTTTGTAGTGTTAATCCCAACATTGTGAAAGTTGCTATGGGTATGCAGGCCAACGATGCTAACCAACGCCTAGAAGAACGACGTATCCGCGGTAATAAAATACTACAGGCATTTACACCTGCTGAAAAGATCTACCCTGTGATGAACATGACCAAGCGTGAAATCTACGACATGCTACCAGAGTCATTGCGCGATAAGTTTTGGTCATGCCGTCGTCCACAGTACAGTGAAAAAAATATCGCACCCTGTGGAAGGTGCGATACTTGTTTAACACTTAAAGAACAGGGTATTCGTTAATCCCAAGATCCACCGCTTTGTTGCCATGCGCCGTCTGTGAATATCAGTGTACAGAACGCACGACTGTCATAGTAACTAGCATTAGCATCATTGAATATTCTGAATGGATATAATAGTCCGTTGGTGCTGGCAAAACCACCTGTTCTAAAGTTAGCCACATCAACACTTACGTTTGCTGGTGTAACCCCAGTCTGTGGAACTAGATACATGATCTGACCTTCTACGCCATCTGCTAGAGTATAACTACCATCTGCTAATTTGTTAGTTGCGAATTTAACGTTCAGCGGTAAAGGTGTACTTGTATAGGTTGCCGCTACAGTACCTTGTATCAGAGCACCAGGAATAGTAGTGGTCCTGTCAGTGCTGAATGTCCAAGTCTCGCCACCTAGCATAGGTGTGTATGCCTGTATAGTAACTATACCGTTGGCACCTAGTTTTAGATACTTGTTGTCATCGCCCCAGTATTGATCATAGTACTCGTTGTTGCCTGTGTCAAAGTGTAGGTGTGTTGGATTATCGCCCCCACGGATTTTAAAGTACATATCATTAAGGTCGGGACCTGGTGCTAGGAAAAGCCCACTGCCTCCACTGTTGTCTCCTGTGCCTCTCAATATGTTGTTGAGAACTGTCAAATCACCAATAGGTGTGCTGAGCACATACTTGGTTGGCACTAGGAAGTTAGTGGCATCTGTAGCAGGAGTCTGTGAGGCGATAGTAATGTTGATAGCATTGTCGCTGTCAGTCTTGCCAGCGGCAGTCACTGTGAGATCTGACGCTGTGTTGTCTAATAAGCCACTGAAACTGGCTCCTTTGAAGTCCCAATCACCTACTGCGAACAGCGAACCTGCGTTGCTGATTTGAGCAATAAACGCAGTCTCAGGATTAGGTCCTGGATCGCCATAACCACCGCTAACAGCCACATAGCCGCTCTTAACGGCAATGTTGCTGCCGCCGCCCGATCCAAACCAATTGCTGCCAAATGTCCAGGTTGTGGTATTATCCAGTAGACGTTGCCATACAACAGATCCTAATGGAGTAAATTTGGCAATGACAAAGGTATAATCACTGCCTCCTGCGTTTCCAGTTACTCCTGACAGATATAGACAGTTGTCTGGTCCTACTACCACACTGGTAGCAATATCTTGGCAGTCACCTATGGTTCTACGGCTCCATTGTTTCGTACCATTGCCGTCCATCTTTAGCAGACTCATAGCAGTAGTAGTTCCGCTAGCACCGTCTGATTTCCAATATTGACCACAGATGTAGATATTACCATCCGCGTCTATGTCAGCATCTGCTCCTGAACAGTCAAAACCTGCGTCATACTGTATGGCTTTTTGCCACTGTATGCTACCTGCGCTGTCGTACTTGACTACCAACATCTTGTCGTAAGAGTCACCTGCTGTTACTGTGCCTACTTTGAGGATCATGTCGTCTGCGGGACTAGTACCACCAAACCCTGTGCCGCTGAGCGTTCCAAGCACGTCGTCAACACTTCTGCCACCAACAGGATCAACCACGCTGGTAAAGTTAGGAACGCCAGCTGTAAATTCAACAGCAAAAGTCAGTCCTCCAGCAAAACCACCAGTATTATTTGTCCAGTTGGCGTTGCTCGCAGGATCTGAATATAGTGTAGCGGCTGTGTTTAGTATGCCTACATTGTCCATGTAACCTATGACTACGATTTCACCCGCAGGTCCTACGGCCATACCATAACTATATTCGCCGTTTTGTCCGTCTAGTTTTCTGCTCCAGATTATATTACCAGTATCTTTATCAAGTTTGGTAGTGGTAAGGAATGCTTGCCCACCACTGTAGGCATGTCCAACCATGACAGGATTGCCGTCGCTGGCCACATCTACAACTTGGCTGTAACTCTGTTCACCAAAGTCAAAACTCTTCATCCATATAACATTACCGTTGGCAGTGTTTAACTTCATCAGTGAACTGACTTGATAGGCCGCAGGGCTTCCTGTGCCGTCTAGTTCTCCTGCTACATATATCGCGGTGCTGTCTGCGGCCAATCCCCAACCATCTGAATATTGTCCAGCAGCAAATCTCTGTTGCCATAGTTTACCGCCACTGGTGTCAAACTTGGCCACACTGATGTATCTTTCAGTATTGTTGGTATCGTCGTGACTGAATAGTGCTATGACGTTGCCGTCTGGATCATACTCTACGCTGGTAGCCGCAGTAACATTATCACCTACAGTATCTGAAGCAAATGTCTGTACCCAGACGTTAGTGTCTGCTCCAGCACTTAACACTGAGTTACCACTGCTGTCTACGATGTCTCCGCCTACAGGTAATTCTAGTTTACCATCTGTTTTGAATAACCAACGTTTAGCATCTTCGTTGGTATAGATACCAACGTCTACGCCGCCACTTAAACGCAGGGCGTTATTATCAATAGTTGTATCTTGATCTATATAACCGTAATTAAAATCAATTCCGCCATTGGTTGGTAGACTTAGATTACCACCGTTGTCAAACACCCATTCGTGCTGTGAGGTGATTCCTGTGCGTATGTTGACATTACCGTTGTTGCCAGTGCCCACTCCACGACCGCCACGGATGTTTACATCAGCACCGTTACCGTTGCCACCAAGAGCATCACCTGCTGAGATTTCTATGTAGCCGCCAGTGTTTGAACCACCGTTCCAATCTTGAGCACTACCGCCTTCAATCTTTACATAACCACCTTGGTTGTTCTGACCCTGTCCACCACGTATCTTGATGTCACCACCTGATCCACCAATGTCTTGCCCGCTAAATGTGCCTTCTCCGCCTGTACCACCCCAGATATAAACATCGCCGCCTTCGCCTGCGTTAGGTTGTTGCCAAGTACCATAACCACGCTGTCCCTGGATAACAAGACGCTGTGCGTTGGCATTATTGCTGTCTGGCACTGGACCTGTGATGATGATCTGTTCAGTAGGATCGTTTTCTCCGCCTAGTCTTAGCGTAGGACCGTTCAGACCGTAACCGTTTTGATAACCTGTATTATTTAGACTAGGAAGTTTTAGGCTACCGTCTTGAGCAAATGTCCAAGCGTGATTGCCGTCGTCACTCTCAATAACAACATTAGTGTTTGCTTGAATACTTACTTCGTCACCGTTGGCAGTAATAAACACATCGTCTGCGGCATATAAGTTAAGATCGCAGTCTCCTGTATAGCCCTGAGGACGTAGTGTTTCAATGGTTAGGTCACCAGGATTGCGCCAACTGATAGCACCATAATCGCCATCTTCAGTGGTTAGATCTACTAAACGCTTCCAGATTGGCAGTTGTGTTCCTCCGCCATTATACACAACGGTTATGCTGGTACCTAATGGAATCTCTTGAGGGTCTCCAGGGCCAACCAACCACGATATATACATTAGACCAGCCGGATCGTTGAAACTGGTAGAAGTTACGTTCTTAGCACCGCCCCAGGTTGCGCCAGCATCAATAGTGAACTGTCCTTCAGTCCAACTGCCGTATCTGATAATGTTATAAATTTCTGGGCTATTTTCTATTGATAGCACAGCACTATTAAAAATTCCACCGCTCTGTGATATATCGTATAGTTCCACAGTTACACTAGTAAAAGTTCCCTGTAGTCCTGTAGCAGAGTTTTCCCAGTCTGCTGTACAGATGTAGGTTTCGCCTTCTGGTGTTAGAGCGATTGTACCTCTAGTATCACCTGATTGACCTAGAGGAAACGATACTGTACGTTCTACGATGCCACTGCCACTACTACCACCGCCACCGCCGCCTAATACTGATATGCCTGAAGAATCTAGAATATCACCACCTGCGGGTAATGATAAATTACCGTTAGCGTCAAATACCCAAGTCTTGTTATTAGTCGATACAGTAACAGCACCAGTGCCGCCACTGTTGTTGCTAATAGTTAGATCGCCGCCTTCTTCAGTAGTTGGTATATAAATGCTGCCATCAGCATTGCCTTGTCCAGGCTGTATGTATAGACCATTGCCTGTGCTGTTGTAGGCTGTGTCACCATTGAATGCCCACTGTCCTGTGCTGGCACCGCCACCTCCTGTGAAAGGATCACCGTCTAAACTTAGTGTACCGTCGTCTTCTAATTTAAATTCGTGTTCACCGTTGGTTAATTTTGATGTAACAGAATCACCGGCGTTGCTGTCTTCTGGATCTGGTTCTTCGTTTTCTTCGCCAGGATTGATAACTTTTGTTACTTCAAGTTTACCAGCATTGTTGGTAAGTTTAATATTGTCTAAGTAGATACTGCCGCCTGCTGTATATACGTGACGCCATTGTTTATCAGGACTACCTAGGTCGTAAGTATTATCAACAGAAGGAAGTATGTTTCCTGCTACTATTCCGACATCTCCTCCTAAAGTCGCATCAGTTAGATAGTCTAGTTGCGTCCAGGTACTAGTTCCGTCACCAATCTTGAGTTTATTATTGGTAGTATCATAACCCGGTTCACCGAGAGATAGTATTGGATTCGCTGCTGTCCAATTTGCGGCAGTGTCTCGTCGTAATTTGATTCTTGTTGTCATTTGTCTAGTCCTGTTATATTACTATTGATAATACTTATTAATTTTATGGAGTCAGCCATGTAGCAGCTACTCCACCATCGATCGTTAAATCTCCATTTATCACTACATCACTGGCGAATGTCGTCCGTTGAGCAATGATGATAGGTGTGCTATCAGTGGTGCTGAGTGTGCTGCCATTGAATTCAAAGGCCCCTAGATTCAAAGTAGGATCTGATATAAGACCTAATTTTGTATAAAGTTCTGTAAAATTTTCATTGATCTTTACAAAAGCAGTGCGTAATGGATCGCCCTTGCCGCTGTTCGCTGTCGAAACATTGATTGTCTGTTTAGCCATTATATTCCGCCCAACCTTCTGATAGTGTCAAGCTCATCTTCTTGTCCTTGACGTTTCATAAATTCTAAAATCTGATCGTAGTCTTTCATGGTCGCTACCCTATTCTGACTGATCTTTGTGACTATCTCAGCAACATCATGTAGGTCCATATCGTTTTTTATGTCCTCTCGAGCTAGTTCTATCAGCCTGATAAACAGCGGAACATCAAGTTTGATTATATCCATTTGGCAGCACCTTAAATATACTTTTACTACATATTTATCGGAAGACCATGATTAATAAAGAACCGTTCCAAAGACTGATTGACCAGCTGAAAGCTGAGGGGAAATATAGGGTTTTTAATGATATCCTGCGCGAAGCTGGAGACTATCCACACGCTATATGGTATGGTCCCTACAATATTAAGAAGATAGTCAACTGGTGCTCCAACGATTACTTAGGCATGGGACAGCACAAAGTTGTGCTAGATGCCATGCGCACAGCACTCGATCAAACGGGTGCGGGTTCAGGAGGTACACGTAACATCGCAGGAACAACACACTACCATGTGGCTCTAGAACACGAACTAGCAACTCTACACAAAAAGAGCGGAGCTCTGTTGTTTAGCAGTGCTTACGTGGCCAACGAGTGGACATTAATCGCGCTAGCAAAGATTATCCCCAACATAGAGTTTGTTTCAGATTCTAAGAATCATGCTAGCCTCATAGAGGGTATGCGCCATAGCCGAGCGCCTAAACACATCTTCCGACACAATGATCTAGCGGATCTCAAAGAGAAGCTAGAAACCGTCAAAGGCAAGGCCTGTGTCGTGCTAGAATCTGTTTACTCTATGGACGGGGATATTTCTAAACTAAAAGAAATTATCAAACTATCTAGACTGTACGCTGCTATGATCTATGTGGACGAAGTACATGCGGTAGGTCTCTACGGTGAGCAGGGCGGCGGGATCATAGAGCAATTAGGATTAGAGAATGACGTCGACATAGTCAACGGTACGCTTGGGAAAGCCTACGGAGTACAAGGTGGATACATTGCTGCTGATAAGATAGTTATAGATGCTATCCGCAGCATCGCTAGCGGTTTTATATTCACTACCAGTATCAGCCCAGTGATCTGTGCCGGAGCACTGGCCGCTGTAAAATATCTCAAGCAACATAGCGAGCTTAGAGATCGACATCAAGAACGAGCAGCTAAATTGAAACAGTTGTTAAAGACTAACAGTCTGCCTGTTATGGAAAGTGAAACGCATATCGTGCCAGTAATAGTTGGTGATGCGTTTAAGTGTAAGAAGATATCAGACGAACTGCTAAATGAGCATAATATCTACGTACAACCTATCAACTATCCCACAGTACCTGTAGGCACGGAAAGGCTGCGTTTTGCCCCTACACCTTTCCATAGCGATGCTATGATGGAAGATCTAGTAGACAAGCTTCGAAGATATTTTTAAAGTCCTAAGAATCTTTGATTAAGTCTGCTGGTCCAACCCAACTGCTCTTTGAGTATACCATCAGCTGTATCCCAGTCAGTCAGTGTTTTGTAGACAGCGATAGCATCTTCAGCAAACTTCCTATCAAACTCGATATCCAGTTTATCTAATAGATTTCTTTCCAACCACATGAGATGATGTTCTGGATTGGGATGCGGATCTGTGGTAGTCGTGGGCGTCAGTTTGTTAAAAGTCCAGTTCATGATTTTTCTTTTTAAGGTAGTACCTTTATAGCCTGTAGAGTCTGTGAACTCCTGTATGGGTTCTAGCCAATCGTATTTTTCCCACAATACATCGTAGATACGTAGGTCATCGAAGTGTTGATAGTCTTTGCGTAGATCAGGCCCACTGGTGATATAATATTCACAGCCTGTGCTTTCCAGCAACGCCATGGCCGAATGTATTTCATTCAAGCTGTACATAGCGTAGCTTTTTTCCTGCCATGATTCTAGAACCCATCTGATCATAACAGCACACGAGTGTATGTTACCGCTCATGCTCCAGTTGCCGAATTCTGTAAGGCCAGTGGCATGATGATCGAATCTATGGAAGTGTGTCCATTGTACTATGACTAGATCACCTGGGCCTATCTTTTGGCTGAGTATGGCTTCCGATAGACGCTGTGCTATAGCTCTGTTACCAGAGCCTCGAACAGCCCAATTTTGGAAGTCGTAGCTGCGACCCAACATGTCGGCCCATGTGGGCCATGTCCAATCCACATAACTACAGCCAAAAGTGAACAGACGTTTCTTCATGGACGCTTATCGATGATATGATCGATGAGTCCGTAGGATAGAGCTTCTTCGGCGCTCATGAAAAAGTCACGTTCCATATCAGCAGCAAACTCTTCATAAGTCTTGCCCTTAGAGTTGTGTTTGACATAGATCATCGTGAGATTCTCTTTCATCTTTTGGATCTCACGTGCCTGGATCTGGATGTCTGTGGCCTGTCCACGAGCACCGCCCGAGGGCTGATGGATCATGTGTCGAGCATTGGGCAACATGTAACGCTTGCCTGGAGCTCCTGCTTGTGCTAGTAGACTGCCCATCGAACAGGCTTGCCCCATAACATAGGTAGCTACAGGACATTTGATGAACTGCATGGTATCATAGATGCTCATACCTGCTGTGACTACACCTCCGGGGCTGTTGATAAACAAGTTGATTTCTTTGTCTGGATTCTCGCTTTCCAAGAACAATAATTGAGCAACGACCAAACTGGCCATGTGATCTTCAACTTCTCCGTTAAGCATGACTACACGTTCTTTTAACAAACGACTGTAAATGTCATAGGCACGTTCACCTTTGCTTGTGGATTCAACTACCATTGGTACTAGCATAATAACTCCTTGAATGATTCCTGTTTTTGTTGTTTCAACCATTTTATCACACGTTGATCAGCAGCGAATCCAAATTGCTCTAGATCCGAACGATCAGCTAGCGTATCGTATTCTATGCCCTTGGGAATAGCGTGTAGGACATTAGTTTCGAAAACATCAGCGATTTCGTTGATGCTGACGTTTTGCCCTGTGCCTACATCATATGTTCCAGGATCAGCTTTATCTAATAATAGTAGCATAGCTCTGACTACATCGTCAACATGAATATAATCTCTACGCTGTGTACCTTCACCGCGTACTTCTAGAGGCAATTTGTTTAGATATCGATCTATAAATTTGCCTATAGCTGTGCCTCTATTTCCTAAGACCATACCCGGACCATAGATAGTAAAAGGCCTAGCTATGATTAGTTGACAGTCTTTTGTTAGAGCTTTTAGTGTATACTCGCTAGCCAACTTGCTGATAGCATAAGGATTGAAAGGATGTTTGGCAGAACTGCTGCTGACATAGATAAACTTTTTGATTCCTATAGATTGACAATATTCAAAGAACTTGGCTGTGTTAGTCAGATTGGTCTGATAGTATTTTTCATAATGCTGCCAACTGGGATCTATCCTAGCTTCGTTGGCACAATGTATGACCGCAGACACATCTTCTATGTTTAGTCTATCCACAGTTTCAAATGGTTGCCAAAGAAATTGAACTTGTTCATCGAACTCATGATAGTTTTTGTCTAATGCTAGAACATCATAGAGATCTTTAAGTGCTGTAACCAAATGACTGCCCAAAAAACCCGCAGCGCCTGTGATCAGTATTTTTGTTTTCATCACTTATCTATCACTGATACCCATTGACCGATTAAGGTTCTGAGTGTATTATTTGACTGTTAAATACATTAACAAACTCCCAAAGAAGTTCAAAATGTCAGATACCCTATTACTAAACGCAGACGCACAGCCTGTCAGTCTTTTGCCTTTGAGCACGATCTCTTGGCAAGATGCCATTCGATACCTTGTATTAGAAAAGGTAGAAGTTCTCGCTTGGCACGAAGATTGGATCGTGAGATCAGCCAATTGGCAGACTCGTGTGCCCGCTATCGTTATACTCAAAGAATACTTCAAGAAGAAGACCTATGTGCGTCTAACCAAACGCAACGTGTTTCTTCGCGACGAGTATCTCTGTCAGTATTGCGGTATAGAGTGTGGTGCTGACGCTACATTAGATCACGTGATTCCGTTTTCAAAGGGCGGCCGCAGCACTTGGGATAACCTGTCTACTGCTTGTAAACACTGTAACTATCTCAAGGCCGATAAGACCAAGATGAAGCCTAAACGCAAACCTTATCGTCCTGACTATTGGGAACTTACAGAAAAGCGCCGCAAGTTTGGATTCCACATGAGGCATCCAAGTTGGGCAGACTATCTCAACACTTGACGGTCGTGTCTTAGCGACTGTATAATTAGTGTATGTTTCCATATATAGGCGGCAAAGCTCATCATATTAAATGGATGGATCCTCTGTTTCCATCGAACTATTCTATCTTTGTAGAAGTGTTCGGTGGAGCAGGGTGGGTCTCTGTGAAAAGCAAGAACGTAGGCACATGGGCCAAAGATCGTTACTACAACGACTATAATCCACTGTTAGCCAATGTGTTCGAATGTTTTCGTTTGGATCATGCCAGGGTACTGAGCCTGATGAATGCCACTCCCAAGAGCGATATCAACTTATATAGACAGTATCAAAAAGAACTGTTCGTGGATCTAGATTGGCAAACTGTTATCCTAGGCGACTATGATCTAGCTGTCAAATATCTTTACTTACAGACACAGGTATTCGCAGGTACACCGCTTAGTGCTAACAATGTGCCTTACTTCACAGAAACCAAAGCAGGTGGCAAGTATCCTAGCAAATATGATACATTAAAACGCAAGCTGTCTGATCATAGGATCACGGATAGGCTTTCAGCTATCACTGCTGTGGAGAAACTAGACTGTATCGATGTCATAAAGAAATACGACAGTCCTGATACATTCTTTTACGTAGATCCTCCTTATCACAGCATGGAGTTCTATTACAGCCAAGACTTTCCTAGAGACAAACACAAAGAATTGGCAGACACACTAGCCAATATAGAAGGTAAGTTCGCTCTCAGTTATTATGATTTCGAAGACCTGCGTACTTGGTATCCAGAATCACAGTTCAATTGGCATAGGCAAAGCGTCTATCGCTCTGCTGCCACTCGTTCGGGCAATGACGCAGACTATGCTACCAAAAGCAAGGGCGAAGAGATACTGATACGCAACTATTCTAATCCTTCAGATCTTTTCGTGTTCGCAGAGCCCGCCCAAATTGGCTATCTCTACACCGGACTAGATCTGCCAGGTTGACAAATAATACAAAATCCGTTACATTTTAAATTATCGCAACTAACAGAAAGTTGAGCTATGGCTAGACTTAACCAATCATTTGTAAAGCAGCAGAAGCTGACTGCTTACAAGTCAAAGTTTAAGCATCCTTTTACACTAACCAATGTGTTCCTTGACATCGAGGAGATGTCTGCTAACTATGAACACGGATTGGTGCCTTTGACCGATATCGCCGACGGCGTGGGTATCATGATACAGAACAAGATCACTAGTCCTTTGGGCAATAAGTATTCTGCTATCAACATGACTTCCACTAGCGGTATACTCATACACAAATCCACTGTGTTCACACACTGGATGTTCCAACGCAACACCTATTGTGGTAATGTGATCAATATCTTTAATCATTACTTTGAGCCCTGCGCTCGTTCCGGCAAAGGTGTTAGACTGCCTGAAGTATACGGCAGCATCGTGTTGCCTGCGGATTCGGGACACACTTCTGTCACACGCATTCTCAGAGGCGACGACTATCTGCCTTTTGAAATCACAGACATCCCAGATCAAGGCAGTTTCCAAGATACACTACAGTTAGCTATCGAAATAGCTGGAGAAATCTTTCTCAGCCTTAATTCTAAAAATGTCAAGAAGCCCAGCAAGTTCGACATCTATCGTATCGCTGTGGTACAAAAACAGGAACCAGAATACAGCATCCATAATGTGATCGATCCATTAGGGTTCAAAGTCAAACAGGATGCCAACGCAGGCATGACCGTACACAATCTAAATGACGTACATTTCCTTTGGGAATTGGACAAGAATGGTACTGCTCTAAACACAGCTCTGTCTTGGTGGAAGGAACATTGGCCCAACGAAACCGTGGATCCCTGCCTCAGCGCCAGCTTTGGGTTACTCATGAACAGAGAAACTGCTAGGAACAAAGCACCTTGGTCTAAAGCTGATCAGGATCAGCTGGCTACCATACTGAAGAATCGGTGGAATATCATCGAGTTCGCGGACGACTTTATCAAAGATGCCTACAGCGAAATCACAGACGGAGAAGGTGCTCATAAACACAATCATCAGGTCATGTATGGGTTGGCTTACCTCGCTAACAAATACATGAACAAGACTATTCCTATTCCGTCTAGCGTAGACTTTGGCAAGGCTGTCAATCGTGTCCTATAATCTCTATACGTTTGAAACACTCAAACCTTTACAGGAACTGACTGGTCGCTGTTCAGCCAAGATAGGCATCGCCAAAAGCCTAGACAGTCGTAGCTGTGATTATCAACAGGCCATAGGGCCCGACTATCCGTTTCAGTTTGAAGCCACATGGGTGGGCGAAGAACAAGAGATACGCTGGCTAGAAAGAGAAGTACTCAAGCATTTCAAAGTCAAACGCTGTGCTGAGATCAGGGCCTTGAGCGAATGGATCCGCGATACACGCAGCCAAAACGTCATAGATTACGTGGAAAGTCTTATTAAAATCAAAGACTTACAGATCAGTCGCCTTGATTGACAAAGGGTTTCTGCTGTGCTATAATACATGTATATTAACAGTTAGGAGTGACCATGCGAACACAACCACAGACTATCATCCAACAGCTAGAAGCAGATAACAGTCGTTTGGCTAAAGAAGTGATCTTGGCCAAGGCCATGAACGAGAATCTAGATGAGTTCTTTGATGGTGTGCGTTGGGCTCTGGACAAACTACATACATTTGGTGTCAAGCAAGTGCCTGTGAGCAAGGCAGATGGACAGGGTCTTGATTGGGCCAGCTTCACGCAATTGGCTGAAAGCCTGCGTACTCGTGCGCTCACAGGGCATGATGCCCGTGATGCTATCAAACTGGCCATGGATGTGGCTACCAAGGAACAATGGAACGATTGGTATCGACGTATCCTTATCAAGGACCTGCGCTGTGGCGTTTCCGAAAAGACCGTTAACAGTGTAGCAGATAAGCAGAATCGCCCAGAGTACAGTGTGCCCGTGTTTGAATGCCAATTGGCCCACGATGGTGCCAATCACGAAAAAAAGATCGCAGGAGTCAAACTGCTAGAGCCCAAGCTGGACGGTGTTCGCTGTTTGACCGTGGTAGACTATCAAGCTCGTACTGTCACACAGTTCACACGCAACGGCAAAGTTCTAGAAAACTTCAGTCACATCACGGCAGCACTGCTGTCTCGTATCGACGAGCTGGGCCGAAGCTATGTGCTAGACGGTGAAGTGGTTAGTGCCAGCTTCCAGGATCTCATGAAGCAGGTACATCGCAAAGAAGATGTACAGGCACAGGACGCACGACTGATGCTGTTTGATATTGTTCCGCTGTCAGAATTTAAAAGTGGTACTTCGATCATGGGTCAACGACGCCGTAGCAATTTGCTTAAATCTTTCAAACCCGTGTTTGATCTCTGCGGCAACATCGATATCATCGAGCAGACTGAAGTGGATCTAGACACTGCTGTGGGACGTATCTTGTTCTCAGACTACAACAAGCAGATCATCGAAAAGGGCTACGAAGGCATCATGATCAAGAATCCCGATGCGCCATACGAAACCAAAAGAACAGTCAGTTGGCTCAAGCAGAAACCCTTTATCGAAGTTACTTTGGAGGTCAAAGATGTTGAAGAAGGTACTGGTAGAAACGTGGGAAGACTTGGAGCTTTCGTTTGCTCCGGACTCGACGACGGGAAGCAGATTGCCGTCAATGTTGGTAGTGGCTTTAGCGACGCTAATCGAACTGAGTTTTGGGCTAACCGTGATACTCTGCCTGGTCAATTGGTAGAAGTACGTGCGGACGCGATCACGCAGAATCAAGATGGCAGCTACAGCCTGCGATTCCCAAGGTTCATGCGATTCCGTGGATTCAAGCGAGGCGAAAAGATCTGATGGAGGTCAAGGCTCTGGAACTTGGCTTGGTAGGAGGACTACGCGGCATCATGCGCGACCCTCGCTACTTCCAAGACTATTATCGAGGCAAGCTGACTGCCGACGGTGAACGAGCAGTCATAGATCTAGTCAATCTGTTTGGTGACGCACTGCGTGAAGCTGAACGGCAGGATCTAGATTCTAGGGCCAAGGCCATGGTCGTAGATCACCTGAGAGGAAAATAGCATGACAGATTGGATGGTAGTAGCTTCGGACACGCAGGCTCGTCTAGAAGACCTACAGACACAGCACGATCGATTGAGAGCCTTTTATGATAGTGTGGCTGCTCTGACACTGAGACATGACGTGATCGAATGTGTAGACGGTAACGAATATGCCAGCGTGGCGCCCAGTCGTTTGGGTCCACTGCTGGAAATGATAGACCCCCAATGGTATAGAAAGGTTAGCAAATGAAATTGTTTTTTGGATGGCTGCGCTGGGTATTCTCAGGCTTGGAATTTTGGAAGTGGTGTTTTTTGGCAGGGTTCGCGCTCAGTGCTACCAGTTGGCTGTGGCCTTCGCCCTATGATCTATGGAGCAGTGGTGCTGCCATGGTGATCTTTTTGGGCTGGATGATCAAGTGGGCAGTGGTAGACACTTTCCGAGACAGCTGGCAAAAGTACAAGGACAGCCGCAATCAGTTGTTGGACACGATCAAGAACAGCGATCGTTAGAACCAACTGGCCACTGCTTGGCTGCGGCAGTGATCTATGGCGCTTTGCCACATGTCGTCTTCTGGGCACTCGAACAGCCACTCCGCAGGGGGTTCATGCCATACCAGCCAGCTTTGTTCGGATCGCCAGGGCTCTTGTCCTCTCAGCTCGCCCTCTAGCTGTCCTGGGGCCCATCCCGAGTGTCCAAAGAATGCTCGCCAATACATGGGCTGTAGCTCGCTGACACGCAGGAACATTTCACTGTCTGAAGTCACAGCGATCTGGGGGTCTATGATCTGTGTCTTGACCGTGCTCCACTCTGCGCTGTGTAGCATGAACACTATGTTGGGCAGCACAGGGCCACCCCAATAGAGGCAGTGACTGCCTATGTGTTCGACTACATCTGAGCAGACTTCCTGTATGGTGTTGGTAGAGGGCCTGTTTAGTACCACGCCCGCTGAACCCTTGAGGCTGTGTTCCCAAAGATAGATCACAGTTTCTGAAAAACGACTGTCGGGCAGGCCTGGAGGTGCTATCAGTATGTCACCTGCTGAGATCATCGTCAGCTCCAGTCGGGTAAGGGACCGCCGTATTTTTTGCCTTTGATTTTCTTGCCTCTGACCTTGACTCGATCATGTCCGATCTTGTGGCTCTTGCCGCCATCGCGTGAACGATAGCCCTGGCTCTTACAGCTGGCTAGGTTGCTGGCGCCCAATGCTGAATCGGGCTTGCCTGACGTACACAGAGCACGGCTGGCACGTTCTTCTTCTATGTCTGGGACGGTGATGACTTCTGATATGCGCATGTGATATTTAACCAAAAACTGTGATAGCTGCTCCCACTATGGCCACGGCCATGCGTACTGCGTTTTCATCCCCGGCCAGCTGCTGAGCGATTTCCACATCTCTGACCTGTTCTAGGAAAAACTGTCTATCCTGTACAGTGATTTCTCCTCGCTGTAGCGCACCATCTATTTCCTGTATGCGCTGTGCCAAACTGGCGGCCTGTGGCGACACCAATTTGAGATTTTCTAGTTCTACTTGATAATCCATGATCAACGGCCCTCCCAAGCCGAACGTGCTGCTCGCAGACGATCCTGCGCCAATTTAACAGACAATTCGCAGAATGTCTTGCTGTCTCGACCTGCTGCTGTCTTGATCAGATCAGCCAGCCCCCTCATGTTACGAGCCTGAGGATCTGCTCTAAATTCACTTAGTCTAGCCAAACGCTCTGAGCTGTCTGTGGCCACATCCCAACCCCGTATGGGCTTGCTAGCACAGTCCACACGCTCTATGGCTATCTGTGTGTCCACCCAACGGTCCACCAACACAGGATCATGTGCTCGGGGCCATAGCTCTTTTAGGGAAGCACAACCCCCTAGGCTCAGTGCTATGAGCAGACTAGCAAACACTCGCATCTGTTAGGCCTTCTTTTTGGCTGGCTGCTTCTTGGCAGGTGCGGGCTTGGTAGCAGGTTTTTTCTTACACTTGTCCAACTCAGGATTGGCCTTACACTCTGCTTGCTTCTTGGCCAAACTGTTGTTCTTCCACTTGGGATCTGACTTTTTCTGTGCTTGAGTGCTAGCAGGCTTTTTCACAGGTTCAGCTGAATAAGCACCGCCTGAAGCGACAGCGAACATGACAGTGGCTAATAGTAGTGTGAGTTTACGCATATGAGTCCTCCATAACTCTATATAGGGTATTTACCCAATCCAAAAGACTTTGCGATAATTTACCCTGGAGCGAAGCGATGCGCAGCAAAAATTCCCCTCAGGAAAACTCACAGCGCGAACTCCAAACCAGCATGAAGATTACCGTCTGCTGACTGTCCACGGGCACGATGGCAGCAGCACGATAGCCCCCTCCACGCTTGACACGCATACAGGGAACGTTTTGGCTGTGGCACCAAGCAAAGAAAAAGTCCTGATCTCGCGTGTCCATGCTTTTGAGTGTGGCTAGCATAACAGTGTCAACATGGTTAATGTGGCAGGAGAACAGCGTACTAGCACTATGTAACGATCGTAAAGATCATCCCACAGTATGTGTATTATGCGTAGGACATCGTGGTTATCTCTGTACGCCTGAATGCGTTCTAGATGTTCCTGCGTACAGACTAGACTGTGTAGATCTTGGCTGATCATAGGATATAGTCCTTGGCAGGGTATCGAAAGCATTCTGGATCTGCTAGCAACACTATAGCTACAGAGTCTTCCAGTAGAAAATAGTCTGTACACAACTCATGTATGGGTTCAAACCAGCCCGGGTGGCGGATCAAATTAATCACACGATCACGTACAGTATATGAACTCCAGGAACGATAGCATAGTATACGCATACAGTATTTAAAAGAGCTAAGGGCACAGGCCCCGCTGCGAAGGATAGTGTGTGTACGCTGGCAGTGACTGTGTAGAGCCGAGAAGACTCGGTGGGAGAAGGGTGGAAAACGGTGGAAAACGGTGGAAAACGGGTGGGGACCATTTTTAGCATACCTCCAAAACCACCATCGTTTGAATCGTTTGGCCATGACTGTGCGGCACCATTTCCCACGTTTTTGAATCATATGACACCATTCTCACCACCGTTTTTGACCATTCTTGATCCTCTTTCCACGGTTCTCTCACTGGCCCCGCTGCGCTAGATCTGGTTGACACACTGCGTATCTGAGCATATACTATACAGACTATGAGAGCGATCACTACACTTACACTACTGGCTATCACGCTCGCTGGCTGTGCTAATACACAGTACAGAGACTATCGTGATGCTGCCTGGGACCCAGATATACGCCGGGGTCAATCACTTTTAGATCGTATTCCGCCATGGATCTGTCAGGGTCAGGTCTGTGAAATGTATAGGGACACTAGACCAATAGGCCCCGCTGCTAAGGTTAAGGAATAATATGACACTGCCAGACGAACGCTATCGTGCTGTGATCGCAGCTGAACGCATGTTGCGAGATCTCTGTGATCCCAAAGCCACTCCACGTGTACACAGCAGCATTAGGGATCGTGCCCGGGCAGTGTTGCGGCACTATCCTTCACAGTGGGATATGGATCGCGCAGCAGCAGCAGTGCCGGAAGTGTTCATGACACACATAGAAGATCTACACAGATTCATCCTGAAGGGTCGCAGGGATCAAGCGATCACGGAAGAGATAGAAGCGAGGATTCGCGGCCTCGAGTGAACAGTGTTGGGCCTATAGCTTAACGGTTAAAGCAGCGGACTCATAATCCGTTGACTGTAGGTTCGAATCCTACTGGGCCCACCACTGTTCTCTCACTACACAGCAGCAGCACAGCAGCAGCAACGACCCGAGCAAATACCCGAGTAAATTTACAGTCAGCAGAGCAGCGATCACGAGTCAGTCACGGGCAGCAGTGTGAGAACTCTGGGCGGGGCACGGTCAGATCACTCGAGCAGCAGCACATGAACAGCAGCTGAATGATGATCCCGACGGCTTCACGTGCTGCGCATACCTGTGGTCAGGGGTCTGTGCTGGGCAGCTAAGGGGCGCTCGGCGGGCTGTGGCAGAAATGCCACACTGTGTTCAGAATGCCACAGAAAAAATAATCGAAAAAATCTGCTGTTTTTGGTTGACAGTTTGGGCGGATGGCTGTACAATACTGACAATGAAGGAGCGAACGATGGCACGAGCTAAACGAACAGACAGAAACCACATCATCTACGAGCTGCGTGTACCCCAGGGCAACTACATCGGCGTGACAGCTAAGACAGAGAGCACTGTTAACAAAAGCGTCCGCGCTCGTGCTGCCAAGCACTTCTATCGTGCTCACAGCGAGAACAAAGATTGGGCCCTGTGTCGCGCACTGCGGACTGTCGCGAACAAAGAAGACATCACCATCATAGTACATGCTGTGATACGCGGCAAGGCTGAGGCACACAGAGAAGAAGTACGTATACGCCGTGAGGTGCGCCCAAATTTAAACACAGATGTGCGAGGCGATTTTGGTTGACACTGCCCGCAGAGGCTGTATAATAGCCGCATGTTTAACAAGGAGCGGACGATGGACAGAGCACAGCAATTAATTAAAGCCACAGAGCTGCGCAACGCTGCGGCGAGAGCGGACGCGGCGGCACATGACGTGCTGACACTGGCAGAAGCGAAACTGATGAGCAAGGCGGGGCAGCATGCCAGCCACCACCGCAGCATTAGCGGACAGTGTGCGAGGTGGTATGCGCAGGGCTACTACATGCGCAGCAACGGCAAGTGGTACGGGGCGCATGGCGGATTTGAATTTCCTAAGTACAGCACAGCATAAAGCAGTTGACAGATTGGGCTAGCGACAGTATAATACAGACATGTTTAACAAGGAGCGACATATGCTAACATTGACAGCAGAGCACAACGAAGACGGCATGTTAACACGTGAATACGACTGCGACTTTATAGTTACTACAGCTGGTGACGGCTTGTGGGGCTGTGAAGCAGGCAGACAAGTGCGTGTGACTGCGATTAGTGTAACAGAAGAAGATGACTATAAGAGCATTTATGTTACACACGACACGACATGGGACATTTACACAGACACGGGCTTTGAGGACGCTATTAGCGAGGCACTGGGCTACGCTGTGACGTTTACAGAGCAGGGCATGCAAGAGGACGAGCTTGCTAGCATGGAATAACTAGCAGCAGCAGGGGGGTTGACAAACGGCTCCCCTGCTGCTATAATACAGGCACAGTCAACAACACACAGGAGCGCATTATGGGTACACGTTGTCTCACTTTCGTCTATGATGGCGACATCACCGACGCAGCCATCATCAACCTTTATCGCCAGTACGATGGCTATCCGGAGGGCCACGGTGCTGAGCTAGCACGTTTCCTCACACAGGGCACACTGGTCAACGGCCTGCGCGGTGACGATCGCCCCGTGTTCAACGGCATGAGCTGCCTCGCAGCACAGTTGGTCGCACACTTCAAGGACGGCCCCGGGCAGTTCTATCTACACCCTGTGAGTGCCGTAGACTGCGGCCAGGACTATGAGTATCATGTCTACGAGCGTGATCGTGTGATACATGTACAGGTCCGCGATCGTGGCTTTAATATGTTTGGGCTCACCCAAAGCGATACTAATACTGCTCTGTTCGATGGGCCCATTGGTCGCTTCTACGAGTTCTGCGAAGATAGGCAAGCAGCCTAACCAAAAGGGGTTGACAGGGCACCCTAAGCCCTGTATAATACAGACTTGTTTAACACACACAGGAGCGCAACATGGAACAACAAGCACGTGAGTATTTCGTCCGCCGTCTCAACGAGATCGCAGAGGAAAAGGTCAATTCGCTGGCAGTGGCACTTTTTGGACCCAGCGGTCGTCCACAACAGCCTACCTGGGGCATGGTCTTTGAGGGCATCCGCACTGGCGAGATCACCCTTAAAGCAGACAAGGTAGACTACACGGGTCCTTACCTCAACCCGCAGGATGTGGAGTGGCCTGCTATGGAAGCAAAGAAAGCAGAGCTTGAGGACTATCGCAAGCTGGTCGCACGTGAAAAGCAAGCGGCGATGGATGCCTGTATGCTGGACGCGGGTGCGCAGGAAGCACTCAACAAGTTTGCCCAAATTTGATGTTATAGGGCTCGTGGGGGTTGACAACAGCCCCCACTGGCAGTATAATACTGACATGTTTAACAACTTTCTTTAGGAGCGACAATGCCAGCAATCATCGAGATGCGCGAAGGTACCTATAAGATCCGTGGGCAAGAAGTGTCCATGGCGGGTAACCGTTTCGAGCTCGTGGAACAATATCGTGAGGGTGCCAACGGTGGCTATGTAACTGTAGCAGGTGGCTCAGTCTACCCAAAGAACGCTGGTATCCCAGATCGTTCAATCCGTATCCGTTGCTCGTCAGCACAAAGCTACGTAGTCGTCAGCGGTGTGCCAGCTACACCCGCAGGAGACAAAAGTTTGGAGCAGATCAAAGTCAGCGATGAAGTAGTCGCACATGAAACCGATGAGCAGATCATCGAGCGACTGCGTGGCCGTTTTGAAGTGCTCAAGCACATGACACAGGCAGTCAAAGAAGGTACTGTACGTGCTATGATCGTGACGGGTCCTCCGGGTGTGGGCAAATCCTTTGGCGTAGAAGAAGTACTGTCTAAAGAAGATCTGTTCAACACCCTGGGCAATCGCCGACCCAAGTACGAAGTGGTCAAAGGCGCGATGTCTGCGGTAGGCCTGTACGCCAAGCTCTACAAGTATTCAGAGAAAGGTAACGTTATCGTGTTCGATGACTGCGACTCTGTACTGCTTGACGATCTCAGCTTGAACATCCTCAAGGCCGCACTGGATTCCAGCAAGAAGCGTACCATTTCGTGGAACACTGACAGCCGTGTGCTACGTAACGAAGGAGTGCCTGACAAGTTTGAGTTTAAAGCAGGTGCGATCTTCATTACTAACATCAAGTTCGAGAACGTGCGCAGTAAAAAGCTACAGGATCACTTGGCTGCTCTTGAAAGCCGTTGCCACTACATCGATCTCCAGATGGACACAGATCGTGAGAAGGTGCTTCGTATCAAGCAGATCGTACAGGACGGCATGTTGGATACCTATGACTTCGAAGGCAACGAGCGCGACGAGATCATCGAATATGTGATTGGCAATCGTGCTAAGATGCGTGAGCTGAGCTTGCGTACGGTGCTCAAAGTGGCAGACCTGCGCAAGAGCTTTCCGGACAGCTGGCAGAGCATGGCTGAAGTCACTGTAATGAAGAGGGGGCAATGATGCTATTCCACACCTGTCAATGGATTGGGCCCGACAAGGACCCAATCAGGGATCACGAGAACCTGTTCACATGCGGCAGTGCCGTGATCCCGGGCAAGGCCTACTGTCAGGAACACTACAGCAGAGTCTATATCGGGGGCAGTGCCGTGAAGTCTGCCCGAGCAATCAATCGTCTGATTCCTGCGGATCCCTACGTGATTCCAGCAGCTAAAGAAGAAGACGGAGAACCTAAGGAGTTAGAATTCCATGTATAAGTCTACATCGATCGTTTTGGGCGTCGTCGTCCTAGTCATTCTGCTGTTGGTCGTGGGCCCCCTGCTCACGATCTGGGCAGCGAATACCCTGTTCCCCGCACTGGCCATTCCATACAGCATGGAAACTTGGTTTGCTGTGGTGGTGCTGGGAGCGTTCTTCCGTGCCAACGTGACGGTACGAAAGAACTAATTGGTAAACCTAAAGGTTGACCTTGTGTGAACTTTTAGGTATACTATTAACATGCTGATTTGAATCAGCTATACTTTAACTTAAAGGAAAAGGCAAATATGAAGCGTATCAACCTCGAAACTAAAGAAGGCAAGCTGTTTAACGCATTGTTCAACGGTGAGAAGCTTTCTGAAGCACAGATCACCAAGCGTTTTGGTATCAAGAACCCATCAGCAACTGTTAGCGACATCCGCTACAAGGGTTTCGCTGTTTACACTCGTAACCGTAAGGCTGGCAACGGCGTCCAGGTTACTGAGTACGAGATGGGCCGTCCGTCACGTGAGATCGTGGCACTTGGCTATCGCGCCAAGGCTCTGGGAATGTCCGTAGAGTAATCGGTTTCAAAGAACAAGCCGATTCGCTCCCGGGGCGTTCTTTGGGGACTGTGGCCCAGAAGCCACAGTCCTTTTCTTTTGGCCGGCACTCCCGCCATGTTGCAAAAATACAACAGATCTTTTGGTTGACAGCCCTGATTAAATACCGTATAATAGAGGCATAGTTAGAACACAGGAGCGAACTATGTTCACAGCAGATCAAGTTTGGGGTGCCGCAGCCGCTGCTCAACGTATCAACGGTGAGTATCTCAAAGAGGACAAAGGCCGTTACACAGATGACGGCTATGTGCTGGACAAGCGAGCCAACAAAGCTATGGTCAAGCAATGGCTCCGCGACAACGATTTCACCCAGGTCACTGAAGTCGACTACGCTGCTGGTCGCACTGCTCGGGATCACTTTAAATCCTACACGCTGTTGGCCCTGGCGGGCAAGCTCAATGACTTCCAAGCCACGGCCATGAAGTTAGCTGCTAAGGAAGAGTTCACGGGGCGAGATCTTTATGACTTCAGCGTGATCAGCTGCTTGCCTTCCGTGGCTGTCCGTGATCAGGAGCGCACAGAACTCAAGCGAGAAATCTATTCCGCCCAGCCTCTCGCTGCTGCTGTAGGTGAAACTGTGATAGGGGACATCACAGTGATCAGCTCGCGATACAATCCTAACTTCGGCAAGTACCGCATCCAGGCACGGCTCAACGAAAGCTTCGTGGACTTCTGGTTCTCCAAGGAGCTAGCCGGGGAGCTGCGGGTGAAGGCCAAGGTCAAGGCACTTCGTCCGGACAACACAGCACAACTGAACTACGTCAAGGTGTTGTAAATCTGCAACACATTGATCTAGAAAGAAAATAGTGGTTGACTGCCTAAAGCAGATACACTATAATAGAGTCATAGTTAAACACAACTGGGCAACTTTTTTAGGAGGTCTCAATGTCCAAAGCAACTGAAACAAATATCCGCACCGTAGGTCCCAAGGGTGCTATCCGCAGTCTGCGTCACGCTATCAAGATGCGTCGTCCTATCTTCTTGTGGGGCCCTCCAGGCATCGGTAAATCCGACATCGTCAAGCAGATTGGTGAGAGCGCCGATCGCGAAGTGATCGACGTTCGCTTGCCACTTTGGGAACCCACTGACATCAAGGGTATCCCTTATTACAACTCTGACAGCAAGACTATGGAGTGGGCCCCTCCCTCTGAACTGCCACGCGATCCTGCCAGCAAGGCTATCATCTTCCTAGACGAGCTTAACTCTGCTCCTCCGGCTGTCCAGGCTGCGGCCTATCAGTTGGTCTTGAACCGCCGTGTTGGTACCTATGTCCTGCCCGATGGCGTTGACATCGTTGCCGCTGGTAACCGTGACGGTGACCGTGGTGTTACCTACCGTATGCCTAAGCCACTGGCTAACCGCTTCCTACACTTGGAAATGAAGCCTGACTTCGATGACTTCCAGGAGTGGGCTGTTATGAACAAGGTCCACGCAGACGTGGTTGGTTACTTGGGTTTTGCCAAGCAGGACCTGTTTGACTTCGACTCTAAGTCTAGCTCACACGCATTCGCAACTCCTCGTTCTTGGTCTTTCGTGAGCGATCTGCTCAAAGATCCAGATGTGGATGTCGACACACTCCAGAACTTGATCGCTGGTGCTGTTGGCGATGGTCTGGGCATCAAGTTCATGGCTCACCGAAAGATCGCAGGTAAACTGCCTAAGGCAGAAGACATTCTAGACGGCAAGGTCAAGGATCTCCAGATCAAGGAAGTGTCGGCGATGTATTCTTTGACCGTTAGCCTCTGCTACGAGCTCAAGGACCGTGCGGATAAGAAGGTCAAGGGTTGGGATGCTATGGCAGATAACTTCTTCCGCTACATGATGGACAATTTCCCAACTGAGTTGGTTGTGATGGGTGCTAAGACCGCGCTCACCAACTATGACTTGCCTTTGGACGCCAGCAAGATGACGAACTTCGACGAGTTCCACAAGCGTTTTGGCAAGTATGTTTTGAAGGCCATGGAGAACTGAGACCTCCCTGTGGCCCTCAGGGGGAGTGCCTGCCCAGGGTGCTCCCCCACCCTTTTCAATCCGGTTGACAGGGTCTAGGGCTTGTGCTATAATACATATATACAGTTAAGGAGCGTCCAATGGATCCAATCGTAGAGAAACTAACAACTGCCCGAATCGGACTGTTGCTCAAGCAACCGTTCTTTGGCAATATGGCCACCCGTATGCGTTTGGTAGACGTCACCGATCAGGGCTGGTGTAAGACTGCGGCAACTAACGGCCGTGACTTTATGTATGATCGCAACTTCATCAACAAGCTCTCTGAGAAGAAGCTGGAGTTCCTGTTCGCACATGAGATCGGTCATTGCGTGTTTGATCACTTTGGTCGCACTGGTAGCCGTCACCGTGGTCTTAGCAACATCGCACAGGACTTCGCTATCAACCAAATCCTCGTAGACGAGCGTATCGGTGAGAAGATCACTGAAGTTAAGATCTGCTACGATCCAAAGTATCGTGGTTTGGCTTGGGAAGAGATCTACGATCAATTGTGGGAAAAGGCTGAGAAGATCGATATCAATGATCTTATGAAGCAATTGGGCGACCTGCTCGACGAACACATCCACGAAGAAGAAGGCCCTGGTGCTGGCAGTGGCGATAAAGACGGCAAAGGTGGCAAGGTGCCTGGTCTGAGCAAGGAAGAAGCACAGAAGATCCGCGATGAGCTTAAAGAGGCCATGATCCAGAGTGCCGCGGCCGCTGGTGCCGGCAAGGTGCCCGCAGGAATCCAACGCCTGCTCAAGGACTTGACTGAGCCCAAGATGAACTGGCGTGAAGTTCTACAGATGAACATCCAGAGCATCATCCGCAACGATTACTCCTTTACTCGTCCTAACCGCAAGAGCCAGCACAGTGGTGCGGTGCTTCCAGGCATGAAGAACGATCAGACTGTAGACGTGGCCATTGGTATCGACATGTCAGGTTCTATCGGTGACGCAGATGCCAGGATCTTCCTGTCAGAAGTCAAAGGCATCATGGACCAGTATGAGGACTATGCCATCGACATTTGGTGCTTTGATACTGCTATCTACAATCACCAACGCTACACACATGACGACGGTGACGCATTACTGAGCTACGAGCCCATGGGTGGTGGTGGCACAGACTTCGAAGCCAACTGGGAATACATGAAGGGTATCGATCTTGTGCCCAAGAAGTTTATCATGTTTACAGACGGCTATCCATGCGGTGGCTGGGGTGACGAGGACTACTGCGATACCCTGTTCATCGTCAAGGGCTCTAGCAACGAAGCACCCTTTGGTCAGACTGTGATCTATGATGAAAAGACTTCGTGATTGGCTGGCGGGTCTATTAGCGACCCGTCCGCTATTCGATTACGACAGTTTCGCTAGCAGCCAGGTCGCTTCAAAGGCCTGGCTGATCGAGCGATTGGAAGAGTGCCTACAACCCCTACAAGCTCCCGCAGATGGTTACAAGGTCTGGATCTTCGCAGGCTGGTATGGAGTGACCAATCTGATCATGCGCACCAGGGCAGTGATCCCGATCAAGTATGTGCGCAGCATCGACCGGGATCCTGCTTGCCAACCTATCGCAGACAAGATCAATAAGTTCTGGGAAATACAGGATTGGCAGTTCAAAGCACAGACGGGCGACATTAACTACATAGATTACTCTGTAGACAACCCGCATGTGATCATCATGACTTCTGCTGAACATGTAGCCGAGACCAAATGGTTTGACGACATACCCAAAGGCACCATAGTGGCCATACAGGGCAGCGATCTGGCTATCCCTGATCATATCAATCGGATCACTTCCCAGGAAGATCTTAAAGATCTGTATCCTCTCGCAGAGTGCCTCTATTCGGGCTCTATCACTTTTAACTACCCAAACAACTCTTTTACCCGGCACATGATCATTGGCCATAAGTAAGTGGCCCCGCTGCTTACGTGTGCGTGTATGTTGACAAGAACGATAAAAACAGTTAAAATAAACACAATACGAAAGGACGATGACCCTGATCACGTAAATAAAACCATATGAGCAAGCTAGAATACTATTGTAGACCATTGGTAGCATTTGATCCCTCCAACAAGCAGCATAGGCGGTATTATAACGAATTCCTAGAGTACGGTGGGTGGGGAACTTGTCCAGTCCGATTTATAGTGCCCGACGATCAGGGCCTAGACCTTACTGTCATGATCAAGAATGCCCTAGTACAATACTACGTGGACAGAGAATTTAAAGAACGAGCAAAACCCAAACTCAAAAGATAGGAGCGAAGATGATTGAATTAATCATAGCATGGCTGGCAGGTGCTTACGCAGGATGGGTAGTCAGCAAGATCGTATTCAAAGCCAACTTGCGCGACGCACTAGAAGAACTGGGCGTGGACACAGACACTAAACGCAAAGAGCTGCGTGAGAAAGCCCTGGACTTCCTCAGGAACGAAGAAGAGGACGACGAGGACGATCTCCCCGTCTATCAGCTGCGCATCGAGCAGCACGATGGGATCTATTTCCTCTACGACGATGAAGACGGCCAGTTCATGGCGCAGGGTGCCGACTTCCACGAGCTGGTAGACAAGCTGCGTTCACGGTTCAAAGCTGCCAAGTACACGGTCAGTGGGGATCAAGCTGCTGTGCTACGTGAACTGTTGCAGAAAAACAACATCTCTCTTTCTTCTCCAAAAAACGGTTGACAAGCTGTCCAAAATAGTCTAGAATACGGACTATGAAGGATACGAACTTTTACCTCAAATGGATAGCTTGTGCTATCACTCTCGCTGGTGCGCTGTGTACTTCACTGCGCATCGATCCCCTTAACATCTATCTTCTCAACTCAGGTGCGCTGCTGTACTTGATTTGGTCGCTGAGAATCCGTGAATGGAATCTAGTGGCGATCAATGGCGGGCTGCTCGTGATCTATGTTGTGGGATTATTCTTTGGTTGACAGGAACCCAAAGTTCTTGTATAATACACTTACTTTCGTAAAGGAGCAACTATGGCAAAATGGATTGTAATCATCGCGCTAATCATCCTGGCACCAATGTTTGTTATCAACTTGGTCACAGGCACGGTTAATTTCATTTCAACCCAGGGTAAGGCTTTGGTTACCGAAGTGGCCAAAGAGGCATCCAAAACTGTCAAGGAGGCAGGTCAATGAGCTATATGAAGACTTTCGAAGATCCGATGTATGATGATGATGGAGTCATGGTTGACGAGGATGGTCCCATGCTTGAGGACGAGGTTATGGATCTTGTCAGCCTTTACGGGACAGATCGCGAGGCTATCCAGATGATTTCAGATCAGTTGGGTGTGTCGATCACTGAAGTAGAAGACGTGATCATCAGCTTGGGCCTCTCAATCGTTGAAGACGACGATGAACCCTATGAGCCGGACTACGACGATTACGACTATAGCGGCGCTTGATAGTGGGTGGTACTTGGGACTGTTGCAGAAATGCCACAGTCCCTTTTTTCTTTCAGGGTGCCTGTTTTTTTGGTTGACCGCAACTGCTGCTGCTGCTATATTAGGGATACAACAAAGGAGCAAATGAAATGAAACGCTATCGCTTTGTAATGGATTCGGGTGTAGCTTACGATGTGGTCGCACGTGATTTCCGTGCTGCTTGCTTGGTCTGGGAACAGTTCCGCTTGGATCCCCGTGAGATTGCTGCTGTGGAGATCCGCTGATGTTTTGGCTGATCATCGCGCTGTATCAGGGACCTACCTATGTAGACAAGGTCGTAGTGCCCTTCCCCACCGAGAAAAGCTGCGCTGCTGCAGCCCGGGAAGTGGCCGCGGATCGCCTGACCGCCAAGGCTGTGTGCGTGAGCGATGCGCATCACAAGGGCCTAAAGAAAGACCCTAAGGTCAACATGGATTAAATTGGTTGACAGCAGGCGCAACTGCTGTTATACTACTGACATAACTTAAAGGAGCGAATATGTACGAACAAGGTGAAAGAGAGCGTGTGGTAGGGATCCTCAAGGGTTGGCAGTTCGATCGCAAGCAACACGGCAGCTTGTATGATCGTGGATCCGCAGACTCATACTATGGCCGTCGCCGTAATCCTCACTACGGTGGAGTTGGCGGTGATTCAGGTCCCCGTGTTGAAGTCTCTGATTGTGCGTCAGTGACCGAATACAACCAGGGCTACAACGACAACACTGCCGCTGGCTGCTTCAAAGATTGGGGATGATCGTGGACAAATTCCTGTTCTTCTGCCTCAGCCAACAGGATCAGGACTTCCTGAATCAGTATGCTTCGGGCCAGGGCAGGGCTAGCCTTTTCCATGATATTCCCATGGAGCACCTGGATCGTGTGCGAGCTCTCATGAAGCGTCTCAAGCTGCGCACTGAGACGATCTACAGAGGTCCACGTGGGCGTTTCAGGGATCAAAGCCGTACTTGGAAGCAGGATGCTAATCGTTTTGCTGTGTACATCCGACATAACTAATTGAAATCATTGAAGAAAAAAAGTTGAAAAAATTGGTTGACAGCCTGGGCCCAAATTGCTATAATATGGGCATAGTTAAACAAAAGGAGCGCGATATGTCAGAGAAAGCATCAATGTTTGTGTTCATGGTCGGACTGCTGTTGACAGCATTTGGCGTGGGCGGTGTGGAGCAGAGCATGGACGACATGGGACTGCTTTACGGTGTGTTGGTCAGCGCGGTTGGCTGCGCGATCATGTGGTGTGGCACATTGGGACTGCGTAACGCAGACTATTATGGCCGTTAAACGAGAAGAACTAGACTACATGCGTCGCGCTCTGGACGCACTGGACGATCCAGAGACTACAGCCATGGGCGCGGCCAAGATACTGAGGACCCTGAGCCAGATCGCTGATCGAGCATCACGTGAGATCGAGCAGAAGTTTGTGGATCGGGTGGATCAGAACTTGGCCAATCAGTATTTGGTTGACAAATTGAAACAGAGCAAGTAAAATACACTATCATTAACTGAAGGAGCGTTCTATGCCAAATTGGTGCAACAACACAGTGGAAATCAGCCATGAGGATCCTGCTAAGATCCAAGCACTGGCCCAGGCCCTTAAAGCAGGCGAGTTCTGCCAACATGTGATTCCTACTCCTAAAGAGCTCACTGACACAGTGTCAGGCTTCATGGGCGAGGATCAGCGTGAGGCTCACGAAGCACAGCAGAAGGCCAACCTTGAGAAGTATGGACACACAGACTGGTATAGTTTCCAGACCAGCCGCTGGGGCACCAAATGGGATGTGGAATGTGAAGATCCCCAGGTAGATGGCAACACGCTGACTGCTTATTTTGATTCAGCATGGTCGCCGCCCATCGGAGTTTATCAGGAGTTGGTCGAGCAGGGCTACTCCGTGCGAGCCATGTATTATGAACCAGGCATGGCCTACGCTGGTGTGTTCGAAGATGGCGATGACGACTACTATGAGCTGGGCGAAATGCGTAGCCAGCAGGTGCGTGATGAACTGCCCAGTGATTTGGACGATGCGTTTGGTATCTCCGAACAGATGGAAGAATACGAGCGCGAAAACGAAGAAGAGCTCACGCAATGGATCCGCGAGGGTGCCGAAGAGAGGCAGAAGGATGAGTCGTAAGATCGCGTGGGTGGTAGTGATGGAATTGGGTTCGGACGGCAAGGAAGACCCCCAAAAGGTCGACGAGCTGTTCGAGCTTACAGTCAAGGACTTGGTCTATGACGATGAATTCATACAAGCTCTTGGCGAAACTCAGTCGGTCTCCTGTAGGATCGACAGATTGGCAGATCAAATGGTTGACAGCCAAACCAAATGATCATACACTAACAGTATGATGGGGATGGTCCCTACATACACAACTTAGGCAATGAAAGGCAACTAAAATGGCAACTGACAAGAAGTTCTCTGTAGCGGGTGTTAGCACCCTTAATGGCAAGACCAAGGTTCGTTTCGCGAACGACGTCATGCGTATCAAGATCCTGGACAAGAATGGACACAGCGATGTGGACCTCGTCGAGCTTCCTCATCCGATGACCAAAGGTGAGATCGCAGCTCACATGAAGAGTGTGGGTTTCGGCAGTGGCAATGCCGCTGTACAGGCCGCGATCGAGTACATCGCGAAGAAGAATCCAGCTCCAGTGGCCAAGGCCCCGAAAGCTGTGAAAGCTGCCCCCGAGAAGGTAGCAGAACTGGCTTAACCCGATTCGCTCCCGGATTAGCCAACTTGAAAAGCACTGTTGCAGCAATGCCACAGTGCTTTTTTTTCTGATCTTTTTGGTTGACAGCCCAATCCAAATTTAGTATACTAGAGTCATAGTTAGAACAAGGAGCGTGAAATGGCTATGCTGGTAATCCGTACACAGGTCTATGAGAACTACGCAGCTCACACGGGATTCACAGGTGAATTCCACTGGAAGGCCAAAGGTGGATCAGAATACAAGATCCTGGGTGTGCCTCTGAACGCAGACTATGACGAGATAGTCGCAGCAGCAGGCGTGGAGCGCGATGACGACTACTTCCGCGAGAACATCATCGATTGGTCTATCGAAGGTGATGACTACCTCAGCTGGTTTGAGAAGTCGCAGCTGGATTACGAGGGCATGATCCGCCACGCTGAACCCAGCATGGACTACGCAGAATTGGTTGACAGGGCCGCGGCTTGAGGCTATAATTGGAACATGAAACAAAGGAGCGAACATGAAGATGCGAGAGAGGCGTATCCGACAAACCCGTCATTGCCTACAAGGTTGGTTTGAATCTGCTGGCTTTTTGGCCAGACAGCTACGCTACAAAGAAAAGCGTCGGCTCCTGCGTGAGAGCTATCTACGCGGTCTACGTGGTTGACGCCAGCCTGTCCTGACAGTACAATACACACACTGTAAACAACTTAGGAGCGCAACATGATCCCAGCAAACATCCGTGATTTCATCCTCCGTGACTCAACCGTCTCAGATACAGCAGAGCTGATCGATCTGATCAAGCTGCGTCGCAACAGCCTCTCTAAGCGTACAGCAGCATCAATCGCCCTGGGGGACAACGTCTCATTTACCAGCAGCAGAACAGGGCAGCGTGTGAGCGGGACCGTTGAGAAGGTGGCCATCAAGAATGTCATCGTGCGCACAGCCCTGGGACGCTATCGTGTGCCAGCCAACATGCTGGAGGTCCAGTAATGGAAATCACCGTCAAGATCCCCAAACGGATGATCAAGCAGGTACAGCAAGAAGTCCAGGAGCTGACAGGCCGTAAGCCCACTGAACGCGAGCTTGAACGGTTCTTCCGCAAGGACATCCTTTGGATGTATTCTGAAGCTTTCGAGGATGGTTTGCTGGACAGTATCGAGGCACATTTCTAAGGAGCACAGATGAACAATCCCCTAAAGCCACAGCCCATGTTTGACACGCCCACGACTCCAGAAGGACTACAGGATTGGCTGATGAGCCTGTCAGGCAGTGAGCGCACAGTGGCCCTGACCGCAGCAGGAATGACTTGGAACTTGGCTTCCCATTTGGTTGACACTGAGATCCAAAACGCATATAATAACGACACTGTAAACAACTGACGGGAGCAGACTATGACACAAGCAGAACTACTCAAGCAACTGGACACTCAATTGGATAGCCTAGAGCAGACTGCTCGCAGCTTATGCTTGAGCAAGGCCACGCAGGCTGAGATACGCGATCACATCTATGCTATCTACACTGCTGCTGAGAACGAGCTAGAGGGATCTGATACCAAGCTGGTCCGGAACCTGATGACCGGTGAGTGGGTCAGGATAGCACGTGACACTCCCCGTAGCTGCGATCCTAGCACAGAACTGTTCTGGAGCATGTGAGGTCAGCAGGTGGTCGGCAACAGTCGGCCACCATCAGGGGGGTGGGGGGCTAGTAGCGTATGCGTGTGTTGCAAAAATACAACAGGCAGGGGTAGCAAATCACCATCATGAAAATTCAAGTACTTCCCTATAATTTTTTACGCGGGCGATTTTTTACCCTGTAGGACCCTTTTCGGATGCCATAAAAAAAGAGCTATTAAAGCTCTTGTCGCCTACCCCAATTGACTCGTAACCATAAGCGTTCATGTATGTAATGCGCTAGGGTCATCCAAATGTTAATGATTATAGCGCCACCGATACCTGTATATGCTGCTGTGATCGCTGTAGCTACAATACGCCAGCATACAGCTCTTGCTATAGTTCTCTTGTGTGTTTCTGTCATAGTTACTCCTAGATATCACATCTAGACAGTATTTACCGTAAATATTATACCATGAGCGATCTTCGAGAAACACGTGACTATCTAGAAAAACTGCTGCTAGCAGCCAGTCCCTATCCTGATAACGAACTATTACACAGCCAATGGGCACGTGGTTTCATGACCAGCTATCTAGCACAAGTATTCCAATACGATCGCATAAGACTCAATGACTTTTATCGTCGTTTGGTCGCCGCCAAGAAACGGCATGATCGATTAGATCGCCCGCTGTAAGCGACTGTGTTAATTACTGTGAATGACTGTTGCTGCCAAGGGACGCAAGATCTTGCTTACCGTTTGATCGCTACCGCTGTGCGCTTCGCGCAGTCTTAGCAAAAAAACCGCGCCGCGCTTCGCGCTAGTTGCTCAACTCTTGATCCAGCAGTTCGCGTTCTCGTTCGCCGATTTGATCGATGATGCCCAGCTTGCGTAGATTCTTGAACACATAGTTTTCTGTGCTCCATTCGCCAGCACGAGCCAGTCCTGCTCTGCGCAGTTTGCTTAACCGTTCTCTGTACTTCTTTAGTAGCTCTCTGTCACCTGACTGTAATACCTGTAGTGCTATCATGGCAAAGTCACGAGTTTTAGCATCTATAGCAGCATCATCTAAGCTGGGGCGTGTCTTTGAGGGCTGTCGTATCCAACGACGGTTTATGATCGAATACTGTCCTTGGCTGTAGTGAGGTTCTCTGCTGTCCTGTATATAACATTCTACAGGCGATCCTTCTATGGCTAGATCATGCTCCTGCTGCCATACCTGTCGCTTGGCCTTGTACAGTTCTGCTTGAGCTTCTGTGAAAGGACCTTCCACTATGAGATGTAGATCTAGATCAGAGTGTGCTGTATATGTGTAGCCTGCGTTAGATCCCGTCAGTGTGATGTCTTTGACTGAAAAATCCACGCCCACGAACTCTTCGAAAGCACGAGCTATTTTCAGCAGCCGTTCTGCTACGTCAGTTTTGAGATAGCCGTTTTCCCACAGACGGGGATTTAGCTCGCGATGTATCTGTACTTCTGCTGCTGCGGGCGTGACTTCTCTCAACCACATGTTATACTCCGTAACGATTCTTTTTCTGTTGGGCCACTGGACTGGTCTTGTTAGTGCCGGGATTTTCCACTGATTTACCTCGGGCGATCACGCCCTTGGTATCTGTGGGTATGGTAGCGATAGCCTGATTGACCATGGCAGCTTCTAGATCTGTGTAGGGAAACATGATGTTGTATTTTTCGTACCATGAAGCTGCGTCCATGTCCACAGGGCCTCGACCCCCATCTGACATGGCCATGGCCATCATCAGTCGATTCATATGATAAGCTCGATCGTAGCCGCCCGTGTCGCGTGTCAGTTTGACAGAACCCTGGCTTTTGTCCACGAGATCCTGGGGTACACGGCCGCGTACAGCTTCAGTGATAAATTCATGTGCTCTCATGAGTATATTTATGCGAAACAGCAGTGATACTCAGCTAGCTTTTGATCCTGATAAAATTCCGCTACCAAACGATACTGTTCCAGTGTGTTTTCCACCATGACTTGGCAGGTATGACGGGGCTGCTGCTGTAGCCACTGCCAGCGATCGCCCAGGGCCTGTTCTACCCTGTCCCAGGGCACGTCTATGGTATCTGTCTGCTGTTGATACCAAGAAAACAGTTCCACACGATCATGCTTCATCTTCTGTCAGTCCGTTGATAAACTGCCTCAACTTGGTACTTTCCACTATGGCACGGCTACGGCCCACTTCTGCGCCTCGGGTGGGATCTTCTGTGACTACACCGTCCTCATCGACCACTGTGCTGCCTCGGCTCTTGATCTGCTGTATGATGCTGCCAGTTCTGGGACTGTTATCCGCAGTCTGCTGATCTTCGGGCAGGTCACTGATGCGCAGAGTGTCTATGTCAAACTCTAGATCCAGCTTCTGTCCAACACCGCTAGACGAACGAGTCTTCATCAGCTGTATCTGATAGCGTCCACGCTCACGCATGGCACGTGACGTAAAGATACCAAACACGTTATCTGCTGTCTGTATCTTGCTAAGTCCACCTGAAATATGGCTGTGATCAAACTCTACTTCTTCTACAGCACCCCGATTCAACTGTGCGGCTGTGACGAACACGCACTGCTTTTCCATGGCCAAGTTACGCAGTTCTTCACTGACAAACTTGTCCTTGATAAAGAGATCTGCGGGCGAGATCTTCTTGGAAATGGGCATGAGCAGATCCAGATAGTCTACCAGTAGCACATCCACTTTCTGGCCCATTTGTATTTCATACTCTTTTAGATAAGCACGTATGTCATTGGCAGTCTTGCCTGAGGGCATGTACTTGACTTGGAAACGCCCGGATTTCTTGCCTATGATACGCACTTTCATTTCCACGTCATCGATCTGCTTGAAGATCTCTTTGGTAGTGATGCCTGTCAGCATACTATCGATGCGCATACTGACCAATGCTTCTGAAAGTTCCAGCGTTAGATAAACCACATTCAAGCCGTTCAAGGCCCAGTTCACGCCCAAGTTGGCTAGGAACAGACTTTTGCCTGCGCCTGAACCACCTGCGAAGATATTCAGCTCTCCGCGATTCATGCCGCCAAACAGTTTGCGATCTAGGCTGCTCCAACCTGTACTGACCTGTCCATTCTTGTCTTTGAGTCCCATCAGTCGAGCACGGGGATCTGCGAAATAGTCAGTGCCCATGTCGCGAGCAAGACCGATCTGTACAGCTTCTTTGATCATGACTTCCACAGCACCATAGTCATTCTTTTCCAGCAGATCCGCGGATTTGATTATGGCACGTTCTAGGCTCTTGTGTCGTATAAACTGTTCAAAGTCATCCATGAACCAATCTATGTGTCCATCTTTGAGATCTGCTACAGGTGCCAGTTCTGTCTTACAGGCCGCATTGACCATGGCAGCATCTGGCAGCACAGAATACTGTTCTGTATAGGTTTTAATAAACTCTGCTGGTTCCTGTAAACGTCTATCAAACAGGCTAGCGTCAAATATGCCCTGGCAACGCACGAAAGTCTCTGCGTCTGTGAGCATGATCTCTAGATATAGTTTTTGTACATCGTAATCGTAATTCTTAATCATAATATTATTATACACTGACCTCTAGATGTTTTACAAGAGGTTTTTCCAGTATCACTCTATGTTTAGTATGGTAAAGCACAGCACCTAGGCTGCTGTAAGCATCGCCCGGATTAGGTGTGCTCCAACGATAGGGAAACAGAGGTTCTACCACACGTTGGTTGGCCAAGCTGTTGAAAGCACAGCCGCCCATATAGACTAGACAGTCTGCCTTGGTCAGTCGTTTGGCCAGCAGCATGACATCCATCACTTGGTTTTCAAACACTTCCTGTACGCCAGCAGCTATGTCTGCTCGATCTGATTCACGTATTTCAAAAGGCCAATCAGGCACACCTAGATGGAAGTTCACACGAGCTTCTATAGGGTCAGAAAGGCTGTTGTCAAAGTAACTTTCGATCAGATGACTGTGCTTGTATCTGTTGCCCTGCTCACTCAACTGCTGTAGTAGATATTCATCACGTATGGGTTTCATGCCCAACAGTTCAGTGAACGCAGAATAAAATAGACCCAAACTGTTGGGATAGCTCTTGCTCCATAGTTTGGTCAATTCGCCATGCCGACCTTCCCAGATACTGGCGCATTCAAATTCACCTATAGCATCTAGTACTACCACAGCACAGTGATTGAATGGTGATGTGTAATAGCCTGCGGCCGCATGGCTGGCATGATGCGGTGTGTATGTGATAGGAGCATAGCGTATGTTTAGATCATTGACATGGCGCCTAGGCAGCACAGACCGATCCCAGAATTCTTTATACTGTCCTGCGTACAATTGACGGAACTTTTTGACCCAGGGGCGTTCATACCAAAATATACGCTCGGGTCCTCGATAGTGGCTGGCATTGATCGCTTCTGTGACCATGCTGCTGCTGAGCCTATCGTTTTGATCTGTGATCAATGTGAGATTTTTAGCACCGCCCACTACAGCGATACTGCTGCCATGATTTAGTGCGTTTATGCCCCAATAGATCATTTGTAGATAAACGGATCACGCTTGCGCAGTTCTTTGATCCGTTTCCTCCACTTATACCAGTCAGCGATCTTTTTAAACAGTCTAAACATATACTCTCCTAGAATGCCATATTTTATTTTGATGCTGAAAAAACCGTCATAGCGACCCCTGTAGCGTAGGATTTTTCAGCTGTTTTTCTAATTTCTTCTTATATAGCTGTATCTTGACACTACCCGCTACTGCGGTATTGATAGCGTCTGTAATGACGAAAATAGAGCCATATTTTTCCACAGCGTCGGCAGCATCTTTTATGCCCTGTTCCCAGTTAGGAAATGCCACATGGTAGCCATTCTTTTCAGCATCAGCGATTAACTTTAAACCAGGCTCATCTTGATCAGGCACCACTATCACAGTCTTGTTCAGCTTGTTGATCAGCCTTGCTTGCTCATCACTGATTTCGTTGTGTAGTAATGCTATGCCGCCTAGACTGAGTGCGTCAAACGGTCCTTCACATACAAATACATATCTCTGATCTTCAGTGACTGAATCGATATTGAAAACAAAATGAGGACTTTGGTCTGATAGATATTTGGGCTTACCATTAGTGACTTTACGTGCTGTATAGCCTACAGTTTTACTGTCATACAAGAAAGGTATGACCAGTCGATCTTTGAATCCATCTGCCGGACTCCACCAGAAGTTTTTGTCTAATGGATCGAACCCACGCTGTATAAGATAGTCTACTACCTGTGCTAGTTTTTCCTGTACTTCTGCGTCATCTACTTCTGCTTCTATCCAATCGCTGATAGTCATGCTGCCTTCAGGTAACTGCTTCTCCGGAAAACGAGCAAATATAGGATGTGCTTCGGGCGTGTAGTCAGGTGCTTCGGTCTTCATGGCTTCAAAGACCATTTTGTTGATATCATCGTCGGGAGCACCCAACCATGTCATTAGATTTCTTAGTTTTTGGCTTACAGGTCTGCCTGGTTTCCAACTAGCTGAGAATCCGCAGTTAAAACAGTGATAGGTAAAACCTTCGCTGAATAACACCCCACCTCTTTTGCGATCATCATGGCTTTCACCTCTATTATGGCAACAGACAGCATTAAAGCTCATCCAGCCGCTGGGTGTACGTTTAGCTCTAGGTGGTAAGTGTTTTCTAAATAGTTCGACTACCTGACTCATTAGTACATTTTAATATCTGTACAATACTTTGTCAATAGTCCCTAAAGGATTTCCGAACCTATCTAGTGTAGGCATATGTTTGATTCTTAGACGGCTCCATATACCTGTGATATTGGCATAAGCGATACCGCTATCATTGAAGTTGATAGTTTCAACGTCACACCAATCGAATATGTTATCAGAATTTTCTAAAGTGCCCTGTATAGTTACGACACCCGAATAGTTAGTCATATAAAATGCGAAAGTGTGTAGTCCGGAGTTATTATTGAATTGCGGTTTGGCATCTACTATTTCGCTGAAGTAAACATCTGTAGGATCGCCGTGTATGTCGGGACCTAGATAACTGAAAGTGTTGATAGTTTGGCTAGCAACAGGACCACCTACCATGTCTGCTACTACTTCTAATCTACCTATAGCACCATATTGGCTATCACCGTATAAAGGAGTCTTAACACCGTTGGCATCTTGTAGATATACAGAAAATAGATATGAACCCTGCGTCAGAGTTAGCATTTCTGTTTCAGTGATACGAACATAAATCTTACCTGTAGTAGCGTCTAATATTTCACAGTCTTTTTGTAAAATCAATTCGTTACTGTCGATAACTACTATATTGAAGACGGCGGTGTACCCTGAAATGTTTCTAGGTTTTTCATCACCGTTTCTAACCTGAAGGTCTAATCTATTATCACAACCGCGGTAAGTTTTGAATGTTCTTTGATACACTTTACGTTGCCTCCTGTCAGTCCAGGACTCGAGATTTGTGTAAACGTCTATCTTATTTGGATATAAATAACACGGATTTAGTTGCATGATTAGTCCCAGTATGAAACATATTTATCGATGAGAATAAGCGAGCATTTACAACAAAATTTTCCTTTTATAACAGTGATCAATTATATAGATCACGAATACGTAGGAATACTAATAAATCAAGACTCACAAGTTACCAGTTTCTATGACTACGGGTTGATCCACACAGAAGATCAAAAAGCCAAGTTTTTAGAACTAGGAGAACAGTGGTGGTGGGAATCTAACAGATTAATTCCTATCAATATCTTTATGAACAAAGATATGTTGCCCTTCCGTTACATTATTAGAAATTTTTCCACCAAAGATGTCAAAGTGTTATTTGGACCAGTAACTAGCCTTAACGACATAATCACTAAAAGAATCAAAAGAAAAAGTATCACATTAGTTAGAAAAGCCAAATAATCAACTGAACTCGTAGCTGATATTTTCACAGATAAGATTCATCTGTACTACTACTGCTGTAGCATAAGCGATAGCGTGTGACTTCTTGAAATAATACTCATCATTGTCAGGTTTAGTCCAAACCTCGTTCATAATCGTCGTCCAATCCTTCCCAATCAAATTCCTCTTCGCGGGACGGATCATCGCTAGTACTGCTGCCAATTGCTCTATAGACTTTGGTTTGCTTTTCCTCAGAATAGACCCATGCCCATTCACATGGAATAGGAGTTGGGTAAAGTCGTCTTGCTCTAGTAGATCCCATAGTGGTTCAGTCTCCATTAGTTGTATGAGATGCTCTTCACTTCTTACACCTTCATAGATACCTACATTAAGAAAATCTATTTTAAAAAATCCTAATTCTTCTGCTGATTCATATTCTAACGAACATAGATTATCTTTACTATACTTAGGCACAGAATGGAAATAGACTCCGGTATTATGCGGAACTAATTTCTGCTCTTTTTTATCAAAGCGGCTGGCTCGCACATGTTTTAACACAGCTAATGCTTTGTTTCTATCAGCGAAGTCTATGTCTATATCTGGCATTATTGTAACCTTGTAGTTTCAAATAGCAATAGTGGTAAGTTTTCAGCTAAGAATTGAGCATACTCGTCTGCTTCTTCTTCATCCTCAAATCCTGTAAACCTTACCATGACTGAATTATCTTCTCCTAATCTTACTTCGATATCAAGATCATCTCTTTCCGAAATAAATTCTTCATTTTCTGCTAGTTCTTCTATTTGATTTTCGACTTGTGTTTTTTTCTTTGTCATAATATTTTTGCTTCTTTAATTAGTTCTTTTACTAATTCTAAATCGGCTGGTAAATTCCTAAATCTGTTTCTCCAGTGATCTGGATCTAGTATAGGCGATATTATTTCTATCTGCTCGTTATTTAATTTCTTTAAAAGTGACTTTCCACCGGAACAGTTAAGCAATACCCAAGGACTGATTAGCCCTTCTTTAATATGCTTAGTGGCTCTATTAGTATTCACATAAAGAAAATAATGTTCCCATTGTGCTTGATTATCATTGGCCCAATCTATCATGGTAGCGATAGTTCGTTGTATAGCACCGTCTGCTGGTTCAGTTTTTATCAGTTCGCAAACGTATTGATCGTATAATTCATCACGACACCAGTGATCAAGTTTAATACCACTTTTTATAACCCATTCGATAAATCTTTCAGGATATATAGGATTAGCATTTACCAAGAAACTGCCAAACTTAACAAAGGCATTGTAATATGGGCTGTCTACAAACTCATCAAATGTTTTATTTTTACTTCTAGTCGCTATCTCATAAAACTTTTGAAATGCGATCAAAGCAGCCTGTACATGTTTTTCACCACGACTCATATGCCTGCGTTTCTTTTCACAGACATGTACTGCCAATGTTTTTTCTTTGGTAAAAGACTTTCCGCAGTAGCCGCAACTATAGCTTAAGGTCTTTGATTTGTTTGTCATTGTATCCATGATCTCTAGCCAACTGCCTCAGTCCTTTAGCACCTAAAATCTTAGACAATAATTCTAGATCTTCGACTTTGGCAGTAGGATAAATGTCCATCAATAATTTTATATTTTTATTATCGCTAGTCCTTTTTAAAGGTATCCATTCGTGGAAATGTGTTTTCTTGCTTTCGTGATGACAAGAACATAATAGCAACCACATCAGTTTAGGATGTTTACTAGCCGAAGCATAGTTTTTGTTATATAGTTCATTAACCAATATAAGATAGTGTTCTTGTAATTCTCTGTTATTGGATTTGACACTGCTGATATAACGATTAAGATTCCACAAATCACCTTTGATTTCTTTACGACCTTCCTCCGACGCGACTTCCCACAGGTCTTTAAGACCCATGTCTACTGCGGGTATCATGTCTTTGAAAAGGTCTATATGTTTATTTGGCATCGTATTTTCTGCTTAACTCATATATTAGTATAGCATGGTCTATGGCTTTTTGTAAAGCTTCGTTATGTCTTGCTTCACGCATCATATCGACCCACTTAAACGGCCTAAATCTATTTTCTACTTCTTGACGTATTTTATAATCATAGCCAATCACAAAACGATCTTTTGGATCAGCGCCTAGCTCACGGGCATATATTGTGTCGTCTACACGTTCATAGACATAAGTCGCTCCTGGTTTTAATGATCCCACCTTAGTTCTCCTCGCAAGGCTTTCATCATGAATGACTCTTTAGAATAAAAACGAAACTCTACGACGGCCTCCCCTGGTCCAGTGTACATCGCTACGCCTCGATATGCTGTCACTAGCCATAGAAGCTTTTTGGTAACATAACAACGCTTTGGAAGCCAGAAAAACTCTTCGCCCCACGCAGCGACACGTTCGAAATGATCGTAGTTTTGACCCCAGTATCTTCTAGAAAAATCTGTTCCTGGTATCATAAAATTTTATCTATCTGGACTATCTCGCTCTGTCTAGAAATTTCTTTGACAAAATAAGCACACGGCGGATTGATCCCTTCACGAATAGGCACCGTCAATAGTTGATTGTTTTTCATCTTAGGGAAATACCATTTGACGTCTTGATAGATATTGACAATTTCAACTGGTGCGTATTCTACCTTGAATCCTTTAATAGGATTGAATATTAATGCGTCAAATCCTCGTTCATTTAGACTAGTTAATGGTAGTACTTCTGGATCTGCTCCACATTCTTTATCGCCTACTACCATGCTCCAATCTAACGGCATTTGTACTTCATGCCCACCTATCTTTAGTACGATAGCAGGAGCATTAAATGATTCAAGAAAGATAAGAGGAACAAAAAAGAAATCGGGTTCACTAGGTGTTGAATTGTCTAGTACCGAAAATCTTGTATCTTCTTCTACGTCTTCTGGTAGTTCATTCAGATCAAATGATGTGTTGTTTAAAGTTAAAATTCTCATATTGTTACCTTGGTTATATTAAAAGGATAGTGAGCATCCTTGTAAAACTTTTTACGTTCAGTTAAGTGACGTTTAGCATATTTCGTACCGCCAGTGATGTCCCATATCTGGACAAAATCTTTATCTTCTGCTTTGCGGATTCCTCGTCCAATACTTTGTATTACTCTTACAAAAGATTTGCCTGGTTCAATAAGAATAAGATTAAAAATGCGAGGAATGTTAATCCCAACGGCGGCAACACCATAAGTAGCAATAATGATCTTATCATCCACAGATTGTACCTCATCGTATTCTTCTTTCCTATCTTTTGTTTTGACCTTTCCGCTGATAAACACAGCTTCTGGTATTCTTTCACACAGCTTGTCTCCGGTCTCTATTCGGTCTATGAGCACCAGTGTATTTCCTGTAGCAGCTATGTTTTTTATTTTTTCAGCTACCCAGTCAATCCTAACAGGATCTGTGACTAGGTATTTCAGTTCTTCAGGATAAGAACGAAATTCTTTGATTTCTATGGTCTGTAGTACTTCCACATGACATTGAGCTAGAACATCTTTCTGTTGTAGATCATGCGCAGTGATACGATTGATAACTGGTCCTATAGCAGCTAATATGCTGACAAATTCAAATTTTTCTTTTGGTATGGTTCCAGTTAATCCCCAACGTATAGGACAGTTTGCCAAGTCTTGTGTTAATATGTTTTTTAACACTTCGGCTTTAGCCATGTGTACTTCATCGACGATGACTGCTACGACATCATGGAAGAATTCTTTCAAAGTCAATGCTTCTTCAGCATCATGACTTTTCTTATCTAATACATTTAGACTCTGCCAAGTACAGATAGTGTGAGTCTTTCCTAATTCTTTTCGATCACCGTAATAGACGCCTACATCGAGCCCGACATTGCGAAAGTCTTCTTCTGTCTGTTCGACGAGTGATTTGTTAGGTACGATGACTACAGTTCTACCATATGGCTCACAACAATGACTGAGTGTTGCTGTTGTAATAGTTTTACCCGCACCTGTTGCGATTTCTTGTAAGCATTGTGGATTCTCTAAGAACTTGTTGACAGCATCATATTGATAATCACGTAGCACGATAGGTTCTCCTTCAAACCTATGTCCTTTGGGCCATACCTTTCCTTTGTCTGCCCAGTAGTTTTCGGTGACTTTAGTAAACTTAAGATCCAGGTGCTGTCTTTGATCTTCTATTTCTATTTCATAGCCGTCATTGGTTAATACTTCTACGATTTCTTCGATATGGCACATATAGCCTGTGCCTCCTATGCCGAAGAAAGCTACGGTACCGTCCCACCGGCCTAATCTATATGCCGGTTGATAACGTGCCCACGGTACATCAATCTTGAATTTATTAGCCAGCTTACGTCTAGTTTCTAAAGCGAGTCCTTCTATCTTTACATTGACTTCGTCTTTAATGATTAGTTTACAAATGGACAACTTCAGTCTCCTTCGACACAGTGGGTCTGATGTTACCAACGTAAAACACAGTGTGGTGCTGGTTGATCATTGAAATGGTTGATGTATTTGTATGCGGATTGAGTGTATTACTTATCAGTAAAGATGGCTGTAAATTAGACTTAATCATCCATTTTGGTGGTTTGTGTTGGCAAATGAATATCTTGCCAGTTTCGACTTCACCGCCGAGATTGTTTTCTTTGATCCATTCGTTAAACCGTTGACCCTGTTCTTCATCGTTCTTGAATCTAAAAAGAATTCGGAAATATTCATTTGGTATCCCGGCATTTATTCCTGCTTCTACAAACTTTTTAGCATAGTCAACTACATCGGTGGTTCTATCTAAAAATATCAAAACAGGGTGATGGTCTAGGTCTTTAACCACTGACATGAGAACATTGATATCTCGAAACCAAAATTTAGATTTTTTCTTTGAGCACAGTGTTTCTATTCTATTTTGTGTTTTATCAGTGATAAATTTGTGACCTAACATTCTGGCTAAAAATAGGTCAGATTTTAAGCTGTTTTTCTTATTCTTGTCAAAATATTCCTGAGCTGATTCTGTAGCATTAATCAGCTTGACATGGTCACTTTCGACTATACATGAGCGTGTGATTTCATTTTCACGTTGCCATATTTCTTCAACCGATTCTACAAGATTTTGGAATTTTTCATCGAATTCAAAACCATGTTTTTGACCAAAACTATGAAGATGTACGACATTGATGTCATACAATCTTGCTCTCTGTGATTTGGTCTCAGGATCCCACATCATCTTTCCATACACCTTGAATTCCTTGGCAAATTCTTCTTTAAGGGCATATGGAAATTTAGCAAAAATCCAGGTGATTTTTCCAATTTCTTCCACATAGATTTTCTTGCTAGGATCTAATTCTCTAAATGGATGTGTCCATGTAGGATTGGCCAAAGCATGTGTGATAGATTTTTTACTGTATTGTTCGTAGGGTGTCTGATACTTCCTCAATAACCTCAAAACATAGAGACTCTGTTTCTTAGTTAATGGGGTATTTTGTGTGACAACCGTATGAAAACTATAAACAGGACTTTCATCTGCGGTGTCCACACGGATGTTTCCGAACACCACACTGTTGGCAAAGTCCTCAAAGATTTTATCGATAGGTTGTGTTGAGATCATTATATAATATTAACTTCTCTGACCTCAAAGATCAAGAAAAAAATTCACTTTTTTACCATCTATAAATATCAATATGAAAATTTCCGTGGTTACTACATTCAATCAATCCGGCTATGAAAAATATGGCCGAAACATGATCAATAGTTTTATAAAAAATTGGCCCGAAGAAGTTACGCTGTACGCATATAGTGAAAACTGCCAAGTAGTTGAACAGGCAAAAAACCTTGTAGTACGTGATTTACACTCTAGCAGTCCTGAATTAGTTTCCTTCAAACAAAAATGGAAAGATGATCCACGAGCTACAGGAAACCTTGCTACAGGTCCGATCGGTAAAGGTGGTAAACAGCCCGGTATAGGCTTTAGATGGGATGCTGTAAGATTCAGTCATAAGGTCTATGCTATATTTCATTGTGCTAAAAACTGTGAAAGTGACATTTTATTATGGATGGATGCTGACACAATATGTCATAGTCCCATAAATTTAGTAGCTATTGAACAATTGATACCAAAAGAACAAGACATATGTTTTTTAGGTAGAGAAAATAAATGGTCCGAATGTGGGTTGTATTCTATGAATCTTAAAAATCTCCAAACATTAGATTTTTTAAGAGAATTTCAAAGGATGTATGACCACGCAGAGACCGGAATTTTCCGTCTTACAGAGTGGCATGACAGTTTTGTTTTTGATGACGTTAGGTTAAGGATGCCTTTTCTCAAACAACACGATTGGAGTAGAGGTTTGATCAAAGGTGAAGGTCATCCTTTGATAAATTCTGCTTGGGGAGCTTACCTAGATCATTTAAAAGGTGCTAGAAAAGACTTAGGAAAAAGCAAAATCACTGATCTTAGGGTAAACAGACAAGAAAGCTATTGGGTGTCTTAGCGATTTTTATATTCTTTGATCACTATCTCTGATAATCTTTTATCAAGAAGACTTTTAGCATCTCCTTGCCACGCAGCTCTTAGTTCTTTTGGTAGTTTGCTACCCCAATGTATCACTCCTAGATCGTAAACATGTAGGCCAGACCCGTAATCTCTGTTTTTTAATCTGTATGAAGGATATTTTTCAAAAAGACTTTCGACAGCATCTCCATCGTAGCCTTTTTCTAGTGTATAAATTTTACCAGATTCCCAAATATCTTCATAATCGTTTATCAACTGTTCTCTGGATGGGTGTTTCATGTTAATGATGATGAAACCGGCATCTAATTTTCTCAATTGAGATTGACCAGTAGCCCATACTAGCCCCGATGTTAGTAAATTTTCTAACTCTTGTGAAAATAATTTCGCATTAAAATCAAAAACTTCGATGTCGGTGTCTAACAAAACCAAAAAATCGCAATCTTTTTGTGTTCTTACTGCGTGTACTTGGCTCTGCATCTTCCGCCAGAAGTTCCAAGGTTTCTTCTTAGGCTGATTGGCGATAAATTTTGACTGTTCGTTGGGTATTCCTTCCCATGGTACTACATTGATACCTGGTATGTTGATCAAGTTGCCATCATGAATGACGAATTTTTCTCCTGGCAACATTGTCCATGAAGGTAAACAAAATTTAGCAATATATTCATAGTATTTCGAATCAGCTAATCCCGACCATTTTACGGTATATTTCATGATTTAGACTCCAATTCTATTTTTCCTTTCTTTCCCCAGTAATGATCGAGATAAGGATCTAACAAAGTGTTTTGGAATCCGCAATCTTCTTTAGAGGGCTTACCAGAAAATAGATTTTTTACTGGCATCCTTTTAGAAAAGTCTTCGAGGATATAAGCATCCCATGGATTGTGCATCTGATATATCCTACCTGACAAATAGTAATCGATATATTCGTCGACAAATTTGTCAAAATCTGGATAATCAGTGTTAAATGCTACGAAACCCGAGTCGCAGCCATGTTGTCCGTGGATGATAGTAGAAAAAATCTGATCTTGGTTTGGTAAAAATTCATTTACATCAAAAGGTTTTTTAACTAACACATCTGTGTCTAACCAAATAATAGACTTATACTTGTCTTGATAGTTTTTTAGAGCATACCAGATACAAAATGCTTTCTTGAAAAATTTATATGTCTTTTTACTTTCATTAAAAATCTTATTTTGTAAATCTGGATGATAATTTTTCATTTCTTCGCCGATATAAATCGTACCTTTATGAGAAATACGACTTTCGCTAAAAAATATGTGATCGTTAGTGAGAAAATTCCATGTGCCTAAGGTAATTTTTCCTACAGCATTATAATAACTCTCGCTAAATCCAGTAACCCATAAAATATCACGTTTCATTTTTGTACACCGTATCATGACCCCAGTTTTCTAGAATTTTATAACCTAAAGAAAACAATAATTCATCAATTTTGTTCTGCGGCCATCCATATTCATCCCCTGAACCATTCGTTTCTAGCACTATCAATGGTTTGTGTTTGGTAATGGTATCAATAGCACCGTTGAGAGCAAATCCTTCGTAACCTTCTATGTCAAGATGTATTAGATCCGGTGCTAGATTGAAACTGTCGATGGTTATTTGTGGAATGATACCAGAACTAGATACTTTCATCGCTCCTCGGTTTTCATTATTCCATCGAGGATTGTAATCTAATCCTAACATCTTGTTGCTATCACCAAGACATGCTTGGAATTTGAATACATTAGCATCAGGAACATTGTAACAAAGACAAAAAAAGTTTCTATAATCTGGTTCTATAGTTATTACCTGTTGGAATAAGGAAGCATATTGTTTAGGATATAGACCTGCGTTACCACCTGCTTGTATAACCAATGATTTTCTATCACAAAATTGAGAAATCTTGTGGGGCAAATGTCTATGTGCTGCTTTATTAAGGTATGACCAAGCTACCGTGTCGTCGTTAGGCCAAAGCCAACTGCCGCCGTGGGCTTTACTTTCTCTAAATTCTAAATTTAATTTTGTTATAGCGTCAGACATACTGTTTAAAATGTGCCCAGGCCTTACCTGACCTAAGTTCTTCAAAATTCCAGTGACTCATACAGATTTTTTCGATCCATGCTTGTCGATTATTAGTCATGATGGGATTTTCTATCATCGAAAGGTTAGTATTTGCTACAGCATATGCTTGACTATTCTGTGCCATATCGTCTGTTACAAAAACTGGAATACCTTCTATAGCAGCAGCCACGCCTGGACTGCTATTATAAGTGATAACTGCTTTAGCATTTTTAAAATCATCTAGTATACTAGGATTTTTACTTAAAGTATACCTTGGATCATAATCTTTTAGATATATCGCAGTGTTTCTGTCTCCAGGATGTCCTCTTACTACTATAGGTCTATCAGTATACCGTCGTATTTCTCTGATTATCATATCTAACCAGCTGGTTACAGCAAAAGACCCCATGCTCCATCCGCCATTTCTTTGAGTACAAATAAGAATATATTCACCATCTGTTTTCCAGTCTTTGATATCTATTTTGTGATCTCTTTTAATCTGTTGCCATCTTGAAGGATCTACCGTTCTATCAAAATAAATTCCTGTTGTAGGAAAAACGCCATCGAAACTGTATCTGAGATAATGTAAAGGATTGTCTTTGTCGGTATAAAGGAAAAGATTGCTATCAGCTATTAATACATGCTTTCCTGTATTGCGTTGATGATCTATCACTCCCTGTCGCAATCTTAAGTGTGGAGCATTTTTAGAACCTTCATGTACCCATCCTTGTAGTAATGCTACATCACAGTCCATTATCTGTGTGCCATGCATCAAAAATGATTCGTCACCGATCGTTTTAACTCCTTGATCAAAAAGAACATGTAGATCTTTCTTTTCTTGATTTTTATTGTTAGGCGGGATTGCTGAGATATAACAAACTACTTTCATTGTTTGCTACTCACTAAAGGTATTTGTCTAAATTTACTACGAACTTCATCTTTATTTTCTATACCTAAGTGATGTTCGAAGTGATAATCGAAAATGCTATTACGCATAGCTGATCTGTTTATGTTTTCAGTTGGGGTTTCTCTCCATTGTTCCTTAGGTAACACGTATGTTTTCATTGCTATGCTATTTCTCAATTTACTCATAGCATAATGGTCATAAGGTTGAGGAAGTGTAGATATCTGCCCATTGTACCACATCAATGAATACTTGCTGATAAAGTCGTGTATAGCTACGTGGTCAGTATTAAAAGTAACGAGCCCAGTGTCAACGTCCCATTCGCCGCCACAATCTAATATACCACATACTTTTTCTCTGGGATGTAAAAGTTTAATAGCGGTATCAAGATCAATATTGTTCTTAACAGATATATCGGCATCTAACCAAACTACTAGACCTTTAAATTTACGTGCTGCCCATACTTGTACACGGCTCTTTTTCCAAAATCTGTCAGACTTGTAAGAACCCATCTTTTCTCGTATCCAAGGATCGGAATCCGGACATACGTCTTTGCTGAACATAAAATTGTAACCAAATCCTAGATCTTTTGGTTTATCGTCCCAAACAAATACTACCTGTCCAGGGAGATTACTCCATGTAGGCAATGTGGCTTCGGCAATTATGTTCCAATATTCTCTACTAAGACTTGTGACCCATGTTATAGGAATATCAATGTCTGCTTGTTTATCCTTTTGTATGATATCTAACGAATACGATAGAAGATAGTTATTCCATACATCAGCATATTCACAAGTTCTATAATTATCGAACCACGGGCCGCCTTCTGTATAATGTATAGCTCTAGGTTTTCCGCCAGTTGATTCAGAATATACACCAACTAACCAATTCCATTCATGAGATATTTCGCCAATCTCTTCATCTTTTAACCAACCAAATCTATGTAGATACTTGCCCGTTTCTTTATTAACTAAATCTGCGGTTAATGTTCGATTAGATGGATGTCCGCAGTTGAATAACACCATCGAACTCCAGTTTTTCCTAGGATAGATAGTCTGTTCTTTTCCATCCATCTTGACTGTATTTTTTACAGTGTAGTCATGATGTACACACATCACAGCATACTTAGGATCAGCCTTGGCTAGTAAATTGGCAATGTCTTCAGTCCATATAAAATCGCAATCACAAAAAACTGCCCAGCCTTGATAGTTACAAAGTGCCGGTACTAAGAATCTTGTAAAGGTAAATTCGGTGCTTGATAACGGATCAGTTGGTCTCCAATATAATCCCAATCTTCTTAGATGGTCTTGTTTCAACGGAGAAACTTTTACGTTCTTATTGTGTTTTAAAATTGAATGTTTACAGACTTCGTAGGCGATTTCTTCTCTAGAATCAAAACCTACAAATACCTTGATCATTTCAGGCATTTAACATCTCCCTAGCCGCACCATTTTTTAATTCCGACACATGGAACTGACCATAAGCTAGATGACAGGCCCACGCATATAATTTATCGCTGTCTGGATAGTAGGGTTTTTCTATTTGGCTAATGTCTTGTAAACTAACAGGGCTAGCAGCATTAGCAGGAGCTAAAGTAAACGCAGGTATTCCGTGAAATATGCTTTCTACAGCAGCTACACTGTTAAATGTTACTAGAGCAAATACATCATCATCTAATGCTTGTTGTAACGTAGATGTCTTTATTCTATCAATACGCTTGGGTGCTCTTTCACGAACCTCTACAGGCCTGTCTGTGTGTTTTTTGATCTCTGCTATAGTATCAGTAGTCCATTGTTCTAGATCTACACCGTAAAATTTACAAGGTTTGACATCTGGTTTAGCTATTAGTATTTTCTTACCGGTCTTTTTCCACGGTTGGAATTTTTTTCCGAACCTGCGAAATCTATCATCTGGCCTTGATATTATTTCCCCATGTTGAAGATTGTTTTTAACTATCCTGTGCCAATATTTCCAACCGTTAGGATTATTTGTAGTGCGTTCGTTGCCAAAATATCCGGTATCTACATAGTAAAAGTCTCTTCGATCTTCCCAACAGCGTTTCATTATCTTGTGTTTTAGAATGCCTCTTAGAACTATAGGAAGATCGCTAGAATCATAATCAAAGTCTTCTGTGTTTACGGATTCTGATCCACATCCTTTGGCAAACATATTGATATATTCATCTTGGCCATCTTTGCTTAAGAAAATCCAATCTTTCATTTTCTTTCAATGTCTTCTTCTACACATCGCTCGCCATACTGTATTTCTACGATCTTACAAGGTTCATCAAAAGGATTTGTCAATTGATGCCATTCCCCTAGAGGTACTTTATATTCGTCATGTTGTTCTAAAGTTTTAGAAGGTAAAACATATCCGCTGGCCATGATGGCATTTACCACACACGAACCCGATGCTACGTGCCAGTATTCTGCCCTTGACTGATGTTTTTGCATACTGAGACTTTGTCCAGGATTGACTGTAAGTTCTTTTACCTTTGTTCCGGGAATTTCGTGTAACACACGATAATATCCCCATGGACGTTCGGTCTTCGGTGCTTTCCACTCTTGTAATATCCAGCTGCTGGAATTTTTCTTATCATCACCGCCTACTCCGAAAACGAATGTAGTATCGTAATCGTCAGTAGTCATTTCTGGAATATTATCTTTGGTTCTATCCCCGCCATTGGCGAATATTATACTATCTCCGGGAAAATTTAACCTAGTCTTTCGGATAGCATCTAATGCTGTGCCATCAGTATCATTAAATTCTAAAACATAATCTACAGGCTTGATAGCTTTAAGAATAACTTTGCGTTCTTCTATGGGCATGAACGCAGCGCCTTTCTTTCTGGCCAACCAACTGTCGCTGTTTAGTCCAACGACCAGTTTGTCTCCTAGAGATTTTGCGGATTTGAGATATGAGATGTGTCCGGAATGTATCGGATCAAAACCACCTGTTACTAAAACTATTTTCATAGCAATATTTATATGCTATGTTTTTGTGGTATTACAGAGTGGCGTCTTCCATGCCGGCAATTCTGAGTTTGACTATATTAGTCAATTGCCATTGTTTCTGATCAAGTGCTTTGGTAATACCTAACCATTTGTTGCGTAGTAGAGCAAATTCATTGATAATCTTTTCAAAATCTACAACGTCTGCTTCGCCGTCTACAAACTTTTCACAGTCTCTAGATGACAAAGCACGTTGATAGTTTTCAAGATATTTTCTAAAATGTTGACTTTTTAGTCGACGTAACTCTATATTAAGGTATTCGAGAATCGCTTCGATCTCTTGTAATTGACCAAAGCGATTTTCTACTATACCAGGCATAGATGCCGAAGCCTTTTCGATGTTTCCAAAGATCTTACATTCTATCCTTGCTTGCTGTAGCTCAGATTCAAAATAAGCTACAGCATCTGGGATATTAGAAATATCTTTGGATATTTTATCGTACCAATTCATTAGTCCTCGTCATCGTAAGAATCGTCATCGTCGTGATAGTCTTCTTCACTGTCATCGTAGCCTTTTTCGTCTGCGACATAATCAATAGCTTGATCGAGATACGGATCAACGCCTAGCAAATCATCTAACACAGATTCTTTGATACCATAGTCTAATAGTATATCTACAAAATTCTGTGCGGCTTCCTTCTTTTGTTTTTCAGGAATAAATTCGACAAGCGTGGTCCAAAGATCAGCAATCAGGTCTTCTTTCATGGTTAGATAGTCTCCGTTTCAACAGTTGTAATTATCTCTGAAACGGATTTTTCGCCATGATTTGAAATGTCTTCCATGATTTTGTCTAGACCTTCTTTCTCATTCTTTTCCCAAGCCTTACGGAACTGTTTGATGATCTCGCCATCGCTGGTTGTATAGGCCAAAGCATTTCCTTCTTTCTTGAGCATACCTTTAGCTTCAAACAAGTCGACCAGTCCACTATATGGATTCATACCTGTTTCGTAAGGAATTTTTACCTGTACTGATTCAAAAGGTTTAGCATAACGTGTCTTCATGATCTTACATGCGGCACGGATACCTCTAACTTCTGAAATCTTGTTGCCATCATCATCTTCTTTGAGCTTGAGCTTTTTCATAGCAACTACAATGCTTGACGCATAGATAAAACCCTGCCCACCTGAAATCTTGTCGTCAGGATCGAACATGTCTTGACTTGCGTATGTATGATTAGTTGCTACTAGGCCAACATTATGACTGCCAAACATATTAACACAGTTACGAACAAGTGCTGTCAGTGCCTTAGGTTTACGACCCATGTCACCTTTCAAATCACCTGCTTCAAACTGATTAACATCAGTTGGAGTCAACAACATACCTAGACTGTCGATAACAAACAATACCTTTGGTCGATCACCATCGGGCATAGCTTTGTATTCTGACATGAACTCGTTGATAGTCTTAGCAACATCATCGATCATAGCCATGTTGAGTTTGAGTAGTTTTTCTTCGCTGGTATCTACGTTCAATGCTTTCAACCAATTTTCGTCTAGAGCATTTTCGCTGTCGACGAGAACTACAAATATACCTTGTTCTTGTGCGTGACGTACAAGATTACCAGAACAGATAAAACTTTTACCTGCGCCTGATTCACCTGCGAACACAGTGACTTTGCCTAATGGCACGCCTCTGTTGAAATCGCCACTGATAAGATAGTTCAAGGCATAGTTGCCAGTTGAAATCCAATCCGTCGGATCGTTGAAGCCAATGCTAAGACCGTCGATACTCTTTGTTAGATTTTTTCTAAATTTTGAAACGTCAAACGGTTTATTAGCCATATCAATTATCCAACTCCATCGTATTATATTCTTTGATTAGATCAACTAACTCTTGTTCAGTATTACATACTGTCTTAGTATTTTTCCAATCTTCTTTCTTGTCACGTCCACCAATTTCAACCATCCATGCGTTGTCATAACGATTGATAGTGATAGATTCACTGACTTTTGCTAGTTTTGTTAGTTTTGCCATTATTAATCTCCTAGATGAAAAACTCGGGCGTAAGAACTATGTCTCAGAGGCCCGAGCCGTGTTATTACTGCTTCTGACGGTTACGAATCATCGCCAAGATATCTTGTGCGCGACTTGCTGATTCAGAATTAGTGTTAGTAGGAGCAGGTGCTGCCTTAGCCGCAGGAGCAGCCTGTGTTGGCTCATCATCATAATCTTCAGATGCTTGTGTTGTTGCTGCCTGAGCCGCACCATTTTGCTTCAATGGATCACCAGTTTGCTGGCTCATGCCGGCTGGTTTGAAATATTGACCCCAACGATCCATGTCGTATGCTTCACCGTCAACTGATGCTTCGAACATTTCTTTCATGACCTTGAGTTCAACATCTGTTGGCTTCTTGGGCAAGAAGTCTTTTAGATTGAACAAGCCATTTGCTTCGATAGCAGCCGATTCTTCTGGAGATAGAGCACGTTCATTACGGCTCCACTTAGAAGTAGAGTAGTCAGCATACCCGCCCTTAGAAGTCTTAGCGATGCGGAAATCCACACCATGTAAGAAATCAGTTGGCAGTTCGTTGAGTTCTGGATCCATCAATGCTGAACGGATGATCGTAAAGATCTGAGGACCGATAATAAATCGGCGGATCGGATTTGCTGGTGTCGTATCTTCAGCGATAGGACTCTTAACAACGAAACCTTGGAAGATATAAGAACGCTTCTTCCAATACTTACGGCCCATATCTTCTAGAGCCTTGTCCTTAAACCAACCACGTACTTCGCTTAGGATTGGACAGGTTTCATTCCACATCTCAACACAGGGAACTTGTACAGTAACTGGCTTACTGGAAGTGTCACCTTTAATGCCTGCGAATGGCAGCTTGATCATCGCACGTTCTGCCCAGAAGAATGTGTTGTTAGGATCACCGTCCGGTAAGAATCGAACAGTGGCTTCCTTGCCTTCTTCCATATTCCAGTGGGGGTAAATTGCGTTGTCGCCGCCGCCTGTAGATGTGCCGCCTTGGCGTGATTGTGCTTCTTGAAGTTTAGCACGGATTTCTGCTAGTGTAGCCATTTTAATTTGCCTCCTTTATATGCCTTAAAATGTATGCCTTGCGCATAGTGTTAGTATGCGTGTTTTATTTAGTAAAGTCAACTTAATTGTGATTTTTTTCTACCAAAAGAAAAGTGGCTCATGTCCACTTTTCTCGGTACTTTAACAAAGCCAGTTGCCTTGCTAAGAACAATCTCCATCTAACGTAATCTGAAAGATCATCATCTTCTGATTTTTTTCTTTTGACTAGTTCAGGAGTTCTGTATCCTGACAGCAGATCCTCATCGTCTATTAGATAACCTAGATCATCTCCGTTGACGATGAGTGACCTTCTTGTTGGATTACTTCTTAGGAGCTTCGGCTTTTTTATCAGCAGGCTTGGTATCGCTTTTAGCGGCTGGGGCCTTAGCGTCTTTAGCTGCGGGTGCTGCGGCTGCTGGCTTGGCTTCTACCTTCTTTTCTTCTTTCTTAGCTGGTTCTGCGGCTAGTGCTACAGATGCGAATGCTAGTGATGCGAATAATGCTACGATCGATTTCATATGAAATTCCTTTTAAAAGACACAGAAAACTATCTGTGTTATATATAGAACGTTTTACTGCGTAAAAAGTTTACAGGAATTTCGCCAAAAAGATAGGGCACCGAAGTGCCCTAGTTGTTAGATGCCTGCCAATGATTTAATTCTTGACAGTTCTGCTAGTTGTGGATTCTTTTCATGTGTTTGCTGAGGAGCCATTCTTTCGACCATCTTTCTTGCGATCTGTTCAGCTCTTTCGCCAAACTTTTTGCCTACCATGATTGATACACCTTCTGGGCCTTTAGGAAATGCGCCTGCTTCTTTATCGTAGAATGAACCAATGAATTCTGCCAAATCTTTCACAGTATAAGATTCTGTGGTTTCTGGTTCTTCTTGTTCTGGTTCTTCTTCTTGAGATTCTTGTGGCTGCTCCATATCACCAAAATCTAGTTCGTTGACTATCTCAGGAGCATGTTGTTGTAACCACTCGTATACTAATGGTCTTACACACGCATCTGGATCTTGCTTGGCAGCAGCCTTGATCTGACTGTTTAGGCCTGGATCATCGATGATACCATTTAATGCCTCTATAGCGTTAGTGCCATCGGTGCCTGCTGGAAAATGTTGATTGATCAATTCACCCAGTTTGGTTACAGCAGCCGATCTTTCATCTTCGTCTGTGCTGAGTATAGCACTTTCTTCACCTAGGTTGAATACCCATGATTCAAACTTGTCAAAGTTAGAAACATACTCATGTGTTTCTTCTTGTACTGGCTCGTCTTGATCTACTAAATCAATTGCGACTATGTCGTCATAGCCTAAACCGTTTTCCTCTTGCATCAAGTTATAAATGATAGGAAACACGGATTTGATATCTTCTTTGAAATTCTTTACTGTGAATTTATTTGTTAGATCTTCGATTACATCCTCTGGAATTTCTTGTAGAGAAGATTCTTTAAAGTTAGTCTTGAATTGCTCGTAATAAGATTTTCTCGATAGTTTTTGTATCTCTTCTCTCAACTTGTCAAGTGCGCCTTTGCTCCTATCCATGATGTTGATAGTTTCTACTGTGATTAGATTGTTTTTTGTTACATAGTTATTGAAATTTTTCAATTGTGCTATTTGTTCACTGATGCCTACGATATGCTTGCCAATTGGATCATAAGGCAAACCACCTTCTTGTACATGACGTTGCATCGCTCTCGCTCCAGCTAAATGGATGAAAGGATATTTGAATCTTTCTCCTGCGCTGTTTTCGATGAACAGTCCTACGATATTCCTGGTCCTTGAACCTGGAGAATTTTCGTCTACTTGTTTACTGTGCTTGACGATTAATTTCGTATTTTCTAATTTTTGATAGCTAGTCTTTGAGCTACCATACATTCCTTCTTTCATAACCGATTCTCCGACCTGTGAATTGTTTGAGTACTGAGACAAGAAAGCGAAGTCTCTCTTGTCTAGATAATCTTTTGTGATATCTCTGGTGTCAAAAGTCATCAATCTGCGTTTAGCAAATTCTCTTAAACCTCTAAGAAAATCATACCAATTGTTTTTCTGTAAAGGGTTCATTGATTCTGTGATACCTGTACTATAATAGACTTTCATGCTTCCGGGCTCTGCTAGGCTCACACTCACGTGTCCTAATGGGTTTTCGCCCTCCATATAATCAAAGTCGAAAAATACAGCTTCTTCGGGATTTATTGTTACTTCACCGGTTTCTTTCCCTAGTTTTAAGCCAGAAAAACGGCTTCTAACTTTGTAGAATAAATCAGTGGCTACGCTTTTGACATTATCTTCCATGTTAATATTTATCAGAATCCTGTACTTACAAAGATAGGCATAGGCAATTGATCTTCAGTGAGCTGTTCCGTCATTTTTTCATAGATCTGCGGATCCCAATCACTGAGTATGCCCGCCATGCGTATGATTAATAGCATAGCTGAAACTAAGTCGTCGTGCTCACCCGTTTTAGCTCCAAACCCTACACCGTGTGCTACGAACGTTTTTAGCTCAGATATTAACGGTTTAGAGAATATTTTCATCCTGTGTGTTTCTATCAGATTTTTGAATATAGCACAAGCAGAGATTTTAGTGCGATGCGTAGTGTTAAACCCTTTACGGAACTTACGCACATGACCTTTACGGATGGGTTCACTTAAAAATAATCCTCGGAAATTTTCTTCACCTAAATCATTGATCACTACTAGAGCTGCTTCACCTAGTGTATTGTTTTCAACACTGTAATAGATCTGTGGAGATGCTCCACCTTTTTCTTCACCGCGTTCTGCGATATATTTTATGATTTCTCGCATATGCTTAACTTGTGCCTGTATCGGAGTTAAATTATGACGCCATTCTGCGACCTGCTCCATAGTAGGCATTTCAAATACTTGGATAGCACCATAGTCGCCGCCTGTACCCAAACTAGGGTCTAGTGCTACGAGATAGGTACAACGAGGATCGATATCTTTGTACCAACGTGTTTGACCCATAGTCATTATAGGGTCTACACCTTTAAGCTCAGTTAATTTTACTGCGTTGATCAGTGTTTCATCAAAGATCAAGAACTCGCAGTCAAATTCACGACGGAAACGCTCTTCACCAATCTTGGCACGTTCTACCTTAGCCCATTCTTCATCACGATCCGGATGTTCGCTCCATGGAGCAAAGTATGGGTAGAATCCGTTAGTGCCTACTTCTCTTTCGTTACCATACTCGTCGAATTTTTTGTTAGCTTCAGTCCAGATCATAGCAAACTGATCTTCGTCTGAATTTGGTGTTGATGTGATAATACACTTACCACCCGTTGACAATGTTGGTGATAAAGCAGTCCAGAACTCTTTGGCTTTTTCTGGAGGTTGTACGAACGCAAACTCGTCGCAGTATATTAGCGAAAGAGATTTACCACGACCTGTGTTTTCTGTCGTTGTAGTTGCTTGTATACGTGCGCCATTGTCGAATTCGATAGTATTTCTGTTATATGAATATACACCAGCACGTATAAAATCAGGAAGATTTTCGTAACCATAGCGATAACGATTCATGATATCTTGCGCACCTGTGTATTTGTGGGCAGCAATTAGTACCTGTGCTTCAGGTACAAACATTGTATACCAAAGTAGATAACCGCTAGCACAGGTAGTTTTACCCATCTGACGCGGCAACATCGCTATCGTGTAGGTATGATTATGATAAGCACGTATTAATTCTTCTTGATACTCGTAAGGTTCGAAAGGAATAGAACCTTTAGTCGGATGTTGAATCTTTAAGAAGTTCTTACAGAAGTATAATGGTCCGTCTATCGGATCTAAACATGCTTCTAGGTGTTTGACTTCTTCGAGAGTATATCTTTCCGGCTTATGCGCCTTCTTGATTAATACGCCATCTAAACTTTTACTCATGACTATATTTAATGAAAAAAATAGGCCCTAATGGGCCTATTTGGTATTTTTAAATCTTTATTGATTTTTATGACTTTGTAGATCAGCTAATAGTTGTTCTTTGATCTTGTCTACTAGGCTTTCCATAGCACGTGGATTATCTCCTGGTTGTGCTCTAGGATACATTTTCTTTTCTTTATGGAAATCATCGCCTGCTGGTATAGCGGCTGTAAAATCTGCTACTTTCTCATCAGGAGCGGTTGAAGCAGAATCAAATCCACCGGCGGCATCTTCTTCAGCATCCATTTCTTCACCGTCACCGAATAGCTTTTGCTTTAGACTGGACATGTGAGCTGCCGGATCGACCATCTTTGGCATCGGAGCATCACCTTTTGGCATCATGTCAGGATTGACTTTAGTAAACAATGCCATCAAATGCTCGATATTGTCTAAACCTCTAGCATTAAGATTGACGCTAACTGATGGCTGATCCATCGAAGATTGCATCGAGGGCATTTCACCGCACTCGTCTACTTTCTGTTCAGAGACTGGCTGATCTAAGTCTGCTATCTTCTTGTATAATTCGTTGAAATTCATCTAGGACTCCTTGAGATAGGACTAGATACACCTGCCTTATCTGCTTTAGTTTTTGGTAATTTGTATTCTTCGTTCTGGCCTATTTCTTTTTTCTGTGCCTTGCTTTGCTTGGCTAGGTCTTTCAAGAACGATCTGTTGAAATCATCACCGAAGTAATCTTTTGAAGCAAACTTGGGATGTTCTTTGTATTCTGGATCATCTAATAGAGCTTTACCACTCTTTTGCGCATCTACAGGAATATAGATGTCTGTAGTATCACCTAGGTTTCTAACTTTGAAATACACTTCTGGGATTTTAGTTACTTCGTGTAGTAACGCAGAAATTTCGATAGGTGTTACAGGATATGTACAATCAGTTTCGTATACAGACACATCTATATTTTCTAGCTGTGGAAAATCCAAATGCTTGTTAGCAATAGGAATATCGCTGACTTTTTCAAACTTTGCGCAACCATACTTGCTCATAGCCTGTTTAGCAGCTTCAACGAAACCTTCATTATACTTACCAGCTACTTTGATACGGAAACTGTAAGTTTTTTGGCTTTCTGTAAGATAGTCTTTTAGTGATTTCATACTCATATTTATTCTTTTCCGCTTAGTTTTTTGAGCAAGGCATTACGATCAGTGATAACAAATCCTTGCCCATTCATCATGCCCGGTTCTTCATCACCGGAATCTCTGTCAATTTTCAGCTTTTTCAGCTTGAGATCTACAGCTTTTAGTTTGTTATTGATCTTAACAGCCTTGGCATCTATAGCATTCTTAAGCATAGTACCTGCTACTTCAAATATACGTCCGCTGTAGCGTACTTCTACGTTCATGCCCAAATCCATTAGATCGTCATAGGCAGTTTCTGCTTTTTTAGCTAACGAATCTAATTCGCTTTCGTCTAGGCTTTCTAAATCATCAATAGCAGGCAGTGTAGATGCTATCTGCTCTACTTCTTTATAGCTGCGTTCTAACGAAGTGATATTATCCTTGCTAGCTTCTGGTGTTTCTACGTTTGCTGGCAAAGACTCTTCTAAATTGAACAATTCTTCTAATTTCTTAGTCATACAATTACTTATCGTTTTTTGGAGCCCTGATGGAAAATATCGCCCTCATTAACTACACGGAAACGTATCCCTTGCTGTCTACACCAAGCATTAGCTGCTTCCCATTTGGCTTGATTTTTGATAAACTGTGCTTGATTAAACACACTCTTGCCCACTTTTTCTCTTAGTGTTTGGCTGGCTGGTTTTATTTCTACAAGCTCAGCATGTTTCTTTTTATCTTTATCTACATAAACTATAAAAAAATCAGGAACATAAATCGTATATCTACCAGTTAATGGATCCCTATAGGGTATCTGTATACTTTCGCTAGCCCAATTTTGTACACCTGGATGCTCATCTAGCATTTTCATAAAAACAAACTCCCAACTGCTACGTGCTAGTGGAGTTTTTTTCCCGATATACTTATCGGGGTTTTTCATAGTAAAGTGACCTTGGGCAAATCTAGGCATCAGGGTAATATATTTCTATTCTGATAAGTTTGTACAGCAGCAGTAGCTCGGTATCCCAATGCCGAAGTCGGTGAACGATTTTGATTCAGGATCTGACCAACTAGAAAACTTAATTGAAGACTGTCTAATCCTTTTAGTGTTTCTAACAAAGAATATGTAGACAGTTGATCTACTTTGGCTTGACGCAACAAAACCATAGCAGTAGTAGTAGCAGCAGTATTGCTAAATCCTTTAGACGTTAGAAAACCTACAGTTGAATCTACATCTTCGGCTTTATATTCCTGACCTTTATCCGCATAGTTATTATAATACAAGAGAGTTCTTGCGGTGCTGTCTGTTTTAGGTACAGGTGGTAAATTACTAAAAGTAGTCTCAGCCATAATTATCTTGGTCCTGAATTAATAACTACCCCAGGCAATGGTCCTAAATTATTGACATAATTGTTAGGCACTGTTAGTATGTTTACAGCTTCTTGCTTGATAGTATTGAGGTTAATATTAGAAAGACTTCTATAGGTATTAATAGCATTAATGGCTGCACCGAAGAAGTTTGGTGTTCCGTTGATATTTCCAAAATCATTCCTGAATATCAGTTGCGCTCCGGCGAGTCCTGAACCATATAATCCTCCAAGGACACCATTTGGTCCAAAAACAGTGCTGGTGCCACCACCACCTATAGTCAACGGGCTAGGTGCGGTGTCATAATGTAGGTCAGCAAAGCCATTTGGTTCTACTCCCCTGGTGACAGTTCCATAACCATAAAAAACAGTTTCATACTGTAAGCTCATGGTCATTTCGTTCATACCATTGCTTTGGTTATAATCCATCTGACCAGTAGTCCACGAGGTTATCATAGGATTAACCAACGTATAACTGTTGAATCGTTTTCTTGCTAATGTATAAATGGTAATCGATCTAAAGAACGGTTCTGTGTATCCGTCCTTGTCTAGACCGTATCTATAAAAATCAAATCCGCCCCCAGTACTGCCTGTCGTAGTTGCGCCATCCCTGGCTTCGTCGGCTGTTACTGATCCTTGTCCTGTAGATCTATATACATTAATAGATTTTGCGTTATACGCTGCTCTAGGATTTAGTCGATCGGGACTGATATAGGCCATATACTGTGCCCATAAAGAATTTATAAGACCTAGATTATCGTCATGGAACGTGATATTAACTGGATCGTATGTGATGTCTTTGTAAACTATTTTCTTTTTATTATACTGATTTTTGACTTCTGTTTGTAATGTAAATTTAGGAAGGTCGGCTGTTTTTACTAACATTCCTGCTTCTTTATGATGCTGTGCTTTCCAATTAGAAGCTTGTAGAGCTAGAGGATTTATATCAAGGTATACATGAAATGTAAATTTAGTCCTTGGTGCTAGACGGAACGTATTATCTACAAATACTCTAGATGCATGTTGGAAGTCCCCCATGTTGCCTTTGGGGTTTGTTAGTCCTTGTCCTAGACCGACTAAGAATCGTGTGAAATAGTTTGCCATAACATTATTTATTAATAAAAAAAGCCCAGGTTTTAAGCTGGGCTTTTTAAGGCGAATTCAACGGATTATTTTAGATATTACCGCCGCCTGTAGTTAGTGAACCGATAGTTCTAGCACCGATGTTACGTCCGATGCCATCTACTGATCCGCCTCTGTACTGGATAGCGTTATCATATCTGATGCTCAACTGTATCTGAGCTGCTTCGTTTGTACCATACGCAAGTTCACCGTAATCGATATTTTGTACAAAACAGCCATATACTTCAAATGTTTCAAGAACATTTGGTGTTTGTGCGCCGTTACCACCATCTAAGATTTCGATTCTGGTAGTAAATTTATAGTCCTGACCTGAAGCAGCAGATGCCTGTTCAAAGAAGTCAAACTGCTTCTGTACCTGCTCACCGCACAGTCTCTGTACAGCACCACTAGCATCATCTCTGATATTTAAAGTGATCGCTTCCCATTGATGTCTACCAGCCAGATAAATTCTGCTGTTGTAGATAGGAATTTCCATTTCTTCAAAGCTGACCTTAGGACGAGTTACGTCTACGACCTGCTTAGTTAATTCTGTAGCTACAGAACCATTAGCACCAAATCCACTTAGTACCACTCTAAAGCGATACTTGAGCTTTGGCATCAACAGACCTTGAGTTGCTGAACTTTGGTCTGAAGCTAACGGCACTGTTAGTTTTGATAGTGTTGAAATCGCCATATTATTTTTGCTCCGTTATAATTATTTATCAATCCAATTTAGGGGATAAATCCCCTAAATCTTATCTAGTCGAGGATTGTTGAATTTCTCCTGTGTTCTTCAATCTCAATGGAATGTAGATGAACTCAATTGCTTTGACTGGTTCAATAGCAATATCAACATACAGTTCGTTTCGATCGATTCTATCAGGTGTGTTGTTTGTTTCGTCACAAACAACGGCATAGTCATATAGAGCTCTTAAACCAACTAGTTCTAACAATAGACTTTCAACTGCCTGCTTGATTTCGTCACGTGTGATCTTGTCATTTGGCTCAAACACATATGGTTTTGCTAATTTGTTTAGCTGTGTTCTTAGATAAATCACAAGTCTTGCTACATTGATCCTATCTAGCGCAGAAGCTGTGTTAGCACGGGTCTTTTGACCATAGTTGACTAGTCCAACACCGTTGAAGTATGTTAATGGGTTAACCCCAACATTGTAAAGAGTATCTCTTTGTCCTTCTGTTAGAGCTACAGTCTTGAAAGATCCGGTTGTCTTATCGATATAACCAACCGATGTTGCGTTAGTAATAGCGCCGCGACGTATACCTGCTGGAGCAAACCATGGGTAACTTACTTGATCGCTGACAGCCATAGTCTTGAGCATCATGTGGCTAGCAGGTACTACTACTGAATTGCCCACGTTATCTGTGGTCAATCCGCTTGGATAAAATACAGCCGTATAAGCATCATAAGATACTAATGAATTTTCATCGTTATCTGCTGCGCCTTTTGCGTTAGTACCCCAACTGGTTAATGAAGTCGAATCTGCTGGCAATCTGAATGGTGAATCACCAACGATAAACGCTGTATCGCCACGATCTGCGTTTAGATCGATCAAGTTTTGTAGTACTTCTGGATAGCCTGGGCAAGCTAGCAAGTTAAACTGTCTCACTTCAGTTTCCCTTAGCTGCTGGCTAGTAGCTATAACTTTCTTGAGAGCCGTTACTACAACATGACGCTGAGCATGACGACCAAACTTATCAGCTGATTCTGTAACCCAGCGCGATCTATGGTATAGAGCCATCGATTCGTCATTGAATCTTATGTTGTCTGCTGTGGTATCTACGTAAGTATGTCTATAAACTTTTACATTGAAACCGCTACGACGTGTATTCCATAGCATCATACCACGTGGATATAGTGCTGGATCTGGGGCATCGAAATCTACGAAGTTGCTGACTAACAATTCTTTGATAGTGCCGGATGGTGCTGTAGTAGCATCACCACCTGTAGTTCCTGCTCTAGCATCAGCAAACAATACACCATTTTCTGATGTATGGTCTGTGTTGTCTATCAATACCCATCTGTTTGCTACAGGAGTATCTGATAAATCATTGTTAAATCTATAGATCACTGGATAATTTTCCAAATCGCTGGTATCAATCCAAATGTCTCCAGTAACCAATACTGTACCGTCGCTTTGTAGCAATGGGCGTGTAGCACTTACGATAGGACCACTTGGGTCTGTTTGTTGACTTGAAGAACCTTTGTAGTATGGTGAAGTACTATCTAGGTATCCAACCCAAGTAGTTCCGTTATGAATCATGATATCCACTTCATTAACTACATTCGAATACCAAAGCTGACCGTCGCTAGCTTCGGCTTCTGGAGCATTCTTAGCAGAAATGTAACCAGTCAATGATCCAGCCAGTGGCAACCAGCTAGATGCTACGAAAGTTTCGAGAACTTCAACATCATTTTCGTCTACTACAGAACCTGCTGGCACAGCATATAGATTTGGTGTACCTGAACCATCTTCATAGTTGAATGTTGTAAAACCAATCGCAGCCAATGCTCCTGAAGTATCAGTGATTCTAAATTCGCCACCTAATGTGTGTACGATAGTCAATCTACCTGATGCAACAGATGCTCTGATATTGGTCAGTGAAGAAGAGTTGATAGCTACAGCGATCGCATTAGCATCTGCTGAATTACCAGCTGCGGTAAAGTTAATCTGTGTTACCGGACCGAGTGTAGGACTGCCTTTTAGACTTTCACGGATAAAGATAGTCTTTGAACCTGCTGATAGCTGGTTAGTTACAGCATCTGAAGTGATACTTGTAGCATTTACACCAGCATTCTTTCTTACGAAAATCTTGAAGCTGGTAGTTTGTGGAGTATTATCATATCCAGTATCTTCTGAATAGTTATATTGTACGAATACTTGATCTACAGGAATATTAACTCCGCCACCTGTTCTATCTAACGCATAGATAGCAGCTTGAGGAGTGGCATTTAGGCCTGTACGCACTTCTGCCCATGCTTTAGTAGAAGAATTATATTTCTTGATCCTGTATCTAGCACCTAGATTTGGATCTGTAGATTTAACCCATACAGAACCGCTTGGTCTTGGATATGAGTCTCCGGCCTTCCACTGTGGAACTGAAGTATGTGGAGCTATGGTCAATTCTGGACCAAAGTATTCGCCTGCTGGTACATCAAACAAAGCAGCAACTGAACCAACAGTGCTGTCCTCCATAAGGATCAAAATACTGTCTGTAGAGTCGCCTACATCGTCAGTCTTGTCAGTGACGAACAAGTTTAGATTTCCACCAATATTGGCTGCTTTGACTCCAGTGATAACTAACGAATTGATCAAAGTGACTACGTCATTTAATGTGCTGTTGTTAGGTACTGTTACTAATCTACCATTGATTGTTATGCTGATATCACCACTTGTTGGAGGGTTATATCCAGCTGAAACAAATGTTGGCCAAAACTTTCTCCATTGTTTGGTACCGATTAGCTGCCATGAAATAGGATTACCTGAAGTTGTATAATCTGTGCCTTTGTAAAAATATCTAATCACATCAGAAGCGGAAACTACAGCGTAATCTCCTGACTTGCCCACGCTGGCTTTTGGATACATAACTCCGCCAACGTCGTCTAGCATATCAACGTCAGTATCGTTGATTACGGTAGGTACTTTGTGTACGAATTTTTGGCCATTCAATCTAACGGGTGTTGAATCCCATTCAAAGATACCCCATTGTGTGCTAGCAGTATCTAGCCACCATTGACCATTTGCTGGTTCAGAACCAGGAGCTTTATCTTGTGCTGTTAGTTCATTTAGGTTTAGATCCGCTCTTACAATATAAGCAGGATTTGAAACGCCCAAGAAGCTGTATGCTGCTTGTAAGCCATATTCGTTTTGTTCAGCACCGTGTATCGGACTGCCGTCGATGGCTGTCTTGAATTTTGGTGTTCCAAAATAGTCTGATAGCTCTCTTTGACTAGCTACTGTATAAACTGATTCTGCGTTTGCTTTTAGTGTGCCAGCAGCAATACCTGTGCCGCTAGAGTTGTTCTTGTTTTGCGCAGTAGCTACGACAAACAGAGGTACTGTCCCCTGTGTGTTTGTTGTGTAGTAACTTTCGTTAACTACCGTAACCTGTACGCCTGGTGATTGAAGGGCCATTCCGTTATCTCCTGAAGGTTAAATCTTGTTAAAATATTTAGCGTGTTTTGGAGAAAATGTACCTTTATAACTAGTTCTAAAGGGGTAGAAAAGGGTAAATATTTTTATGAGACCGCTTTGTAGCTGCGGATTTAGGCCGGCAGCAGTCAACTACCATAAAAATGGCAAGACCTATTATAGGTCACTATGTGAAATTTGCCTAAAGCATGGAAAAAATCACGGTATCCCTAGATGGTATAGAGCAGGGTACCGTTTGAAACTTCAGTGTGATCGATGCGGATTTAAATCTCCTCACAAAGAAGTTTTTGCGGTCTATCATATAGACGAAAATCTCGATAATTGCCGCCCTAGCAATCTCAAGTCAGTATGCGCAAACTGTCAGAGAGTCCTACATAAAGAGAACGTTCGTTGGCGTCAGGGAGATCTAACACCAGACTTTTGACCTGTTTATACAGCTCGTCAATAGTACCATTGTTGTCTAAGATGACATCAAAATCTGTTCCAACCCAACTGGTTTCGCTGGCGTGTACTTTACGCTTGATCAATTCAAACTTAGCTTCTTCAGAGCCGTGTACATTTTCTTGAACAGCAAGATCGTACCAATCCGGTAAGGGACCGCGCTGTACCCAAATAATCTTGCCGCCTGCGTTCTTGATACTGGTAATTTCGTTTGGGAAGCGGCAGTCGCTTATAACAACATTGTCTTTGCTGTTACGCAGTTTATTTTCTAAACTGGCAATCCAGATATCGTCGTGGAAACCCCTGCGGCAAACCTCAGTTCCCCAGTATTGTAGTATCCATCTAGGAGTAATATCCATTCCTAGACGTTGGCTCCACCACTCGTCGCGCTGTTCACGCCACTCGCGGGCTTGTTTAGTTCTTCCTTCTAACAGTGTACGATCCCAGCCAAACACAGCCGCACACGCATCTTTGAGAGTATTGGCAAAACTCTCACGCCTAAATTCATGGAAATTTACTAGATAGTCGGCAATAGTGTCTTTACCACTGCCTATGAAACCGCAGATACCTATAATCATAGAGCCCCCTGTTTAAAGTATATAATACAGGTCGTCTATGCTGCTGTCAAGTGTGGTTTAACCAATAACGAATGTATATCCGGCCATAGCAGTGCCTGGTACAAAGTTGACCAGTTCTGCTGTCAGTCGTTCGATATCTGCTTGTGCTTCTTGTTTTAATGCTTGCCCGTTTAGGCTGGTTCCGCCGCCTGGGCCTGCGATAGTTTGGAATTTTTCACGTGCTTGTCCTAGCATCATTTTACAGTTAGCTAGTGTGTAATCTTTGATCCATATGTTAGCATACGTATCTGTCAAGATAGCATGATCTGGGCGAGTATTGTAAACCCATAACATGACTTGTTCCATAGAACGCGGTCTTTGGTGTATAGTCAGTTTGTGCGTTTGTGGATGCCATGTAAACTGTATGAAGCTACCGAACATCTTACCCACACGTTCTTGATATTGAGCAAACAGTTCATAAGTTAGAAGACCGCCCATGTTTGTCGAGCTTAATAGATAGGTATTTGTATAGGCTAGATTGAATGGTTCAAATACTGTGCCTCCCGTGCCGCCGCCGGATCTAGAACCTATCGAACGCCTATAGATTTCACGTACTACCTGTATTTCTTTAGGCAGTATGTACTCGTTTTTGTCTATTTCCAGCGTTAGATATGCGAAAGATTCTTCTACAGAATTGTCCGATCTTTGCCTAAAAATAGCTAATGACCTATCAAGGGCTGTTTGATAGTGTATAGGATCTAGTTCGACGTCGATCATGCCGTCGCCCAGCATGGTCTTACAATAGTCATAGACCTTCTGTTTTTCTTCATCTAGTTGGCTCATACTGTTATTTATCGTGGCGGTAAATATAATACTATGCCAAGACTCAGTTTATACAAGCCCGAAAAAGGCAACGATTACAAGTTTTTTGACCGCAATATTTGGGAGATGTTCCAAGTTGGCGGTACGGATGTTCTAGTACACAAATATGCCGGTCCTGGAGATCCATTGCCTGGGGAAAGCAGCCCTAGTTTACCTAATTATACAGGAACTTCTACTCCTGAAACGCATATACAAGATTTGCTGTTTTTAGAAAACAGAGATAGAAAATATGACCCTAATGTTTACATTTTGCGAGGTCATTACAATATACAGGATATAGATTTTAATCTCAGTCAATTTGGTTTATTTTTACAAAACGACACGGTATTCATTACATTCCACATCAATGATACTGTGGAAAAATTAGGCAGGAAGATTATGCCAGGCGATGTACTAGAATTGCCACACCTTAAAGATTATCATGCTCTTAACGATCTTAAGTTTGCTCTCAAAAGATTTTATGTTATTCAAGAAGTTAATAGAGCAGCACAGGGATTTTCAGTAACTTGGTACCCACACTTGTATCGTGCCAAATGTACTCCACTGGTAGACAGCCAAGAATTCAAACAGATACTAGACGGTATAGCCGACACAGACAGCGATGTAGGTGTGTATCGTCCTGGTTATACCTATCAGATCGGCGATGTTGTAACAGGTCCAGATGGTAAAAAATATACCGTAACTGCTCCTGTAACAGATATCGCGCCGCCAAACACAAATTATTATAAACTGGCAGACAGTCTCAGAGATGTGACTAGTACTTACAAAACTGAACTTGGTATAACTCAAGCCGTGCTTGAACAAGCAGAACTAGATGTACCTAAAGCCGGGTATGATACTACTACATATTATACTGTTCCTGTAGATCCAGAGACAGGAAGGATAGCACTACAAACAGTTGATACTACTACAGTGCCGGCATCAGAAACTTATGACGATGCCAGCATGATAGTAGCACACCCTGTAGCTCCAGGATATCAACAGTACCTCGAGGAAGGACTGCCGCCCAATGGTGCTGCTTTTACCAGCGGTATCTATTTTCCAGCTAATCCTGTTCCTGGACAATATTGTTTGCGAACAGATTACTTTCCTAAGAGATTGTTTAGATACGATGGAAGAAATTGGGTCAGATACTCAGACAACGTAAGGATGACCGTCAGCGAAACAGGTTTCTCTGACACTACTGATACCGATAAAGTAAGACTGAACCAAAAAGGTACATTTATTAATAACGAAAAAACTACCGTGATCAACGGTAAAACTATCAAAGAAAAACAGAGCCTGTCAAAAGCTCTTAGACCCAAGGCAGACGAATAATGGATTTTTTCTACGACGGACAGATAAGACGTTTCATAACACAGTTCATGCGTATTTTTATCGGTTTCAAATATCAAGCCGGTGACGGAACGTTGAAACAAGTACCAGTGTCTTACGGTGATCTAAGCAGACAGGTAGCCAATATTATCAGAGAAAATTCTGAGAATAAGATGCCTAGTGTACCTAAAATATCATGTTATGTCACCGCATTAGAATTAGACACAGCAAGATTATCGGATGCATCTTTTGTTTCGAAAGTTAATATCAGAGAAAGAGATTACGGTACAGTTACTGATGAAAACGGAAATAATGTTATAGAATACAATAACGCACAAGGTGGAGGATATACTGTAGAAAGACTTATGCCTACTCCATATAAGATGACTGTCAAGGCAGACATCTGGACTAGTAATACTGATCAAAAACTACAGATACTAGAACAAATTTTAGTATTGTTCAACCCTAGTCTAGAAGTACAATTCACAGACAACTATATCGACTGGACCAGTTTGAGCACTGTGATGCTGAATAATGTTTCTTTTAGTAGCAGGACTATACCTCAAGGCACGGAACAGGATATAGATGTGTGTTCATTAGATTTTGAAATGCCTGTGTTTATTTCACCGCCAGCCAAAGTCAAGAAATTAGGCGTTGTCAAAAGTATTGTTATGAATGTTATGAATTCGGATGGTAGTCTTAAGACTTTAAATGATATAGTTTATAATTCAGACGAACCAAATATAGGAGGTAAGAGTTTAGTATTGTCTCCTGATAGATTCAAAGTATTGTTACTATCTAGTCTAGCTGTCACAGGAGTCGATACTGGACAATATTATCTTAGCATAATAGATCCTACAGAAATTACCGAAGGTGGGTTAATAAACATTCCGGTACACAGCGGTGAAAAATTAAACTGGGAAATAATTTTACAGAGAGATCCCGGATATCAGGCAGGAATCAGCCAAATTAGATTTTTACAACAAACAGGCTATGAAATTGTTGGTACATTTACGATCAACGAGCTTGATCCAACTTACCTAGTAATCAACTTCTTTGCGGATACGTTGCCAACTAACGATTCTGATATACCTTATGTGACTGGAATTATCAATCCTCAAACATTTAATCCCTTGACTTTTTGGGAAGGAAAAGCAAACATTCCAACAGGTACTAGATATCTTATACTAGAAGATATAGGATCTGAAATCAATACTGATGGTGCTGATGCTTGGAAAGGAACATCTAATCAAGATTTAGTCGCAAATGCCAACGATATTATAGAGTGGAACGGCAATCGGTGGAATGTGATCTTTGCGTCTGCCGAGGATCCAAATATTCGTTACTTACAAAATCTTAAAACCAAGATCCAATACAAGTGGGACGGTGTACAGTGGCTAAGATCATTCGAAGGTGAGTATCAATCCGGTTTCTGGAGAATGATTTTAGAACCCTGATACATAATAGTATGCAAAAACGTGCTGGCATACTTTTTATTAGTAAAAAAACATCTAGAGTGATGTTAATCCTAGATGATTCAAAATGGACTGTGCCAACATTTTCAAGATCTACAACTGTTGTAGATGATTCAAAAGATCTTATCGCATTGTATAAAAGCAGCGCCTATAGATTGATCCCTATTGAGTTGTATCTTAGCCAAGATCAAGGTTTTGAATTTTCAACTTATATCTGTCTAGTAGAAGAAGAATTTATATCAGAAGCAGACCAGACATTTTGTTGGGCTAACATGTCCTTATTACCAAAAAATCTTCATTCCGGTTTAAAGTCTACATTAGCTAGCAAGATTACACAAACAAAGATAGATACTATTTTGTTGATGGAGAAATCAGCATGACTATGTCTATAAGAAATAGTATACACTATGTCAATGACTGCGCAAAATACGATAATTTTTTAGAGTCACTGACTGAAGAAAAAACAAAAAATAGTTTTCTAAAACTATACAAAAGATTTTTAGATTGTGCTAGAGACTTAGATCAATCTGCCGGAAACCTAGCATTCGAACCGATGGGTTTTGAAAACCACAATCTTTATAAATTCAAATTAATAGAATCAAAGAAAGATCTTGAATTTTTTATTCAAGACTATCAACGTACTGTTCGACAGTAGTAAACTGATATTCACCTATAACAGATTTCAATAATGTTGTATCCGCACAGGTATACGATTGATATTGATTTTTTAGATTTTCAGGGAAAGGAATGATCTTGATTTCTGCGTTAGTTTTGTTCGCAATTATTTCTGCCACCTCTGCGAATGATCTTGGTTGTCCTGTACCGATATTATAAATTCCTTTTACTTTCTTTTCTGCCATTCGGAATTTTATATCTATCAAATCATTTACACATACAAAATCTCTTTTGAAATTTTCGGAACCTTCAAAAATTTCTATCATTCCTGTTTTTTTAGCCTGTAGATAAAATTTAGTTATTGGGCTAGCCTGATGTTTTTTATGCTGTTCGGCAGGACCGTACACGTTAAAATATCTAAATGACTGAACATTAGATAAATCATCGTCTATCATTTCATCTATAACTGCTTTGCTGTAAGCATATGGACACATAGGATCCATTTCATCTGTTTCTTTAAAATTACTTTGATTTCCATAAACAGATGCCGATGAAGCCATTGATAATAAGAACTCGTGATGTTTGCTCTTTTCTAGCAGAAATCTAGAAGGACCGATGTTCATCTGAGAAAAAACATCCATTATCTGTATTGTAGTATCTGATGCAGCACCTTCGTGATAGACGATTTCGACCTGATCCCAGCGTTTAAAAAAACTATAAAATTTCGTGATCAAAATATGTTCTTGGAATTTACAATCTTTTAGATTATCGATCACATTATCTACAACGATGATATCGTCACGACCTTGGTCGTTTAACCGTCGAACTATATTAGATCCGATAAATCCGCCAGCACCAGTAACTACGATCATTTTTCTTCCTTGGGCATTATTTCAGCTTGACTGTCTCCGGGTATAATACGATAGTTGTCATCTGGACTGTCGGCTGTACTTACTTCAGTGATAGATGAATTGCCAACCATAGCTTCTAACTGATGAGGTTGTAATCTAGGATTATGCCATACATCTCCCTCGTTAAGTTCTTTTTCGTATAAAACTGCTGTCTTAGTATCTATCCAACGCACTTTAAATCTTCCCTGATTGACAAACCAAGTTTCGTCTTTGTCTTTGTGGAAATGCATCGAAAACTTAGAACCAGCGTTATTGAATACTAATATCTTTCCGCAATATTCATCATTTGAGGCCCAGATCAATTCCATGCCCCAACCTTTATCTACTTTTCCTGTGATCCTATCCATTTATATTTCCTATTATTTTAGTAGTACTGTATCCTTCTTCGAGAGGTATTATCACTACTTCATCTACCAATTCTTTTCCTACTACCTGGTCTACAGTATAATCGCCTCCCTTGACTATTATATCAGGTTTTAATTTTTTTATCAAGTCATAAGGAGTATCTTCGTCAAAAACAATCACATCATCTACACAACTAAATTGTTTTAATGTATGTGCTCTTGTTTTTTCGTCGTTGATTGGACGGTTATCGCCTTTTAATTTTTTAACACTGGTATCTGAATTGATACCAACTATTAATCGATCACCTAATCTACGTGCTTGTTCTAACAATTTTATATGCCCAGCATGTAGTATATCGAAGACACCATTAGCAAATACTGTTTTATTTTTTAATTCTTTTTCAGTTACTCTATAAACACCATGATGTGAAATGGCTACGCTAGCAGCTTTTTGCGCTAATTCTATACTGTCTATTAAAGACTTTCCTTTATTAAGTCCATAGACTAATCCTGCTAGGGCAGAATCACCAGCGCCAGTGATATCATAAACATCGCACTCAAGAGCAGGAAAATGTTGTATTTCTCGTTGTGATATCAGTGCCATACCTTGATGACCTAATGTCACTAACATATATTCTATATTATATTTTCTAAGAGCTTTACTACCTAGATCATACATATGATCTGGATCTTCTGCTGGTCCTACAAAATCAAAAAACTCTTTTAGATTAGGTTTTATCAACCAAGCATTTTTGTAATGATCAAAATCTTTCTTAGGATCTATGAGTGTGCGTATACCTCGATCTTTTAAAATTTTAAGTTCTTGAGAAAGATCTCCTATAACACCTTTATCATAATCGCTGACTACAACTATATCAAATTCTATTTCTTCTCTTTCAAAAACTTCTAATATAGAAATTGGATAATAGATACCGTCTACGTCTAATCTAGCTATCTGCTGTCCATTAGCAATTATCCTAGTTTTTACAGTAGTGTTAGCATCATCTTGAAATCCTATAGCGGATCTGATATTTGGATGCTGTGTGATCATATTGTCTAATATATAAGCTTCTTCATCACGACCTAGCTGTCCACGGATTGTAGTTATTATTCCCATGTCGGCTAGATTGAGTGCTAAATTAGCAGCACCTCCCGGATAGATTTTTCTCGACATACCTGTTATTACAGGCACAGGAGCTTCGGGGCTGAGTCTGCGGCTTTTGCCTTTTTGGAAAACGTCTAAGATTAGATCACCGATTACTAGTATCATGCTAGTAATTATCGATGACCAGTTCAGTGATACAATGATTTAGGCTTGTGCTTCAGACCAACGAAGAATCAAGTTAGCAGTAACGGCCGTTCCTGATGTTTTATAAACGTTGATAGCCAAAACGTCTGGACCGTTTGGATATGTACCTCGACCACCTAGAGCAGTCACAGTCAATTCTTTTAAGCTGCTTAGATCCAAACTATCCGATGTACCCGGAGAAGCAATGAATGAAAATACTTTTTCTCCTGGCTGAGCAAAAGCTGGATTACCAAAGCTCAATGTAATTGTTGCGGCAGCATTGATTGCCGTATTTGAACTCTGAGTAAATGTTACAGAATAATAAGTAACACTGTTAAATGTTTGTAATGTGCTCACCGATGATACCGCCGTACCTGCTGGGAATTTAGTTTCAGTAGCAGCTACAGAAGTACCGATCGTAGCACCAGTAGCTTCCCAGCTCGCAGAAGTAACATAAACGACTGATGTGTTACCGCTAGGAGATGACACAGCCAATGTCACTGTCTGTCCGCTGTTGACCGCAGAAGTTGACACAAAGTTAGTGCCAATAGTATAATATGATGTACCTGTAAACACCACAGTGGCGGCACCGGCCACTGAAGTGAGTGTACCGGTACTAAATGTTACTGGAAAGAATCCAGACCCAGCAAACGTATCTAAACTACCTATTGTGCTTATGGTAGTACCGTTGGTAAAATAAATGCTGTTTGTGGTCTGTCCTGTGGTAGTATCTATAGGTCTTGCTGCCCAAGAACTTTGTGTAAAATACAGAGTCTGTGTACCAGCATTCACTGTGCCACCAAATTGGAATTGTACAGTCGATCCTTGATTTTTCTGCTGCTGAGACAGTTGGCTAAAGGTTACTTGATAATAGTTGATTCCTGAAAAATTAAAAGGTCCCTGTATCTGTGTTATAGTTGTACCAGATGGGAATGAATTATCTAATGTGTATACACTATATCCGACCTTTGCGTTTAGATTTTGCCAACTAGTCTGTGTAAAATATTGTACATTTTGATTATTACTTTGGGAGAAAGCTATAGTAGCCGATCCCACGACTAGAGGTAAAGTGGTAGCCTGGGGTGCCGGGCTAGCAGTAACGCTAGAAACCTTGGTACCGGTTGTGGTAAATTTACCATCGCTGATATTGATGCCATTGAATGCTCCAGCAGTATCCCATGATGTTTTAGTTACATAGAAGAAACTGGTACCGCTAGATCTATTGAATGCTGTGCCAGTAGGCACAGTAACGGTAGTAGTAATCGGATTAATCACTGTTATCGTAGCAGTAGTTGTAGTAGCACCACCGTTCCAGTTTACAGAACCACCAGGAGCGATCTGTGCGAAGCTTGGCTGACCACCTTGTGACAGACCACTCAATCCACCCCAAGTGATATCGCCGGGGTTAGTTGGATAGTTTTGCGGATTTAATATACCTTCGATAACTACACCGCCCGAAGCGTTAGCTTCTGTCGTGATAGAAATTTCTTGTAGCAATAACTGAGCTCTATTAATCAACTCTCTATCACCAAGATCTCCTACTACCGCGTTACTAACGCTAGGAGCCAATCTAATCAAGAACGCAGTGACTTTAGTAGTGGAAATACTAGTTCCTGAACTGGTATAGCTGAACAAATATCCTCTATCCTCATCGAATCTTCCATCAGTGATCATCGCAGAACCCCAGTGGCTAATCTGAGGAGTTACGGTGTTACTGACTAGTACTACTCCGGTTCTTGTGCTGTGTGTAGTAGAAGGTCCTGCTGTATAACTTCTTGCTGCTCCTGCTGTAAAATTATTCAGTTGAGCTTGTCTGGTAACACCAGTCAGTGTGTTATTGGTTTTACCGCTGTAGTACATCAATTCATTATCGATATAGACAGTTCCGAATGTAGGAAATGTCGTAGCATCATCTAAGACTATGGTATTTTGTGTAGCAGTCATATCTGCTGCTAACGCGGCATTTTTTGTATAATTCTGTACTTCGTAACGAACAGGCATGTTACCAGTTCGCATGTATGCTTCGTAGTTAACATTGGAATTTCTCATTCTATGGCAGAATATGAAATTACCGTTCGATCCTCTTAACATCCAATCGATAAAACCAGCACCATACCATGACCATTGTAATCCGATCATCTGCATCTTTGTGATGTCTAGTTTATATCCGCTAGGACCTCTACCATCTAGCCTATCGATATTCCATTGATATTGTGGAACACGTTTTTCTGTAACCGCACAGATCTTAGCTCCGCTTACGTTGTTAACTCCTCGATAATCAGGAGTTACATACATAGTAGTTTGATCAACGACTGAAGTCACTACATGGGTCATACCACGTATTACCAGAGTATCGCCGGCTTTTAATTGATCTCTAAATCTAGTGTTAGTTCCTGTGATTAAATTACTATTGGGTATTGCTGCTACAGTACCTGCTAGCTGTTTGGTAGCTGATCTTTGTACTGCCCATAGATTTGCTCCGTCGTATTCCCAAAAAATTCCATTTTGGTCGTCAAATGTGCCTGCTCGAACAGCAGCACCTTGCCAGTTCAAGACAGAAACGACTGCGTCATTACCTAACTGTGCTGTTTGAGAACCTAATCTATATAATGACACTACTTGGAAAGTTCTTTCGTTGACAATATTATAAACGTCATAATCCCCATCATAACCAGGTGTAGTTATTCCTGATATTCTGATCCTACCATTTATCTGTAGACCATGATCAGTGTCGTCTGTGGTAAATGTTAGTATAGTTCCTACTTCTACATTAGGTGATGCTGTAGCACTTTGTAATGTATAACTGGGCGCGAATAACGCACCTGTAGTATACATGATACCTTTACCTGATTGATAACGAATATATTTCTTGCTTTGACGTATAGCCTGTGCGCCATGTTGTGGTCCGCTGGTGCCTAGCTGTACACCACCGTCGAACGGTCTGTGTACAAAGAAGCTGTCGGGTCTAGCATAAACTCTACCAAGTATCGTGCCTGTAATAGTTCCCGCTGCTCTAGCAAAAAATTGTATCGATGTCGCTGTTGGTACCTGTGTAATAAAATAACTACCGCCGGCAAGATTGTGATTGTTCACTCCGTTATCTGAAGTGACCGCTACAATGATCGAGCTACCTGGTACGAATCCGTGGTAATTAGCAAAGTCAACACGTATAGTAGCCAGTGCTGCATAATTGATAGATGTGCTAGCTGGCACTGCTTGCGATGTAACGTCACTGAATGTAATGGTAGAATAAAGAGCAAAAGTGGTGCCACCTGCTGCTGCTTGTCCCGTATCATACGACACTGTAGATATAACTCCGACACCGTTGACAGAACCGACAGTTATAACTAGATCGTTAGCAGGACTTGCTCCTCCTAGAGCTGTTCCTAATATTAATATTCTATTTCCAGTAGCATAGCCTATACCATTAGTTGCTAGCGTGACCGAAGAGTAAAGCGACGTCTGTCGTGTGATGTTGAAACTTGCTAGTGATCCTTGTGATTCTACGTTAGTTCCAGAAACAGCCGAATAAGTCGTGATCGAGTTAGCTGTGCCTGAGACACTGATAGTGGCTACCGCTCCAGTCCCGCCGGCTGTACCTGAGAACGTAAATGACGCCACATTACCTGTGACACCAATTCCTGACACTGATATGGTAAGATCGTTAGTCGTGGTAGTACCACCTAGATCTGTTCCTAATATAGTGATAGTATCGCCTAGAGAATAGTTAGTTCCAGGATTAACCAAGGTGACCAATGTATAGACTGCGTTTACTCTAGTAACATTGAAAGTAGCTCCATTACCACCTGCTGGTGAAACTGTACCACTGACACCCGTGTATGACGCAGAAACATCTACTACTGTTATAGTAACATCATTGGCAGTCGTAGCACCAAAGGTAAATGCTGTTCCTAAGATTGTAAAAGTTTCATTGATACTATAGCCACTGCCACCATTGGTGATGTTAACGGTGTAAGCTGATACTCCGCGTGTCACTGAAAATACAGCATTAGTTCCGGTGCTAGCAGTCGTATAGACAGTGTTATCTGCCGAAATAGTTTGGTTATCAATAGGATTAGCAACTCCTCCGGTTATGTTTACTGTTAGTATACCGCTGCCAGATAATCCAGAAACAGTGACATAGAAATCGTGGACTGGTGTGACTCCACCTACATTGCTGCCGAGGATTTTTATAGTATCTCCAACAGCATAACCAGTACCGGCTGCGTTGACAGCTACAGTATAATCAACTGTAGAATTCCTAGTCACATTGAAAGTAGCACCATTACCTGTTCCAACAATATTAGTGCCTGATACAGTAGAATAAGTCACTGTATTTCCTATTAAAGGTGCCTGGAAAGGTGCGCTGAATGTCAAAGTATTATTGTTGATTGCTGTGACAAATATAGCTGTGCCTACACCATTGTTTACTGCTTCACCGATGAGAATGTTTGCTGTACTAGCAACATCTATTTCCGAAACTCCTGCTAGATAATCTGAAGTTAATATAGGAGTAACAATAACTCCACCTGAACCCACGATACTGGTTATCTGTGATCCTGTAGGAATACCAGTTCCGGAGATTGGAGCACCAATAGATGGAGCACCTGCGGTAGTGAACGCAAACCTGTTACTGCCAGAATTGGTCGCAAATACTGTAGTAACAGTACCTGTAGATCCGTTGCTGAGCACAGTAAAAGATGGCGTACCTATTTCAGCTCCGGTAAAAAACCCACCCTGTCTTACACTAGTATAGGTTGTTAATAACGATGTGCTGGCAACAGTACCTACTTTTGCTTTGGCATAATATGAAAAACTTTTTGTCGTTGGTACAGCCGTGATGATATAACTACCTTCTGCTCTAGCAAAACCAAACACAGAAGGATCTAGACCTCTCACTGTTATAGGTTGTCCTGTGCTAAATCCGTGATTGCTAGCAGTGGTAACAGTGATAAGACTGCCACCTACACCACTGGTGCCTGTTGAAGCATCAGTTATAATAGAAATTAGATTCTGATCTGTTCCAGGAATTTCGTATATGCTAGGGTATCCTCTAGCCATAGCTATAGCTTGCCACTTGGTAGGCTGAAGTCCGTATTCAAAGTCAGCGTCAAGCATGGACTGTGGTGTAGCCACACGCATACGCTCGATAGCATCAGTTCCAAAATCGTATGGCCTTACAGTAAGCTCTGGCACTTCTACAAATATCTGTAGACTGTCTGTGCTGCTCATAGATGAAGTATCTGATATAAATTCTATGAATGTTACTGTATCTGTTATCTGCCTAAACTGAGGGAAATCACTATCTGTGATAGGATTATCGGGGAAGTTGCCGCCACTGTTAACCATAGGATCAGAAAATTCTGAACTGTTAGTAACTATAACACCGCCGTTGGCAGGATTAGTAAAGTTATAGATAATGGTGTTAGTGGTTGTATTAGTAATTAATAGGAAATCACTTAAGGTGTAATTACCTTGTATTTTTAACTGTCCATTAGTAGCTGGAATTATAGACGGTAAAGAAGACAACCCATTAGCAATAACCGAAACTAGTGTAGAACCTAGATAAGTGACTTGTGCGCCAGCCGCACTTTCGTATGTCAACGACGGTACGATAACCTGCGGTACTATACCTTGATAAGGCGTAGGTGTCTGAAGATTTTTAATAATATAATTGGCTATCAATTGATAGACATAGGTGTGTGCTTGTATTTCCGGTTGTCTACTTCCGTTAACTTGCGCAACTGTACCGTTCCAGTAAAATCCTACAACATAGACAGTCTGTTCATTGCCGCCGTAACGTATATCATGTAGATAGGCATTTAATACAAAATTTAAATCTCTGATACACAACTGAGAATCATAGGTATAGTTGGCAAATGTAGCTGTCTTTAACTGTGTAGCCGGCAAGCTGCCCAATCCGCTAGTAATAACATCGATAGTGTTCTGTGTTAGAACATTCATCTTAGTTACCGCTGATGATTCAGCATTTGAGCCTGATGTGTTTTGGGTCAGACCTGTTCCTGATTGATAGACTGTGGGAGGTGCTGTTCTTGTAAACACATAATTAGCTATCAGAGATTTTAGATAGGTATATCCTGCTATTTCTAAAAATCTTGTGCCGGCAATCTGCGGAACAGAACCTACCCAATAATATGAAATAGCCGTTATAGTATTTTCATTTCCGCCATATCGTAAATCGTTTATATATGCGGTAATAACTTTAGATACGTCGCTGGTACATTTAGCAGCATCATAAGTTCGACCAGTAAACCCTGGAGTACCTTGACTAACATTATATGCGATATAGGCTGTTATTTCATTGGCTAACCAAAGTCTATTATTAGTCAATAGTGCTACAGCATTAGGCAGCAAATTGACCGCAGTGTCTTGAGCTATTTTGTAGTCTAAGTATGCTGTTACTTCTGCCTGTATAAAATTTAAGTTGTTATTTAGAGAAGCATAAGCATTGGGATATAGATAGCTGTTATAGCCTATACCCGGTCTAAACACATAGTTGTCTATTTTTTTCTTTGCCATCTTTTACTTATGCTCCAAAAGCTACTGCGTATGTAATCGCGCTAGAATCCACATAGTCTTTTCTAACTGCGTGAGTGGCTGCGGTTGGACTATTGGCTAACAAGATATAGCCTGTGGCAATTATATTACCCGAAATTGTAGCATTATTAGCTACTATATCTGCGCCACTGACATTGAGATTACCTGGACTAGAGCCATTATTGACTATACTGAGATTATATGTTGATACTGTTCCAGGTGTTATAGTACCGATATTCATATTGTCGATAGTGCCAGTAGTACCACTTTTGATCACTACTCTTCCTGCGTTAACTGACAGTCTAGAAACACTGCCATTACGTATGTTTACATTGCCATTGACATCGAGATTTTGTAAAGATCCCAGGACTTCGATAGAAGTAATTTTGACGTTGGATGTCAATGCTCCTGTGCTATCGATGATACTTACACCTTTTATACCTAAACTGGTACCGGTGATGTTTCCGTTTGAATCTACAGAAAATCCAGGACTTTTAAATCCATAATCTGAGCTTAATCTTTTGCTGTTTGTAGTCATTTTTTACCCGCTAGCCCTATATTTATTTGATCAAATTCTACCGACTACGACTTCTATCGTACCGTCAACCCCATCAAAATCTTCTAATGCTTTTCCGATAACTGAGCCTATTTCGGGATTAGAAGATGCCTTGGCTTTTCCGCCCCCGGCACTGACCATCATGTCACCTTTTTTAACCTTACCTGTTACTTTACACGGAACTCTTCCTGCTAGTGCTACAGGTTTTACATACTCGCCTTTCAATTCTCCATTCATGAGGTGTGCCGGTCTAGTTGATATGATTCCTGCTATCTTTTTTGATACTACGCCAGCTTGGGTAATTTCTAATTGTCCACCAAATTCTACAACGGTACCCGGAGCATAGTCTCGATCAGCTAGATAATTTTCTGCTAAGTCTGCCCATCGAGAACTAGTAGACGATACACTTAATACGCCGGTATCGATATTGAGCTTATAGTTTGTGTTAGCATAAAGAGCCTTGCCAGACAAAGGATCGATACCGGCAGCTAGCACCATCGGATATTCACCTGTCGTGATTTCATTGATTATGGCCTGTGTTGCTGTTCCGCCACTGCCACCACTTCCGCCCGATGACACAAAAGTTATCGTTTTGTTCGTAGGGTTAGTGGTAATAGTCATACCACTACCGGCTATGAACTGTACTGAGTCTGTCGATCTAGTAGCCAACACATTGTTCTGTCCAGAAACCGCTATGATGCCAAAACCTGACGCAGAAACTGTAGTTCCACCACTGCTGCTGCCGGATCCTGTGTTGGTTATAGTTAATACTTTATTAATAGAATCGGTGGTTAAAGAAATACCAGTTCCTGCTGCTATAGTAAAACTGTCACCTACTAAAGAAGTTGTTATACTGTTTTGTCCTGCTACCGAAACCGTAGAAAAAGATTTTAACGTAGATCCGCCGATAGTGCTACCTGTTGGTAAATCGACAGCATTGTTAGAAGCACCAATGATAGCGCCATTGATGTTTAAATTTCCGCTGATGAAAAGATCTCTCCAGCGTTTTCCTGTTTTGCCTAGGTCTTTAACTCCGGTATCTAAAGGTACTACATCTGTAGTGATGCTGGTTAGATCTATAGCCGAACTGCCGGTACCAGGAGTTCCGCTGCCTGAATTTGGACTAGTATCTGGGACTAAAAATGTCGGGGTAGCAGGTATAGATAGTGCGGTCAACGTACCAGCATATGTGGCTGTAAATATTGCTCGCATACCTTTGTATGCTGCTACTTTTGGATTCAATATCAAAGATAGATGGTTATTATTAACCACCGCAGATATATCAACTAATTCATCGTCGATAGCCACACGCCCGTAAACTGTATAGTTGGCATACCCTGGGCGGGCAACTACTAAAACTGATAATGTTTCTTTTTTGTTAGAGTTGAATTCGATAGAAATATGATAATTGGCGCTGGCAAAATCACCAACATACCAACGATCTAGTTCTGTATTTTCATAGACCTGTACCCAGGGCCCTTTATAGTTAAAGTTCACCCCGTTTTTTAACCCTAATGTGTTCTTTACGTCTATGTTAAAAAACTTGTTGAAATCAGTCATGGTCACTCTCTTGTATTATGTATTTAACTGATTTCGGACATAATAAAAAAGCCCCTTGCGGGGCTTTTTTCAGTTGGCTATTTTGATCAGTTTGCCGTATTCTGGCAGGTACAGATACTCTATATCGCTGCGTATCAAGGTATCTATAGCATCATCTAGTGTTTCTACTAGCGGATCACCGCCCAAATTAAAGCTGGTATTAAACAGGATAGGAATTCCTGTAGCTGTATAAAAAGCCTTGATCAAATCATAATAATGAGGATTTTGCTCACGTTTTACAGTCTGTATTCTACAGGTACCGTCTACGTGTATGATGCTGGGTATCTTTTCTGCGATTCCGGGCTTACAGTTTACAGCATACATCATGTGAGGACTTTCATCCATGCCGCGCAGATCAAACCAATCATGTACAACATCATGTATAATGCTGCCCGCAAAAGGACGGAAATATTCTCGACGTTTGACAGTGTTTACAAAATCCTTTCCATCTGGAAATGTAGGATCAAATAAAACACTTCTATTGCCTAGGGCCCTCGGACCGTTTTCTGATCTACCTTGGAAGATCGTCACGATATTCTTAGAACGTAGCAGTTCTACTACTTGTTCATTGGTAGCGTCTGTCAACTCGCCACCTGCGTACTTGACCTTTTCCGCAATTTCTTCCTGTGTATATTCGTACTTAGGTCCGAGGTAAAGGGTATCTAGTTTCTGTATGTCTGTGTTGTCAGTCATGGCATGCCAAAACATCAGTCCTGCTCCCATAGCTGTTCCGGCATCGTTAGAGATAGGTTCTACATAAATTTCGATACCCCCGTCTTTCAATGCTTCTAGATAATGATAATTGGCCACACAGTTAAGACCATAGCCACCGCTGATCACTACTTTCTTCTTGCCGCTAATTTCTACAGCTTTTCGTATCAATCTCACTACTTGGTCTTGAGTCTGTGTTTGACAAGCATAAGCCAAATCTCTACGACTTTGTAATTTAGTAGGATCTACTCCTTCTGGAATTTCTTCGTCCAAATAATCAAATAGTTGTGCGTTGACTCTAGCAGACGAAGGATATGCTGGAACTATAACATTTCTGTTTGATAAGGGTACCTTAGATGTAAAATCAAACAATGGAGGAATCTTATCGTTTTTCTGTCCGTATGGGAACAATCCCATAGTCTTGCCTGCTTCGATAGCACTGAACCCACAATATTCTGTGACTGCTTCGTAAGTCTTAACGATACCTGCTCTGTCTGATAATACGGCAGCATGAAAATCATTTACTTCACCGTACTGATCAGACGGAATGCTAGTTTCGATAGCACCAGCAATAGGCTCTCTAGTACCATAATGCTTGTACAAAGTTTTGAACTTTGATGGATATGAACAGTCTACGATACTTTCTACTTCCCATACCCATATAGGTTGGTTAGCATAAGACATCTGGATGAAAGTACCGGCACCATCTACAATCAATGCTACAGCATCATCAAATCCCGAACGATAAAACGCACAAGCAGCGTGTAGCTTATGATGCATAAAACTAAGGTCAATTACTTGAGGATGATTATGTAAATCAGCTTTTCGATCAATAAGATTCATCTTACGAGCTAATCCTGTGTATACATCATCACCAGAATAGTCAACACGACCCGCAGTTTCATTTAATTTTTGTGTGTGTGCTACTACTAGATAATCGATTTTGTCTGTGTATTCTTTGATTTTCATCATCGAAGCATACGGACCGCCGTCGTATTTCTGTCTGGTAAATCTTTCTTCTTCAGCAGAAAAAACGATCTCTCCGTCTTTGAATAGACAGATACCTGAATTATGACCTCTAGCTATGGCTGCGATCCAGCCAGTGTTTAACATTGGATTCTTGCTTTCACTCATTTTTGTTTCTTCCCTAAAACAGCATTCACTACATAATCAACAATTTCCGGAGTCATGGACATAACTCCTTCTAGTTTTCTATCAATACGTTCGTCTAGTGTAATCCTGATAGGACTATATTCTCTTATTTCTTCAGCCATATCTAGAAGATTCATGTACTTACAATTAGGGTAAGACACGTTAACTGGATATGTAGATCCGAATACTACAGTAGATTGTTTGCCTACGATATAGGCTAGGTGTTGACCCACACTGTCACAGCCCAAGAAATGATCTGCGTATTTGATGATAGCTGCCCACTGTCTTATGGTAGTGTTTTCTGGTGCTGCTACATCATCTTTTAGTTTTTCGCTGGTAAGATCGAGCCGCATTTCTCCCATCATTACGACACCGTAATTGGCTTCTTGAAGTTTTCGTATGATTGATTTTACATCTTTAAATTCAAAGCTTCTGTTAGTACGATCTACAAAAGAACCATCGACATAGTCTATGCCTCGGCCAAATGGTTGGAAAACTATGATTTTTTCTTTCTTGATTTTTTTCTTGACGTCGGCGATTAGCTGTCTACCTACTAACAATTCGTCTTTGCTCAATCTTAGATTAGGTTTAGGTAATTCTCTAATGCCTTTTCTATTGATTTCGATATCAAATGCCTGTGCTAGATCGCATTTTTGATTGTAATATTCCCAAACTCTATAAGGCTCGGGTGTTACACAATCGCGATCTTTGATTTTTTCTACAAAAAGATTCTTGTGCCAATTGTCATATGTTCTGCTGTCTAGTGTAGGATGTCCTTTGAACACTTCCGTACCACCTTCGCACACTATGATGAAATCTTTATCCCCTGATTCTTCTTCGTATTTTTCTAATGCCGGGATAGAGCATAGAACTCTGCCAGCGCCGCCATTTAAGAAAAAGGCTTTTGATCGCTGTGTTGGTTGTTGCTGTTCCATTTAGTCTCCAAGAATATAGGTCGAGTGCTACTATATATTAGCTATACGGTAACAGTCGACCTAGATCTGGTCCAGACTAAATTAAGCCATGTTTGGATATGGTGGAAATGGAACTTTCCAATGATCTACATCAGCATACTTTTCTTCAAAAGTATCAACCCAATCTAGATATTCATTGATAACTGCTAATTGAGCTGGAAAATAATCATTAGCTTCTAACATTTTACGTATTTCAGCAGCCCCATCTTTAGTAGTTTTTACTACTTGATCCCAGTCAGTAGCATGTTCTCTTCTTGCGGGTTCTTTGAAAGTTTTATTTGAAGGATTGTAATAAAGAACCTGATTCCAATAAATCTGTCCTATAATACCTCTGTAATCATCATAGTGATATGTATAAGTTTCGAACTCACCTGCTGCGTTTTTTGTAGGTAACGTTTCGGTATAATTCTCTATCTCACCGTGTTCGTACTGTCCTGTAAGATATGCTGCTTCAAATGTATTCACAGAAGCATCTAGCAAAACATGATAATGATCATCTTCTACGTGATTATCTAATTCTGCTTCTTCGATCGTGTCAGCACGTCTACCTACATATTTTACTAAATCAGTAGTATTATCGATACAAAGTACCATATATCGTGGGCCCACATACATACAGTCTACTTTTTGATTTTTAGTAGTGGCTGTTTTGTATGGTTCGTCGGGCAATGTAATTTGAAATAACTTTCTCATTTTTATCCTCTAAACTATTTATCAAAAGAATCTAATACGCACTGCGCCCATTCCACCACGCATAGCGTGATCGCGGACGTCTGGGCACGGAGCTGGTCCGACACCGCCCACACCAGGTGGGTTATAGTTCATACAGCCCTGCATATTATAACATCCACACTTACGATCTGAACGCCAGCAGTAGCTTTGCGGAATACCTTGTCTCGGCGATCTACTCAATGCTCCTAATGCGTTCATCTGTTGGTTAACACCTTGGCCTGACCAGTTAGAATGCCTATTATCATTTTCTGTTGTGAAATTAGCCATACTACCGCAACCGCATGAGAAGAAATTAGCCGGTACAGCAATATGATATTGGAACAAACAAATACAGCTAGGTAGACAACCATAATAGGTAATACAGCTGAATCGACCGCAGCAGTTAATGTCTCCACCAAACCCGCAGGCAATCCACATACCATTACAGTAATTACAGACCACACCGCAACCTGTACCTAGATAAGTGGTACACCATCCGCTAGCCCCCATACAACAATACATAGAAGTACCTGTAGAACACCAGCTAAGGCCACCGTTACCACCTTGGGCACATAAGCAGCCACTGGTAGCTCCTATCGCACCAGTACCATTCACCCAGTTTAATCCCGAAGGATCTGAGCAACCTCTATAGCATAATGAGTCTGAGTTACCACAGGAAAATCCGGTACAACCGCAAACATATGTGCTAGAGTTAACCGAAATAGTTTTTCTTACATAAGCACCTGCATTTCCTGGAGTTCCGCCGCCGCAGCAGCACATCTTAGCACCGCTACCACCAGCTCCCCACATTTCGATAACTGCTGTACCTGTTCCTGGAGCTTTCCAACAGAAACCAGAACCACCGTTATAACAGAAGTTGGTATACATGGTGCCAGGACTGAACACAAAGATCTGGCCTAATTCAAGGTTATCTTCATTCCTATCTGGAGTTTTTAATCTTACTAAGCTATTAAGCGATTGTGCCATTCTTATTTCACCTTATTCTGTTGCGGCTATGAATTTGATTCTTACAGCACCATGACCGCCACGGAATGCCATATCGCGAACATCTGGGCAAGGCAAAGGACCAGGTCCTGGGAATCCTGCTGGTACAAAAGGAATACATCCTTGACCTTCGTAACATCCGCATGTACGACCGCCAGTCCAGCAAGATTGCTCTGGAGGTGTACCGTGATGTGGTTGACGACCCATGACTGACATACCGTGTATGTATCCTGTCAATGTACCGCCCGACCAGTTAGCTGCTCCGCTATCACCTTCAGAGGTGTAAGTGATCACTCCACCGCATGTTGAATAATAGTATGGAGGTGTAGCTATGTGATAGATTGTTGAACATGGACAACTTGGTTGACAACCTGCGAAAAGTACACAACTAAAACCGCCAAAACAGTTAATGTCGCCACCGAATGCTTGTGCGCAGCAGCTGGCTGTGCCTGAACCATAGTTACAGACAACACCACAGTTAGCGTTGATTAGTGTAGTACAGAAGTTACCAGCTGTAAAACAGCAATAGAGAGAAGTTCCTGTAGAACAGTAGCTAGTGCCTCCGCGGCCACCTTGGGCGCATACACAACCGTTTGTACCGCTAGCTTGCCAGCAGATACCTGAATATTCCGAACAACCTCTAAAGCAAAGATCTGGTGAGCCGCAGCTCATACCAGTAAATCCGCAGATCCAGCAGCCAGACTGTATACATAGACATTTTCTAGCAAATGCTCCTGGATTGCCCGGAAGACCGCCACCGCAGCAGCACATACGAGCACCGCTACCACCAGCTCCCCAAATGTCTACGATAGCCTGTCCGGTAGCAGGTGCTACCCAGCAAAAACCACCGTTACTAAAATTCGTTCTTTCAGCAGAACCGCTGAACAGATAGATCGAACCTCGTTCTAAGTTTTCTTCATTATCTGCGATGAAGTTTAGTCTAGTTTGTGTCCATGTTCTAATCGAAGTTGGCATCTTATGTTCCCGGTATAAATTTAATTCTTACCATGCCACTGCCGCCTTTTCTAGCATGATCTCTCACATCTGGACATGGAAGCGGTCCCATTCCAGGATGTCCTGGTGGAACAAATCCTGTACAGCCTTCGTTTTCGTAACAGCCGCAACCACCGCCAAACCCCCAGCAGTATGCCCATGGCATACCCTGTTGTGGCCAACGACTGGCAGCATTCAGTGCCATGATATGATTATGTTGTCCTACACCGACCCAGTTAGCGTAGTCTTGGTTATTTTCTGTCGTGTAGCTGACATAGCCTCCGCATTTTGAAAATTGTCCTGCGGGGATAGCCATGCTCCAATTGATGTTACATACGCAGCTGGGCAAGCAGCCTAGATAGACCACGCAGGAAATCCTACTACAGAGGTTAACGTCTCCACCGTAGGCACATGCTTGATATGATCCTGAGCAATTATTACAGACGATTCCGCAACCATTGCCTAAGTTTGTAGTTGGCCAACTATTGGCCGCATAGCAGCAGTACATAGAAGTACCTGTAGAACAGTAACTGATACCGCCCTGTCCACCTTGTGCGCACATACAGCCACTAAGTCCTTGGTTACCAAACCAACATAGACAGGTAGCTTCTGAACAGCCTCTATAACATAAAGAGTCTGCGTTACCGCAGGCCATGCCTACATAGAAATAGATATAACAGCCTGCGCCCATTCTGATAGTCTTTTTGGCATAGGCACCTGAATTTCCTGGCATGCCGCCACCACAGCAGCACATACGAGAACCGCTTCCGCCAGCTCCCCAGATTTCTATGACTGCTGTACCACAGCTAGGTGCGACGAAACATCCGCAGCAGGGGAAACTTTGGAAGTCGTTACCTGGGGTGTAAACATGTATAGTCCCTCTTTCTAGATTAGTTTCCTGATTCCAGAAAGCCTGACTTTTAAAACCGTTAGTTGCTTTAAGCGAGGTTGGCATACCCGTCTTTATCCTTCATTAAGCGTTGGCTACGATCCAACCATATGTTGATCCTGTATAGATCAACGTGATCACAGCATAGTTAACGTCAATCACGAAATCGTCTGCGATATTGTTGATCTTAGAGCTGTTTCTAGCGATAGTGATGTTGTTAATAGCTGCGTTTCCTGCTACGTCAATGATCTGAATAGTATCATTCAAAAATAATGTGCTGTTAGCAGGCAGTGTTATAGTAAAACCGCTACTAGCAGTATTAGCTAAAATTCTGTCGTTGACTACTGCAGAGTAGGCTCCTGAGATCTCTCTGACCGTATTGCCTGCTGTTCCTGTAGTTGTAAGATATCTTCCCATTGTTTATTCCCCTGATGCTATATTTATTATACAGTTGATGTTTCGATTCCAAATGCTACCGAGCTAACGCCCGCAGCATTTGAGTAAACTAGAAGCACTTTACCGGCATCCATCACGATACCGGTCCTTTCTAGCACACCTTTTCCTAATACTTCTGTATCAAATTCGATGATTTCGCCGTTAGCAGGGCTAACTGAACTTGTAGAAACTGCTACTCTTACGTTCACAGCTTGATTGCTTCTGTTACACATTGACAAGCTGACCACCGAAAATGTAGTGGCTGGGACCGTATATAGAGCAAACCAAGCTCCTGCGGTATGATCGTATGTGCCCAAAACTCCTGTTGCCATTTATTTTTCTCCGTTATGTTAAGAACAAATTCAAGGCCACTGGATAACCATCCACACCCTTGATGAAATTCAATTTTGTAGTTACTTTGATTTCGAGGTTTGTAGTGGTTGTAATGGTGTTTCCGCTTACAAAGATCGAACCAGCAGTAAGTGTATTTACGTTCAAAGTACTGGATCCAGAACCAATTTGTGAAGCTACATATGCCTTGATAGCTCGTTGAGTAGGCAATATAGCATCGCTATTAGCTGTGAAATATGGATCTGTACTGAATTCAGTGATAGTAGCGCCTGCGCTACCTCCCACGTTAACTGAGCCTAAGCTCAAGCTCTGTAGTCCTGCTAGATTGAATGCGTTAGCATTTAGGGTAGCAGTACCTGTAGCCTGTTGTACCGAGAACAAGTTACCAACGTTGAAGTTACCGTCTTGGTCAGTGCTGGTAAAGAACACGCGACCTCCGGCGGACTCTTTGGTCTGCTTGGCCGAATCAGAAGCGATCAGTGGTATTCCTGGATAATTTGTATTGGTAAAGTTACCAGTACCGATGCTCAAAAAATCATGTCCAGTTAGACGCACTTGGCTATATCTGATTCTTACAGTGATAGCATCGCCATCTGGTGGAGAATCTGTCACGGACATTAACGGACTGATCTGGAATGTAGCAGTATATGGACCAGTTCCTATCAAGTTTCTGGTAGTAACTAGTTTGAAATACTGTCCCGGTAATGAAGCGAATTCCACATTCGATCCAACTGTTGGCAGTGAGCTAATGTTCTTGATAGAGATATATTGACCTGGTTGGAATATATCTCCAACACCGTCGCCTGATATTGTTGTTGTAGCTGTAGTCCATAAAGTACCTCTATTGGTAAATGTAGGATTAGCCAATACACTAGATCCAGCTCTTACTTGTATAGGGGCAGCAAACACACGGTTCGGATCAGTTATAGTTATAGCACCGCCTGCGTTATAAAAAGCATTCACCAAACTAGATGCTGGTGTGGTCAGCGTTGCCGCTGTCGAAGATACTGTATTTTGTGAAACTCTGAAGCTGGTAGTAGTGATACTACCGCTGATCACATAGTATGCTTTATTAGTAGACAAGCCAACCGCAGCTAAATTGGTAAAGTTCACAGGTTGACCATTGACTAGATTATCAGTTTGATCAACTTTGATCACGCTAGCAGTAGTACCAGTGATAGTACCAGATGCTGTGCCTACAGTGAAAGCAGTTCCTTGTAAGCTAGAGCTAATAGTCATCGATGTGCCACTAGCCGTTAACACATAATATGTACTGCCGCCGACGATATTGCCTAATCCTGCGCTGAATACTATAGGTTGATCTGATAGTATACCAGCAGTAGTCAAGTTTGTTGAAGTGGTTATAGTAGTTCCTGATACGCTGGTTACTGTGATAGTTGTTGTAGGTCCTACGTTAGTTACAGATCCGAACGGATATCCCGAACCAGGTTCAACGATTCTAGTTTGAGAAATACTGTTGTTAGTTACTAAAACTCTGCCTGTAGCAGTAGCACCAGTTTTTGCTATGATACCTGTAGTAGTAGCACTCGACGGTAGAACTATCCAGCTTGGTACATTGTTTGGATCACCAAAGAATGGGAATGCTCTCGTATCGCTGGTAGCAAATGTCCTGTTAGTCCAATTGATACCATCTTGCGATGTCCATACAGTATTAGCACTACCGCTAGTTATCATCATAAACAGACCTTGAGCATATCTGATCTTGGTCATAGTTCCATTCGGTAGTGTTACTGCTGTCCAGTTTACACCATCTATGCTGATAGCACCTGCTCTATTAGTTGACGCTATGGCTACAAATCTTCCATTACCATATGCTATACCAGACCATGTCTGGCTGGAAGGTAATGTCGTAGCCACAAATGTAGTGCCGTTATTGAGACTGTATGATGCTGTTGTGTTAGCTGCTGATCCTGGCAATACCATAAATCTACCCAATCCGTAAGCAACTCCTACTAAATTAGTAAAAGCGCCAAGGTTTCCGGCTGTAACAGCCCAGCTCGTACCATTTGATGATGTTATAGGTGTATTAGATGTGCTGGACACTGCCATGAATACACCATTACCAAATGCGGAACTGGTCCATGATTGTGTAGTTGGCAGCGTAGAACTTGTCCACGTTTGTCCTCCATTGGTGCTGTATTGGAAATTAGCCGATCCACTACCTGGCAATATTTGTACATAATCCACGTTACTAATAGTACCAGTAGCTACTGTTCCCCAAGATTGGTTAGTGATAGTAGTAGATGTCCATGTACTGCCATCCCTTGAATATGCACCTGTTGCTCCACTGTTTGGTAAAGCAAAGAACTGTCCACCTCTACCTAAACCAGTAGAGCTGAACGCACTGATAACTCCTGTAGGACTTGTAACTTTTGTAACTGTTATCGTGATGTCATTCCTTGGAGTAGCACCGTCGACACTGGTTCCTAAAATAGTTAGAGTATTTCCCACAGCATAGCCCGTACCACCGTTGTTTAATGTTACAGTATAAACCAATCCTACTCTAGTAATGTTGAAGGTTGCGCTTGAACCAGCGCCACCGCTCGCTGACACTCCTGTATGAGTAGATCTTGTCTGACTAAACACACCATCTTTATATCCAACAGCTACGGTCGGTAGTGTGCCTGTAGCGTTTTGTTTAAATCCTGGAGCAGCAAATGTTACTCTCGGTTCGATCAAATATAATGTAGAAGGATCCGGTGATGTGATAGTGGTACCGTTGATAGCTCCTTCCCAACCTGCTTGATATAATGTGACGTTTTGTCCTGTTGTTGTAGCTGTTATCGTAGCAGCAGATCCGCTCGGTGCTGTTGAAACTTGGAAAGTAGTTCCGGGTGTAGCGATACTAGAACCAACCACATAATATAAAGAGTTAGCACTCAACCCACCAATAGCTGCGCTAAGATACAATGGCATGTTAGCATACAATCTATCTTGTTCTGCGGCAGTAGTAGTCAAAGTGTTACCACTGATAGTGCTACCAGTAACTGTGATATCTGCGAATGATTCTTTAGCCACAAGAGCGATCTTGTTACCTGCGTTGTAGTTGATGATCTTAGCCTGTTGAGCTGCACCAGTACCTGATACAGTGACTATTCTCATTCCCAGATAACCGCTAGAAGTTTGGCTATCTGTAGCAGCTAGCGTGATCTGATATAGACCGCCCGCCTGGGCAACGTTCTGTGCTGTATAGTATGATGATCCGCCATACATGCCATCTGAACCATCTGCTGCTAACTGTAATTGTCTAGCTTCAAAAATAGCATTATCTCTAGTTTCGTCAAATACTGCTGCCGCATTAATACCTGCCCCGTTGAAAGTAAATGTAGCAGAATTATTATAGTTTATACCAGCATTAGTAAATTCTAATCTCTGTATAGCATTGCCGTTTTGTACTGTCAACCCAACTTGTGCTGCGGATGCTCTATTGTCAATCTGAGCAGTGATCGGAACTTCTGTCGCATCAACACCCTCAGACACAGTACCGTAATCACCATATGATGAGTTACCGTTAGTAGCACGTATCTTACCACCAGCTTCTGCTAGGTATCCCATGTGTCCATAATACGAGAACACAGACACAAGTTCTGTCAACCCATTATTGGTACACCATACACCGATACCATCGCTGATGACCTGTGTAAAGTCGTTAGCAACAACAGATTTATTGCCACCGTTATGTAAATTACCATCGATCTTAAGACCGATTGCCGCCGTGCCAAATGTAGTCACGTTTTGTACATATGTAGATCTTGTGGTTACCCAAGCATCCGAATCGTTTGGTCCATAGCCTGGATCTAGGCTGACATAGGCTCCAGCACTAGGTCTCTTAGTTCCATATGCGTTGGCTGATCCTAATGTACCTGTCAATCCTTGTACGGTACAATTTCTTAGACCACAGGCATTTCTTACCAAGAACATATTTTGTAAGAGACTGCCAGTTACCGCATTGACATATAGTTTTGCGTATGTTAATGTTTTATAATTTCCTGTATAGACTAGATCATATTTAAGAGCATCTATATAACGATTAACGTCCCTAGAACATGATGCCACATTGTAACTATAAGCAGGATATGTCGCTGCTATATAGGCATTAGTTTGAGCTACGATAAAGTTTCTGTTCAATTCTAACAATCTAGCAGCGGCATACGGATCGTAAGTGCTAGCCGGTGTGTTGGTACCAGTCATAGCTGGAGCACTGCCTGTGCTATTGATATAGAAATTAATATAGTCGATGATATTTTGTACAAGATTCTGTACGGTAGTTCCTTCAGTACCTGTAGCCAAAGGCAGTGTTTTATCTTGTGAATATGTGATTTGATTAGTAGTTACTGTGGTACCAGTCACTACATTGCTGATTATAGTCTTGATATAAGCCAATGCTGCTAGACTGTAAGTGACATCACCAGCAGCTACTTGCGAAGCAGCTGGACGTATGTTTGTAGATCTTAATTCGTCTCCTACTATCGCGGTAAACGCTGGCACAACGATAGGTAATGTTTCATAATATACTCCAGTTTTAGCCAAGATAGTATAATTTGGTTGTACCTGAGCAGGAATATTAGTAGATACACCTGCTGTTATAGCATCTGTGATTATTTTTAATAAAGCAGTAATATCTGATGATACAGTTTCTGAAGTATAATTTGTATTGATAACTTGATTGATACGAGAACCAACAGCTACTCCATTTAGTACTTGATAGTTTTGGAAAGGTGCTGCGTTAGCTAATACTGCGGCGACTAACACATTATTGATAGCATAATTTAGTGCTGCGTTGGTTTGTGTTTTCTGTGAAGATAATAAAGTATATGTTCCGCCAACATAGCTTAATGCTGCCGCTCTAGATCTCACATTGCCGCCGTGTGTTAAGTCCCAGACTAAAGCATCGATTACATAACCTGTATCTCTTTCGCATTTGGTTTGATCATAAGTGAAACCAGTAGTGAAAGGAGATATATTGTTAGCGATTTGATAGTTGATCCAATTTACAGTTTCTCGTTGGATGAACTGTCTGTTAACATTTATAAGATAAGCAGCATTAGGATTTCTAGGTCCTGCTAATATCTGTTCGCAAGCATATCTGATAGTCTTCCATGGTTTGTCTAATGTAGCACCATAGATAGGATAAGCACTGTCTGTACCTGAAGTAGCTACATAATAAACTTGATCGATGCTGCCCCAGAACTTCCAATTTGGAGCCAATGTATTACCATTGACTGTCAGCACTTGACCATCTTGCCCTATTGGCAATCTTGTAGGTCCAGAACCGCCGAAGTAAACTAGATCACCTTGTGTGGTCAATACTGATGATTCCTGACCATTAGCCAACAAGTTCCAGAAAGTTCCTGTCACATCATTGTCTGGTCTGTTGCTGGTCAATGAATGATGTTGTTGTATACAGATGTAACTATTTGGTCCATAGCGAACAGCATCACCTAAGAAATAGTCTATGTCGGTTACCCAAGAATTAGTCCATTTAATGCCTGAATTCAATCTACCCCAGAATGTGTCATTTGGTGGTTCTGCTACTATTTCAGCAGTCATCGAACCAGTCTGTGTCTGAGGTACAAAATATGAACTGAATGTAATTGCTCCAGTTCCTGTAGTGATATTGCTGGTATTAGGTTGACTGAGTGTGACAACATAGCCTACTATGCTGACTACAGTTGCTCCGCTACCGATACCATTGCCAGTCACTTGGAACCCTACGGCTATACCAGTCAAGCTAGTCACGGTGATCGTAGACTGACCATTAGTACCGGTAGCTGTAGTAGAAACAGGAGAACCATACTGTGTCGTAGAAATCTTTAGAGTATTAAGACCGTCTACAGAATAGATCCAATAGGTTTGTTTTGGTGTTGATCCTGTCTGTATATTTCCGAATGTCGTACCGCTAAATCTAATAGCTTGTCCTACAAAATAAGTTTCACCAGCTGATACTCCCATCGAACCTGACGCAGTAGTCAATGTCAATGGAGATCCGTTATAGCTAGATGAAATAATAATCTGTGCTGCCGGTGTTACTGTACCAGACACTGTAGTAGTAGGTACTGTGTTGCTGGCTAGATCATAGGTAAATGTATAAGCATTAGGCACAGCAGTTATCACCACATTGGCAGCATCTACTAGGCTGGTTCCTGTTACCGTGACTGTCTGTCCGGCAGTATATCCATGTACTAGATTAGTTGTTACTGTAACTATAGTGCTGGCCTGTGCCACTGAAACGATAGTCTGTGGTGTTGTAGTAGGTAATCCTACGATATAATAAGTTTGATTTGCCGTGATACCACCAAATGTGGTACCAGTGAATACGATAGATCTACCAATGCTAAGTCCTGTACCACTGTTAACTCGAACATAATTATAAGTTACAGAATTTACAGTCACGCTGGTTGTTGCTGTAGATGTAGTGGTAGCCAGACTGTTGTTTATAGTTAATTGACCAGTAGACTGACTAGTAGCTGTTACCGTAGTTGTGTATTTTGTAGTATCGGCTATACAAGCATAAGAATACCCGTTGAGTCTAACTACTTCACCTACTTTATAATTTGTGTCTTGATCCCAATTGTTTTTAAGAGTAAATCCAGTAGTGTATAAACTCCAATTGATTCCACCAGCCACTGCTGCGATCGGTGAAACGTTGCTGTGATTAGTCTTTGCCACATAAGCATAACCACCATATGTTACGATGTCACCTGGTTCATACACTGTTGAGCTATTCCATGAATCTTGGAATTTAAGACCTTCGACGAATTTCTTCCAACGTCCTGCGGCTTCTTCTGTTTGGAAAAGAGTAGAAGTGTTCGACTTGTGTTTTTTGGTACAGATCCAAAGATCTCCACCATATTTTACCACATCGTTGATCTTATAGTTTACATCGCCATTATCCCAATCGTAGAGATATTGTATACCTTGATTGAAATAATCCCATTTTGTCTGGTCAGCTTCTAACCCAAGGTCAAATGTAGCAGCAGAAGTATGACCTAGATTACAAACATAAGTGGTACCACCAAATCTTACCACATCGTGTAATTTATATCGTGTGCTAGGTGCCCAGTCAGTCTTCCATTCGAAAGATTCTGAATATAGATCCCACTTGCCTATATCTGCTTGAACACCAGGTGTGACTAATCCTAGACCTTCTAGACCATATGTATAATCAGATGCGGAAGTGTGTCCAGTATTACAAAGGTATGTGTTACCACCATACTTGACGATATCGTGTCTCTTATATCTATAATTTGGTACCCAATCATTTTTCCAATCAAAAGATTCGGCAAAAATGTGCCATTTAGAAACTGTGCTGTCACCAAGATCTAGATCTTGTTCTAGACCGAGAGCATAGGTAGCTGCCGAAGTGTGTCCTTGTGTACAGATATAGACTTGTCCGCCATATTTTACTATGTCATTGAGATAGTAAACTGTATCTGGAGACCAATCTGAACGCCATGTTTGGCCGTCACTCATTTGATTCCAACGAGCTGGAATATTGTCTGCGTCTACGTAAAAATCCGAAGCGGCTGTGTGCCCGATCACGCAGATGTAAACTTTACCATTTTTGCGAACTACATCATCTTTGAGATACGTGGTTCCTGCTGCCCACTGATCTTTCCAAATAAAACGTATTCTACCTAATTTATACTCAGCCATTTATTGCTCCGAACTGTTCGTTAATATATTTAGTTGTTTTTTTAATAGCATGTTTTTATCAAAACTGTCTCACAGGATCCACGAAATCTAATCTAGAATCAAATGTTTCTGTAAAGAAAGTCATCGCTGTAATGCTACCCCCTAATCCCTTGATAAATCTCATTTTTACGGGTATTCTTACCACTGTATTTGTGGTGCTGCCTATGCTAGTCGGTCCTATCGAAACTGTACCAGCAACTAGAGTACCCGTAGCAGCATTAGATCCACCGCCTGAAATACGTCTAGCGATATACTGTTTGATCGCTTTTTGCGTAGGTATGATCGAGTTTGAATCCGCAGTAAACGTAGCATCTGTGCTAAACTCATTGATGATCGTAGCATTTCCGCCCACAGCGATACCACCCAGTGTCAGACTGCTTAGACCATTTAGATTAAAATAATCAGCACTAATAGTGATAATACCTGTTGCTTGCTGTACAGCAAATAACTGTCCTACACGGAAATTACCATCTTGGTCAGTAGTGGTATAGAAAACTCGTCCACCGCCTCTGAAATAAGTTTCATTTCCTGGTAGATAATCATTAACATCAACATAAGGATAGTTGGTTTCTGTTTTATTACCAGTACCGATAGCCAACATGTCGTGTCCTGTTAGACGTACTTGGCTGTATTTTTCTCGAACTTCGATAGCCACTCCATTTACAGGCGAGGTAGTTTTGTTTAGTGTAGGACTGACTGTGAATGTTGCTCGATAATTGTTAGCAGATCCACTAGTTTCGGTGATGGTTAACACTTTGTATTGTATGTCAGTGCTACCATCTGAACCTCTGGCTGCTGTATTAGTTCCTAATACTGTGAAATAACCATTACCGTTTGCCAATGCTGTGTTTGTGGTCTGTGTATATGATCTTGCTGTCCAAGTTATTCCGTCTTTGCTAGTTAACAAATTAGCAGAGTCAGCAGCCACTAACACGAATTTCTGATAGCCAAATAATATTTTACTCCAGTTAGCACTGACCGGCAGTGTTACTGTAGTAAAATTGGCTCCTGAATCGACAGTATAGATTAAACTGTTACCTGTGGCTGCGAATACATATGTGGAAATACCGCTAGCATAGGTAGCAGATGTCCAGGCGGCTGTTATTGGAAGATTCCTAACAGCCCAAACTGTGCCGTCTGAACTATAAGCAGCCTGATTGCTGCCCGATCTCAACGCAAAGAAATCGTTGGCTCCTGAAACTACCTTGATCCACGCACCAGAACTTGGCAATGTTGTTGATGTCCACGTAGTGCCGTTGTCTACACTCCATATGACTGTGTTACTACCGGAAGCTACTACTACAAATTTACCCGAACCGTATGCTACAGAAGTCCATGCTAGTGCTCCAGGTAGTGTAATACTAGTCCACGTGATGCCGTCGCTACTGATAGCCGCTGTAGCCGAACCGTTAGCTACAGCCATGTATATTCCATTACCGAATACAACCGATGACCAATTAACTGACGCTGGCAGTATTGATGCTGACCATGATGATCCGTCTGTACTGTAAGCACCAGCGTTGCTACCTGATCTAACTGCTACAAATTTTGTACCATATACAGCATCACTCCAAGTACCACTAGAAGGCAAGCCGTATGAACTCCAGATTATCTGATCAAATATCAAGTTAGCACCAGGTTTAGGTAATCGAGTTAGATTTTTTAGATACATCGTATTACCGAAAGGATAGATATCTGCAAATCCGTCACCTGTTGCTGTTACTACTGTAGTCGATGTCTTGTAACCTATACCTCTGTTGACAAAAGAAGGATTTGCTAAAACTCCGTTTGCTATCCTATTGTTGACTACTGCGGCTGTAATTGCGCTAGGATCTGTTATTGTACAAGTAGCAGAAGTGTAACTGCTGCCCGGTTCCCACAATTTTATCAAGGATAATGTACTACCGCTTAATTCTATGCGTCCTCTCGTGGTAGAACCTGAGGATACTATATCGATAGCATTACCGCTGGCCGGAAATACTATCCAACGACCTACTCCTGATATAGATCCAAACGTAGCACTAGATCTTCCTTGGCTTTGCGAACTGGTTCTTTGGGTCCAATAGATACCATTGTCGCTGGTAGCAAAATTAGCTGTAACATCTGAACATACTGCTAGCCAAGAACCTTGTCCATACGATATGTCGACCCAGTTAGCTGAAAATGGTAATGGAGGATTTTGTGTCCATGTTGAACCATTATATGTCTGTGCCACTATGGTATTTGCCTGTGCTACTGCTAAAAATCTGCCATCCCCATAGTTTACTGCGCTCCAAGTAGCAGAAGTAGGTAACGTAGCTGCTGTCCATGTCTGTCCACCATTGGTACTGTAAGCGGCAGCAGTACTGCCTGAAGCTATTGCCACAGTGATACCTGAGCCACAGGCTACACTAGCCCAGTTGCCAGTAGTTGGCAGTGTTGATGATAACCAGCTAGCACCATTATCTGTGCTGTAAGCTGCTATGGTTCCAGAACTTCCTGATACCGCTACCCATCTATTGTTAAAATTACAATAGGCAGCAGAACTCCAAGAAGTATTAGTTGGTAATACCGAGGTAGACCAATTGATACCGTCTGTGCTGTATGCTGCTGTACTAGAAGGAGCAGCTACAGCCACGAATCTGCCATTACCGAATGTAACAAACGCCCACGAGCCACCACCACTCGAAGGCATAGTGGCATTAGTCCAAGTTGTACCATCGGTACTATAAACTACACTTCCGCTAGTAGTAATAGCGAGATATCTACCATTACCAAAACAGCCGCTGCCTTCTGCTATCCATGTACCCGAGCTTGATACTGTACCGGTGGTGATTGAAAAAGGTGGTCTAGACCAACTTGGTCTAGGTTCAATCCTATATACACTGGTAGTATCCAATAAAGCTACAGCAGGAAATCCTAAATTAACATGATCCCACCCAGCAGCATTGGTTCTCATAGCACCTGCACCATCGGTTAAGTTGATAGTAGCTCCGCCTGGTAAGCTAGATATAGAAAATGTTGTAGCTGATGGAACAGTTTTTATATAATAAAGAGTACCTAAAGATACACCTCCTATATTACTATTAGCAGTGCCGGTCATAGTTATGTTGGCAAATGCTGTAACTGTAAATGTAGCACCATTGAAGTTTTGGCTGATCGTGATGATGTTACCGTTAATGGTCTTGATATAATAGGTAAAGTTCTGTTGTATACCACCATAAACTGTTGCGCTGGTAAAAGTGATAGTCATTCCTACAGACAATCCTGTCACGGATGATAAAATAATACCATTTGAAACATTTATACCAGTAGCTGTAACTGCGATAGGTTCGAAATCAAAATAGACAGGTTGGTTAACATATAACTTGTAAGGATAAGTTGCTCCGTCTGTAGTAAACAAATTAGTGCTAGAACTGCTGCTGGCAGCTATAACTGGTTGAAAACTTTCTTTAGCTACGCTGAGTACTTTACTGCTAGTATTAAACCCTACCACATAACCATATTGTCCTGTACCTGTACCGCTTTGTATGATCGCTCTCATACCTCTATAGGTGTTGAAAGTATTTTGATCACCAGTAGCCAATGTTACTGTGGTTAGATCTCCTGCCTGCGCATTGTTACCTATGTTATAGTAACCGTTTCCACCAAAAGATCCTGTAGTACCTGTGTTGTCTATTAACTGAGCTTCAAATACAGCACTGTCTCTAAATTCATCGTTGACCGTTGAAATGTTTACACCGCTACCTACTACTGTGTAATTTACTGTTGTATAATTTTGTCCAGCATTAGAATATTCATACCTTAATACAAAATCGTTGGCTTCACCGGAAAATGCTGATCTTATCTGCGCTTGCTTTGTTCTATTATCTACTATACCGGTGATAGGTGTTTCTGTTTGATCAAATCCTAGTGCCACAGTTCCGTAAGCACCATATGATGAGTTACCATTAGTAGCACGTATCTTACCACCGTTTTCTGCTAGATAACCGATGTGTCCGTAGTATGAAAACACAGAAACAAGTTCTGTTAATCCTAGATTTGTACACCATACGCCAATACCATCACTTAGTACTTGCGTAAAGTCGTTAGACACTATAGATCTATTACCACCATTATGTAAGCTGCCATCGATCTTACAGCCTGTACATCCTGTACCGAAAGTAGTCACATTCTGTACATATGGCGATCTCGTAGTGATCCATGTAGAAGTGTCCGCAGGACCATATCCTGGATCTAGACTGACATAAGCTCCTGCGGTAGGACGACGAGTGATATAAGTGTCAAATGGCCCTAGTGTGCCTGTCAATCCCGAAAGGGTACAGTTTCTTAATCCTGAACCATTCCTCATATAAAACATATTCGAAGTTTCATAGCCGGCAGCTGGTTGTATTAACGTGCTTCTTAATTCTTCTCCTACCACAGCTACATCTGCCGGTATACTGATAGGCAATATTTCTGAATAAGAACCTGTCTTGACAAAGATAGTAGCAGGACCACTGACTCTACCGCAGGCATATCTAATAGTTCTCCAAGGATTTTGTAGTGTTGTTCCGTTGTTTGGTTGGTCGATACCTTCTGGAGCCACATAATACACAGCCGCAGCAGAATTAAATGAATACCATGAAGCTGTACCTGTCACTACTCTCAAGGCCTGACCTTCAGTGCCTAATGCTATCCTATCTTGTGTGGTAGAATATGTTTTTAGATCACCCTGTGTTATCAGACTGTTAGTTGGTTCACCCTTGATATACAATTTCCAATAGGTGCCTACCACAGTTCCGTCTGTAGTGTCTGTATCTGGTCTGTTAGCCAACACAGGAGTATGCTGTAGTATACAAACATAGGTATTTTGTTTGTAAGTTACGATGTCACCTATTTCATAGGTAGTAGTTGTATTCCAGAAATTTTGGAATTTTTCACCAGGTATTAATAATTCCCATTCTGTGGAATTGCTGTTAGGATCCTTGCCTACATTATCCTGTTTGGCTAGATAAACTTGACCTTCTCGTCTAGTGACGCTGCCTATCCTGTAATTGAATATATTGGACCAATCACCAGTGACCTGGTAATTTTTAGTCAATAGTTGCCATACATCTATTGTGCTATCACCTACGGCTGTAGTCGGAGTTACACCTACATTGTTTACCAATGCTGTATAAAAATAACCACCATATCTTACCACATCGCCCTTTTGATAAACTACAGTACCATCCCAACCATTTTCAAATTGAAATCCCGGAACATACAAAGTCCATTTAGTATCTTGAAAAGAAGTTGTCGAAGTGTGATATACTGTACAAATCCAAAGACTACCACCATATTTGACTACGTCATTTAACTTGTATCTAGTAGAAGCAGTCCAGTCTGTCTTATATTCAATATTTGAATGAACTACTTCCCATTTGGTTAATGTACTGTCTTGTAAATCTAGATCTTGTTCTAGACCGGCTGCTATAGTAGATGCTGAAGTATGTCCTTGCTTACATCTATATACGATACCGCCGTATTTGACAACATCATTTTCTCTATATCTCGTAGATGTTTGCCAGTCTTGTCTCCACTGTTCTGCTGCTAGAACTGTGTCCCAGAAATTACTGTCGATTTCTAGACCGGTGATAATATCCGCAGATTGATGCGAATAATTACACCTATATAAAAATCCATTGTATTTGACTACATCTCCGATCTGATATCTAGTGTTAGTCTGCCAATCATTTCTCCAGTAGTCTGATTTGACATAGACGATCCATTTAGTGTAATCATGATAAAGGCCGATGCTATTAGAAGTATGATGTACGACACAGATATAGATCATACCGTTATATTTGACTATGTCGCCTAGATTATAAAATTCATTAGGTACCCATTCTTTCTTGTAAGTATATCCATCTACCTGTAATGCCCACTTTGGTGCTGGTACATTGGGAATTTGTGTGATATCTACGAAATCTAAATCGGTATAAAAATTGGCAGCAGCGGTATGTCCTACCAAACAGACAAACGTTTTAGCTCCGTAGGTAACTATGTCATCTTTGACGTAAGCAGTACCCGTAGACCATTCCCCTCTCCAGGTAAATCGCATTTTGTAAAATCTAAAATCTGCCATTTTTCATCCTAATTTTGCGTTGAAAATATTTATATACCACTAGGATAGTTGTAATTTCCGTTTATCCTAACTACTAACTCACCATCATCATTGATGTAATACCAAAGTGATCGTCCATCCCATCGGTATTGTTCATAATTTAAATTTTCATAGACTAGCTCGTGATTAACGTCTCTTCCTTCGAAGAAATCTACACCAGTTTCGAATTGGTCATAATTGCCGTCAGTGGTTCCGTTTTGATTTATAGTGATAGAATCTGTGTTGCTCAACTGATCAAACCTATTCACGTATAATTCACCGTCATCTGTTCTTCTCATAGCATACAGATATCTAGGTACACCTACACCTAACAATTCTTCTTGATTAATTTCACCTAAATTAAATGGTCCGGCCATGATATTTTTCCTTATACGATTTCAACATAACTGATAATCACATCTACAGCAGCAGCTTGATCAGCAAATGCTGATAGTGAACTGTTTTCCGCCATGATCAGTTTTTCACCACCATTGACTATTCTTAAACTTTGATTAGGAGGTATCTGTACATCCTTGACATAATATCCTGTAGTAGAAGTCGAATCAGTTAGTGTTACACTTACTTTTACCAATTGAGGCAACAGATTACAAAGGCTCATACCAATAACAGTGATCCTGCTAGCAGGCTGTGTGGCGATCAGTTGTGTAGGGCTAGTGCCTAATTGATTTTCTATTTTATTTTTAAATGCTGTTGCCATGTTTTTTATCCAAAAATTAATGCGTTTACAATGGCTACATCAGTAGCTTCAGTAATAGTTATTCCTTGCCCAGTGCTGCCAGCTGCTGATCCCCACTGAGTACCATCGTAAATTTCCATTCTGTTGTCTGTGGTATTAAAACGAATCATACCAGTTTCAACTATACCACCGCGTTGTCCACTAGTTCCTGTAGGTATAACAAATCCGTTAGTACCTGAAATTTTAAAATATCCGTTACCTGTTTGATTAAAATAAGTGATACTGTCAGTCACAGTATTTGTGATCAAGTTATTCTTGAAGGCAAAATTTCCAATAACAGTAGATCCAGAACCTGTAGGAGCGAATGTTATATTTGAATTGCCAGTAGAACTGATAGTATCTCCAGTGATATTGATATTGCTAATGTCCAAAGACGGTACTCGGAATCTGCTAGCATTTAGATCAGCTATAGCAGTTCCACCATTGACATAGAATCTTATAATATTATCATTGGCACCTGGTGTTAATTCTCCAGTGATATAGGTAGTCTGTGCTACATCATAAACACCGTCTATCCTTCTCCAATAGGTACCATCATAACCTTCATAGCCATTTGTTTGGGTGTTATAACGTATCATACCAGCTTGTCCGGCAGGCCTTTGGCTGTCATTGCCCGCAGGTAATTTCAATGCCTGTGTGGTGTTGATATTTACGATACCTGTGCCAGTCGGCTGTAATACTAGATCAGTATTAGAAGGTGTTGTTATAGTATTACCTCTAATTAATACCTGTTCTATTTCAATAAACCCGGTACCGTTGGCTGTCAACTGTAAGTTAGTATTAGACGCATTAGTTGTGATACTGTTGCCGTTTATCTGTACATTACCTACAACAAAAGTAGGTGCTGTGATTCTGTCAGATGCTGTTACAGAATTAGCAGAAATATTGCCTAGCACTGAAAGATTTTTAGACATAGATACATTGTTTGTTGGCATAGAAATTATGCCTGTACCTGTGGCTATCATCACTAGGTCGTTATTACCTAAAGTGGTTGTTATAAAATTATCTTGTATTCTAACATCTTTAAACTGAGCAGTACCGTTGATATTAAACAGACCGTTAACTGTATAGTTTCCAGTTTGATTGACTGTGCCTGTTTGTGTAACAGTACCGACTTGTGTTAATGTTCCTGTGATGTTTGTGGTAGCTAGATTAGTCGTGCCAGTAACATAAAGAGATTGTCCTAGATTTAGAACATTGTTAGGTATCGACACAGATCCGGTGCCATTGGCTCTTAGTTCTAGATCACTGTTACTTAAAGTTGTTGTGATCAGATTACCTTGTATGTCTATATTGCCATTGCTGAGATTGTCAGTTACAAGATTTTGATTGATAGTTGCTGAGGTAGCAGTTATGTTTCCAGTGACTGTGAGATTTTTTTCTACAACAACATCATTATTAGGCACATAAATCTTGCCTGTGCCTGCTGCTATAAGATTTAAATCACTATTTCCTGTTCTGCTTGAAATATTGTTAGTCTGTACGTTGACATTAGCAAAATTGCTAATACCATCTACAGTCAATGTACCTTGTAGTGTAAAATTGCCTACTTCTGTTAGGTTACCGGTTTGTATAGTATTGCCAGTATGATTAATAGTACCAGTAACATTTACTGAAGAAAGATAGCTAGTGCTGTTAACCGTTAATGTGTTTGCGATATCGACATTGTTATTTGGTACTACTACTTTGCCTGTACCGTTAGCAGCTAATTCAAGATCACTATTGCTTAATGTAGTAGTGATCAAATTACCTTCGATGCGTATATCACCGTCTGTGAACACTGGTGATGTGATGGTGTTAGTCGCAGTGATATTCTGTGACTGTGTATTTCCTATAACTGTCAATCCGTTATTGATGATAACATTGTTGTTTGGTACTATTACCTTACCAGTACCGTTAGCGATTAGAGTTAAATCGCTATTAGCCAATGTGGTTGTTATAGAATTGTTGTTGATGCGCACATCAGCAAACTGCGCATAATCACCTATAGTGATAGATCCAGATATATTGGCTGTACCTGTTTGTATCAAGTTACCTGTGGCGTTGGTGTTGCCTGTATGGGTTACAGTACCTACTATATTTGTGTTCTTGAGATAGCTAGTTCCGTTGACTGTGAGATCCTGATCTAATCGTGTATTGTTATTAGGTATTAGTACACGACCAGTTCCGTTTGCTCTTAATTCTAAATCGCTGTTAGAAAGAGTAGTTGTAATAAAATTATCTTTTATATAAACATCGCTGGTCGCAAAAGAATCCGCAGTCAGTTTGTTGTTGACTGTAAAATTATTAACAGTAGCAGTGCCGTTTACTGTTAGATTATTATCTATCACGACATTGTTATTTGGCACATATATTTTACCAGTGCCTGCCGCAGAAAGAACTAGATTTTCATTACCTTGCGTTGAACGTAACTGATTGCCCTGTAGACTTAATCTATTCAAAAATAAATTATCAGCAGTTACCACACCATTGACTGTGTAATTGCCGGTTTGTGTTATAGTACCGGTTAGTGTAGAATTTCCTACAAGTGTGAAACTGCCTGTGATATCGGTATTTGCTAGATAACTAGTACCTTGTACAGTTAAATTTTGTTGTGCTAATAGATCATTAGTAGGTATCGAAATCTTACCGGTACCATTAGCAGTTAATTCGAGATCGCTGTTGCTGGTAACAGTGGTAATCACATTGTCAAATATTCTTATATCGCCTGTATCTAATTCAGTAGAATAAAGATTATTCCATCGATAGCTGTTGGATCCGAGATTAAATCTAGAATCGATAGTTGGTATGATGTCACTGGTTACTTTAGCGGTAATATTAACAGTGTCTGTGGTTTGATCACCGATGGTAATATTACCGCCTACGGTAACATTGCCAGTGACATCTAGATTGCCAGATACTGTTACATTGCTTAAAAGATTGATCTGATTAGAAAATGCGTTAATGTTTACGTCGCCGGCAACACTGCTGATAGTATTTCCAGCGATTTCGATATTGCCCGTGTCTATTTTAGTAGGATCGATATAGGTAACATTACCTAGACCGTCATCTAATAATATGTTGCCTGTCACACTGACATTAGAATTACTAAAACTAACTTCACCAGTCTGCTGATTGATGTAGAAATAATCTCCTACTCTAAAATCTCCACGAGCATCAACAGAGTTAAAGAATATTTTTGCTCCGTTTAGTTTTACTACTTCGTTAGCCTGTATCACTGACAACGGATCGTTATCTGTACTCCTGCCTAAACCTATGTAAGCAAGATTCTGACCGATCAGATATCCAATAACACCAACACCGTCACCGTAAATTCCATACTGTCCATAAACACAAGCAGAACCGATGCTACGAAGCTCAGCACCAAAGTCTGTATAATCTACATTATCTAATCTTGTAGAAACACCACCGCTAGATGATCTAATATCCTGGCCAGTGTAGCCGTCATCTGTTATGATAGTTGATGCGTTTGGTCCATTAAAATGTAATAGCAATACTGTTGAAAGATCTCCAACAAACGCATTAGTCGGTACTGAAAAATTTGATGTATATCTTCCGACGCCTTTTGAAATTCTTACATCATCTACATAACCTGTAAAAGCATATTGTCCAGCAGGATCTGCTCCGATACGAACTGCTCTCTGAGCATAGTTATTGCTATCTGTATAATTTACACCGATCTGAGTTCCGTTGACGAACGCTCTAGTTACTCCAGACACTCTAGATAAAGCTATATGACTCCATTGATTCAATGGTACAGAACCAGCAGCACCTATTCTAAAACCAAAATTGTAATAAAAATACAATTGATCAAGGTTGTTTATACCTATAATGATCCCGCCACCATCGCCGGGTGTAGTAGTTCTTAGATCAAACAATGTTCTATAGGTGCCAGAAGCGGTAGGATAGAACCAACCTTCCATGGTAAAATCGCCTGTACCAAACGCAAAATCTGGTTGGCTAGCGATGTTGATATAGTCTGTTGTTCCATCTAATGATAAACTGGCTGTGCCAAATTTTTTCAAAGATGTTGTTAACTTGGCATCGCCTGACACTACAACCTGTTTGCCGCCGCGGTCAGTAATAGTTTCCCAATTATTAGATTTTCCATCTATAGTATAAACATTACCTGATTTACTTTCTATCAATCCGCTGGCTAATACTGTGGTTCCGTCTGTATCATAGTATGTGACTGTATCACCGACATTAAATGTGCCAGATGTTGTGGAAAATTCTATCCTAGTCTTACCGTCATTGGCAAAACCTGTGCTGCCACTGTAAAGATTTATACCTTTAGAAGCAAAATATGTAAAACAATTGAGCCATTCTATCCTAACACCATTAGTACATTTTAATCCATCAGCACCAGGAGTTAAAAATGTTACAGAATGAAACAGCATACTAGCTTTTATACTAGTAGGATCTGCTAGACTACCATCTGCGAATGCTCCACGTCCTGCATCACCGGCTAGATATCCACGCGGATCATCTAGAGGATTAGTGCCTAATCTTACAGTACTACCAAATGTCAACACAGTGACATTTTTGATATATGGACTTCTAGTAGTGACTTTAAATCCCGGAGCGAATACAAATCCATGTCCGGTATTATTAACAGAATCGTATTCAAAATTGCCAACAGTGATGTCTTCTATGGTAGTTTCACCATTTAATTGAAAAGCGTCTTTGTTTCTAGTACCGCTAGTAGGTTGGATGAATACAGATCTTAGTCCTATACCTTTTACGCTAACACCAACAGGCACAGTTAGAGGAAATATTTCTGTGTAAGTTCCTGGGTATATGTACACAGTATCTCCACTGACTGCCATAGTTAATGCTTTTTTCACTGTAGCATACGGATCGTTTTCGTGTGTACCTGAGTATGTGTCGTTGCCGTTGGTAGCTACATAATAAATCTTTCCCTGTCTTAGGGTAAGATTGATACCATTAACTACTAGGTTAGAAGTAAAAATTGCGTCTGCGTATAGATTTTTAGCCCAAACATCATTCCAACGATTGCCTCCAGCTCCTGGATCTGATCCAAGACTATAAGTTTCATTAAATTTAGGAATGATGTCGCTGACTATTTCAGCAGTGAATGACACAGTATCAGTAGTTTGATTACCGATCTGTATGTCGCCGTCTGCTGTGACATTACCGGTGACGTGTAGATCTCCATTAACTGTAGCATTGCTATAGATATCTACGCTACCAGTACCGTGTGGACGGAATTCTAGATTTGCGTTTGAAATGTTAGTAGAAATAGTATTGTTAAAAATATCTATTTCGTCTGCTGTGATCTTGCCAGAAAATACGGTACCACCACCTGCGGGATTAAGCTGTATCTCGCCCTGTGTGCTACTGATAGTGTTATTACCAAACGTGAGATTGCCTACTGTTAGGCTGTTGGTTAATTCTAAGTTTGTGGTTCTTGTTGTGCCGTTGACTGTAAGATCGTGTGTGGGGTTGGCTGTCTTTATTCCGACGCGGAGATTTTTAACATCTAGATAGAGTAGGTCAGTCTCGAAAGCCAGATCAACTCCATTACGAAGTAGATTCGCCTTCAAGAGCGGCCCAGATATACGACCAAGCTGGCTCATTCGCTCTCCTTAACCCCGTGTTTCACGGTTAACCACCTTACATTGCGGGTTTACCACAGTTTAGCCATACAAGAGACTGGTCCTCTCTTGTAATCACAAGTATTTATTCGTTTAAACAAAATGCGTGATTAGCCAAAAATCAAGCTGTAAACTTGATCAAGGTCGTTGAATTCGCTGGCACTAATACCTACAGCATCACCTGCTAATGAAGCCCATGCTACTCCGTTCCAAACTTCAGGAGCAGCTAGATCTGTGTTAAATCTAAAATCTCCCACTTCTGGTCCAGCTGGACGTTCACTGGTATTACCTACTGGAATAACCAGTGCTTTGTTGTTATTGAATTTTACATAGCCCTGTCCGTTTGATGCGACTGTTAACGGTAATGTGTTATCTAGATTTATAAAAGCATCGCCTACTATTGTAGTTTTATCGAAGATCGGCTGGCCTGTACCGCCCGGTGTTATAAAGATGTTTTCATTCAGAGCATTGCTAAATGTGTTATTAGACACCGTCATATAAGTGTTTACTTGTACAGCTTCGGTAATAGCTTTACTGCTAGTTATGGACATCTTGTTAGCATTGTTAACAGTAAATCTTAAAGACTGTGTATCAAGGGCAGTTACTGAAGTTTTTAGATCCGCAGAATATACGCCATTAAATGGTTTAGTTGCCGCAGAATTCCATCCCCTAAATTGCTGTGCTGTAGTGTTATATCGTATCTGACCGGCTACTCCTGAAGGTCTATTAGCTGTAGTTCCTGTTGGTAATTTCATAGCAGAAACACTGTCTACAGTAACGATGCCATTTGGTTGTATCAATAGATCATTAAATGTAACCGGAGAAATAACATTGTTGTTAATCAATACATTTTGAGATGCTACGCCGCCTAGGAGATTACCTGTTAATTTTAAATTGCTGTTTGAATTTGTAGTCCTAATAAAGTTGTCTTTGATTAATATCTCACCATCATACAAGCTATCAGCATAACTTGTAGAAGATGTGTTGATAATGCTAGAGGTTATATCTTGAGAAACTGAAAGATTGTTGTTAATTAAAACATTGTTATTAGTAAAACTGATTAATCCTGAACCAGATGCTCGCAATTCAAGGTCACTACTACTGAGGGTAGTCAATATGGTATTGTTGACTATGTGTATATTGTCTAGTCTTATTTCATTATTATTAGTAAAATCACCTGTTTGATAGTAACTGCCATTTACTGTTCTATTACCGGTGATTGAAAAATTACCTAAGTGATTGCCTCCACCTAAAAACGTATTGTTAAAATAGCTAGTGCCAGCTACAGTTAATCCGTATGTTCTTAAATCATTGCTAGGTATTCTTACGATCCCAGTGCCGTGGCTTGTGAGATCTAGGTCTGCGTTTGAATCTACGGTAGTGATAAAATTATCTTTTACTAAAACCGTGCCATCAGTTAAACTATTGAATGTTACTTTATTAACTGTTAGATTATTGACTGTTAAAGTATCATTTACTGATAAATTTTTGTTAAATGTAGTCTGTGATTTTAATCTAATACTGCCTGTGCCGCTGGCATTTAAAGTTAAATCACTGTTTGATTCTGTAGTCTTAACAGCATTGTTCAAGAATACGATATTGCCAAAATTTGCCTGTGTTACTGAAGTATTGGTAAAATCACCAGTTACATATCCAGTACCATAAAGTTGATATGATCCTGTATGTGTGATACTGCTAGATGATAGATTTTGTACAGTAACATCTCCAACTATATTTGTTGCCTGTAGATCACTAATTCCTGTAACAGACAATTGATTGTTAAATGTCGCAGCGGTAAATCTTATGATACCGGTACCGTTGGCTCTGAGATCTAGATCGCTATTACTCTGTGTAGTAGTAACTAGATTACCTTCGATCTTTATATCGCCGTCTGAAAAAACTCCCGAGGATGTTGTTGAAATCGCTGTTAAATTTGTAGATGTTGTAGTATTGGTAGTTAGATTATTATTAAATCTAGCTATATCGTTTATCACTATATTGCCTGTGGCTGCTAATTCTAGGTCACTGTTAGATACGGTAGTTCTTATTGTATTATTGCTTACAGTGATAGAATCTGTGACAAAATTTCCGTTAGAAGTCAACGAACTAGTAACATTTACATCACCGGTTCTTGTAGTATTACCTGTCTGATTGTAATCTCCAGTCTGTGTCACTGTACCTTGTATCTGTGTAGATTTTAACGAGCTCAAAGCCATGACTGTGAGATCGTTGAGTATTTCTAGATTTTGTACAAAATCAACTTGACCTGTACCGCTGGCTTTTAACTCAAGATCGCTGTTTGATTGTGTAGTTTCAATTACATTATCGTAGACAACTATGTTATTGTCTGAAATAACCGGAGCTGTTACTTGATTTACAGAAATCGCTGCGGCATTAAATGATCCTACTTGTAGATTTTTATCTAGCTGAACATTTTTATCTGGTATAGAAATAACACCGGTGCCCGCAGCTACTAATTCTAGATCACTATTGGAAGAAACAGTGCTAACTTGATTTAGATTGAGATAGATGTCGTTGAAAGCATAGTAGTTGTTGTTTACTATGAAATCTCCCGAGATGTTTATATCTCCAGTTTGATTGATATCACCAGTTATCAGAGAGGTGCCGTTTTTAGCAAATGATCCTGTGATAAAAGTGTTAGCAAAACTAGAAGTTTGAGAAACAGTTAATGTATTTGATATTTCAGTATTTTTTACAAATACCACAGACCCGCTAGCATTTGCTCGTAATTCTAAATCACTGTTTGTATCTACAGTCTGTATATTGTTATCATAAATTTTAATGTTAGGCAAATCTGATCTGATATTTTTTAGAGATGTCCAACGTAAAGTTTCACTACCAAGATTATATGTAGAAGTTGAATTAGGTAAAATATCACTGTCAACATCGGCTACAAAACTGATAGTATCGACCACTTGATTGCCTAAAGTTAACTGGCCATCTATGACAAAATTTCCAGTCACTGAAAGATTCTGTGGTATAGAAACATTTTCGAGATTGAGTTGATTGCTAGCAGGATCTATATTAACTTCAGCATCTAGGCCATAGATAGTATTTCCACTGATTTTTATTCCGCCTGTTTGGATGAACTGTGGATCTAATATAGTGTCTTGACCAGAATTATTGCTTAAAGTGATCCTAGTGATACCGTTAGCATTTTGTCCTATGCCGTTTAGTGTGACAAAACCAGTTTCTTGGTTGACTGTGAATACATCACCAACTCTAAAATCTCCTCGTTGATCTAGACTTTGATAGTAAATTTCTCCACCATTGTGTTTGCTAGCTTCATTAGTCTGTATGACTGCTGTAGGGTCGTTGGATGTATCTGTGCCTGCTCCGATATACGCAAAATTATGATTAATCAAATACATCAATGTATCCGAACCATCGGCATAAGCACCATAGGTACCGTAGACATTGGCTGAACCTATGCTTCGTACTTCAGCACCAAATTTTACTCCTTGGTTGGCAAATCCTAGTGTGCCATTTATAGCATAAAGCCCTTTGTTGGCAAAATATGTAAAGCTATTGAGCCATTCCACACGAACACCATTAGTCATAGTCAACGCATCTACTTCAGTGGTGATAAATGTACAGCTATGAAATAGCATACTTGCTTCTTTGCTGTCGGGATTAGCTACACTACCATCAACTAGTGCTCCTTTACCTGCCGGTAGTGGTATTACTGGTGTGCCGTCTGGAGCAACAGGGGACACAAAAAGTACTTGGCCAAGAGAAGGAGTTGCTATAGTCTGTGTAAAGTTTATCCTCCACCTTGTTCCTTGATCAGAAATACTGTCAATGATATAGCTAGTTCCGCCATAGTAATTAACGTCAACAGTATAAATCCAATTAGTTCCAACAGTTGTGCCAAAATCTACAGGCAAATCAGATTTATTATAATCTAGATAATAGTAACCAGCTTCAGCAAATAAAGCATTTGAAACGATGAAAGAAGCTCCTACACTGTACAAAGTTAATGAAAGTCCAGGTTGAGAAGGATTAAATTCTTCCGCAGTATGTATAAACCAATTATCTGTATTAGTAGGATCTACTTCTATTGATGTTACTGTGTAGTATCCTGGAGGATCTATATAACCAGATTGTATCACTGCTGTCAGAGGAGCATAGGCTGTTATATAACCGCCAATATCTCCATAATCGGATGCTCTAATAGTAAATCCAAAAGTAGAATATGAAGATGTAGAAATTGGGCCTGTGCCATGTACTACTGATGCTGGAATTTCAGTACCTGTTCCTGGTTCTGTTATAACAGATACATTTTGTACGTAAGGACTTCTTGAGGTTACTGTAAAACCTGGAGCAAATCTAAAGGCATAGCCTGTGTCTGTAACTGAATTATAATAAAAATCTACCACTGACAGATCGTCTATTGTAGTTTCTCCGTTGAGCAAGAAACAGTCCTGGGTGTTAGTACTTACAGTTGGTTTGACAGTAACTGCTCTTATACCTGCGCCTCGTACAGTAACTCCTTGTGGAACTGTCAATGGAAATATTTCTGTATAGGTTCCTGGGTATATGTAAACTGTATCGCCGGATGTTGCTACGCTCAAGGCTTTAGCTATTGTAGCAAATGGACCATGTTGATGAAATCCTACATTCGTATCATCACCATTTGTAGCCACGAACCATTGCTTGCCTACATCGAGTCCTATATCATACAGACTAGGAAATGAAACTGATCCAGTTGATAGCAGCTGACCATTAACTAGATGTGTGTGTAAATCTAACCATTTTTTGCTGCTAGATCCTAGATTAAAATAATCGGTGCTATCTGGTATCAAGTCTGTGTTTACTTCAGCAGTTATGCTAACAGTATCTGTAGTCTGATTACCAAAAAATATCTGTCCGTCGATTAATATATCTCCGGTACTATGTAGATTTCCATCTACCATTACATCGGAATCGAATATAGTTTCTCCAATACCGTGTGGTTTTAATTCTATGTTATCATTGCTGTTTAAAGAACTGATAGTATTGTTAGAAAAACGTAAATTATCGGTCCTTAATTGAGGTACTATCGTTTGATTAGACGCTGGAGAAATATAGATAGGACCATTAACACTGGATAATATGCTGTTAGCACCATCGAAATTAAATCCAGAAAGATTTAGATTATTGTCTATTATGAGATCCGAAGTCTTGATAGCTGTGAGTACAGTTAGATCTCTAGTAGGAGCATCTGTATTGATGCCGATCCTGTTAGTTTCTACATCTATATAGAGTAGACTATCGCTTAGGGAATTTTGAAAGACCAGATTCTCGCCACCTCGCAAGAGGTTTTCTTTGAGCATCGATCCGGAGATTCTACCTAGGTCAGACATAGTTAATCCTTTTAACTATTTACCGCAGGTAGATTTTGGATTACTGGTCGAAACCGTATAAAACTGTTACTGGTTTTGTGTCAGGTACGGCTGTATAGAATCTGATAAACCATCCAGCTTTAGCAATATAAGCTAGATATGTGCCGCCTGCTCCTCCTGCTATCGATACAGAAGGAATAGTAGTATAATTAGTTCCGCCTGATGTTATACTGATAGATTCTATATTACCACTGCTGTCAGTAGTAGCTGTACCTGTCGCAGTAGTGCCACCGCCGCTAGGAGCAGCTACAGTTATAGGAACTGTGCTGTTAGGTGTATAACCGGTACCTGGTGATACTACTTCTACTCCCACTACTTGTCCTGCGCTTTGGACTAGTTCATAGTTTGTATTGGCAATTTGAAACACATTTTCTACTAACACGATCATGTTGTTAACATAATCTTGTGGATCATATCCTTGTGCTAGTCCTGGCACATAGGGCAATGGATTGCCATCGCTAGGAAACCATCTGCTGATATCGCTGTTAGGTTGGGTGATTATATTATAAGTACCTGCTCCTAGGATCTCTTGTATCACTCTAGCAGGACCTTGTGTTCTTATCTGTGTCCAAGATCCTGATTGATATACTTCTAGACCTGTATCGTTTTCAGGAAAATATCTAACAACTTCTCCTGCTGGATTAGAAACAGCAGCCGAAGTGTTATATCTCAAAGAACCATTAGCATCAGTGGGCTGTCTAACTCCAGTCGTTTTTGGTCTATTGCTGGTCGTGCCTTTAGGCAACATGACTGATCCAGTAGCATTAAACACTACTCTGTTGCCTGTACCGACGTCGTTAGGATATACTATGACTGCTCGATCATTAGAACTAAACTTAGAAAGTGTTTTTGTTTTTAAAAACTTCATACTGGTAACACGCTCACGGTTGCGACAACTGCGCTGTTTTGACTACATGAAGCTTGTATAGAATCGCCGGCAGCTAACACGATTCTTTCTGTATCAAAAAATAAAGTTTCACCAGCCGGTATAGTCAAGCTAGAGATGATTTTATTAGTCAATGTAACTGGTGAAGCTCCATATGCTACAGCAAATACATCAATAGTTACAGCATTTACTGTTTCGTCTGAGGCATTAGGTGCGAGTGTATTACAAAAGATCATTGTAGTGATAGCACTCTGCGTGTTCATATCACCCGGAGTACCCGGTGCTGTAAAAAGTGATGCTGTGCTAGTTGTTAGTTGTGTGTTTACTATCATCTTCGATCCTTAAAATATCATGCTCATAGCCAGTGCTTTTTGTTTACTTATTAATTCATTCTTGACAGGATACAGTGACAGATTGCTAAGATTATATTCTACAGGATGTGGATGATTAGTCATGTAACTCTGCCAATACAAAGTCTGCGTCCTGTTGTTATAATACAAAGCTGTACCACCAGGACTGAATGTATTAGACGAATCACCAGCATCGAAAGAATATAATACAGAAGAAGCATTGACATAAGATGGCACTACATCTATATCATTGATCTGTAACGGTGTTTGAAATTCAGTTTTACCTGTACCTTGTGGTCTAAAAATTATGTTAGTATTGCTGTTGTTATTAGAAATAATATTATTTGATATTTCTAATGCGCCTAACTCTATCCTATTTTTGTAGAAAGTAGTTGAGATAACATTGTCAACTACTACTTGTGCTAAACTTTCTGTCAGTGCTGTATTAAGTCCTGCGGAAAATGTAACTGTAGGCACTGTATAATATGTGCCCCTATCGCCGGGTAATATAGTGACTGCTGTTATTTGTCCTGCTGTCGGTGACGATGGGTTTGTATCCACTGTCACTGTACCTGTAGCGGTACTACCTGGTCCTAGAGCTCCTGTGCTTATAGTGACTGTAGCAGATGCATAATCACTACCGCCACTGATAATATCAACAGCTATCACTTCCCATCTTAAATCTAGAGTAGCACCTGCTCCGTTGAGACTATTTGTGATAGTGGCTACGTTGTTATTTGATGGTGGTAAAACTGTGTATCTTCCTGGAACAGTAAGATTGAATGATGTTATCTTGCCAGTACCATCAACTCCTGTGACTGTTGCATTGGCTGTTAATTGAGCAGTACCGCCTACTATAGAAATAACATCTCCGACAACATAGTTAAGACCTTGATTGTTGATTATGGCATTAGAGATGCCCATAACAGCTATACCAACTGCGCCACCGGCAGTATCTTTTACGATAACGTAAGTATTGTCTCTCTTGATTTCGTTGTCAGGTTCTCTGTTTCTGATAGCTAGATCTACGAATCTTTTATTTGGTATGTGATCGTCTGCGGTTACTCTTGATTCATAGTTAGAAATACCTGTAACTTTAACAACACCTGTTCCTGATCCTATCAGTGTTAGATCTCCACCGTCAGTGCCAGGATCTGTCACGACCTTTCTTACTTTTATTTTACTATTGACATAGCTTTTAGCTATGCCACCAAAACTTTCAATGATTTCCCAATCGTTGTTAGTTTCATTATATAGGAATGAAGGTAGAGGGTTTGCTACTCCTGGAGATACAAACCCCCTATCTATTTCAAGTCCAGACACTATCTTGGTAACACCATTACCGGTTTCACCTTTGTTCAATCGTATGATATTATCTTGGATCGAAAGATTAGCGACATCTACAGATACAGTATTACCCGTTACTACAAGATTCCCTACTACGTTTACTTCTGAGGTAACGAATGTGATCTTGTTAGCATTGGGCGTCTTGATCTTGTAGTCGCCGTTAGTCTGGATTACCTGACTCATTATTGATTCCTAATTATACGTAGTCGGTTGTACCGTTAGCCTTGACATACAATTGGATGTAGTCAGATGATGAATCATTTACTAGTGCCCATCTGTAGCGTGTGCCATCAAAACCTGTCATGATGCGAGCTGTTAGTTTCTTTATAGTAACTCTTGTAGCATCATTACCCGGATCTCTGTAACCTACCATGACTGCTGTTCCTGCTGTGTCGGCAGCAAAACTTGTACCTTCTGCTAGTGTTACACGGAATGTACCGTCTGTAGCATTGTATACATCGTATTTGTTTGAACCACGTTGTGCTACGATGTAGCTAGTACGAGCTGTGCTAGTTTTCATAGCAGATACCAAAATACCTGAATCTGATCCTGCCGCTGTACCAAAATTAATCTTTTTTACTGGACGTCCCATTTGTTTTCTCCTTATGTTGACGTTCTAGGTCTACGCGGTGGGTGCCGCATAATAAACTTAGATACTTTATTTATCTACGGGCTAACAATGCTATCAACTGTACTTTTTCCACAGTATTAATCACTCTGTCTATCTCATCTATGTGATTTTGTGCTTGTTCTAGATATTTTTTCTGCTTGGTCTGTCTATAATAGACTAACGCTGTGCTGTATTCTTGTATATGATTTTCTACTATTCGTTCTATCCGTTTAACATCATGGTTAAACATAGGAAAGCGTCTGCGCCAGTCGTTTATACGATCTCTTATTTCTTTAAAATCTCTTGGTTGATCAAGCGCCGTCGTCATAGTAAACACGCATTCTCAGTTGGTCGACATAAGCTGTGTCTCTATGAGGAAAATGCGGATGGCTTCTAAATTGTAGCATGATTCCAAATAATGGATCATTAATTTTAGCTGCTGTAAGATTGCTAAGATGATTTTGATCCTGCCAAAGATCAGTAGGGCCACCATAGGAAAAATAATTTTCATTTATATCTGATAACTGCTTCATGTTTTGACCTATGCGTTCATTTAGGTGTAACTGTACGATCTGATCAGTAACTCTAGAATAACGCTGACCTTTTATTTCTAATTCTATTCCTAGTATATTACCTGTGACAGAAAAATTAAAACCAGTAAAAACCAATTTGTTTGTTTCCATTATAGTCATGCCATCTCTATTAAACGTAGTATTAGAAATGCCCTGTAACGGTTCGTGTGTTTTAATCTGTTTAAAATCTAGTTTGTCGAGATTATTAAAAGCAGATAGATCCCAAGATATTCCGTCGTCAACGACTATCTCTTGTACAGCTATCGGAGTTTTCCAGGTAGTAATTTGTTCCATATCAATATTTAAGTCAAAAAGAAAGGCCCCGTAGGGCCTTTCGAACAGACGAATCTGTTTTTGATTACTTGAAGCTTACGCTTGTGTCTGTGATTTCAACACGAGCCAAGTAGTCAGCAGCATTACCAAGAGATGATGCTGTGTTGCTTAGTTCAACATAGCCATATCTTGTCATGAAGCTCACGACTGGTTCGAAAGTTGTTGGATCAAGCACAACACCACTTGACATCAATGGGATGTATGGGCAGTAGAATGCTGGAGCATCACTTTCACTTGAGCCCTTGTAGCCAACTAGCACAGGTGCGTTGTTAGCAGCATAGGCGTCTACGTACACTTTCATTGCGCTGTTCAAAGTACCAACGAACTTGGTGTTTGTTGGAGCTTCGAATGTGCCTTCTGTAGTGCGAGCAAAAGCAGAAGTTGTTGCGCTCTGTAGGATTGTTAGTGCGAATGGTGAAACTACAGCGTAGTTACCAGCACCACGACGTGTACGCTGAGCGATTAGGTTTGCTTGACGATTGATTAGAACAGCTAGGGCAGCATGTTCGTCACCAACGAATGTAGCAGTACCTGACACAGCGGTCTGGTCGTATGTTTCTGATCCTGTACCAGCTAGGTTACGTAGTGAACCTAGAACTTCTTGGTCGATTTCAGCAGTGATTTCTTGAGCCAAAGCAGCCATGATTTCTGCTTCGATGTCAATGCCTTGTTGGGCTTGTGCATCTTGAGCAGCTTCAAAAGTCCAACGAGCTGATAGCTTGCGGGTCTTTGCTTCTACTGTTTGCTTCAAGATTTGGATGCTCATCTTCTTACCAGCAACGCCTTCTAGTGCTGCTGTTGTAGCACCTGCGGCGGCTGTTGATGAAGAACCAGCAGCATTACCAGAATATGAAGCAGCGATCTTGAATGGGCTCAATGCTTCTTCACCAGCTGTTACACCACCTGCGCTGTCCGCATAGCGAACACGTAGGGTGTGGATTTGACCAACTGGACCAGTCATTGGTTGTACACCAACTAGTTCATTTGCGATGACAGTTGGCATTACACGTCTGATCACTGGAAGGATCACACGATTTAGGGTTGCGACGTTACCGGCAGAAGTAGCACCAGCGGTGGCTGACTCCGACAAATACTTGCGGGTATTTTCCAGAGTTGTTGCCATCACCGTACGACGAGTTCCTTGAAGGCCTTCAAGTAGTGCCTCTTTGGTTTCCTGCCAGCGTGACTCTAATAGTTCTGACATTATTGTTCTCCTTAAACTTTAAGTCCCGCGAGCTTGCGGATGGTAAAAATCTCAGCGGTCTTTTCTTCTCCGCTGACTGTAGTAGCCTGCTTGTTGCCTGTAACTTCAATGCCTTCTGTAATTGCCTTCTTTTTAGGAGCCTCGCCGGCCATAACGGCTGGGAGATACTTGTCAAATGCACCACGGAGTTTTTCTGTTTGAACGGATTCAAGCAGTTCGCTCATCACCGTTTTCTTCTCTCCGGCGAGTGGGCTTAACAGTTCGCTCATAATTTCTCTACGTTGTACCGTATCTTTCATGATACGAATTTCGCGGTCCTTGCTTTCGACAACGGACTGCTTATCATCAATGGCTTTCTTAGCCTCTGCTAGAGCAGCTTCTTTCTCCCTAACTACACGAAGTAGTTTTGAAGTTTCAGACTTCTCATTTAAGTGGCTAGAAGCATATTCGCTAGCATAAGCTTCGAAGATTCTGCGACCGAAATCATTCTTGCGAGCGACTTCGATGTCTTCTTTCAGTTGGCTCATCTCTGAAGCTAGCTTGTTGGTAACAGTAGCTTCAACGACTTTGGTAGCCTTCTTAACGAAATCAGACTTGACTTGTTCAAATTTTGCTTTGGCTTCACGGACTAGTTTGACTTTTGTTTCTGCTAGGTCTTTCTTGTCAGTGTGGAATTCAGCAATTTCTTTAGCTAGAGCGTTAACAATGAACGTTTCTAGTTTAGCAAAATTTTCTGCTACAGACTTGCGATCTTCGTGTAGTTCTGAAAGTTCGCCAGCGAGTCTAGAAAGCACAAAGCTCTCCATCTTCTTAGCATCATCTTTCATTTTCTTAGCGTACTTGGCTTTGGCTTCGACTAATTGATTTCTGTCTTCAGCAAGCTCTTCGAGCTCACCTTGTAGACGATCACTGATCATTTTGTCAATAGCTTCAACCATCACGCCCTTATCGTGTTCGTACTTTTGTGCGAACTCTTCACGAAGTGTAGCTGTAACTTCATCGCGATTTTCTTGAATCTTTGTTTGCCAAGCGGATTCAATTTCCGACTTGATCTCTTCGGAAATCACATTGTTTTCGAATAATTGTTTTACTATATCTAGCATGTGATTCTCCTACAAATTATTTGAGGGTCTTGATGATTCTCATCAAGCTCTCTGCTACGTATTTCTGTGCCTTAGGATCGCCTTGGACTTCCCTTGCTATATTCAATGCCTTATAACCGCCTGTTGTGTTCATTAATGCTTCGTAAACTGGTGTGGGATACGCTCCCGGGGCGCTTGGTTGTGCGACAATGTCAACGGTAATGATTTCAAAATCAGAAACCTTACCGCTGCCATCTTCTGAAACGTTACCGGAACCCCTGCTTGATACGCCTAGTTTCACTCCGTTCTCCAACATGGTTTGAATTAATTGTCCCATAGGAGTTGGAAGTATTTTTATCTTACCGTAACCATTTGGGCCGTCCATCCACATCTTAGTGATCATGTGACTAACACGGTCCAAATTTATGCGTAGATCAGCAGGATGATCCACTTCCCCTAGAACTGAATATCCACCCGCAATCTGTTCGTTGATAGTTTTGACAGCCCGAGCAATTTCAGTAGAGGGATAAACACGCTGATTCTGGTTTCTGATATCACCTTGGATACAGATACCGTGGAGATGCAGGGTCTTTCTATCCCCTTCCTCGGAACTTTCAAGAACCAATTGCGCTTGGTCGAAACTCAGATTTTCTCTAAGGTAGTTTTTCACCTAAAGGGCTCCGATTACTTCTTACCGCGGAAAAGACTTGCTGTGTTATCAGCTGATTCGCCTGAACCTTTCTTTTCTGCGCCATGTCCTGGTTCTTTCTTAGAAAAAGCACTGCCTGCTTTTCCACCAGGAACATTGATGTTACCTGTGTTCATGTCTTGTGGCTTGTTCTTGCTTAGACCTGTTTCTGAACCACCGCCTTCGCCGCCTTTTGCGATGTTAGCAGTTGTTCCGCCCATGTCATTCTTGCCAGCTACTGTGCTCTTGGTATTTGTAGCACCTGTTACTGAACCAGACTGTGCGCCTACGGCCTTGCCTTCGCCTTTCTGATTGTTTTTGTCCCAATCGTTACCAACTTTTTCTACGTATTCACGTACTGTGTCTAGGTCTTCGACTGTTTCAAATTCTTCTGAACCATCTAGTGCGTCAGCAGCAGCGTCCATGTGTCCTGCGTGGTCACCTGGTTCGCCTGTTTCTTCTTCATGCTGTTCGCCTTGTAGGAATTGGTCAAAAGCTGCTTGTAGTTCGTCGATAGCAGAAGCTAGGTCTTTGATATCGCCCTTGGTTGCTTCAGCATCTTCGTCATGGCCTTCTTCGCCTTCTTCGTCACCGAATGGGTTTTCTTCGCCTTCTTCACCGCCTTCATCATCGCCTTCCATATCGTCGATCATGTCGTCAGTTTCATCATCAGCTTCGCCCATTTCGACGTCTTCAAATGACTCATCCATGTCATCATTTTCTTCGTCGTCTTCTTCGCCTAGATCTTCTTCTTCTAATTCGCTTTCGATTAGATTTTCGTAAATTTCACGGGATTTTTCCACTACGTAGTTGTGGAAGATTTCTTCTGCTTTAGCGGTATCGTTGTTTACGATATGCTCTAGCATTTCTGCGATTTTATTCTTGTCTGCCATGTTAATTCCTCCTGAATATTGTGGGGCTGTCGAATATATTTAATGCTAAGATAATATTTGGGTATTAAATGATGCTTTTTTGATCAATTTTGATTATTTAAATACGCAACCAGGAAAATCCTCTTCGAACTGTTCAAAATTGATATGTCGGAGATTGCCTGTTATATCAGACAGATTCTTAGGGCAGAAAGCATCTTTTTCTGCTACCCTTGTAAATATTACTTTTTGATTTTCCTTGATCACACGTTCAGTTTGATTGCTCCAGTTGCCAAAATAGGTAGCAGGTTCGCTGCTACACTTGTAATTTGGAGTGTCTGCGTATACATTATTGAATTTTTGATCTATTCCTTGATAGTCAAAACCCAGAATATAGATGTTGGTTATGCCGTGGCTAGCAGCTAACCAAAGTGCTGTAGGACCTGAGCTCCAACCTTTATGAGGGTTAAAAAAGTTTATACCCTGCTCATTTAACACTTCTTTATTAGGATTAGTCCATACAGGACGCTTGTATTGATAGCCCGCGGCTACTATTTCTTTGATCATTTTGACATCTACTGCCACTAGAAAGTCTGGATCAAATTCTCGATATAGTGCGTTACAGCCGTAGATCTTGCCCCATTTTTTCATCTCAGCAAGATTTACACGCAGTCTACTGCGTCCGTTACCGAGTACAAATGCTGTGTTATTAGGCTGCGGGCTGTTCTGCTTCAGGTTTCTGTCCATACATCTGCTGTATAAATTCTAGCTCAGCAGCCTGTTCGAACTGATGGGCTTCGCTTTGCTTGCGAAGCTGATTGATTTGTCGAAGAGTCAATGAAATCTTACGTGTGTCGTCTTTTCTTAAGACACTGGTATCAGCACGATTTTCGTAGCGTTTGTCGTCTACGTACTCGTTTTGTTGGTCGTTGAAATAGAAGAATTCGTAAAGTTTCATCTTGTATTTATTAGATAGTCTGCTGAGTCGGTGGTGCTGGCGGTGCTGCTGTAGCTGCTGCTGTTTCTGGTGCTTCTGAGGTTCCTGGTTCAGCAGCCGCTGCCATATCTTCTGGTGCTTCTGCTGTTTGATCGCCTAGATCGCCTGAAATACCGTCCGGTGTAACTCCTACTCCACGCAATTCTGCTGCTGCGTTTAGAGCTGCTGCTACAGTAGAACCATTTTCTTCTTTCCACATACGTTCGTTTTCTACGATCTCTTCTTGGCTCAATCCTAAGAAACGTTTCATAGAGAAACGCTTGCTGAGGTAAGGCACTTCTTGTAAAGCAGCAAACGTCTGTACTCTAGCGTTGTCCAGTTCGCTCTGACGATAAGCTGCGAAGTTTTGTGGAGGATTAAATTTAAGTTCAAACAGAGAATTGTCAATATTGATGCCTTGATCTATCAACCATCTCTTGTATTCTAGATCAAACTCTCCGATCATCAGGCTCTGTAGACGTTCGCAATATTTGTTAAAACGCAGTTCTTGAATGTAGGCTGTGCCTACTTTGCCATCCACATGCTGTGCTTGACTGTCGTCAGGCATGGTTGGCAAGTAGCTGCTAGGTATGCGCAAAGCACGGAATAGTTTATTAGTAAAGTAGCGTAGATCGTCGATTTCGCCTAGATTAGTACCACCTGGTAGAACATCTACTTTTGATCCTCGACCTTCTGCGGTCTGGGGAAAGAAGTAGTCTTCAGAGATGCTCAACGGATTATAGCTAGCATCTATGATGTTCTGTCCGCCGCCTGCTTGGCTAGGTATACGACGTTGATTGATTTCATTTTTCACACGCTCAACAAAGCTCATGGCCATGTGTGCGGGCATGTTACCAACGTCTACATAAAACACACGACGTTCCGGAGCACGTTGTATACGATAGATAACGATAGCATCTTCAAGCAATTCTTTTTGCTTGTAGACTTTGAATACAGATTCTAACAGGCTGTTGCCAAATGGATAGTTGTTATCTAGTCCTTCTGATAAGCTGATGTGTATAACATGTTCAGCATCTATAGCGATTTCGTTTTGATTTACGCTGAATCTGCTGCCAGTCTGTGTAGGTGCTGCTCCTACCATGCCTCTTCCTAGTGCGCCACCGCTGATATAGTTGGCTGTGCCTGCGGGTGTGTTGCTAGTGTTAGGGCTTATGTTTGTAGCTACGAGATGCTTAAAGTTGAGATTAAAATCTCTAACAACATACTGTTCTGGTTTTTTGCCTTCGCTTTCGTTGACGATGATCTTGGTAACTTTACCTGGATCTACATAAAACCATTTTTTAGTTTCTGGATCACGTACAAAGAACGCATCACCGTATTTGAATATATTTCTAATGATCCTAAACAGTCTAGTATCGAACTGATTCTGTTTGTGCCATTTTTGTAAACTGTCTTTTAATATCTTGACTTCAGTGGCTGTAGGTGTGCCTTTAAACTGGAATTGGAATCCTGTATAGTTGTCTCTGTTGTCCTGCGTACAAAACTCTGCTAGAATATCTAACGCTGCGTTGACTTCTGAATCCATGTCCATAGTGTCATATTGCATATAACGTTCTGTACGATTAGGTGTACCTGCGTAGACGTCGGGCAGGTAAGAACTATAATTTACTTTGGCTGGACCCGGACGAGAACCATTGCCCAGTGGGCTGAATGTCCCTGTTTGCGCTCCAACTGTAACGGGTGTAAAATATTTTTTCCAGCTCACTGTATTCTCCAATTATGCCATGTAAGGCATTTTAACTCCTTTTTGAACATGTGCTTTGTTTTGATCTATATATAGTTCTTGTCTGGCTATTTCTAGAAGATTGGCCATATTAGTATTTAAACTAGAAATGAATTGTACCATCTCGATTTGATCTTTGCTATTAACTATTCCTTCCAGCTGTTGAGGTGTAACTACAGCTTCTCTGCCATGTAGAATCGCTTTTGTACCTGCTCCAAATTCTTCAAACAGCTTGCCTGTAGCACCTAGAGATCCATACGCACGAGAAGCGGGCGGTGCTCCCGGAGCTGCTCGAGTCGATGCTGCTGGATTATTTGCTTTTGGTCCTTCACCTGGAAAAAATATTCTAGGATCAAACGTCCTTTCATTTTCTGGTTTTCCTCTAAATCCTTGTACTTGTACAGTATTAGGTGTTAGATAACTAAACCAAGACCCTGTTAACAGGTTGTTTGGTCCTATACCTATAGTCTGTCCAGCAGTTACTGGTTTTCCTCGTATAGCATCAAAAATAGCTTTACTTTTTTCTTTATCAAATCCCGAAATCCTTAGAGTTATACCTTCTCCGGAATTAGCTTTTTCATCCCATAATTCTACAATTTGTTTTTCGATGTCAGCTACAGTGATCAAACCATTAAATGGAGCACCAAATGGTTCATGACCTTTAGCGAATTCCCATCTTCTTGTGGAATTTTCTAATGGAACCGTAGCAGATCCAAACTCAGAAGCGCCGGGCACCACCAGTTCTCTAGTTTGATCTTGTGTAAGATATGTACCGGTCATCTTGCCACCAGCAGACGGAGCGACAAATTGTTGAGTATTAACACCAATAGTGTTAGCTATTGTCATAGTTTCTGATTCAGTTGATGCGTCTGGTGCTATCACAGAACCAGCATCTCTTTGTATTGTTGTAGCTCCTCCAGAAGAAGTCATGCCGCCTCCGGCTGCTGCTCTTCCTAACGCATTTTTCATTTGAGCTCTTCGTAAATTATCGTCATATTTTCCTAAAAATAAACTTACGACACTGTCTGGAGCTCCTTGGGCTACAAGAAAATCAGATATAAGCCTTTTTATTTCTACATACATCAATCTTGCCCAGCCTTCGAGATGTACAAATATCTTGTTCCTGCCTTCTTCGCTAAACATATTATCATATACAGCAGTCATAGCGGGCATAGCAACATCTTTGATCCATTTAGAAAGATCTTCACCTGCTTGTTTTAATAAAGCAGGTAGAGGTTTTAATGCTTCTCCCATACCTTTTAATACAGGTATCAATGTGTCAAAAAAGTTTTTCCTAGCATCTTTGAATGCTAAACTAAATGTATCTAGGATTTTTGTTATACCTTCGTATTTGTTTTTTTTATTTCTACTGTCTTCTATAGCTTTCCTAAGTTCAGCATCAGTCATCTTGCTGATATCACCAAAACTAAGAAGATCTTGTAACATTTTAGTCATGCCAGGGCCTAATTGTCGTTGACCTTCAGCTGTGGCCAGTGTGGCCATAAAGAACGACCTGTTGTTTTTAAAATGCTGTAATCCTACTCGATACAATTTAAAAGTTCTTTCAGATTCACCTTTGTTGTATTCTTCTTCGGTTACATTATGATCTCTAGCCTGTCTTAGATCTTCTTCTAGAACCTGTCTCATACCCTGTGCTAATCCCAATATTTGGAAAGCACCTTGCGTGACTGGTGTAGTGTTTGCCGCCTGTGCTTTGTGTAAGTCGGCACCTTGGTCTCCAAACAGAGCTATCATCCTAGTCAGTCTAGTTCTCATCTTGCCTTGTTCTTGTGGATCTAATTTTGCCAATGATCTTTGATAGATCACATCTTGTTCAACTGCTGCTACTTTTTGAGCTAGAGATTTTCTGTCAACTCCTGACATAGATGCTAGCGCATCTAGGTTTTCTATATAACCAACAAACGCTTTGTTAAGATTAGCTGTCCTCTGTGTATTTTCTTGATTGCCCTGATTGGTCATTATCAACCATTTAGCAAACATATCTCCAGATTCTTCTTGATTTATTCCCAGCTGTAACAGTCTTTCTCTAGCACCACTAGTTCCATTATATAGATTTTCAAAACTCATAGATAGGCGTTCAGCGCCTGATCTAACATCTCCAGATAATAGAGATAACCCTTGAGCATTAGAAACTACCAGATTAGCAAATTCATCTAAATCCATCCTGGCATTAGCAGCAGCATGACGTAGAGCCAACGCACTATTACCAAAGTTAGCACCAACAGCAGAAGTCTTTTTAAGAGTCGAGTTCCAACCTTCTACTACCGCTGTGGTCATCACAAATATATCAAGGAAACCTCCAACTAGCCCGCCAACTAACGGAACTTTCTTGATAAAAGTATCGTTCATTACTCTGGCAAAATCACTAAAAGTATTAGTGTTTCTGTCCATAGCACCTTTGAACATGTCTACGCTTTTTTTGATAGCATTAGCAGCTTTGCTGTCTAATTTTGATATAGAATCCGCTATTTCGCTTGAGCTTTTTTCGTAAGCTGCGGCAGCACCGGCAGTGCTTCCTCTGTTAGTTTCTCCACCTGAATTTTTGTCAAGTTTCTGTATAGCTTTAAGAAGTTCTTGTAAGCTGGCTTCAGAAACTGCGTTGTCTATAACGCCTCTGGTTCCTGATATGATTATTTCTACATTGCTATTAGGCATAGATCATATTACCTGATTGATGTCTTAAAGTTTCTAGGTGAGATTTATTAATGTCTATTTTTTCTTTATAGATGCTGATAAGAGTGTTCATCTTAGAATTTAGATCATTGATCATTTCTCCTACATTAACCTTGCCGCCTGTTGAGATTATATCTTCCATCTGGCTAGGTGTGATAACAGCTTCTCGTCCGTGTAGTTCGACAGGAGTTCCTGCTCCAAACTCTCCAAACAATTTTCCCATAGTACCTAAGGTACCAGTACTCATTCCTTTAAATTGCCAATGCCATGGTTCGTATGGTTGTTGTAAAGGCCCTTCCCATCCAAATCTAGTAGCATTCCTTTTTAGCCAATCAAAAACTTTAGGATCACGTACATTGATATCTGTTGCTAATCCCCAACCATGTTTAGAAAATCCTGGTCGAGCAGCCAGTGTGGGTTTTCTATTTTTAACGTCTACTTGTTCTGCGAATGTTCTATATGAATCAGTTACATTTAGATTGATACCTTCTCGACGAGCAGCATCAGCCATGGCTATAAAAGCTCTAGCCGCGCTTGGTTGTAATCTATGACGTCCTTGTCCTATGCTAGCTAATGCGCTGTCTGGTAGTCGACCGTTGCTGCCGTCGGTCATGTTTTCCTGAGGACCATAAGTATAACCTTGTGGAGCAGGTCCAGGTCCTCCGGGAATAGGAGCACCGCCGCCAGCGGCTGCTTCACGTGCTTCTCTTCTTTGTGTTTCTAATGCCGCAGCATAACCACGTCTTGCTGCGTCAGCTATCGGTGTTGCTGGTTTAGGAATAGCTGCTAGATCACGTTCTTTCTGTTTGAGTACTTCTTCTAATTCTTGTTTTAGTTGATTATCTGCTTCAGGACTTTCAAAGGCTTTCCTTATAGCATATCTTAGATAAGCAGTTATAGTGCTAAACCATGATTCGATCTTGACATTCCATCTTTTCCACCCATTAGCATCTGTAAGTTCTTCAAAAAATCCTACAGCATCGGGTAGATACTCACCTACCCATCGGCCTAGTGTCGTGCCCATTTCTTTCATCTTGTCAGCTACACCAGCTTTGATCAATTCGCTACCTATACCTTCTAATATCGGCAATAGCACATCTATCACTTTTGTCTGGAAGTCGTGTGCGCTGAGTCCAAACGCATTTAATATCCTAGTTAATGGATCACCTTCTTTATTTTGATTTTCAAGCTGTAACAAGAATCCTTCTATCTCATCTACAGATTTCATGTTCGCAATTTTTAGAGTAGTCCTGTTTAATGCTTCCGTGGACTGCCCTATTTCTTTCATGCCAGGCGCACCACTGGCTATCATAGAATAAAGTGCGTCATTGGCTTTACCTAGTCTAGCAGATTGGAATAGACTTTCGGCTCTGCTTCTTCTCATACGCTTGCCGTATTCTTCTTCATCTAGTCCTGATTTAGCTAGAGCTTGTCCTCGTCTTGCTTCTGCTACCAGTTGAGGATTTAGTGTCATTAACAATTGAGCAGCATCAGTCTGTGGTGCTACTCCTAGATACAGTGCTCTAAACAGTTCAGCTCCAGTTTCGCCATACATGCTTTGGAAATAGGTCATCTGTTGCATGATACGGTTTCTAGCTTCAGGAGCCAAGCTGTTTAATTTTAATTGGAAAGCTGCGTTTTGACTTTCTTTTTCAGCTTTTGCCTGTAGATCCTCTACGCTTTCTCCAGTCATCCTAGAAATCAACATGATGTTTTTCATGTAACTTTCAAAGGCTTGGGCTGCTGCTGGTCCTTGTATCCTATTGTCTCTCACACCTCGGTTGACCATGGTATACCAAGAGGTCATGTTGTCTGCTAGTTGGTCAACAGTTCTGCCCAAGTTAAGCATCCTTTCACCAACACCGCCTGAACCTTTATAAACTTCTCGAGAAAAATCTGAAACTTCTCTCGCACCTTCAGTGACTCCTCGTCCTAGCATAGCAAAATCTTTGCTGCGTTTAGCTATTAATTGACTAAGTCCGTCCATGTCTAGGTAAAGACCGGCTGCTACTGATCTCATTTCCATGATGCTGTTGTTAAAATTAGCACCATATGACGATGATTTTTTAAGATTATCGTTCCAACCTTCTAGTACTTTAACACCTTGGACAAACACATCTCCTAGAGCACCAAGTGTTTCTCCAACGAAAGGCAAATTCTTGATCAGTCCATTATTCAGCGCCGCTGAATATTCACTCATCTTGTCGCTGCCGCTGGCTATCATGCCAGCGAGATTAGTAGTAGTTCCTGCTAAAGCACCTATGCCTTTAGCTAGTTTTTTACCCCATTCAGATTTGGCTTTATCAGTATTGTCTGCTCTGTTAGCAGCACCACCGCCTCCACCGCCACCAGAACTGCCGCCCATGGATTTGTTGATAGAATTGACCGATTTGATAATTTCCTGTAAGGTAGCTTCGCTGGCAGCGTTTTCAATAACGACACCGTCTAGTTCACCACCCAGGATTTGTACTTTTTGTATGGCCATCTTTCCTACCAATTATGAAAATGCCAGAAATCTACGCATATAAATATCTGAACACTATTATATTTATAGGTATAGAAAATGGCAGAATTTATCAACAACTTAAACCCAACATCTGCGCAGCCAGCACCTGCTGTGAAAACAGATAAAAATCCTCTAGCAGCATTTTTTCGACAGCCCAAAATTTGGATTTCGCTGCCTAGCAAAGGAGAGTTTTACCCAGAAGGTGCTTTAGAAAAAACTATCAACAACGAGTATCCTGTGTTTGCTATGACAGCTCGAGATGAACTGTTGTTTAAAACACCAGATGCGCTGATGAACGGTGCTGCTACTGTAGAAGTTATACGTAGCTGTGTACCTAACATCAAAGATGGTTGGGCAGTGCCTAGCTTAGATGTTGATGCTATCTTAGTAGCTATCCGTATCGCTACCTACGGCGAAGAAATGGATGTCACCGCAGGTTGTCCTAAATGCGAAACTGTAAATGATCTAGCTGTTGATCTAAGGAATGTGTTAGATAGTCTTAACAAAGTAAATTTCAATAAAACTGTCGAGATAGGCGATAGTATGTTGGTTCATCTACGTCCTATGGACTACAATCAATTGACCAAAGTCAGCTTAAAAGCATTTGAACACCAGCGTATATTTTCTATCATCAATGATGATCGTATCGAGGAACAGGAAAAAGTTAGGATGTTCCAAGAAAGTTTTGTCAAGCTCACTGATTTGACTATCGATTCTGCTGTTAATTGTATTAGTAAGATCGAAAGTACAGAAGGTAGCACAGATAATCCAGAGTTTATCAGAGAATTTTTAACCAACGCTGATAAATCTATATTCCAATCTATCACTGATGCTGTAAACAAAAGCAAAGAAAGCGGAACTATGAGCTCATTTAAAGCCAAATGTTCCAAATGCGAGCACGAATGGTCCGTAGATCTTAACATGGACAGCTCGGATTTTTTCGGTTCAGGCTTTCGTCGTTAACGATTGATGAAATCCTGGCTGAGACGAAAGCCCTTGACGAACAGGCCAAAGACGTTAAACTTGAAGCTTTTAGATGTATATGGTACCTGCGTGGAGGAATGTCTTATACCGAAGCCATGAACCTCAGCTATGAGGAAAGAGAAATAATACAGAAGTTAGTAAAAGAAAATATAGAAATCGCTAAGACTTCTGGACTGCCTTTCTTTTAAGCCTGTATTCGTTTTAACAGCGTGAATGCTTTTTGTGTAGTAGCAGGATCAGCTTTCATCAGATCGATCATAGCAGATGCTAGCACTGCTTGATGTGTCCTACTTAACTGTCCACCGCTCTTGACCGTGCTCACAGCCATTTTTAATTGAGCTGGATTGACATTAGGCAATAGCTGTGTTAACGCATTGACGTTTAGCGAACCTTGTATACCGCTTTGTCCGCCACCAGAAGCATCGCCTGCTTGCTGTCCAGTTAGACCTCCAGCGACACCTTGTTTAAAACTGTCCCAAGCACTGCCACCGCCCTGGGCAGCACCTTGATTGCCTCCACCCATAGGACCTTGTGCGGCACCACCTTGGTCAACGATATTACCTGTGTTTGGATCTAGTCCATAGCCCATCTTGGCAGCATCATGAGCAGCTTGCATGAATGCTTTGTCTAGTGTAGCTTGTGGAAGAGCTTCTTCAGTGTACATGCTCATGTTTAGACCTTTAGAACGGATTTTAGCTGCTCCTGACTTAAAAGATCCGGCAGCATTAGCATTAACACCTTTTGCGGCCTGTATTCTTATCTTATCATCAGCGGTCCGTGCCCATCCAGGTTTGTTCTGAGCGTCAGCTGCAGCCTGCTGTGTAGCCATAGCAGCTTTACCTGCGGCTTTACGTGCTTTTTTATCAATTTTATTAGTGTTCTGTTGCGCTGGCGTTTGTGTTTGTGATGCGCTAGGTTTTGTTGTTGGTTGTGCTGCTGCTGTTGGTTGTGCTGTTGCTGTTGGTTGTGCTGTTGGTTGTGCTTGTGATGCGCTAGGTTGAGCTGTAGCTGTCGCATCGTCGTCTCCTGTTGGCTCAATCCTGTCTTGTGGCTGTTCAGGATTAGCTTTTAGCCTGTTGCCTAAAGAGCCAGCAGCGCCTTTCATCTTGCCCATGATGCCACCGCCCATAGGACCTTTCGGAGCTCTGTTACCAGTAGCAGAGTTAGCTTCTTTGTCTAAAACCATCTTAGCGCCATCAGATGGATAACCTTTGCTTTGTAGGAAACGTAGTACAGCATCAGCATCAGGTTCTAGCTTAGTAGCACCAAGGAATCTGTTAAAATCTCTCATTAGAGCATTAGCGATAGCACCAGTATCTAGTTTACCAGCAGCTTTATCACTGCCAAATTTACTCATTATACCAAGTCCAGCTCGTTTGAGCATGCCTTGTGGTGCTTCTTTGACCTGTGATTCGATTAAGATATCATTGATTCTCATAGTGAACGTTTCCTAAATTCTATTTTATATTTATTCTTTTTGAAGTGAGCTACGCTCACTTGTGTCTATCGCTTTCGCTCAGCCACATTTTATTTCTTCTGATAGTATTTAATCTTAGATGCGAAGCATTTAAGTATTATCTAGATAGTATGGTCACACTTAGCCCGTCGCCGGGCTAAAAATAAAACTGAGCATTATCTGAGTAGCACAGTCACACAGCAGTAGAGCATTACAGAGGCGGTCATCCGGTACCTCGAGCTCCGTCTTATCATGACGGCGGCATACGCTAATCTGCTATCACTAGCGTATACGTGGGGTTTTTCTCCCCTCATTTAGCCTATATTGACTCCGTTCAAACAGCAAAACCGCAGGCTTTTTTGCGATCGACGTCCTGTAAAGGATAGTTGCTGAGTACCTCTTCGCCAAGGTAGAGTTCCTTACCGCCACACATCAGAGCGGATTTTGGGCACCATAACAGTCACCGGTGCGGGTTTTTTTGGCGATTATTTTGCCTTTTCGTGCTCTAAAAGACGCTGCCTAAGTATGTTTGAGCCGCCTACTCTGACGTTTATAATGCCATTATAATAGTCATCTGTTTCTAAAACTCGGCGTTCAAACTGCTCTCTTGCCTCTAAATAGCCCATTTCTGCCTTGCTTTTACAGTAATAAAGTATTTCTCTGGTGAAGTTTTCCGGACCTAATGCTTGGACGTCTGCGTTTAACCTGTCGCTAGAACCCCAGTAATCGCGCCAATCGCTTTCTACTGTGCTTCTGCGCTTGAGTTTTTTGCCTTTGAGAGGAGGTTTAGTACGTTTAAATTGTGCTAGTTTCTTGCCTATGTACTTCTGGCCGGTAGTAAGATTCGTGATGAGATAAACAAAGCCAATATAGCCTTCGGGTATTTCTTCTACGATTTGATTTTGATATGTCCAAAGCACTCACTTAGTTATTTTCGGTGGCCTTCCTAGCTTGCCTTTTCTGGATTCCTTACGGTTTTGCCTTTTGTTTTGTATTTCTACTCGCCTTACACTTGCCTCATTGCGTATTTCTGATAACCAATATCGTGCCTTTATACCAGCAGCATCGCTTGTGCCGTACTCAAACTTGTCCTGCCATTTAAAATATTCCTGGAAGGCTTTGATCAAGCGATCATGCGTATCTGTGCTCATTGTAGTATTTCTACATCGTTAGAATATGAAGTGAAACCGTTTTCCTTGATGACCTTGAGCACCTGATTAACCCTGCTGGTTAGATCGTCTCTATGGCTGATCAAAAACACATTCTTCTCGCGTTCACGTGTCATCTTCTTTAGGATAGCTATGCTGGATTCTACACCACTAGCATCCATGCCTGAATCGATCATTTCGTCGATAAACAGTAAATTGATGCTTTGATATAGGTTTTCCCACACATCACGGAACGCCCAGCTCAAGCTCAAGATCAATCTATTGCGTTCTCCTCGGCTTAGATTGTCAAAATCTAGATCTTGTCCTAGTTGTGTGATAAGCACAGTAAGATCGCTTTGGAATTCCACAGTATGTGGCAATCCTATCTTATCCAGATAATAAGTTAGACGTGTGTTTAGATAGTTTAAATTCTGATCAATGATTTTTTTACGTACAAAACTATCTTTGTTAGTCAGTAATTTGTACAAAAACTCCTGATGATCTTTGACTTTGGTTAGATCATTGACCTTGCTCCAGTCTATTTCCTGTACCGCTGTGTTTCTAAGTTCATCGATTTGTTCTTGATACGGATCTTGTTCAGCTTGTTTGGCTGCTAGATCTTTTTCTAGACCGCTAAGAGTAGTCTTGTGATTATAAGCATCGTCGATATTGTCGTAATTAACCAGAGGTGCTGCTCCTAGCTCGCCTATTTCTGCGATAGCGTCTAGTAGTTCTGCTATTTGTTTTTCTGATTCAGCAACGGCAGCTTGGCTTTCTTCTACTTGCTGTGCTTTTTTCTCGACCATAACCATGTGTTTCTCGTCATGAATGTCTTGTCCACAGCTATGACATTTGTGTTCAGCTAAAGTCAGCAGTTCGCTTTCTAGTTTATCTAGATTTTTCTGTTCTCTATCTTTGGTCGCAGACTGTCTAGACATCTGCGAATTGAGACTGTCTAGATCTTTTTTGTTCTTGCTCCATTCTGCCAGTGCTTTTTGATTTTCAATCTCTTGATCGATGTCTATCAAACCAAGTTTCTTGATAGCTTTTTCTAGATCATTGATAGAATTATCTTTGTTAGTTTGCCATAGTTTGAGTTTTCTTTCTAATGCTTCGATACTTTGCTGTATGCGCTCATTAGATACCTTGATAGTTTCTATCTTGGTATTTTCGGCAGCGATCATGTCTTTAGAAATGCGTATGCCTTCTTTTAACAGTTCGGCTTTTTCGCTCAAGATAGTGATTCCTAACAACTGTTCGATAATAGCACGTTGGTCGTTGGGTTTCATGCTAAGGAAAGGCTCGGTATAGGTATTCAAAGCCACGATGTGTTTGAACATGTCGTGGCTCATACCTATTACTTTTTCGATTTCTTTCTGTGTTTCTCTAGAATCGCCTTGACTTTCGTCTTTATCGTCTGGGTTTTGTTCTTGACCGTTAATGCTAAACTTCAGTAGATTGGGTTTACGTCCGCGCTCAATATGATATTCTTGCCCATCCTTGTCAAACGTGATAGTAACTAGCATGTTTTTGCTATTGATCTTGTTGATAAGATTATCACGTTTGATATTTGTCAGTGCTTGTCCATAGATAGCATAACTTAAACCATTGATGATAGTAGTTTTACCTGTGCCGTTGCGGGCTCCTATATCATCGCCGCCGAGATCTAGATTTTCACCTAGCACCAAAGTTAGCAGACCCTTGTCAAAATCCACAGCTTGGGTTTGATTACCCACACTCATAAAGTTTTTAACAGTTAAATTCTTGATCTTTATCATAGGTTATTGTAGATCTCCAACAGCAGCTTCTTGTCATATGTTTCGGAATCTATACTGGTTATCTGATTCATCACGATAGTGTCTACACTTTCAAACTGTAGATCCACAGGAACAGCATTACTAGATTCGATTTCTGTTTTTTCCGGTATCAACATCAGCTCTCGAAGATCATATTGCTTTATAAAAGTTTCTTTGATAAAGTTAGCTTCTTCGAAAGTGATAGGAACGTCTATGGTAACACGACAGTGCATCTTAGACTTTAACAGTGTATCTGGAGAATCTATGATGCGGCTGAGTTTGTAGTGTCTGTAAACAGGCTGTTGTTGCCAAGTTCGATATTCCGGCGCACCTCCCCACTCTAACAACATCATACCTCGATCATCATCGCCGGCATCTGCGTAGTTGTGTGGAAAAGCATTACCAATATAAGTAATATTGCCTTGTGTTTGACGTTTGTGAAAATGTCCGCTAAACACATATTCTTGGTTAACGAAATGGTTGCTTTGTAATTGACCGTGATCAGGCATCTGTACCATAGCGTTCATATAGAATAATGGCAATTCAAAGTGTCCAAAAATGTAACGACTTTTGATATCTGGCACAGTACGCCATTCATCGCCTACTAACCATGGTAAAAAAGTCACACCGTCTAATGTTAGCGGATCCTTGATAGGCACAACGTTTGGAAACAGGCGCATGAATTCAATAGAATTAATTTCTCGCTTGTCTTTGTAGAATAGATCGTGATTGCCTAAAATGAAATAGACTTTTTCAAAGTTAGCATTCAGTCTTTCGATGTTGCTAACTGTATAGTTCATGGTGCTGACATCAGTAGTTGACCTGTTATGATGCCAGTCACCTAAGAAGATACAAGTTTCAGCTCCTGCTTTTTTAGCTTCTTCACAGAACCATATGACAAAATCTTCACAATCTATGTTGTGGATCCTGCTACCTGATTTAAGGCCAAAATGGATATCTGTGAAACAAGCGACTTTGTTGAATAATCCCATCGACGAAACTCCTAATTAAATTGTAGACGGCAACGTTGACAAAGTCAATCGTCGCTGCCCCAATCCATGTTAAAATTTGCGTCGCTCACTACAGGACTAACAGGCCCTGCGCTAGTTGATTTACCGCTGTTCTGTCTGGTCCAACTGGGATTCATACCATTCATTTCAAGGATGTCATCTCTAATATTTTGATTACGCTTTTCAATGTTAATGATCCGTACAAAACTGTTAGTAACGGCAGCAGTATAGTAAGCGAAAGGGTTATTAGACTTGCTTTCATCGAACTGAAGGCCAATTTGAGTAAGCTGTAAGATCGCTTGTCCTCGCATTTCATCGTTGTAGGTATATCCTCTGACATTACCTCTGGTAGCGTAACGCTCGCAGAGTTTGATAAACATCCTAGCAAGATTATCAGTCATGCGTCCGTGTTCTTTGCTAAAGTGTCCGTTTTCCATACCACCGATCCAGTGGCTTTTGCCTACGCAGATTAGGTTATCATTGTCATCAAACTTCCAATGTTGGAATGGAGGAAAGTTGATTTTTTCGTGACTGTCTGCGGTATTTTTAACAGTCTTTTTCCGACCAGGTGCCAATGGAATATGTTCCCACGACACGATCCTAAAAACAACATCGGTCTTTAGTATCTTTTTATAATCGATTTCAAAGTTTTTAGCAGAAGCTTTTTTATCTGTTAGAGCTGCTTTTTCATATGCTTGTTTGGATAGACGTGCTGCCCTTACTCGTTTAGCTTCGGCAATAGTACGAATATTGATTTTTTCCAAGCTGGGCAGTATTAAATCATAGTCCGAAAATTCAGGTGCTACATATGAACAGTATGTATTTTTGCTTCGGTGTATTTCTTTGAGTAGGTCCTTGTTAGTTAAGTATTTTATTTTAGTTGTGGTCATTCAATGGTCCTCAGAATTACTTATATAATAGCACATTTTTAAGGAAATAAATAGAGTAAAGGATACCAAAAGACATGGCTTTACCTACAACAACGCAATCGACAGCAGGAACCACAACTAAACCGACGATCTATGCGGCTACAGATAAAGGTTATACTGGCTTCTTGACTGGTTACAGTGCTCCTAAGGAGTATTTGTACTCTAGCAATATAAACTATGCTAATCAGCTAGGTGGCCTGGCTGGCAGTTCACTTAATGGTGGTGGCAGCGGCAGCGGCGGTGGCGGCGGACTAAGATTGCCTAGTCTGAATCTAACTGGTCTAGACAAAGCTCTCGGAGTACTAGGAGCTGCGGCAGCATTGATGCAGCTACCTCAAGCTATCGGTAACGCGGTAACAGGTCTAGCACAGACCGCAGCAGGTATTGCCAAAGCAGGTTTTGATTTGGTAGAATCTATCAGAAATATAAGATTCAGCTTGCCAGATTTTTCTAACATATTCGATGGGGCTACTACAGCATTTTCTACGATAGCAAGTCCTGCCAATCCTAACGATTGGCGTGTGAGATTGAATACTAATTTTGCCTTATTAGGCAATGGTGCCACACCTGACATATTAGAGCCGTTGAAAAAAACCAATGGTATGATTTTTCCTTTTACACCGTCTGTTATGGTCACACATAAAGCAAACTATAACACGACAGAGCCGATGCATAATAACTTTGCTGTACAATCTTATAAAAACAGCAACGTAGAAGATATAACAATCACTGGAGATTTCGCAGTACAAAATGATGACGATGCCAAATATTTTGTAGCAGTGGTAGCATTTTTAAGAGGTGCTACTAAGATGTTTTATGGAAAAAGTACACCAGCTGGAAATCCACCTATTGTTTGTACTTTATCCGGATACGGTACATATTTCTTTAACAATGTTCCTGTAGTGATTAAAAGTTTTAGTACAGAAATGCCTAAAGATGCCAACTATAAAAAGATTGTCGTGGGAGGAACCCCACATTGGGTACCAATGACTAATTCGATTACTGTTATAGTATCGCCTGTTTATAACAGAGCTCAACTGCGAGAATTTTCTATAGCAGATTATGTTAGCGGAACCGCTCAAGGAATTCTATAATGACTGCTACCTACACTAGAACTTCACCTTGGTATACGACCAAGATAGTAAACAATTATCTTGATACATTGACTATCAGGCAGATACCGGCAGCTGATTCGGATGTTAAGTATTCTATCGGTAGTCAATATGATCATAGACCGGATCTACTAGCTTATGATCTATATGGTGACGCTGCTTTATGGTGGGTGTTTGCTCAGAGAAATATGGATGTCCTAAAAGATCCTGTTTACGATTTTGAAACTGGAACAGTGATTTCTATACCAAAAAAAACTGACCTGTTAAGATATTTAGGATTATAATATGGCAGAAGGCTCAACTCTACCTCAGACATTTGTTTCGTCTTCTAATGTAGTACGAGTTACAGCGACGTCTAACGCAGCGACAGTTGCTGTCACGCCTAGCAGTTCTACAAACCCCGATAGTCTGTTTCCTAATCTAATACCTAATCCTTTAAAAAAATATGCCAGTTATACATATCTGTTCAGCATAGCTTGTTTAACTCCTGCTCAATTAAACGATCCTACAAGTTATAGAAAAGAGGGCGGATCGTTAACTTATATCATGTTGTCAGAAGGTGGTAGAGACAACAACAAGAGAGTAGGAAACTATTATGGCAAAACAGAATTCTTCATTAACAATGTTGAATTTATGCAGATAACAAATTCTAGCGGTATCGAACCTGTAGCTAATTTTAAATTTGACATTTATGAACCTTATAGTATGGGTTTGTTTTTACAAACTTTACAGGTAGCATCGTTAAAAGCAGGATGGGGAAATTATACTACAGATGCTAGATATGTTTTAAAACTAGAATATGTTGGCTGGACAGCGGAAGGAAACAGTGCTAAGATACCAGCAGCTACTAGATATTTGCCGTTTAGTTTTACGGAAATAAGTTTTACATATACAGATAGCGGTACAATCTATAAAGTCAAAGGAATGCCGGCCGGCCAAGAAGCTTTTAATAATGTAAACAATTCATTAAAAAATACAGTAGCACCTTTTGGTAAAACTGTAGAAGAAGCATTAGGGGGTGAGGATCCTATCGAAGGTTCTCTTTCAAAATTACTAGATGACATTTTTATAGAATTAAAAGAAAAAGGAGTTATAGGCCAGACAGATAATTTTGTTATAAAATGTGTAGATGGTGAATTTAATGATGGAAATCATGAAAGTCTTCCGCGTTGGGCTGCGATGGCCGATTCTGCTTTTGCTTTTTCAGAAAATACAGGCAGCAGACCATTTGCCAGTGACGCAACGAGAGTAAGTCAACAAGATAGAGATGCTGCTAGTTCTAGAGACGCAGTAAATTCTGGAGACAAGAAACAAAAAAGTTTTACATTTACAGTAGGTACTGCTGATGAAAGCTCAGGTTTAAGAACCATCACAGCCTGTGTGAGAGAGATAGTATTAAACAGCGAGTTTTGTGCTAAAGCCTTTGAAAAAGTAGAAAATGGTTTCATCAATTGGTTCACTATTAGAGCTGTTGTGAAACCAAAACCTGAATTAGGTCCGGATGCTAAACGTGGCGGACAATTAGGTAAGACCTTTTATTATTATGTCATGCCTTATAGAGTAAATGCTGCTATGGTAAAAAATCCTGCTGTACCAGCCGAAGGATTAGATCCGACTCTAGTAAGAAAGAAATACGATTTTCTCTATACAGGACAAAACGATGATATCATCAGTTGGAATATAACTCTAGATAACACCTATTACCAAACTATATTCACAGGGGTTCCAGAATATGCTTCTGGATCAAACCCATCCGCAGCTAACGCATCTACACCTGTTACTGTTATAAGACAAGATAGTTCAGGAGTCAGTGGAGCAGTGACAACAAGTGCTACTAGCTCAGCACCAGCAAATTTAGATCCTTCGGCAGTGCCGGCACCAAATTCAGGCGCAGCAGCCGATAGTCCTGAAGTATTAGTAGCAAGACAGATGCAGAAAAATTTAATAGACACTTATGATCAACTGACTGCTGATCTCGAAATATATGGAGATCCGTATTATTTTAGTGATGAAGGATACGGTGGTTATTTTCCTGCGAAACAAGGAGACGGCATCAATTCAGATGGAGCAGCAGCTTATAATTCTCAAGAAGTTAGGATTTATATAAGATTTAAAACACCAAACGATGCTCCTCGTAGAGGACAAGCGACTTATCCTTTCCCCAACAGCGGAGCATCGGATAGTCCTTTCAGCGGATTTTTTAGAATAACAAAGAGTTATGCTATTTTCAAAGACGGTATGTATACAAACAAATTAAGATTAATGAGAGATAAAGGCCAAGTTAGCGATGCTATTAATGCTACAAGAACAGATGCTTCTTTAGCACCGGGTGCCGGTCTACCTAAGAAACAGGGAGAAGATCCGCAAGGTGATACAGTACCAGAAGGTCCAACAGCAAGTGGAGGCAATTAATAATGCCAAGAGTCTATCAGACCAATCCTAACGTAGCCACAGCAGGCAAACTTTCTGGCCCTAGGTTAGCAAAAGTAGTAGGTCATGCTGATACTACATTTATGGGAGGACTACTAGTCAGCCTCATAGGACAAAACAGTTCTAGTTATGGTAAGACTGGGCAAAATATTATCGTAAAATATTGTCCACCTTTCTTTGGCGCAACTAATGTGGGCTTCACTGGCAGTAATTCTGGAAACGCAGCAGCTTTCCAAGATACACAAAAAAGTTATGGAATGAGCTTTGTCCCGCCAGATGTTGGAGTCACTGTTCTCTGTATATTTGTTGAAGAAACAGGAGAAGGTTATTGGTTAGGATGTGTACCTGATACATATGTCAATCATATGGTCCCGGGTATCGCAGCTTCTTCGGCAACTGATATGAGTCCTGAAGATAAAGCCAAATATGGTTCTGGACTAGCGTTGCCTACAGGCGAAATGAACAGATCGACAAACAAAGATAGAACTAGCACAGATGTAGATAAAGTAGCTAAACCAGTACATCCGATGGCAGGTGTTTTTCTAAACCAAGGTTTAATCAAAGATTATTTCCGCGGTCCTACTACATCTACTATGCGTAGAAGTGCGCCATCTAATGTTTATGGGATATCTACACCGGGTCCTTTAGATAAAAGATCTGGAGCTAAAAAAGCTAGAATAGGTGAAAGCGAAGATATTTCTCAGCCAACATATGTGAGTAGAGTTGGAGGATTTCAGTTCGTCATGGATGACGGCGACGAACGATATGTTAGAAAGAAACCAGCAGGCGAAGGCCCGCCGGAGTATGTTCCTGCTAATGAAGGCGGAGATGTTAGGATTCCTATCAGCGAATACTTCCGTGTGCGTACTAGGACAGGACACCAGATACTGTTACACAATTCCGAAGACTTGATCTACATTGGTCACGGATCGGGCACATCGTGGATAGAAATGAGCAGCAATGGTAAGATAGATATCTATGCCGGAGATAGTGTCAGCATTCATTCTGAAAACGATTTTAATTTCTGTGCGGATAGAGATATCAATATTGAAGCAGGACGCAATATCAATATCAAAGCTGCCGAAAAAATGCAAACAGAAACAGGTAAAGAAAACACATTAATAGTGGGCACAGACAACAAGATCTATATCAAAGGAAATAGTGAAACTACAGTAGACGGTGCTAGTAAATTTGGATATAAAGATTATGAAATAAACGCATCTGGTGCTATGAAACTGAATGCCAAGGGTGTCAATATGACCAGTAGCGATAATATGTTTTTGACCACTAGCGGAGGTAATCTCAACCTATTGACCACAGGCAATCATATTGAAACAGCTGACAAGATCTACATGAATTCTATTCCTGCTATTCCTGCTACACCGGCAGGCTCTATAGAATCGAAGCCCGAAACATTGCCTACTTTTGATAATCCTTCTACTAACCCAAGGCAGGATTTTAAAGCTACACAATATCAAAACGTAGAGCCGAAGAAAAGTATCATGCGCAGGATACCGATGCATGAACCCTGGGGCGGCCACGAAAACGTCGATCCTACTAAAGCAACACCGGAAAAGACCGATAGAGAACAAAAAGATACAGGAACTCAAACAGCATGACAGTCAGAATATACAACGTAACACAGGTAGCCACTGCTCAGGCACAGGCTGGCAATCTAGATCAAGATATTTTTGCCTACAAGGGCTTTAATTCGTATAGTGTAGCCACTGGCTGGAAACAGCACGATATGGACTTGGTTAAACAGGATCTGCTCAATCATTTCAATATTAGGAAAGGCGAAAAACTGATGAATCCGGATTTTGGAACTATTATCTGGAACATGATCTACGAACCTTTGACAGGTGTGAATATACAAGCTATCAGCGACGATGTGACAGAGATAGTCAACAGAGATCCCAGAGTTAATGTACAGAATGTGACTGTAGATACTACACAATATGGTATACGAGTCATGGTTGATCTCTTTTATGTTGAATTTAACCTATCGGAAAAAATAGCTATTGATTTTGATAATAGGAAAGAAAGTAAAACTACTGCTCAATGATAATATGCGCAGTTTTTAAAACCAAATAAATATAAGATAGGATGCTAATTCATGACAACCACAGCTAGACAAAATAATTTAATATTGGCAGAAGATTGGAAGAGGATTTACCAAACTTTCAAAAATGCTGATTTTACCAGTTACGATTTTGAAAATCTCAGAAGGGTAATGACCGCTTATCTGAGAGAAAACTATGCTGAAGATTTTAACGATTATATTGAGTCTAGCGAATATGTCGCCTTAATTGATCTTATCGCCTTCTTGGGACAAAATCTTGCGTTCCGTATTGATTTAGCATCTAGAGAAAATTTCATAGAATTAGCCAGCAGAAAAGACAGCGTGTTAAGGTTGGCACGTATGTTATCTTATAATGCCAAGAGAAATAAAGCTGCCCAGGGGCTACTAAAATTTGACACGGTTTCTACTACAGAAACACTTACAGATGCCAACGGTATCAATCTTGCTAAACAGACCGTGATATGGAATGATCCTACAAATACCAATTGGTATCAACAGTTTATCGCTGTTTTAAATGCTGCTATGCCGTCTACTACTGAATTTGGCAAGAGTCAAGGCACTGCTTCTATCGACGGTATCACTACCGATCAGTACAGATTTAATGCTTCAAATACCGGGGTTCCTATCTATACTTTTAGTAAGGTAGCAGGCGGCCGTTCTATGAATTTTGAATTGGTTAGTACTAGCATAATCGGAAAAGATTATATCTATGAAGAAGATCCTATTCCGGGCAATAAGTTAGGTTTTGTCTACAGACAAGACGGAAAAGGTAATGCTAGCAGCAATACTGGATTTTTCTTACTGTTCAAGCAAGGTAGCATGACTACGGCTGATTTTACGATCACACAGCCGACAGTTAACGAAATAATCAATATCACTACCAATGGTATTAACAATGATGACCTTTGGCTATATGCTGTCGATGCCGCAGGAAATCAAGGAGAAAAATGGACACAGGTTTCTTCTTTGACAGGCAACAATATTGTTTATAATAGTGTTAGCAACGGCGTCAAGAATATCTATTCTGCTATTACAAAAAATAATGATCAGGTAGATCTTTTATTTGCTGACGGTGTGTATGGCAATTTGCCTAGAGGTTCTTTTAAGATTTATTATAGAGTCAGCAATGGTTTAAGATATATTATTTCTCCTAACGAATTACGAGGAGTAACTTTATCAATTCCTTATACTAGTTCTAGAGGTACTGCTGAAACCTTGACAGTGACCTGTAGCCTCTATTACAGCGTGGATAACAGCGCCGCATCTGAAGACATGGACACTATCCGTGCTAATGCTCCTGCTGTCTATTATACACAGAATAGAATGATCACAGGAGAAGATTATAATCTAGCTCCGCTATCTAGCAGCCAAGATATTCTCAAGGTAAAATCGATCAACAGAAGTAGCAGCGGTATAAGCAGGAATTTTGATATCATTGATGCTAGCGGAAAGTACAGTGGTGTAAATGTATTTGCCGACGACGGAATCATCTATCGATATGACAACGAAAGAACTTTTAGTTTTACACTTTCTAATAAAACTATTTTGTTGAATTATATCAAGGATGTCATAGAACCAGCAGTAGCTGATTTTCAAACTTATAATTTTTATCTTACTAACTTTGATAAAATTTTCCTTTCAGACGTTAACGTTAAATGGTTACAGAGCACAGCAGATACTGGATCAAGTACGGGTTATTTTGGCAACGCATTTGACAGTTTTCCTATACGTGTAGGATCTTATACTACCAGTAACTTAAAATATCTAACAGTAAATGCTCTAATTAAATTTGTACCACCTAGCAGCACGAAAGCATTTTACAAAGGCAAAGTCGTTGATTATGATCCCATGAATACTGATCATAAGACATATATCTGGGCCAAAGTTGTACAGGTTGTAGGTGATGGCACAAACGCAGGTAAAGGTAATTTATCAACAGGCAGAGGCCCGATTACAGTCAGCTCGGTTATTCCTACAGGTGCTGTACCATCGCAGGTAGTTCCTAAATTTGATAATAAATTTACCAGCGATATAGAATCAGAAATAATCAACCTCTGTTTCCTAAATCAAACTTTTGGTATAAGATATGTAAGAACAACCAATTCTTGGGCGATAGTAACAGCTAGTAACATAGATCAAACTAGTAATTTTAATCTAGGTCAAGCAGGCGATTCTACCAACAAGAGCCTAGATGCTTCTTGGTTGATAGCATTTATTTTTGATGGTGAAACTTACAAAGTAAGACTGAGAGGAACAGATTATGTTTTCACCAGTGTTGAACAAAATAGATTTTATTTTGATAAGAATCAAAAAATCTATGATAGCAAAACAAGAACAGTTATCAAAGATGCTGTCAAGGTATTATCAGTAAACACAGCACCGGTGGCATTGAATGTAGGATCATTAGAAGTGGCTAATGCTATCCTAGCTTTAAAGACTAATAAACCTCAGTTTACTCTTGCTGATGTATTATCTATAGTTGATTCTAAACAGACTATCAAAGAAGACGTTTCATTTACTGTTTCGGATAGTGTGCGCTATGATGATGGATATCAAGCCAATGACTCGATCAAGATCAGTTTTATTGATTCTAACGATGACGGAGTCATAGATAATCCTGATGCTTTTGATGAAATAGTGGGAACCAATAATACTACCAAATATGTATTCTTTAAAGAGGATGTTGATGAATTTGGTGCTAAAACTTACGTGTTTGTGCCAAACAAGAACGATTACATATTGGTACGAGACAAAGAAGCTAATACAGCAGTAAATGATTATGCTCACAATCAATTGATATATTTTTATGATCAGTTAGAAAATTTTGTCAAGCGAGTAGATTTGGTAACCAATACCTTTATTTTAGAACCTTCGTATGTGGGATATGTAGGACGCAGCGATTTAAAGTTCCAGTATATTCACACTTCTGGTGAAGGAAGAAGAATAGATCCTTCTGTGACCAATATCATTGATGTTTATCTATTGACAAGAAATTACGACAACAACTATAGACTTTGGTTGAAAGGTGCTATCGCTACAGAGCCACAAGCACCGACCGCAGAAGCTTTAAGAGTAGAATTTGGTAATAATCTAGCTCCTATCAAGGCTATCAGTGACGAAATAGTATATCATCCTGTGAGCTATTTTCCGTTATTTGGATCTAAGGCAAGAGCAGAATTCCAAGCAAGGATTAAGGTTGTAAAAAATCCTAACAGAAGTATCAACGATAATGATCTTAAAGTTAGAATTGTCAATGCTATTTCTGATTTCTTTGATGTACAGAATTTTGATTTTGGTGATAGATTCCACGCAAGTGAGTTAATCACATATGTGGTTAAAGAAAATTCACCAGACATCAGCAACATGGTAATAGTTCCTGTACAAACAACGCAGGCATTTGGCAGTCTTTTAGAAATACAAAGTAAACCCGATGAACTGTTAGTCAGTGCTGTAACTGTGGATACCATTGATATACTAACTAATATAACAGCTTCAGATCTTAAACTTACAACGTCGTCGATCGTAACTAGCACGAGCATTTAATAATGGATAAAAAAGTTTTTAAACAAAGTGGTTTACCTCTAAGGAGGACCGTAGAACTATTACCTGAAATTTTTAGGTCTTCGTCTAATGACAAATTTTTGTCAGCTACTTTAGATCCTTTAATACAGCCAGGTACCTTAGATAGATTAAACGGTTACATTGGGCGCAATTATGGTCGCACATATAATACTAGTGACGTTTACTTAGATGTCGCTCAAAGCCTAAGACACGCTTATCAATTTGAACCCGGCGTAGTGATCTACGATGAAAATAAAAAACCTAAAAATCTTTTTGATTATGTAGATCTAAAAAATCAATTAAAATTTTTTAATAACAAAAATGAAAGAGATGATCTAACTACAGGTCAGCAGCACTATACATGGACTCCACCTCTCGACCTAGACAAGTTTGTTAATTATAGAGAATACTATTGGCTTCCTGCCGGACCAGATCCTGTACAGGTATTAGGACAAGAACAATCAGTAGTATCTTCATACAAAGTAGTAACCGAAGGACAGAATGAATGGTTATTTTTTCCTGACGGATTAAAAAGAAATCCTGCGATAACTTTGTATCGAGGGCAGACATATGAATTTAATGTTAATTGTCCAGGCGACGGTTTCCATATTAGAACTTCAGACACGATCGATTATCTTACAACACTGCTAGGAACACCATCAGATTACAACAAGGGTGTTACTAATAACGGCATTGAAGTTGGCAAAATCACATTTAAAGTTCCTAATGATGCACCAGACATGCTCTACTATCAAAGTGGAACTAATATCAACCGTATAGGTTCTTTTAGGATAGCTAACGTATTAGATAATACATATCTCGATGTAGAAAAAGATATTATCGGTAAGCTCAATTATCAAAGCAGCAACGGTGTAAAATTTACCAATGGACTACGAGTAGAATTTGTAGGCAAAACTTCTCCGGAAATCTACAGAAAAGGTTATTGGATAGTAGAAGGAGTAGGCACAGGTATCAAACTGATTAATTTGTCAGATTTAGAGTTACCTCCCATACCAAATCCTTACGGAGCATTGGTGTTTGACGATCAGCCTTTTGACACAGAACCATTCGATGATGCTTCTACCTATCCGTCTAAAAAAGATTATATAACCATCAATCGTGCCAGCTTGGATAAGAATCCATGGAGTCGTTACAATCGTTGGTTCCATAGAAGTGTCATAGAATATTCTGCCCAATTAAATGGCACCACGGCGGGATTAGCTGAAGACAGCAGAGCTAAACGTCCTATCATAGAATTCCAAACTAATCTACAGCTTTTCAACCATGGTTCTAAAGCCAAGAACAGCGTAGATCTAATCGATGATTTTACCACTGATGTGTTTTCTACTATAGAAGGCACTGCTGGATATAATATCGACAATGTGCCGTTGTTTGAAGGAGCTAGAGTTCTGTTTACAGCAGACAACGACAATATGGTCAATAACAAGATCTATGTTGTTAAATTTGTCACGATCCAGACTAGCACTAACACAGTTAACAGAAAACAAATAAATCTAGTAGAAGCAGATGACAGTGAAACACTAGCTGGAGAATGTCTTATCGTTACTAAAGGCAAAACAAATGCCGGCAAGATGTATCATTTTGATGGAACAGTATGGAAGAAGAGCCAGGAAAAACTAGCAGTCAACCAAGCACCATTATTCGATATATTTGATAGCGATAATGTCAGCCTTTCAGATACACAAAAATATGTAACATCTAGTTTCCAAGGAACTAGATTGATAAGTTACAAAGTTGATCCTGCGGGAGTAGTGGACAAAGAATTAGGATTCGCAGTCAGTTACCTTAATATCAATAATACTGGCGATATACTTTTTGATTTTGATTTTGAAACACAGAACTTTACCTATCAGTCCGGACCAACAGTCGTAACAAGAAATATAAATTTTGGTTATTACAGACTGTTAAAAGAGCTAGGCAGTTGGGTACATAAGAATTCTTGGTCATTGTTTGATGAAGATTATTGTCAGGCAGTAATACAGACTCATACCTTTACTGAAGTTACAAACACAGTGGAGTTTGATGCTGTTTTTTGGGATCAAGTTACTAGAGAAAAAATTCTCTTCTATCTCAACGGAGATTTAATCAAAGATTCGTACACAGATACTGTCATCAACGATAAAAGAACTTTTACATTTATCAGAGAGTTTGCTGTAAATGATGTACTGATGATTAAAGTTTATTCTGATGCTGAACCTAATTTAGGTTTTTATGAATTTCCGTTGCCATTAGAAAGAAATCCACTTAATGAAGATGTAGCACAATTCACTTTAGGCCAGGTTAATGATCATCTAAGATCTATGGTAGAATTATCTAGAGATTTTTCTGGACAATTTCCTGGTATAAGCAATCTTAGAGATATAGATGATTACCTCTATTACGGTAGAAGATTTATAAAACATTCTGGAGTACCTTCTATATCATTACCTTTGGTCTGTGATAGACAGATTAATGTAATCAAGGCTATTTCTTATGCTGCTTTAGAATATGACAAATATAAATCAGAATTTTTAAATTTAGCTGTAGAATTACCGTTTGAACTAGATACAGTAAAATTTGTTGATCAGATCATCGATCATATTAGCAAATCAAAAAATAGTAATTCGCCTTTTGCTAATTCAGACATGATTGGTAGCGGTGCGTATAATTCTATCGATTATACTGTAGAAGACGAAGGTATAAAAGTTTTTGCTCTTTCTCAGAAATTTGACTTATCTACTGAATCATTAAAAGCTGTTTATGTTTATCGCAACAACGTACAGCTTTTAGTTGGTAGAGATTATGAATTTGATTCTACATTTGGGTTTGTTCGTTTACTGATAGACTTAGTAGAAAATGATCAGATACAGATAAAAGAATATTATACAACGGCATTTAATTTTATGCCGATGACTCCTACTAAATTAGGATTATATAAAAAATTTACACCTGAGATTTATCTCGACGACACATATCTAGAACCTACTAGAGTGATAAGAGGGCATGACGGTAGTATTATAGTAGCTTATGATGATTTCAGAGATGAACTACTTTTAGAATTAGAAAAAAGAATTTATAACAATATCAAGATTCAATACAATCCTGATTTCTTAGATCTTGATAATCTTTTGGGCGGTTATGGAAAGACTGGTGAATTCACTAAAGCACAATTAGACAGTGTATTAAATCAAGAATTTTTAAGATGGGCTAATCCATTAGGAATAGATCCTTATGCTAATAACTATTTTGAAAGCGAAAATCAGTACACCTATAGCTTTTCTAAAGCCACAGATATAACTCGAACTGAAAAAATGCCAGCATACTGGCGAGGCATTTATATCTATCTATATGATACTGATGCTCCTCATACTCGACCATGGGAAATGCTAGGTTTTAGTGAAAAACCAACATGGTGGGAAGAAGAGTATGGTCCAGCACCGTACACTAGTGGAAACTTATTGTTGTGGGAAGATATAAGAGACGGTGTAATTAGACAAGGTAATAGAGCAGGTACTCATATTAGATTCAAGAGACCAAACTTGCTTTCTTATCTTCCAGTTGACGATGAGGGTAGATTATTAGATCCTGTGTCATCTGGATCGATTATAAATTATGCTATCATACAGCCTGCCGAAGCATTTGTATTTGGCGACATAGGTCCGGCTGAATCTGCTTGGAGAAAAAGTGGCAGATATCCTTTCGCTCTATTACAAGCAATTATTTTATTACGACCATTACAGACTGTATCATTGAATTTTGACAGAACGCTGTTGACTAAAAATGATATGGATCAAATGGTGTCTACGTCTACAGGAAAATTCCTTAGTTTAGATGAAGTTTATCAATCAACACTAGATGTTACAAAACCAAAAGGTCTCGTAAATTATGTCGTTGATTATCTAAAATCTAATTCTGTAGCATCTGTAGAATTAGCTTCAAAATTTAATTCTGATAATTTTAAAGTAAAATTATCTAACAAGATAGGTGGGTTCGTAGATAAAAATCAACAGAAGTATTTGTTAGATAGCAAGAGTCCTCAATCTAAAACTTCAGGAATTTTTGTTCCTTCTGAAGATTATGAGATATTTTTTAATGTTAGCACACCAGTAGAAACTGTTTCTTATTCGGCTGTAATTATCGAAAAAACATCTTCGGGTTGGAAACTCACAGGCTATGACACATTAGTTTCTGCTTTTACATATTATCATCCATTGACTACAGCTAGTGATCCTGTATTTTCTGTAGGCGGTGTTAGCGAAACTTTTGTAGAGTGGACTGCTAATCAATACTATCCATCAGGAACATTGATTAGATATCAAAGTAAATTTTACAGATCTAGACAGGCTCATACTAGCTCAGAAAATTTTGAAAGTTCTCTTTGGGTATCTATACTGTCGGTTCCCATAGTTGGATCGATTACAGCTATTAACAGAAGTAAATTTTCTAAGTATCAGCCGGCTGTGCTGCCATATAATACTGTATTCGCTGATTTACAGTCTGTAGTAGATTTCCTTCTTGGTTATGGAGAATATCTCAAAGACCAGGGAATGGTATTTGAATCTTTTAATACAGATTTACAAGTACCCAATGATTGGGAAACTAGTTGCAAAGAATTCATGTTCTGGACTACTCATAATTGGGCCAATGGTTCTATCATTTCACTAAGCCCGTCTGCGTCTGCGATCACTATAGAAAAAGTTGGTCGAGTCGCTGATAATCTACTTGATAATTTTTATGATTATAATATACAAAGAAGTGACGGGACAAAAATACAACCTAAGGACATACAGGTTTATAGGACATTTAACAAGTTTATACTAACACCTCTTGATAGCACAGACGGAATTTATTTTGCTAAAATCAATTATGTGACCAAAGAACACGTAGTTGTATTCAATGATAGAACTGTGTTTGGTGATGTTATATTTGATAAGGCACCAGGATATCGACAAGAAAGAATCAAAGTCGCAGGTTTCCGTACCACCGACTGGGATGGTGACTACACAAGTCCGGGATTCATCTATGACGATGTTAATATAGAAACTTGGAAACCGTTTACTGATTATAGATTAGGAGATATAGTACAATACAAACAGTTTTACTATACCAGCTTGAAGTTTCAAAAAGGTTCCGTTGAATTTAATTCTAATAATTGGGAAAGATTAGATAATCTTCCTCAGAAAGGTCTAGTATCTAATTTTGATTATAAAATCAATCAAATAGAAGATTATTTCGAACTAGACTATATCGGTATCGATAACGAACAGAAAAAGTTAGCACAACACTCTATTGGGTATCAACAAAGAGAATACCTACAGGATATAGCAGAAGATGAAGTAACTCAATTTAGATTATACCAAGGCTTCATAAGAGAAAAAGGTACAGCAAATTCTATCACTAAGATATTTGACAAGGTGAGTGCTATCGAAGCAGATGCTGTCGTTCTTGATGAAGAATGGGCATTTCTTGTAGGTAGACTAGGTGGTATTGATCAGTCTAATGAAATAGAAGTTTCGATCAAAAAAGAAAATATCAATATCAATCCGCAACCTGTGTTATTAGATACAACAGGAATAGATATTAAGCAGTATCAAACATCTGTATTGGTAAAAGACTCTGATTATAAGATAGGATCTAGGAAATTTAAATTTCCTACAAAATACTATCCTATAAACAATATGTCTGCGGGGTATGTAAATCCTGCCGACGTCGATTTTACAGTTACTACACTTGACGAATTATACAGTCTTGATATAACAATATTTAAAGAAGGTTCGTTAGTATGGTTGACCTCCCTACCAACAGGCTGGGATGTATATAGATATACTATAACATCAATCTTAGTAGGTAAAGCAGTAGCAGTCGAAACAGGATTTGTTTCGTTAATCACTAATATTGTACACAATTTTAAAGTAGGCGATATTATTGGATTGACTAACATAGAAAACCTAACAGGTTTTTATCAGGTAGCCGGAGTTAATCCTAAGACGATTATCATAGCTGTAGCAGGTACTACTAAAGAACCTGTTATAGATCAAAGTAGTTTCTGTTATATCTCTACATTTGAAACAGTAAGGATTGATGATCAATCTTATCTTACATCTAAGAAAATTGCTTTATTACCGGTAGGATCTAAGATATGGTTAGATGATAGTGGAGATGGATATTGGCAAGTATTGAATAGACAGAAACAATATAATCCTACACAGATATCCGAATACGGTATCGCTTTCCCGACAGGTACAGGAGCCAGTGTGATCTATCTAGCCAGCAGAGGAAACACTATTGTTGGTAACCCTGGCGCAGTTGTTACTTCTGGTGATGTTACTAGAGAGTCGGCAGTTATAGTATATTCTCAGGGCCAGGGTGGCTTGATACCGTTACAGGTATTAGTACCTAATTCTGGTCTTCAAAGCACATATCTGGGTTCTTATGCTACAGTAATGACAACTAGCGAAGATGGTCGCTGGTTGATGATAGGCTCACCTAACGTTTCTTATGTGCCTAGTAATTATAGAGAAACATTTGATCCAAATGCTACCTATCAGCAAGACGACACTGTTCTTTATGCTGGCAAACTATGGAGAGCGGTTAGATCTATTTACGGTGATGGTAGTACGATAAATCTTAATTCTCAAGATTGGGAACCAGCTGTAATTCATAAAGCCAACCCATTAGGCAAATCTATCTATGATATAAATCAAGGTTATAGAAATCAAGGTGCTATCGATATCTTTGAATATTCCGAAGGACAATATGTTTTACGAGATACCATTATAAGTCCTCGCCCGGGACACGGTGAATACTTTGCTTCTGGTATATCTATAGCTAAAGTAGCTGGAATTGAAGGAACTAGTGGTGATGTTACATTGACGGTCACAACTGTAGATGCCGAAGGAGGAATCCTCGGAGTAACAGCATCGGGAGTCAGTGGTCTTAATAATGCTATATTTGAAAACATCAGTGGTATAGATGTCAGCGAACCCGGTTCTAATGCTTCGTTTGACATCAACAGAGCATTGAATAGATATGTTGTAACAGTTAGAAACGGTGGCACAAGATACGCGGTCGGTGACAGGATCAAGATAGTTGGTAGTCGCCTTGGTGGAGTAACACCTACAAATGATCTTATTGTAACAGTCAACGCAGTAAATTCTTTAGGTGAAATTTTAGGATCGGAAACATATAATAATGTGACCGGTATAGAATCAAATCTCGTATCTGAACAAGCGGTATTTCAAATTTCAAAACTTAGGGATTTGTATGTTGATGTTAATTTGACAAACAGTGGTCAGGGATATACAGCAAGAAGCATTGTTAGTTATAACGGTAGATACTATGCCTGTATTAGAGATACTAGAATTGAACGAGGTGCCTGGGATATCAACACTACATATTATCCAGGTGATATAGTTTATTATCAATATAATCCAGTACTACCTGTAGGCTATTTTAAAGTGACTGCTATAGTTACTGGGATAGCACCACCTGATGAACAGTATTACGAAACACATAATCCTATCTTACCTACAGATACTGATTTCTGGGAACCAGTTACTGGATCTAATTTTGCTTCAAATGCTCTGCCTTGGAGAGATAGAGCAATTACTACAGGGTTGCGAGTTACTTATACTCCAGGTACAATAATAACTATTCCCGGAACTGAACTAGGCGGATATTCACCAGCTAATGATTTAACTATAAGAGTCGATGCTGTAACATCAGCTACAGATACTTCTATATCTGATTTTAGTTTCTTTGGTACAGCGGTACCAGGAATTTCTTGGAGTGGCATAGCATCTTCCGGCGAAGCACAATATAACGATGTTGTTGGTGAAGATATCAGCGAGCCGGGTAATGGTGCTATCTTTACATTGACGAGGGCAGAAGGTTCATATTCAGCTACCGTTGGTGTTAAAGGTTTACGCTATAATGTAGGAGATCAAATTAGGATTTTAGGAACTTCGATTGGTGCTGTTCCTGAAACTTATTATATGGCAGTTGGTGCTCCGGGATCTCTAGACGATACTGGTAGAGTATATCTTTATAAATTTAACGGAATCGAATGGACGCATTTCCAAGATGAAGGTTTTGTTGGAATATTTGACAGCACCAAATTCTATCCGGCAGGTACAGTTGTTTGGCACACAAACAATTATTACAAAGCTCTATCAGATATATCACCTAACACAGAAACTCCCGGAGTTATTACTGGTGATTCTACAGTCTATTGGGAAGCTATTGATTCATTGAATACAGGTATGCTGCCAGTAACAGCAGCTACCCCAGATGACGGATCTACTATACAAACTGGTATCAAACCGACTGATGATGTAGAAAATATTAAAATAGGTTCATCGTATGGATATTCATTAAGTTTTAATGCCGATGGCAGCAAGTTAATAATTGGAGCACCTAACGCAGATAGCCTGACATTTGATTCGTATAAAGGTGTCTGGAAATCCTATCAAATATATCTCAAAGGAGATACTGTTAGGAGAAACGACAGCTACTATACATTGGCAGCAGATTCTGATAAAGGAACTATACCGGAAGGTAATCCTTCGATTTGGTCTATAGAATATCCTGAAGAGCAGCCAAGGACTGGTGCGGTGTTTATCTATGATAGAGATAGCAATAACACATATAAACTTTCTCAACATATAGATTCTGTTAATGTTAATTCTTATCTTACTGACAGTACAGAAATCTCCGCAGGCGATCAATTTGGTTACAAGATTCTATTAAGTTCTGAATCCACAAATATGTTTGTTACTGCTCCTGCTTCTAACTTCAAAGGAGTAGACCAGGGAGCTACATTCGTATTTGAAAACAAAAACGGAACATATAAACTGATACAAAAACTAGATAGCGGTCAACTAGATCCTAACGAAAGATTCGGTTCAAATATCTGTATCACTCCTGATAATCAAACTATAGCTATTTCAGCTGAAGGTGCTGAAAGTTATAAAACTACAACATTTGATGCTAATGATACTAGATTTGATCGTTTTGTTACCAACTTCAAAGATTCACAAGGAAAAACTGGTAAAGTCTATGTGTTTGACAAGTATGTAGGTAAGTTTGTTCTTTCAGAAATATTTGATGAAGGCCTTAACACCAATGAAGACTTTGGTAAGTCTCTTTCAGCATCCAATGATTCGATCATTGTTGGATCACCAAAATATCTATCATTAGATCCTGCTTTTGCTACTACTAGGATTGGTAGGATACAAAAATTTACTAAGAAAGCAGGAGTAAAACCTTGGACAGTGATTAGGCAGCAAACAAACGGCATAGATATAGACAAATTAAAAAATCTAGCCATATACGATGCTGTTAATAATCGCAAGATTGCTGACCTTGATATAATAGATCCATTTAAAGGAAAGATACTTTCTATAGCTGATCAAGATATAGATTATAAAACATCTTATGATCCTGCTGTTTATTCTACTGGTACTGTTGATAATGCTATCGACGCCGGCCAAGCATGGATGGATGATAATGTTGGTAAGATATGGTGGAGAACATCTACCGCAAAGTATCTTGATTATGAACAAAATGATTTTGTTTATAAGACAGCTAATTGGGGTTCACTAGCATATGGTGCTAGCATCGATGTTTACGAATGGGTAGAAACCATTTATAGGCCTAGCGAGTGGGCAGCTATGACTGGCACTACTGCTGGTTTTGAAGAAGGTATCAGCGGGACACCATTGTATCCTGATGATTCAAACTATTCTTACAAGCAAAAACTAGACTCAATAACCGGCGAAGTATTATATAATGTTTACTATTATTGGGTAAGAAGCAAAAATACTCTGCCTAATAATTCTACTAAAACAAATAGCGCAGGAGTTATAGCAAATTACATTGCTAATCCAACGACAGCAGGAATTCCGTTTGCTGCTATAACTGATGTTGATAAAATTTCTTTGTATAACTTACAAGGTTCTATCAATACTGATGAATTTTTATTGAATATACAATTCTATAAAACTGATAAAAACATAAATCTAGTCCACAACGAATATACTCTGTTGACAGAAGGTTCTGATGAATATCCTGTTGAAGATATAGAAAGAAAGTGGATCGACAGTCTTGTTGGTGAAGATATTCTAGGTAGATCAGTTCCTGATAAAGATCTTCCAGAAAAATCAAAATACGGAATAGCCAATAGACCTAGACAGTCTATGTTTATTAACAGAAATAAAGCGGTACAGATAACAGTAGATTATATTAACAATATACTTTCTCGTTATCCATTGGCAGATTCTATTTCTTATGAATATTTAAATTTAACAGCACCATTACCTAAATCTAATTTAAATCTGTATGATCAATCTTTTGCCAGCTATAAAGAATTATCTACTATAGCTACTGCTAAAATAAAACCGGCTTTGTTGTCAGCTAATATAGCTAACGGAAAAATAACTTCTGTTGATGTTATAGATGGTGGTCGAGGATATAGAGTACCACCTTATGTCGAAATAGATGGGTCAGGCACCGGCGCAAAGATTAAAACAGTTATTAATAAATTAGGCGTGGTGACTGGTGTCATCATTGAAAATAGCGGCACCAAGTATATCAATGCTAGACTAAATGTTAGACCGTTTTCTGTATTGATCGAAAGCGATGTGAACTCAAACGGCTATTGGGCTATCTATAGTTGGGATGATAAAACAGAAACATTTTATAAGACAGCAACACAAGCATATGATACCACTAAATTCTGGATTCCTGTCGACTATTGGAAGTCGGGATTTAGCAATACTTCTAGAATCAAATATACTATTCCTGGACTTTATAGAGAATCAGGTCTGACTGTAGAGATAGGAGATCTAGTAAGAGTGGATGAATATGGTTCTGGCGGTTGGGCAGTTTTTGAAACAGTCGATCCGATAGCTACTGATTTACAAAACAAATATCGTTTAGTTGGTCGTAAAAATGGAACTATCCAGATAGTTAATAAGTTCTACAATACTGCTGCGGAATCTACAGGATACGATTTAACTCAAAGCTATGATAGTAACAAATATGATACTTCGTTCTCTATCGAGTTTAGAAATATTCTAAAAGCGGTAAAAGAAAATATATTCATCGATGAACTTAGTAACGAATGGAACAAGTTGTTCTTTGTTTCTATACATTACATATTCAGCGAACAACTTTATGTCGATTGGGCATTCAAGACCAGTTTCTTGAACGCAACACACAACGTTGGTTATTTTAGCAATAGGATCAACTATAAGAGCGATAATCTTTCTAGCTATCAGAAATATATCGAAGAAGTTAAACCTTATAGAACCAAAATTAGAAAATATACCAGTAGGTACTTAGGGCAAGAGCTAGCATCTTCACCGATTAGTGATTTTGATTTACCTCCAGTCTTTGATATTAATTCACAAAGCATAGTTCCTGTTGATTCTACAAGATTGGAAATCGATCAGTACCCTTGGAAATTCTGGAAAGACAATCATGCTTTTGTAGTCAAAGACATCGTATTGACATACAGCGGAAAGAACTATACCAGCGTACCTAAGGTAGTCATCGAAGGCGGTGGTGGTAATGGAGCAGAAGCACAAGCATTTGTTTCTAGCGGCGTAGTAACACATATAAGAATGATCAAGCATGGATCAGGATATACTTCTGCTCCTACAGTAACATTAGTTGGCGGTGTTGGTACAGTGATAGAAAATTCTGCTAAAGCTGTAGCCATCATAGGACAATCTAAAGCTCGTACATTTGATATGTCTATCAAGTTTGATAGATATTCAAAGACTCCGAAGTTTAAAAATCTAGGAAACAATTTCTTAGAAACAGAATCATTTGTATGTCCTGGTACTAAAAATACTTTCACACTAAAGTATCCACCCACTACAGACAAATCTAAGATTGCTGTATTTTTAAAACATCCTAATACAGCAGCAGGCACAGACGGTGCCAAGTTGTTAAACAGCCAATATTTGATCAAGATTTTCAAGACAAATATTTCTGGAACGGAAGTTCTTACTGGTCAATTATTATTGAACGCAGCTCCGCCACAGGGTGCTACAGTTACAGTTCATTACGAAAAGAATGACGAAATACTTGATGCTCTTAATAGGATAGACAAGTATTATCAACCAACATCTGGTATGTTAGGTGTAGAAAAGAACACAATAGATGGCGAAATAATCAGCGATTATTCACAGCTAGTCACCGGCATAGACTTTGGCGGAGTTATAGTACAAGGATCAATGTTTGATGTAGGTGCTGGTTGGGATGCTGTGCCATGGGGATTAGAAGGATGGGACAGCTCCGGCGACATGAACACTGATTTTTATGTAGCAGCTGATGGTGTTAATAGAACATTCTATCTACCTGAACCGCCACCTCTAGGTAAAGAAATAACAATCTATCTAAGAAAGAAATTAGAATACAATTCTGTCAGATTAGACGATCCTTTCTTTGACTATTATGATGGAAGCACGATACAGATAAACGGCTTGAAAGAAGCTCCCGAACATGCTGTGATGCAGACATTTGTTGGTGATGGATCTACTATAGCTGTAACGATTCCTCCGGGAGTACAAATCGATAAAGATGATACACTGATATTCAGACCGATCGAAAGTGATGGTACTGTAGCACTAGTAGGTAGAAATATCGATACGGCTATATCTGGCGGGGATCTAACAAATATAGGTGGAGCATACTCTACAGCGACAGGTAAAACTGCTTCTGAGATAGTATTAGACGGACAAAAATTTATCAGTCCAGAACAAGTACCTGCTCCAGAGGAAAATGTTCCGGGACAGGTTTTAGATACACTTAGTATCAAAGTGTTCCATACTGATAGAGCAGGAGCTCCTGCGCTATTAACTAGAATTTATTTTGGAGACGGTCAGACAGATCTCTATGAAATAGGTCAGAAAGTAACTGAGAGAAAATCTGTTACAGTTTATGTCGATAAAGTCAAAAAAGATAACGGCCTAGATTATACAATATCTTTTGAAACTAATCAAGTTAGATTCGTCGGAGTTTTACCACCTGCTGGTTCTACAATAGAAGTTGTATCCATGGCGTTAGGTGGTACAGAAATTCTTGACTATAAAGAATTTATAGCAGACGGACTAACAAGATATTATCTAACAGGAGCATCATATTTTGAAACTGGATCTATCTATGCTACTGTTGATGGACAGATCGTTGATGCCGGATTCGTTAACAGCAAAGGACAGGTAAATGATCTAGATCAAACTCTAGTAGAGTTTGGTAATCCTCCGGAAGTTAACAGAAAGATTTCTATCGTTGTTCTATCTGCTGAATCGGGATCATATTCTCCTTTGATCAAAGTCAATGATCAAACTATAACAGTAACTGATATCGTACAAAGAATATATCCTTTAGAATCATTTATCAATCTAGGAGGATCACCTACAAGTAACGTTCTTGTAGAAAGAAACGGTAACTTACTAACCACTGTTGATACTGTTATAGAAATCTATTCAGGTAACGATTCTATAAAGATAGGTTTAGATCCTTTTAGAAACCCAGGAGATATTATCGATAGCCAAGTTAAAGTTTTTGTAAATGACAATTTATTGATATTTGGTATCGATTATGGGTTCACAGCTGAAGACAACACAGTGACTCTGTTTGGAAAATATGACATAGGAGATATTATTAGGATAGAAGATTATTCTAATAGCAACTATGAAATCAAAAATAACAATATTGTTTTTAGGACAGATTTAAATCTACAATTAGGTGATGTTTTAAACGTCAAGTGGTTTGAACAGTATACTACGATGGATCTAACCAGAGACATCTTTAAAGGTGGCGAATTAGCTTATTCTCTAGAAAAACCTGTTTTAGGAGTTTCTTATGTATGGGTATATGTAAATGGTGAAAGAGCTACACAGGATATAGATTACTATCTATCAAGAAATAGAAACGAAATTATATTCAATCCTTCATTTATTACAACCTCTACTGATGTAGTGGAAATAATCAGCGGATCTGATATGATTTATCGTGAACCGGTATCGTTTGAAATATTTAAAGATGTGTTGAACAAAAATTATTACAGCAGATACTCATTGTCTAACATCAAATTGGTAGAAAATTTAAATTACTATGACGAATCTATGACACTGACAGATGCTACAGCACTTCCTGTACCCAAATTTGATCAGCCGGGTATAGTGACTATAGGCGGAGAAAAAATACAATATCTAGCTATAGATGGTAATCGTCTAACGGGATTAAGAAGAGGTATGTTTGGTACTTCTGTAACGCCATTGTTTAGTGCGGGAACTGAAGTAGTAATCACAGGTTATACAGAAGCTATTCCTTACAAGGATTCTCAAGAAAAAGAAGATTTTGTATCAGACGGAACTTCTTTGCTTATTGGGCCATTAACTTTTATTCCTGCTAAATCTGCTGTAGATGGAACAGGATACAGGAAAGAATGGCCGGTAGACAGTATACCTGAAGAGTACGGACCATGCGATACTATCGAAGTATTTGTGGCTGGACGCAGATTGAACAAAGATCCTGTCTACGTATACGATCAAACTGTAGGTTCACATAGCCCTGCGGGCGATGTGCTAGTAGAAGCTGAATTTTCTGTAGATGGATCAACGCCATATATAAGATTAACTTCGGCTGTAGAAGCAGCAACTAGGATCACAGTGGTTAAGAGAACCGGCAAGCTATGGTATGATGTTGGTAACAGTTCAGCTACTACCGGAGAAGGATTAAGCAATAGCAAAACTTCGATAGTGACGTTCCTACAGCAGAAGACTACAAATTTGCCATAATAAATAACATATGAACACGGAATCGGAAAAAATGCCTGAAAATAAAACAGATCAAAATCATAAAAAACCCAACGAAATTTGCGGTTTTGACATCAGAGGACATATAAAAATTTGGGATCCTAGCACTGGAGAAGTGTTCAGGGATAAGCCAAACGCTATCCATTACGAAAATATGAGTGTTGCTCTTGCTAACAGTCTATCAAATCAGGGTCAAGGCTGGATTTCCGAAATGGTTTTTGGTAACGGTGGCACAGTAGTTGACAGCACAGGGCTGATAACTTATCTAACACCAAACACAAATGGTATCAATTCCAGCTTGTATTATCAGACATACAACAAAGTAGTAGATCAAAATTCTCCTTTGAACACTGATACAGCAAGAAATTATATGGAAATTAACCATGTCAGTGGAGCAACATATACAGATATTGTTATCAAATGTTTGCTAGATTACGGAGAGCCTAGTGGACAAGAAGCATTTGACAATTCTGTAGACATGAACGGTGATTATGTCTTTGATGAACTAGGATTAAAATCTTCTACCGGAAAACTGTTAACACACGTGGTCTTCCATCCTGTTCAGAAATCTTTAAACAGATTGATCCAGATCGATTACACGATAAGGATACAGAGCTTGACTGGGTTTACTGGAGTTTGATAAATGTCATATAACGTAAATTTCACAAATTCCACGCTACATCCTGAGCCATTGGTAGTACAAGATAATACTACTAATCAAGATACTAGCTTGTCTTTTCCTGGTAGGAACCAAGTCGGGTACGCCAAGATTATTTCAGAAGACCTATTACACTTATTAGAAAATTTTGCTAGCGATAGTGCTCCAGATGTAGCTAAAGCTGTTACAGGACAGCTTTGGTATGATTCCGGTAACAATAAATTATTTGTATTTGATGGTATTAGCTGGAAATCAACTAGTAACATCCAGACAGCAGTCAATGAACCATCCGGTGCTACTATTGGTGATCTATGGGTAAACGCCAGTACACAACAATTATATCTGTGGGCAGGTACATCCTGGGTTTTGGTGGGACCTCAATACAGTTCAGGAACTAAAACTGGACCGCAAGTTGAAAGTTTATTTGATATTGACAACAATCCTAGATCAGTTGTGGTCATGTATACAGACGATATTCCTGTTGCTATCATCAGTAAAGATACCTTTACACCTAAAGTTACCATACAGGGCTTTACCAGTATACAAACTGGTGTCAATCTAACAACTAGAACTGATATATCTAGTACTACTGTGTCTCCTAGATTCGTTGGTACAGCTACTAGCGCCGATAGTCTTTTATACGGAACCACTATAGTTCCGGCTACAAGTTTTGTTAGAACAGATACTATTCAAACTGTACAAGCACAGTTTAACGTTAGAGATGATGCGGGTATATACGTTGGTGCTAATGGTAATTTAAACATCAGTGTAACATCGGCTAATGCTGTAATCTATAATGCTACACCCGGTGCCAGCATAGACATACAGCCTAGTAGAACAGGATCTTTTGGTGTTGGAACACCTATTGTACGTGTGGTAGAAAATAGAGTAGGTATTAATAATCTTAATCCTACAAAGCAATTAGATCTTGTAGGAGATTTTAATCTAGTAGGCACTATCACTAACGGTTCTGAAATAGATGCTACTAATCTTGACAGTGGATCTATACAGACACTGGGTGGTATGGCAGTTAAGAAAAACATTTGGGTAGGTGGTGATGTTGAAATACAAAACGGTACACTTAGAACAAAATCCATCAAACCACGTACAGCATCAGAAACAATAGGTGAAGCGACTAATAGATATGCTACCATTTATGCTAGAAATGTAGTAGCTGATACAATTACAGGTACAGTTAGTGGTAATATCGATGGAAACTCAAATTCAGCTACCAGCTTAAGATCGGCTACTAATTTTAAATTGGAAGGTGACGTGTCTAGTAACGTTGTGGCATTTAACGGTACAGGTAACCTTAATAAAGTCTTTACAACTACACTAACATCTGACATTATTTCTAATAAGGCATCTGTAGGAAATTATCAAGTCAACGACGAAATGTTGATTTATAGAGCAGGTCAAGGTCTAAGAAAAATCACTAGAGACACATTCTTAGGAGATGCTAACGTGCCTATTGGAACAATATTAGCATTTGCTGGACCAGTTTGTCCAACAGGTTATTTGTTCTGCGACGGATCAGAAGTAGAAGAATATAGATATAGAGATTTAGCTGCTGTAGTAGGAACCATATACAACGGTACTACTCCGCTGCTAGGATCGCCAAAAGGAAATACTTTTAGATTGCCGGATCTTCGTGGAAGATTAGTGTTAGGTAAGCAGGATATGTATAATGCGCTGACTGTACCTTATCCGGGCGGTACTAGCAGCCCTAGTGCTGGTGGCGGTGCTTTGGTTACTCCTCTAGTCAACGATTCTAAAGCTAGTGTTCTAGGAGGCACTAGTGGTAAAGATCAGTATGTCATAGAACCATATAATATTCCAGATCATGACCATGATTTAAAAGGAAGAAGAGCAGACAACCAAACTTCGGGATCGCAATTTTATGTTATTAACGAAAACACATCGGTTCCGACAGATTTTGGACCAACTACATTAATTGGTGGTTCGGGACAAGCAAACTCAAGGATCAAAGCAGGCACAGTTATTGGCGGCGGCCAAGCTATGGCATCTACTGGACTAGTAAGAATTGCTAATGAAGATAAACGTGTTTCTGGTTTGGTTGATTCACAAATAGGTAGACCATTTAACGTAATGAATCCATTCATGACTATGAATTATATTATTAGATCTGGTAGACCAAGTAACGATGGAACTCAATAATAATGTCATACATCTTAACTAAAACAGACGGAACGACGATAGCAACAGTAGCTGACGGGCAGATAGATACTGCGTCAACTTCTATTACATTGGTAGGAAAAAATTTCAGCGGCTTTGGTCAGTACATCAACGAAAATTTTGTACAAATTTTAGAAAATTTTGCCAGCGCAGGATCTTCGCCTGCATCACCGTTGATAGGGCAGTTATGGTATGACACTACTGAAAATAGAATAAAAGTTTACTCAGGAACTCAATGGCGTTCAGTAGGTAGCACAGCACTTTCTGCGGCAAGGCCGTTAGATGTTGGTACAGGTGACTTTTGGTACAACACTAGTGACAATCAACTATATTTCTTTACCGGATTGGCCGATGTTTTGATAGGCCCAGCTTATAGCACCGCTCAGAGTTTAAGTGGTGTAAAAATAGAAACTATTGAAGATTCGTCTAGAAGAAACAGAACTATAGCTGCTGTATATGTTTCAAATTCATTACAGGGATTTTTCAGTAGTACAGAATTTACTACTAGAAATCAAATTCCCAATTTTAAAGATAGCACCGGTGCTAATCAAACATCAGTTAAGATTGGTTTCAACCCGATTAACTCGGATGTAAAATGGCATGGAACCGCTTCTAATTCTGATTCTCTTGGTAATATCAATTCTATCTATTTTGCTAGAAAAGATCAAGGTAATATTTTTACAGAAGTATTAACAGTCAGTAATAATGGCGGAATAAGATGGGGTGATGGTCCGCAAGGTCAATTAGGAGTTGACGGCTTCGGTGATATCTATATTAGAAACATTGCCAATAATAAAAAGTTTTCTGTAAAATTAAACAAGAACAATAGTAACATTTCTTTTATAGAAATACAACCATACAATACTTTTGTATCTGGCAACGTAGATACTTTAGAGTTAATGCCAGGTAACCCATCGAGTATTACCACTATAGGTGGTAATGTTACCATAGTTGGAAATCTTGATGTACAAGGTACAACTACCACAGTTGAAAGTACAACATTAAAAGTAGATGATAGGAATATAGAATTAGCTAATGTGTCTGGAGGAGTATCCACAGATGCTTATGCCGATGGCGGTGGTCTAATTTTAAAAGGTACAACAAACCATACAATACTATGGGATAATCTTACTGATACTTGGAATTTTAGTGAAAATATTAGTGTAAATGGTTCTAATAGAACTATTAGTATCAACGGCATTCCGATTATTGAAGATACAGGCGCCGGCATAACACTAACTTCTGCTGTTATTAATGCTCCTGGTCTATCTAATTTTGGTGCTCAGATACAGGCTGTAATAGACAATATCACTTTAAACAATAATAGGATAGCCAATAACGGAAGAACAGGATTATACTCAAATAACGATCCGGCTGTTCCAACTAATCTAGAAATAGAACCGTTAGGTGATATCAACGTTATTGGTTCTAATGTGAAGATAGTGGGCATACATAACACTAATGAAGATAGTGTAGGTACTAGACAGACAACAGAATCTTCTTCATTGCTAAGTTCGACAGAACTGTCAGAAGCCACAAATAAAAAATACGTTAATAATCTTGTAAGAACAAGAAACATACCATTGTCGATGGATATAACTGATATTTTTGGAGGCTATCCAACACCTGAAACTGTGATAACACAGACCAAGATGGCTAGTATTTTAGCACAGATAGCACCTCCGGCAGAGTATGATCCGGGTACTATAGCTAGAATAGCCACTTATAGATACTACTTAGAAAATGTTTCATCGGTACCGGTGACGCTTGGAGTATCAGGCAGTTCAGCATCTGGTACTGTTCCAGAAAATAAACAACCACCAAGAATGTACATTGTAAGAGGTTACTGGGAGTTCCAACTTTCGGCTCCGGGCGGATCACTTACTTGGACTCAGTTAACTCCTCTAGTTGAAGAACCTAATCCTTACGATTTAGCTATCTCAACTTTTGATAGGACTTAAAATAAAAACGGGCGAACGAAATGGCATATCAGATTAACAAATACAACGGAGATAAACTAGTCCAACTAGATGATGGTACATTAGATCGAAGTACCAGCATTGGCCTTATAGGTAAAAACTTTGCCGGGTATGGAGAAATACAAAATGAAAATTTTGTATTCCTGTTAGAAAACTTCGCAGGAAATAATGCTCCACCAAAGGCACTAGTAGGACAAATTTGGTACGATGCATCGACTAAGAGACTGAGGGTAAACACAGGTCCTACTTGGACTATAGTTGGTAATACCGTTATCAGCGCAACAGAACCAACAGAAGCTGCGCCCGGCGATGGATGGTTAGATACAACAGACAATAAATTTTATGTCTATGACGGAACTCAATTTGTTTTTGTTGGAGCAGAAAGTGTCGCAGGTTACGGAAAAACAAGAAATATATCTACAAAATTAAGAGATACTACTGGATCATATCATCCAGTTATTTTGTCTACATTAAATGATACAGTGGTAGCGATAACAGCAGAAAGAGATTTTACCATCAACGCATTAGATGCTGTACCTGGATTCGATCAGTTGAGTAAGGGTATAACAGTCAGTTCTTCAAGTAAATTGCGCGGCGACGTTGTCGGTAATGCTGATACCGCTACTAAATTAGCAGCACCTAAAAATATTAATGGTGTAGCATTTGATGGCACCGCAAACATAACGATCAAAGCTCTAACACCATACGGTATCAACGCTAGTCAATTTATACAGGGTTCTAGATTTGATGGTAGTTCAGAAATTACTTGGTCTATCAATGCCACAGCAAACAATGTAGATGACACGATAGTGTCTAGAGATTCTCTAGGTAATTTTTCTGCTAGCAGGATAACCGCAGATCTAACAGGTAATACCACAGGTACACATTATGGACCAGTACAAGGTGCTGTAACCGGTACTAGTGTATCTGCTAGTCTTGGATTTACTGGTGATCTACAAGGAGATGTACAAGGTAATCTAACAGGTAATACTACAGGTCAGCACAACGGTGTGGTGGGAAATATAACTCCTAGTACAGCAACATTTACTTCTATAACGATAAGCGACCAATTAGTAACTAATGGATCAGCAGGCACGATAGGATATATTTTAAAATCCCAAGGAGCTAATCAACCTCCAGTGTGGGGCACACCTGTCATAGACCTTAGCAATCAAGTTACAAATATACTATCAGTACCCCATGGCGGAACTGGAAGAAGTTCATTAACTACAGGCAATGTTTTACTAGGCGCAGGGGCCGGTAATGTTAATTTTGTAGCCCCAGGGACACAGGGAAATGTTTTAACTTCTACAGGCGGCACTTGGATCAGCGCACCTAATGGTACTACTGGTCAAGTGGCATATTTTGCTATGGCAGTTCCGCCAACTGGGTGGTTGATCTGTGATGGTACCGCAGTATCTAGGACCGATTATCCTAATTTATTCGCAGCTATTAGTACCATATGGGGATCGGGCGACGGTGTAAACACCTTTAACCTTCCAGATCTACGTGGTGAGTTTATTAGAGGGTTAGACATAGGACGTGGAGTAGACACTGGTCGAGTGTTAGGTACAAGACAGTCCGCAGATGTGGGACCACATACACACGATTTCAAAGATGTATATGGGTTTGAAGATGATGGAGCATCAGATTGGACAGATAGAAATGGTAATAAAAACTATCCTTATCCAGATGATCAGTATTTCATGTATGACGAAGACGCAGATTACGGAGCTCGTTATGCCTTAGGCAGGACTGAGCCGGGTGGCAACACAGAAACAAGACCAAGAAACGTAGCATTGCTACCATGTATTAAGACATAACGGAGCGACAGATGGCATATCAAGTTTATAGATATAACGGAACATTTTTTGTAGAAGTAAAAGATCAATCTGTCGATAGTTCTTCTAGTGATATTAAATTTATTGGAAAGAACTATGCTGGATATGGTACGATAGAAAATGAAAACTTTCTACATCTACTAGAAAATTTTAGAGGTACAACACAACCAAGGCGTCCGGTTATTGGACAGATCTGGTATGACGAATCCACAAACAAGATAAAATTTTATGATTCTAGCGCAGCGTGGAGAACGATGCCTATTTCGAACAGCAGCACTACTGCACCTTTAGGGCTAACAGCAGTAGATAAAGGTGCTTTGTGGTTTGATGAAACTAACAAACAGATGAATGTTTGGGATGGTGCTAATTATGTCCTTATTGGTCCGGATCAAGCACCCGGTTTTGGTGAAACTAGACTGAGATCTGATGTTATTAGAGACAATGGAAATACAGCGCATCCTGTTATTAAAATTATATCAGATAGTAATGTTATAGGTATCATGAGCAATGATACGTTTGATATTGGTAACATTACAGTTATTCCGGGATTTTCACGCATAAACCAAGGTATCACGATCAAAGATACACCAATAAGTGGAGTAACTACTTCTAATTTTAGATTTTGGGGTACATCTAGTGATTCTATCAAATTAGCAGGACATCCTATCGCTGATTTTGTGTTGAGAACAGGATCAGGATCTACCTTCGATGATGCTGGTTTCACAGTAGGTAATGATGCTGATTTAAAGGTATTTGTCGAAAATACCAATGTTCCTGTACTACAAAACACACTTGGTAATAATATCAAAGTTCGTATCACAGTTGGTACTGATAATAATGATGTTGTTGTATTTTCTGCCGCAGGGTTAACTCCTGGTAGAAACAACGCCTACGATATAGGTACTTCTTTATTCAAATATAGGAATCTATTCGCAGCTAACATATATGGTGAAGTAACTGGTAACATCACAGGTAATGTATATGCCAGTGATGCTACATTGATGATAGACAATGTACTTAAACAATTTACAGGTACAACAGTAGGAACCCATAAAGGTAATGTAAGAGCTGCTGATAATACACTGATTTTTGATGCAACTACTAACACAGTATCATCATTAAATGCCAATATCACAAATATCAATGCTAATACTCTTACATTAATAGATAAATTGGTAGGTGATGTTAAGGGAGATCTCTACGCCAACGATGATAGCATGGCTTTTAACAATGGTACCAAACAGTTTTATGGTTCATTAGTCGGAAATGCTGATACAGCATCTAGGTTAATTAACGGAAAATACATCAACGGAGTATTATTCGACGGTACAGCTAATATCGATATCATCGATCCGTATGCTTTACCTAAATCCGGTGGTGTGATGACTGGTGCTATCACTTTACCTGGTGCTCCTACTAATAGTTTACACGCAGCTAACAAAGGTTATGTTGATGCCCAAGTATCTCAGATACCATTGTTTTTCAGCTTAGATACTAGAGGACTTGATATAACAGGTGTAGCCGCTGGCTCAGTAGTATCTGTCCTTAACGAACTATGTCCGCCTACTTCGTTTCCTTCATACAAAGTAGCACATATCGCAAGTACGATACAGAATGTATCATCGACAGTTGCTACTTCAACATCTAGATGGATTTCTATCAATTATGTTTCAAGTGTTACAGTGACTACAACTATACAAAATCCTACAAGAAACAATCTTTTGATCTATAGAATAAACAGTACACAAACGAGTTGGGAATATGTCTCAGGTTAATATGATTAAAAACTATATCACTAATGTTGACGAAATCATAGAACTGGCTGAAAGGCACAGAGATCGTTTCTCTGTAAGGGAAAAAGATGAGGCTCATAATTTTGTCACACAATATGGAAATAGCCAGCTAAAGAGTTTGTTCTATTTTAATATGGATAGCGATCTTAAAGATGCTATATTTAAAACCATACCAGATGATCGACGTTTTGTGACCAGTTACACTATTAATAGATATGATCCCGGTGATTATTTGCTAAGACATAAAGACAGCGTTGGGGGTTATTGGAAATTTAAATTAGTTTTTTTGAGGAGCGATCGTCCTCATTTCAAATGGTATGATAAAGATGGTAACGGTTTCGTAGTAGAAGAAGAACCGGGCGCATTGTTAGACATGCCAATACACTTAGAGCACGAAGTGACAACAATTGAACAAGATGAAAGGCCTAAATACAGCCTTGTTCTAGCATGGGGGAAGGTAGGATAATATGGCAAAAGTAGAAAGAAATTTATTGTTTATAAAAAGTACAGGAACTCTAATAGGAGAAATTCCACAAGATACAGATTCGTCGCAGTTAAATCTAGATAAGTTTCTTATCAAGACTGTAGAAATAGATGACGAAGCTGGTGATTATTGGTATGGCGATTACAGCACAGGTGAAGTAAGATCTCGGTCTGATAAACCAGTCCTTACAGAATCTTATGTAAAATATAACACAAACGTCACTGTTTTGAAAGAATACCCTATACACAAGCAGCTGAATATTATTATAGATATGTTAGATAAGAATTCAGCTGTAAAAACAGACGAATTTATAGCTATGAAAGAGTTTATTGATGCTGCTAGAAATCAACACGCAGAACAGGTACAGGCATATGCGTCAAACCCGGATGCCTATACATGGATAAATGAAGATCAAGAGCAAGCTATCTTAGCTCAAAAGCAAAAACTCTAACGAATAAATACAGGGAACTGGAGCTAAGATGACTTACAGAGTAGATAGATATAACGGAACTTTTCTAACTAATGTAGAAGATGGTTCTATTGATACATCTACGGATTTAAAATTCGTAGGTAAGAATTATACTGGCTACGGGCAGATACAAAACGAAAATTTCCTATATCTATTGGAAAATTTCGCTAATACTGTACAGCCTAGCAAGCCAGTAAGCGGTCAGATATGGTATGATTCTAGCTCAAAGAAATTAAAGTTTTATGATGGATCTAAGTTTAAGTCAGCAAGTGGTGCTGAAATAGCCAGCAGTCCGCCAGCAGGGCTTTCACAAGGAGATCTTTGGTTTGATACTAATACAAATCAGCTGAGCGCATGGAACGGATCTAGCTTTGTGCTTATTGGACCACAGAGCGCACCAGGTTTTGGTACATCACAGATTGTTACACAGGTAGTTAAAGACGTTAATAATACCAGCCATGTTATATTGAAAGCTGTGGTCGGCGGCCTTACTACTGCTGTTTTTAGTAATGATCCCGATTTTACTTTATCTTCTACTAATAGTATCGCAGGTTTTTCAGAAGCTGGTAGGCAGATTAAGAAAGGTGTTACACTAAATTCTGTATCAGATACAGGAGTTAGTGACAGTTCGGGTTATAGATTCTGGGGTACCGCTAGTAATTCAGAAAGACTAGGTGGTCATCCAGTAGAAGATTTTATTAGAAGCACAGGAGGTACAGCACAACAATTCACTGGTGCCGATCCTGTGTCATTCTCTGGCGCAGGTCTAACTGTTGGTCTTGGTGATCTAACTGTAAGAAAAGATCTGCGTATCTATATCAATACAGCTAACCAACCAACTATAGAAAATCAAAATAACGGTGTAATACTGTTCCGTATCAGCAATGCTGCTTCAGTTACTGATAGAGATGACATGATGATTTTCTCTAGGCAGCAGTATGATACTAACGATATTACTACAGCCAAAGCGATATTCCCAGCAAATACCGAAACTATCAATCTTGGAGCTTCGTCAAGACATTGGAAAAATATCTATGCTCAGTCTCTTTTTGGTAATCTAACAGGTAATGTTACAGGCAACACTACTGGCACACATACCGGAAATATCAATAACGCAGCTGGCACTACCGCGTATAATGCCACTACTAGATCATTTACAGCAGACAATTTCTATGGACAGTTTACAGGATCGTTAAGTGGTCAAGCAACATCTGCGGTAAATGCTAGCAAGTTAGGAACATATGATCCTTTAGATATTGCTAATCCTGGAGTTATTTCTATTCCAATAAGAAGCGCCTCGGGAGCGATCAAGGCTGTATTATTTGACGGTCAAGCTAAAGATACACAAACAGTAAATGGCAGACAAGCAGATGTTAACAAGACCGGTGATACGCTAGTAATAAGAACTGCTTCCGGTGATGTTAACGGTAGGTTTTTCAATGGTACAGCCAGTAGTGCTAACTATGCCGATTTAGCTGAGATATATAAAACTGACAAAGAATATGAAGTAGGCACAGTGATGGTTGTAGGAGGAGAATACGAAGTTACTGCTTGCCAAGACGGTGATAGAGCTATAGGAGTTATTTCACAAAATCCAGCTTATCTGATGAACAGTGAAGCTGAAGGACAGCCGGTAGCATTAAAAGGAAGAGTACCAGTTAAAGTAGTTGGTCCGATCAAGAAAGGTCAAAGATTAGTAGCTGCTGCCGATGGTACAGCTCGAGCAGCTACAGATAGACTAGATAATTTCGCTATAGCATTAGCTTCGGATGATAGAGAAATAATAAAAATAGTAGAAGCCATAATTTTATAAGGTAAGACAGATGCCAGCAAACCAGTATGATCCAGTTAGATATAGTGATTACAATGCTCTTTATAGCACAATAGCCACATTGGTTGGGCCTCTTCAGACTTCCGCACCGAATGTGTATATAAAAGGAACTGGATATGGATTACCTTTAAGTAGCCTAGCATCTTTGGCATATCCATTTAACAGAACTATAGCTAGCATATCGAATACCAATCCCTGCCAAATTACTACAACTGCTAATCATAACTTAGTAGCAGGTGAACAAATTTACATTGATAATATAAGCAATGTATCTTGGGGAGCAACTCCTCTGAACGGTAATTATTTTGTAGTCAATCAAATAATTAGTCCTACAGTATTTTCGCTGGTTAATGTGGATAGCAGAGTATCCAATGGTTATCCTAGTGGATGGGCAGGCGGTACTGGTGCTATATCACAGTTTGTTATTTCTGCTAATCAGTTCAATAATTTAAGGATAGATCTTAATAAAGCATGGAAGCATGTGACTGGCAGTGATTTAGCTAATGATCCGCAAATAGGTAACGCATGGCCTACGACAGGTGTAACAAGTCATTGTCCTCAACCTGTTCGTGGAGATCCTATTTTACATGATATCTATCTTCCATTTTACAACAGAGTAAATGATGTAAACACTTACAAGTTTATCATGCAAGACGCATTTTATTTTGGTTGGAACGTTGCTCCTGTTAGAGATGGTGCGACCAATCCTTGGGGTAACGGTCTTATGAGCGTTGAAACGATCATCGACTTTCCGACTAATTATGATTTCGTACAGTATTTTAATACTGGGGGATTTTTTAATCTTAACCTAGTAGTAACAAATATTACCAATGGTCCGGCAAGCGCCGCCTCTCAAAACCAAGATTGGCAAAATTTAGCCAAGTCTTTATTTGGCACAGGAGGTATTAACTATGGTGCCTATAACAAAGCAGGCATGGGCTATACAGCATCAGGAGTAGGACCTTACGGCCAGACTGGAGCGTATGGGCAACCGGCAAGCGCACCTTGGACTTCGGCAGGAGCATACAATGCCACCGCAGCTACATATGGTAACCTTGGTTATATCAATCAAGTGACATCTACTACAACCAGTTATACTACTAACTATATAGGTATTAAACACAGAGCATATACACAAAAGAAAATTGGTATTTTGATCGATCTATACAACGGACACGTGAACCAATTCTCTCCAAACGTGACAGCTAGATTCCAATTGAATTTGACATTATATTACACCGTTGGCAGTATAACACTACAATCAGATCCTTACGTAGTACCTTGGACTAATTCGCAAATTAGTTTCAGCAATGGATCCGGTGGCTCAGTATTTTCGTAATCAAGACTTACAGATCAGCAAAACCCTTAGCATATATACAAAGCTAGGGGTTTTTTTATGAACGAAAATCTACAAAATGCTATAGATTTTTCAAACAAGATGTTGAGCATTAAGACTCAAAAAAAATATCTTGCTGAAAAATTTTCAGCTGACACTACATTTGGCTATCAAGGAGGTCTGTTCAAGATAGACAGCCATCTTTTAGTTTTTGTAAGGTCTCTAATCATTGAAGGAAAAATTCGAGACGTTATCCTTATAGATTCAAATGGAAATCCTATAGTGATACCGGATCTTAAAGATTTTGAAAATCTAATAAAAGACAGATATTGGTCTGCTGTGGGGTTTTATCAAGCAGGTTATGAAGATCTAAAAAATCAAAAAAATAATATATTAAGAGTGATGCCTAAAGAATGAACAAAGGCATATTGATATTTGGACACAATAATCAATCTATAGATTATCTAAAGCTAGCTGAAATATCGGCGAAATTAGCTATGAAAAAATTATCAGTGCCGGTATCTTTGATCACCGACAAAGAAAGTAGAGAAAATTCTACTTTTGATGATTCTATATTTGATAATATTATAGAAATAGATTCTCCTCAAAAAAATAATTATAGAATATATGAAGGAAAGTCTGAGCTTTTCCTAAATGATTCTAGGCAGTTGGCTTTTGAACTTACACCATACGATAGAACTCTATTGATAGATAGTGACCTTTTAATATTCGATGATCAGTATTCTCACTATTGGGAGTATGATGAAGATTTTATGATCACTGACAGTATGATAGATTTTATAGGTAATAAATTACACCCGGAAGACCTACGTGTATCTGATACTGCTATGCGATTGAGATGGGCTACTGCTATGATGTTTACAAAAAATCAGGCAGCAAAATTAGTGTTCGATACAATGAAGTACATCAAAACAGAATATCGATTTGTTAGTGATATACATAAATTTAATCCTAGGATTTTTAGGAATGATATAGCTTTTACATTAGCCAATCACATTTATAATGGATTTGTTGAAGGTGCGAATTTATTGCCGTCTATCATATGGATGACAAAAACTGACACATTAATAAATGTTAACGAACACGGATTACATTTTTCTGTAGACGCATTTGATAAAACTGCTCTGCTATCGATAAAAAATTCTTCTATTCATATTATGAAAAAACAAGACATTCTAAAGTTTGAAAAGGAGATTCTATCTCTATGAAAGATTTTGGATATCTTGTAGTCATTTCTAAATCTAGCACCAATGAATATCTGTCGATGGCCTACTTGTTGGCTTTATCTATAAAAGCCACACAGAAACAAGGATACGATAAAGTAGCATTAATAACAGATGATAAGGAAACGATACCAGTCATTAGTTCTAGTCCTGTGTTTAATCAAGTTATATTCTGGGATAAAAAACAGCACTGGGATGGTAGATCATATATGGATCAGTTAAGCCCTTGGCGATACACAGTCTGTCTTGATGCTGATATGTTGATGGTCAGAGATACTAGTCATTGGATTGATTATTTTATAAATTCTAATACAGAAATTTATGTGACTAATAAGGTAAAGACATTTAGAGACGATATTGTTACTGATAATTTTTATAGACAAACATATGAAAAAAATCAATTGCCTATCCTATATTCGGCGTATACATTTTTTGATAAGACATCATTAATTGTTGAAAAATTTTTCAACATGGGTCGATATATCATAGATTATCCAACTGAATTTAAAAATTATTTCCTTGATAAAGATATACCAGAAGTTGTAGGCACAGATGAAGCATTTTCTTTAGCAGCAAAGATATTAGATTTAGAAGATACTATTTCATATGATTTAGAATTTCCTCGATTTGTACATCTAAAACCTAGGATACAAGGGTTCAAAACCAATGTACAAAAAATGGGCAAAGAAGTTGGTTATTACTTTGACAAGCTGAATCGATTTAAGATAGGTAGTTTTAATCAAACTGATATCATACATTACAGTCAAAAAGATCTGTTCACACAGGATATGATAAGTAACTATCATAACATCATGATGGAGAATTTTAAAAATGTTACATAACATCGTAGTAAGAACTACTACCGGGGATATAGTAGGAGGTAGTAAATCTGTTATTGTTAAAAGCAATGATCCCACTCTACAGGTAATCACAGTTCCTGACGAATACCAGCCATTGTTTGACGAAATATCTCGAGGTGTTAAAAATATACACAACTATAAAGTTAATATTGACGGTAATAGTATAAGGATCTATAGCATAGAAGAAACTTTAGACAATGATCCTGATTTTAATCAATTCATTCAATTACCGTTTTCCCCAGCTAGGAACAATCAAACTACTGATCTAGTAGTCACTGTTTTTACTAGAGATCATTCACCTCGTATGATCGTAAAATACAATGGACCGCCATCTGCTAAAGCAGATCCTTCTAAGAATAGTTTCGATTTACATCTTACCGGCAAGGGAGATATTAACGCACACTATCAGACTTTTAATTGTAATTTTGATGAGTTTGATGAAAACAATGAAAAAGAATTTATGATAACAGACATGAATCCTACTAAATTGTTTGCCAATGATTTTAGTCTGTATTATAGAAAGATTTTTATTTCAGCTTGTTACACTATAAAATGAAAGTTTCAGATCTAGATATTATTTTTATTTCCTATGATGAGCCTAATGCTGAAATAAATTGGGCTGACCTGCTATCTAAGGCACCCTGGGCTCAACGTGTACACGGAGTCAAAGGCAGTGATAATGCTCATAAAGCAGCAGCAAAATTATCTAACACAGAGTGGTTAGTAACTGTTGATGGTGATAATCAAGTACGACCAGCTTTTTTTGATATTGCCTTTGAGGAACTACCTGCTATAGAAGTGTATAGCTGGTGCGGTCAAAACAATATTAATCATCTAAGTTATGGCAACGGTGGTTTAAAAATATGGAAAAAATCTTTCATAGAGCAGATGAAAACGCATGAAGCTGCTGAATCAGAAAACGCACAAGTTGATTTCTGTTGGGAAAAAGGTTATATGAACTTTCCATCAGTATTCAGCGACACTATAATAAATGCTACTCCTTTACAGGCCTGGCGTGCCGGCTTCCGCGAAGGAGTAAAGATGTTGACCAAGAACGGTGTAAAAGTACACAAGTCTTTAATCACGAAAGAAATCTACTGGCACAACATACATAGACTTCGTATTTGGAGTTCTGTAGGGGCTCACGTTAATAATGGGCTTTATGCTATATATGGTGCGAGATTAGGTACATGGTTAGCCTATTGTACAGATTGGGACTATCGTGAAGTTAGAGACTTTGACATATTACAGGGAATCTATGGTCAGTATGTGAAACCCTATGTTGATGATAACGACAAGGGTCTTGTAGAAGAAATAAAATCACTAGGTGAAAAAATAAAATTAGAACTAGGTTTAAACTGGGCCTATTTTGATAAAGATCAAAGCGAATACATATTAGATCTTTATTCTGAATCTATTTCGTTAGGACAGACCTATTACAATAAGAGTCCAATATGGAAAAATTTTTCCTAGCATATGATGAGCCAAACGCAGAAAAAAACTTTCAGCTGGCAAAAGAAAAGATAAAAGATCTTAAAAAAATAGACACCAAAATGTCTATAGCACAGTCTCATAAGCACTGTGCTAATATCTCTGACACTAATCAATTTATGCTTATAGATGGAGATGCTGTTCTCTTGGATGATTTTAATCTTTTTGATGTCTACAAGAAAACACAAGAAAGAGGATACATCTATATTTTTAGAGCAAGAAATCCTATAAATGGGTTGGAATACGGTCACGGCGGAATAAAAATATTTGATAAAACTCTGTTCGATGATCAAGAACGCATAGATTTCAGTACCAGTTTTTATGGCCGAATAAAGATAGTAGAACATGTGTTGAATTATCATGCTTATAACAGCACAGCATTCCATGCTTGGAGAACAGCATTTAGGGAGTGTGTCAAATTAGCATCGGGCACTATCAAGAATAGAAATATAAAAACAGACGAAGCACGATTAAAAATTTGGTGTACTGAATCTAACGATTCTCCTTTTGCTTATGAATCTCTTAAAGGTGCTAGAGCAGGCGAACAGTTTGGTCGAGAAAACAAAGACAATCAAGAAGCACTTAAAAAAATAAATGATTTTGTGTGGTTAAAAAATCAATATGAACAGTTGGACTAAAGAACGTCTAGAATATAAGAAAGAAATGGACAAGATTAGTCCTAGCTTCTGTACGGCCAAATGGAGCCAGGTAACTATACATCTTGGTGTAGGGCATACGCACAGTTGCCATCACCCTAGAACTCATGTCATCCCTATAGAAGAAATAAAAGAAAACCCCAGCGCATTACATAATACAGGATACAAAAAACTGTTGCGTAAACAGATGCTAGATGGATCTCGCCCTAGCGAATGTGATTATTGTTGGAAAGCTGAGGACAGTGGTCATACACTCAGCGATAGGATATTAAAAAGTTACGAACCCTGGTCTAAAGATAGATTGAAAGAATATCTAGCAGCCGGATCAGATGGTAACGTAAATCCTAGTTATCTAGAAATTTCTTTTTCAAATGTTTGTAATTTTAAGTGTTCGTATTGCTCTCCGGATGTTAGCAGCAAGTGGATGGAAGAGATAAAAGAGTTTGGTCCGTATCCTACTTCTATGAGATTTAATAATCTAGAATGGGTACAGATACAGAACAAGATGCCACATCCTGAAAGAGAATATAATCCATATGTTGAAGCATTTTGGCAATGGTGGCCTGAATTATACCCAACTCTACACACATTCCGTATCACTGGAGGCGAACCTCTCCTTAGCAAGCATACTTTCAGAGTGTTAGATCATATACTGGAAAATCCTAATAAGAATCTAGAATTAAACATCAATTCGAATTTTTGTGTACCTGATGACCTGTTTGATAAGTTTATAGAAAAACTTAAAAAGATACAGATATCAAAATCTGTAAAATCTATTCTTGTTTATACTAGCTGTGAAGCACATGGCAAACAAGCAGAGTATATTCGTTTCGGATTAGATTACGCCAAGTGGTTGTCTAATTGTGAAAAGTATCTAACAGAAGTTCCCAGAGCCAAGATAGGAATAATGAGCACTTATAATGCTCTGTCTGTTACTAGTTATACAGAGTTTCTAAAAGATATCCTTTATCTTAATGAAAAATATGGAAAACCAAAATGGTACGAAAGAGTACTAAACAAAGTCTTTAATATTGATATAGGCACCCATCCTGTTAATCTAGACATACCATATTTGAATAATCCTCCTCATCAAACAGTAGGTATCTTGACCAAAGATATCATGTCTATGATCAAAGAACAAATTGCTTTTATGAAAGCTAATACTGTTTCTAAAGGTGACAATTCTGTCGGATTTTATAAAAGCGAGATACAGAAACTAGAACGTCTATATTCTATATTCAGTAGCAGAATGGATGGACTACAGGATAGAAATAGAAAAGATTTTGTAGCCTTTGTCGATGAACATGATAAGAGACGGGGAACGAATTTTTTAGAAACGTTCCCCGAATTGGCAGAATTTTATTTTTACTGTAAAAAACTTAATCCCGTTTAACACCAATAATCTGTAATAGATTGATAAACAGATTGATAAAGTCCATGTATAGTGTCAACGCACCTAATACTTCTTCTCGTCCGGTGTCGGAATCAATAGTTACCATTTCACGAATTTGTTGTGTGTCATAGGCTGTTAAACCTAAGAATATAATGATTGCCAATGCTGAAATCACCATGGTCATTACTGATGAACCGATAAAGATATTGACAATGCTTGCGATAACGATAGCGATCAAACCAATAAACATAAACTGGCCTAAACTTTCTAAACTGCGTTTAGTAAAGTAACCATAAAAGCTCATGGTACCAAACAGAACCGCCGATCCTAAAAATGCGCTGACTACTGAACCTAAAGTGAACACAGCAAACATAGCACTAAGGCTAAGCCCCATAAGAGCAGCAAATGCCATTAGGAATAGTTGTAGTCCTGTCTTGCTCAAATTTTCTTGAGCAAAGGCAAATCCTAAGATACAAACCAACGGCAGGAATAGTGTAACCCACATCATTGGGCCTGTAAAAAAGAAAGACAATAATGCGGGTGAACTGGCAACACCTGCGGCAGTCAGTCCAGAAATCACAACAGCACTGAGCATGTGATTGTAGACTCTCAACATAGCAGAGTTAATGGCATCCGCACTTCTATATGTACCTGTTGCTAACATAGAGATATTCTCCTTAAAGTTAATCTTGTATATATTGTACACTCATTGGAAACACTTGAGCAATAACCTGAGCACACATTTTGGCTATTTCTCTATGTTCTTTTTGAGTTCCGTTACCTGAACGCAATTCTATAAAATGTACCCAACTGCGCAAGGTTCCATTCATATATAGCCTACTTTCAATCAGACCTTCTGGCAATACTGCTCTAGCCTGTTCTTTTGCCATGCCCTTATTGATAGCTTCTTCGTAGGCTATGCGAGCTTGTTCAATGACCCATTTTTGTTTGGCATCCCACCATGCTTGTAACTCTGGATCATCTGCTTCGATACTATTCTGTCTGTTTTTGTCGTCTTGGAGTCTAGCTTCTCTTGTAACGAATTTAAGATCTTTAGTTGGGTCAGCATAGCGTTGACTGAATTCTTGGAAACTGAAACTTCTGTGTCGCAAGATCTGTCTGGCAATGTCCCGGGTGGTTGTGATTTCAACGCAGGCTGAGACCATTTCGAGTGGGCTCCAGTGTGCGTGTTTGACCAAGTATCTGATGAGTTTTTCTGATGTCTCGGTGTTAAATTGATTGCTTGGGTTGGACACACGGGCGCAGTACGCAATGAGTTCCTGCGCATCCGAGATGCCCATGTTCGCAAACTCTGCTGTTGGTTGAGAATAGGAAACCAGTTTAACATTCATTTGTCGTCCAATAGGCCTTTCGTTGAATCTATTACGTCGGTTTTCAATTTTGAAATATCGACTTGGAAATTAACAGTTAGTATTTCTTCTTGATAGTCTTTGAAAGCAGCAAATAGCTTATCTAAGATTTCTTTTTCATCTCTTAAATCTAACTGTTCTGAGATGTCTATGGCCCAAACTCTTCCGTCGTCGAATGTTATTTCGACTCCCCGTATGTATTTTACAGGCATGCTGCTCATATACATATCTTCGAATATTTCGGGCCACTCCTTGACGACATCTGCGGGCGGCTTAAAAAATTTTTTAGGCACTTACTTCTTCTTTAGCTTTGACAGTTTTCTTAGCAGGCGGATCTAATTCGTCTGCTTGTTTGCGTAGTCTGGCTGCTTCTTTATACATAGCATCAGCTTGACTGCGATAAGAACGTGCTAGGTCTTTATCAGACAACGGTTGTGCGCTATCGGCAGTATTTGGTATGTCTTGTACTCTGGCTAATTCTTGTACTTCTACTCCTTTATTAGGAACTGGTGTTCCTCTTTGTTCTGCGATCATAACATTTAGTTCATCTAAATTGATCACATCGGTAGTAGTCGGAGTCATTTCTATCCTACTTGTAGGAATCTTGACTAACTTGCCATCTTGATGTAGAGAAGCCAGCATGGGTCTGCCATCTCTAAAATAACGATTGGCTAGTACTTCACCTAATTCAAAAGCATCTTGTCCTTGTGTGCTTTCTACGACGGTCATGATAGAATTATGATCTTCGTCATTAAAGTTAGATGTACTAGCTACCAAACAATTATAGAAATCGTCTGGAATGGTCTTAAACACTACTAGGACCTTTTGTTTTGTATCTTTTAATCGCCCCACGTGTTTTAGTGCTGTGGTCATGATATTATCCTTGGGTTTGTGGTGCTGCTTGATTAGGTGTAGCTGGTGTTACACTTTCCAAGAAGCTGTTTAATTTGTTATAAACTTTACCAACGGCTTCTAATTCGTTCGCTTTAAAAGCACCTCTCGAAGTAGCAACATCCAGGATGGTGCGTACAGCATTGAGATCGTTGATAGTTAAGTCAGGCGCAGCCGATTGATTGGTAGGCTGAGTGGCCTGTGCTTCGTTAGTCTGTGTATTATTTTCTTCTGCCATTTTTATCTCCTTAAATGTGTGGGCAAGCCAACATAAAGTATGTTAGTTCTTTTTCATCTTCAAAACCAACAAAAGTGGATTGCTCCCCTGATTCTGTCGGTGTGTTTATGATACAATATCTTCCCTGTAATCTGAATGTAATCCAGTCTTCTAGATCGTTGGCTGGCGTGCCAAGAGCCCACCAACCAGTGTCTTGGCTTTTTATTTTCGCAGTTTTAAAATGCGGAGGACACCAAGAAAGTTTTCTTTCCTGTATGACATTCAGGGGGTTGAGCTCTATCATCATGATATATTTAAATCCTATGTTTATTGTTCTAGGGATTCTTGGCTTAATCTTTTGGCTAGAGCTTTCGAATATCCCATTTTTTTAACATCGCCTGAAAATAGATATAATTCAAATGCTGATTTTTCTGATAGCACAGTTATGTCTTTTTTTGTTAGATAAAATGGACAGTCTATGAAACGATCTAACCATACTAAGATTTGTGGAGTGATTGAAAATGTTCCTGGGAACTTGATGTTGTATGTTTTTATTTTAGCTTTTTCTATGACAAAATCCAACCCTGCTTCTGTCAATCTTAGGCCACCTTGATCTCGATTATTATACCACCATTCTGTTCTTTTTGCCTTTACGGCTTCATCGTCTGAAACTAAATCAGCCGCAGTTAGAAATATTTTGGTATATCTATCTTTGTTCATTGTTTGCCAAGAATTTCACCGGATGTTAGTTTAACAACTTGGAAGTCGGTAGACTTAAACATCTTGTTCAGTTTCTTGGCAAGGTTGTGAGCGTGTCCTGGATTAGAAAAACTTACCTTCTTGTATTTTGGTCCTGGATAACTGGCTACCAAACTACCGCTCTTTAAATTGAAGGGGTTTCCTTTATAAAAGACCGCCCAGATAGCTTCAGCTTCAAGAACCTGTTCTACCTTATAGTTTTCTTTATTAGCATACTCTAAAAGTATCTTGGGTTTTGGTCTACTCATGCGTTTCTCGATTTATAATACACGCATATATTTATGCCGTTAAAAAGTTCCCCCGTCCATATTAATAGACACTTGATTGCTTTGTACAGCTATTTTATCCAGCTTTTCGTGTATTTCTTTTATGTGTTTACCCAATTTACTAGTCAAGATACTAAGATCAGTTACTATATCCTTAGCTTCTTCTAGAGTCATGCGAATCTCTCGCTGATTAGTCTTTTCAGCTTGTATGGTACGCTGTATGAATCTTTCTACAGAAGGAAAGGTATCGGGTAGTTTATTTTGAGACATTTGCTAATACCTGTCTCATTTCCAGTTCTGTCTTGAATGGACCTTTATACTCGTATCTTTGTAAAGTAATTAACTTGGGACAGAAACTTTTGACCCAACCTTTATCGAATCGGATCACATAGTAGCCAGAACAGTATAAACTCTTGCTGTCGCCACTTTTGGTAAACAGTGGTAGTTTACGTTGTATGTCAAACATGGCGTTATGTGGCTTGACGCTAGTTGGAAAACCATGTACTTCGTTTTCTTCTGAATCTCTAGATTCCTTGACAATCTTGGCGATAAAAAAATCTTTACCAAACTGTTTAGTTAGGCTTTCTTTACTAGGATAGATTTTTACACCTGACTCATTGCTAAGAACAAAACGATCATCTTCGTTCTTTCTTAGTGTAGCAAATCTATTGCCATCTTTTTCGACTATCCAAAACTTATTTTCGATAATTGGTTTAGCATGTAATTCTGTCATTGTGTGTACCTCGCATTGAGTGGTTCAGCATATAGGTTGGCTTGATCTGCGATCTTTTTAAGATCATACAGATTACAAAACTTCATCAACCTAATTCCAACCTGACTGATATTTTTATCGGCAGCAATAGCTTGATCGATAGTTTCTTTGATGATGGCTTTGATATCATCAGGTTGATATGAAAGATCTATAAGTCTACGATTTCGCTCATAGTCTTCCAAAACTCTGTGTTCTTTTCCTTCGTGGTCTACCCAACGTTGTAGCATGAGGTTATTCCACGAAAATCCTTTACTGTTACGATCTTCGAATGCTTCTAGCAGACCGACTTTACTTTTTGTGCCTTTTGTGCGCACACCCGGATAAGCACTAAAGACATTGTCAGATGTGTCTCCTCGCATACACTTTTCGAAAAGCAACCATTGTGGATCAGGCGGTGCCTTATCTTCACCTGTCTTTTTGTCTTTAACTCTATTACCTTTGCTGTCAAAGTATCCGTCATGTGAAATAGTAACTTCGCTTACACCGTTGTATTGTTTTACATTCGAGGCGATCATCTGTTCGAAATCACTGTCTGTAGAAATAATAATATGGTTATCGTTAGGATGATTTTGAATAAAACCAGCGATGAGATCATCTGCTTCTAACCTTGGATTATGTAATACTGTACAGTTTGTTTTATCTGAAATAAATTCTTTAAACGTGTCAAACGCTTCCCAAAACAATTTATCTTCTTCTTGTTCGGACGCAGTTAGCGCAGCACGACTTTCTGCTCTATTACGCTTATATGGCTCGTAATAGTCCTTACGCCAGCTACGACCTTCTAAACAGAAAATAACATGGCTACCATTAAAGTCTTTCCATGCTTTCTTGATACTGTTAAAAGTGATATGAAAAGCCATGCCAATTTTAATATCAGCATCACCTCTGATAACATGTCTAGCACGGAAAAAAGTGTTAGCTGTATCTACCAAGATATAGTTCATGAAATAGCAGACTTTTCTTTAGTAATAGGAACAACATTGATATAACCAGCCCCACGAGTAGTATCTTGTCCTTCGTCGGCTAGCATGTTTCGAACGATATCTTTGAACCAACGATCTACGATTTCTTCATCAAGGTCGCCGTCAAATCCGTATCCTTCTTGCTTTAATTGTACTATGAATTGTTCATTCCAGTCAAGCTCAAAAAAACCGTTACGTATATTATCTTTGTTTACTTTAGTATCCAGCACAGCTACCCAAGGCTCGCCTTTTTTGGTAGCACGTTCTTTAGGAGTTAGTTTAGCTTCTTCCTCTTTAGCCTGCGCTTCAGCCGCACGAGCAAGTGCTTCGGTGCGTTCTTGTTCGGCACGAGCTTTTTCTTCTTCTAATTGTTTAATACCTGTGATTTTCTTTAACCAATCTTTCATTATGTACCCCATTCATTTTTAAATAACGGCACTTGTAATCTGTCGCTATAACGTAAACCGTTCTTCATTGCTAGCTCTGCTACACGGCGATTATTCAATGTATAAACACTTTCTACACCGCCTACAGGCATCAAATACACCGGTCCTGTAAATCCTTCTGCTCTGTAAAGGTCTACTGTTTCGATAGCTTCTTCTGCGTCTTCTTCTGTAGCCACAACAAATTTAAGATATGTATATCCTAGAGTTTCGTAGTTACAAACTACATCTGGCCGAATAGCTTCATGTCTTGCTTCACCAGAGCAACTTAGTTTAGCACTGACACTGAATGTGATTTCTTTGTGATATTCTGGATGAGGCATCAACCATTCTAACAAATACTCTGCGAATTCTTCAGTTAGCGGCTGAGTGCCATTTGTTTCAAAAGTGATTTCCTTGAGACCTGCCATCTTAGGATGACGTAGCAAGTCTGGGTAAGCACGTTGCCAACCTAGCAACGGCTCACCGCCTGTAATCACGAGATGTTCGTCGCGCCATTCTTTGTAAGGTAACGTATCCACAATAGCATCGGCAATCGCATCAGTATCCAAAACGGGAGAAAGATGCTTAAAGCGAGGATCCCAACTAGCGTAACTATCACAACCTGTAGACACCAAAGGAAGCGATTTGTACTCGGTGTAAAGAGATGGGTCAATATTATCTGCTTCATTGCTGAGTTCTCCTTTAGGCATACCAAAGCCTGCGCACTTAAAGTTACAACCAAAAGTACGCAAGAAGACCGAAGGTACACCCATATAGCGTCCTTCGCCTTGAATTGAATAAAATAGTTCTGCTATCTTGATTTTGCTCATTGTTTTATTTTACATCCTTTGTATCTTGATTGTCAACCTTTTTTCTTAGTTCAAATGATCCGTTACCAAGATCTTTCCAAACTAAAATATCGCCTTCTTTAAATCCTGCTTGCTGTAGAGCATCGTCAGGCAATGGCATTACCAATTCGCCAGTTTCGGGATCTTCTTCTAAAGTGATAGTCCAATGCTTTTTAGTTTCGTTAGTAATGTCTGACATACGTAACTGTTTCCTTGTTCGTTAAAATGGTTTGTATTTCCTCTATTTTCTAACCAGTAGTCGCTAAAGTCTATTGAATTTGTTTCAAACTTAAACTCTGTGCTAGCTTTTAGATTATCTACAGATATGTATGGTATATCTATTATATTAGATATTTCTTTCCTAATCAAGCTGTAAATGTCTTTGTAATATTGATCATCGTAATGATGTTGGAAATATCCTTTAGCTGCTTTCAAACTACTATTGAAATAATCTTTATGAGATTCGATATCAGTCCATATCAAATCACAATTTTCATGTAGCCCTGTTTTATGAATAGGATGTGATCTGGTATGTACTCTACTAGGACTGGTATGGCAAACGATTACAGCAGAATAATCTTGTAGATTTGCTGATTTTATCTGTTCTAGAATCTTGTATTCGCCTACACCGGCTTGTGCTAGATTAGTCACATTGATATATTCAGATAACAGATCAGGCCAACCTTTGCCAGGCCATTTAGCAGCAAAACTATCTCCGGCGATTAGGATTTTTACTGAGTCTTTAGCCATGGAATAAATCTGCTCGCAATAAGGTCGTGATATTCTTGATTGTAATGCTCACCGTCTTCTATGTAATATTTTTTATGATCTATGAATTTGCTTTTAAAATACGATTCTACAGACATTGGTGCTACTGTTGTAGCTTTTAGCTTTCCATAAAAATCAAATGAATCAGGAAACTTCATGCGATCAGTCATGTTAAAGAAAAATAAACGACAATTCCTATCATGGCACATATTATCCATTGTGTATACATCTTTAAAAAAATCTCTTTGTTCTAGGTGTGTATTTAGATCAAAGAATAATTTGACTTTCATAAAGCTGTCTTTTCTTAGATCCGGATCAACTAAAGCATTTTGATAGTTAAAACTAACAGATGCTCCGCTTGAAAAATCTTCATAAGTGGGTTTATTGTATAGTTGGAATCGATCTTCTTTGAACAGTACATCTTGATAGATATCTATTAAATTGTCTTTGTTCATTACGTGTGTAGTAAAATAATCAGCTGGCAAAACAGAAGGAGATAGGGTTTCATTGAACCCTAAAACAAATCTATTCCAATAAGCTAACAATACATATACTTCATCTATATCTGGATATTTGTCCAACATAGATCTTAACCAATCGGGGTAGACTCTATTACAACTTCCAGGCACAGCATAGATAACAGTTTTTTTGTTATTTTGTCTAGCATATGATTCGGCATAATTGTTATTGTTCCACATGGTATATGTTCCAGGCCCTTGTTGTCCTGGCACTGTTACATACCCACAGGTATGACTATCGCCTAAGAATAATGCTATGCTCATAGATATTCACTCACCATCAGTTTACATAAAAAGCAATCTTGTTCGTTTTCAAAATGATATATCATAGCCTCGGTACTCATTTCGCAACGATACTTGTGTCCTGGTAAACCAAATGTTTGTACGATCTTGATACTCACTTCATCCCATTTTGGTATGTTGTCGAGTTTAGAAGACCACGGAATCTTAATAGTTTTCAAAGGGTGTGAACCTACTGACGAAGCTTTCAGCAAAACAACTGTACTCCTTTTCGCCTGGCAGTTTGTCGCCGTTTAATGACAGTTTTGTATCTTCGATATAGTGTACCCAAATATTATTGTTTATTTCGACAACACTCAATACATGGAATGTTTTATCCCCGGCACGCCATTTACTACCTTCTTTGATTTTATTTGTCATACAGTCTCCTTCTTGTAATTACCTTTTTCAGGAATAACATGACGTACACCGCCTCTAGGATCGGCCATATCGCCATTTCTTCTAGGAATGAGATGTACATGCGGATACATTACTGTTTGGCCTGCTGCTTTACCAACATTGATTCCGATGTTGAATCCATCGCATTCGTTATTAGCCATCATTTCTCTACCTTTGCGTAAAGCATCTCGGAACGCATCGGCTATGATGCCGTCAGCATCATATTGCGGTACAAACAAAAGATGTCCTTCTGTGACAGGATATCTATCTTTAAAAACAGCAACATGGAAATCTTCTTCTACAAGATCATCCCATGGTGCTACACCTTCTGCTTTGGCATCGCTTAATGTGTGTGCTTCGTTGCTCATTTTCTACTAAACTCCTTGCGTTCGGTAGGCAGATTGGATTCTTTTAGAACGAATTCTTTTCCGCCTACGCTGCCTACAAATACCTTAGTGCGTTCTTGATACGCCATACGAATCTTTAATGTTTGTACAGCTACTTCTAGATATGCTTTAGGCTTGTAAGACAGAATATGTCCATCGAGGTCTTTGCCGTTGTCTGTACAATGTAATTTTACTTTTTCGTCTATCATTTTGTCCACCAATCTTCATAAGGAAAGTCTATCCAACAATCGTCTTCGGCTTTATTGATTTCTTCACCGACGTAGTCTGCGGATACTTGTGCTTTAGAAGCTAAGTTATCGAACAGGACGGCAAAGCGAACATTATCTCCCCATATACTTTCCCATTTGGGATCATTTGGAAAACATCCACTAGGCCAATCTTTTAATAACCAATTAATGGTGGCACCTGAATCATTGATGTCATCGACGACAAGAATTTTCTTACCAGCAAATGCATCTTCAGCCATCCACAGATTGCTTTCTGTTTCTTCGTTGTCTCTAAGACAGACTTTTAATGTGTTACAGGGTATATCGAAATAATGACTGATCATTACAGCTGGTAGCAATCCACCACGTGTGATGCCTACAACATAATCAGGACGCCAACCTGTTAATGTGACGTCCCGACAAATTTTATTAACTGTTTTTTGTAAATCGTACCAACTAACCGTTCGTTTGTACATTTAACTTTTTCCTTTGTTCAATATATTGTTCATGTTGTATCCATTCCTTACCTTTAACAAGGAATCCCCACTCCCTACGATGTGGTCCAGGCATAAACAACGTCCATGCTGTAACACCTTCTTTAAGTTCGATACGATGATAAGAAGTGGGATTACATACACGAAAATGACCAGGGCCACGCCAATGACGGACCTGTCCGATCATTTCTCCGTTGCCGTTAAATTTAGGAACCCACTCGTAGTATCCGCCTTTAAGGATGAGAGTGGCATACGGCCAAGGATGATCGTGTACATCGTCGGGATCTGACTTTAAGAATTTGTGTAAGAACACATTGAAGGGAAACCAAGACCTATCTTTGAGAAAGACATAATATCTTTCGAGATATGGTTCGTTAGATTCTCTATCGAGGATGATACGTTTACGACCAATGCGTTCTAGGAAGTTTAAAAACCACTTCATTGTTTTATCCTTTATCGTGGAGCGAACTCTTGTTGAAGTTTAATATTGTCCATAAACTCTTTCTTTGTACCCGGATCATCTTTAAACGCACCCTTTAGTACAGTAGTCTGTGTTAGACTAGAGTGTGCCATGATGCCACGATTCTCACAGCAACCATGAGTGGCTTGAATATAAACGCCTAGGTCTTTGGCGCCTGTGGCACGTTCGATCTCCCGAGCAATATCATTAGCCAGTTCCTCCTGGAGAGTACCTCGACGGGCACACCATTGTGCGATACGTGTGTACTTGCTGAGTCCGATAAGTTTCTCGGCGGCAATAATGCCAATATAAGCAACGCCAGTAACGGGTTGATGATGATGGCTACACATACTGCGAAGCTCACTGCGAACAACAAGCATACCTTCGTAACGGTCCTGCGAATCATTGGGAAATGCTGTTGCGTCTGGTGCTGGGTCATATCTTCCTGCCATTATTTCGTTAAAGTACATCTTAGCAAGGCGACGAGCTGTGCCTTTACTATTGGGATCGTTTTCGCGATCGATCAACAAGACATCTAAGACTTTTTCAAATGCTAGAGTTGCTTCGTCGATAAGTTTTTCTTTATCACCGTCGCTTAGGAAATCGCTAATGTTATCGCCGGCCCAGAATCTTTTGTTTTCACGTTTCATTTTAAAACGTAAATGATCACTTAGTTTAGCTAGTTCATATCCGCCGTCGCCGTTCATAGCATCTAACCCTGTTTCTTTCTTGATGAACACAGGTTTACCTAAAGGTTCGTATTCTTGCTTAATAAATTCTCTATTGAGTTCTGCGTTAATAACAGGATCTGGTGTAAATTCTTTTGTCATTATTCTTGTTCCTCAAATAGGGAGTAAAACATTTCGTCTGATGCTTCTTTTTTAGATCTTACTATATCTAATTTTTCAACGATAAAATCTGTTGTCATAATAAGCATGAATGCTTTTCTTTCGAAATTAATTAACTTATCATCACTAACTTCAAACACGTAACCGTGAGCATAATCTTGATAATTTAATTCGTTTGTGATTTTTGGTTGACCTTTGTACGGACCTCTGAGGGTTGAAGTCCAGTCAAAGTTGTCTCTTTCGAATATCGACAGTGCTTTAGTTAAATCGTTGTCATCGGGTTTCTTGCTTCTAATTACAAAAATATGATCCATATTGTATAATCGATCATATTCTTCTTTAGTAGAAGTTATATCTTCTATTGTTTTAAACTTTAACATTTTTTTCTCCGAGTTTGTGTCGTGGATGACATATGTATTATTTTAACATCTTCAGCAAGTTATCGCAACTGAAGAAGTCTTTAGTTAACATATCTACTTGTTTATTTAGGCTAGGTAAGAATTTTTCGTAATTTTCCATGTACTGGATAATCTTATGGCAGACTTCTTTTCTATGGATGTCGTACGATTCGAAAGACTCTGTCCATTTGCTCGGATACTTAAATGTATCTAATGCCATTTCGCTATAGCTGAGTCTATCAGGCACCATTGGAATAGCATCTACTAGTGCGCCTTCGTACCAACTTATGCCTAAGGTTTCTTGTAAATTAGCACTAAACACTAGTTTAGCTTCGCCCAGCATATTGTGATATTCATTCTTGGTCAATGGATATTCTTGACATACACGGAATTCGTATTGAGGAAGATGCTTCTTCAAGTCCATGAATATGTCTAATTGCTTTTCTGGAGCAAGTCGATGTGGGAAAAGAATGACATTTTTCTTTGGCATGTTTTTGTACATGATCAAAGTGTCTGGCATATACTCCATAGGCCAACCAGATCGAATTATCTTACCATCATCACGATAATTTTTTAGATCCTCATGCCTCCATGGATTTTCAAAAATCTCATCATTCAAGAGATTGTCATCGAACATCTTGATATGAAATTCTGTAGCAAAATAATTGTGATCAATCGCGTGGAAAAAACTCTTTTCGGCATGTCTTACCCAACCTGCGTTACCAATAAGACGCCCTAAGAAGTCCTGAGGATCATAACTACCAGCATGCCATAGAGCGTGTATCTTGACAGGAATGCCAAGTAACTCACTCATGTATTTGATGTTAATGATCCCAGGATGCCACGCATCTGTAAAAATAAAATGATCACCAGGGCCCACTGATCCGGCGCAAAATAGTCTGCTAATCTTCTCAACTTGACTAGACTTATATACATTGGTGCCACCAAAATTGAGAAAAGCACCAGGCGTAGTGGCAGCAGGAATATCCGTAGGGCCATCGATAATTTGAACATTTTGTACCCTTTTTCGTAAGAGCTCAGGTACATGAGCCTTCCATTGTCCCGTGTACCTGGTCTCGACAGCTTCTAAATCAACTAAAAATACTGTCATTGTCTTGTGAAGTTTCTTGGCTTATTGTTGTGTCTAAAATCTCTACGTTGATGATTGTGGTTATTATGATAACCACCATTGCTATGGCGTTGAGAGTTTAGAAATGCCCTATAGTGTTCGCTGTCTTTTCTATAAAGATCAGCAGGATTATAAGGACGAAGCTCAAATCGACAAAAGTCGAGATAAGCATCTAAGTCATCAAAAATCTTGACGACATCTGGGCGATTGGCGAAATACTTATATTCCTTGTAGTTCTTAGACATTATAGCCTCTTGTTTTAATATTTGATGAATGAACCATTTTCTCCGTCTTCGGAGATCTCAATCCAAACCTCGCGGCCTGGGTACTTTGCGATAATCTGAGCGTGTAAATCATCGCTCATCATCTCACAACTCTTGTAGTCAAGGCTTAGAACGGCACCTTGACCATTATACAGCGACTCGAGCCATCGTTTGAATTGGATGAACTCGATGTCCCTATCATTGTGGAGCACATTGATCCACACCCTGAAATGAAAGATGTGGCGATGAGGGTAACCCAAAAACGATACGTCATATTCATCTCCAGTAGCTAGACTTGGATCTTCCAAGGCTGCTGGATATTTATGAATACCTTCTTTGCGAAAAGTGACCCAAATCATTTTGTTAGGGCGGACGTCCTGCCGAATATTCATCCTCTTAATGCCTCCATCATGACGATCTTTCCTAGTTCTGTGCCTAGGTCGTCTTCTTCTTTGATAACGAACATCTTACAACCGCTACGATCCTTTAAACGATCATAGCTTCTAGTTTCAACTACATAACCGCCAGATGCCTTGTAGATTTGTAGTCGCATACCTTCTGATTGTAGTTTAGCTTCTTCGACCATTCCGAGAGAAGCTATTGGTTGAGAACTTTCTTCGTCGAATAACCAAGATCGAAATTTTTGTTTAAAAGATCGTTTCATTACTTGCCTTTGTGTTTTTGCTGTTGTTTCGACAGCATATTGTCCAGTTGCCATTACTTTATAATCTCATCTTTACCATATTCGGTCCAACTAGTGAAGCGATCTCTTCCCAGTAGGTCATGGAGGTTATGGCACCACACTCCGTGATTAGTAGCATTAAAATCTCTATCGTCGATTTTAATTGTGGCATTATAGCCTAATTGTTGTAGATAGGGGATCTTTACAGATATCTGCGGAATGAAATTTGTATATTCGCAACACGCAGATTCAAGAAGACCTTCTACGCAACTAACATCAAGATCTAAAGTACATAGGTATTGATGTCCGTCTCTAAGACCACTTCGTAACATTGTTTGGATCATATCTTCCCATGGACGCCATCCGTCACCGTCGTTGACTTGTAGCTTAGGAAAACTTTGATTAGCGCCAAAATAGATATGTTCACAGCCATATGCTACTGCTGCCGCATGAATTTTGCTAGTAGGCTGTACTCCTACAACGAATAAAGTCTTTAATCCAAAGGCAGGAGTTTTTTCTACTTCAATACCTGTGAAAAATACAGCGTCGTCTGCTTGTCCAGATGAATAATCTCTTTTCATATTTCACCAAGTTGAAACGTCAGTGATATCGACGGTAGTGTCGTTATCTTTGTCGTTATCGTTGAACAGATTGAATTTAACTACGACAGTAGGACCGATACCGCTACTATGGCTTTCCTCTAAGGTAAACCATTCTACTTCTTTGAAGTGCGCGGCCATTTTAGATAGTTTTTCGACTTGAGTCCTATTGAGAGCAAATTGTGCCGGAGGAATTGGTTTATCTTTCTTCGTCATCCCAGTGTTCCAATGTATCGTGATCGTGTTCCCATTGCTTACGTTCTAGTTTAGCAATTTCGTCTCTAAAAAACAACCTTTTCTTTTTCAAAGCAGCTAGTTCTTCATCTTTGAAATTACCATTTCGCTCCATTTTATCGATTTGGTTATCTAGGTGTTGATGTACTTCTTGTAAGTGCTTGATTCGATTCTCATACATGCTGAGCCTCCTGCTCGTGATAGAGTTCTTCTAATTCCAAAAGTGCTTCATCATTTGGATCCATGAAGTCTTCTACTGTTCCTGTTTTTTGATCTTCTTCAAACAGCGAATTGTATGTGTTCTTAGCAACACCACCTTTCAATCTCATACCCATCATGTCATTGAGCATAGGTCTTGCCTGTTCGATCATCTGCATCGGAGTTTCTGATTTGAATAACTCTTCGACAAATCTATCAAAATACAGGATATTGCGAGGAACCCAATCAGAGTATTCATCGCTCATATCGTTTTCTTTGACCTTACGCCATAGTTTCCAATCAGGCTGTATCTTCTTAGTTTCGATATCCATGAGATTGTTAGCACGTTGTACAGCAACGATATGGCAATATGTGTTATGTGCCATCATAAGCGCATAACCAAAGCTGTCCCAGCTTGTCTTGCCTTCTTTGCCGACTTTGTTTAACATACCTGGTTTGTACCAGCAGATGTCTCCGATTGACAGCCTGCGTCCTATTTCTGATTCGAAGGGGAACGGGACATGAAAAGCCTGGCTAAGGGCTTTGTTGTCTGGGGCTTTGTCCATGATAACTGACCAGCGTTTGTTTGTGTGCTGTGCGTTTGTGTAGACGAGCCCGTGTGCTGTTGCGATAAACGGTGATGCGCAATCAAAAGATATGGTAAAGTTTTCATTTACGTTCTTCCTAATCTGTCTTTGAATAGAAGTCAAATAGCAAGACCAATCTAATTGGGCTGTACCCAAGAAGTGCATCCAATTACGATCGTCTAACAGCTTTTCATCTCGCAATATGATAAGACGTTTAAGTGCGATTTCCATGTCGCACATGTTCTTACCACCCATCGCCCAACCTTCGGTAGGAAGATGTTTGACAGCCTGATACCAAGCATCGGCTGTTTCCCAGTCGCTGCCTTGTAACACGTTTAGAAACTTAGTTTGTCCTAGTCGATTACGGATAAAGTAATCGTTATTATGTAGAGTTTTATCTAAACAGTCTTGGAAGCTCTTAAGACCTGTCTTTGGACTGTGTATATGATCACAAGCCCATGTCGGAACGTCTAGCAACATAGACCAATCAGCAGTTAGCTCTAGCCAATTAAGGATCTTATCACGAACATCATTAGCAGCCTTGCCTTCAAAGTTCTGCCAGTCAAACTTAAGAACACCTTTACCAATCTGATATCCACCGGAATCTCCAACGATAACAGTGTTAGCACGATCGCGATCTTGGATCATCGCATCCATGGTCATAGTCTTGTTAAGATCTAGTGTAGCATGTCCTGCGGAATAAAGACCATACTTGTAAGTAAAGTACCCTTGTTCAGGATTAAGAAAGTTCATACCTTCGATACCACGATCGAAACCTTGTGGAATACGATCGTCGGGAACGAATTGTTCGAAACGTTGTTTACTGATATACGTGCTAAAGAAACAGCTGATAGCTGGCAGATATACTGCGTAATCTTTTTGTAAAGGTGTTAAGTTGACTGGTGGGTTCATATTAAGGGCTTGCCTGTTCCATAACTTCGCCATGATCGTGATATGTATCTTTGGCTAGTTTTGCTGTTATTGTTAATTGTTGTTTGGCTTTTTCTACATTCTCCATAGCTATTTTAACAGCTTGATTAGTAGAAGCCAACCGTTCATATTCTTGTTCTTCGTTGCGTCTCTGACGTGCCCAATCCAGCAATGCTTCTGCTTCTGAAGAAAGATTCACGCTGGCATAGCTCATACCCATTTCTTTCCATGAATTTCCGTCATAGACTTCTACGGCCGAATTATTCGGATTGTATCTTAGAGAACCAGCAGACAAACTGCCTGGACTGATATATGTGCTCATAGGAGAACCGCCTTGTACATTTAAGTAACGGCTGTTGGTAGTAATATTTTTAATCATCGCAATCACCTTTAGTTGCCTTAATAGCAAAAGCGATCATGCCAACCACGACCACTAATGCTACAAGACTGAAAATTAAATCAAGATCCATGATATCAAGACGCCTGTGCTGGAATGATATACCTGTAAGTAGTCAACCCGCTGTCTAGTGTGATTTCGATAGCACCTTCGTTGGAAAGTTTCATCTTGGTATTATTAACATCAGCAATCTTCAAGATGCTTAGTACTGGCAACACTGGCCAAGTCCAACCCTTGTTCAACGTACCTACGACATCGGTAGCAAAAACAAATTCACCACCGTGTGTGCTAGCATCACCGAAGATAAACTTTAGATTGTTGTTTTCTGTCTTGGCCAAGAATGTTGGATGTTCGCTATGAGCACCTGCTTGGAAATTGAAACGAGCCACTGCTGCCACACTGGGTTCTAATTCTACGTGCCAAGCAACGCCACGGAACTTAACATTCTTTAGCTTTTCGTTTACAGCTTCCATGCTCATAAAACGATAGTCGTTCTTGAAGTCGCCATCTTTATTTTCAAAGTGGATGCCTACTGGCAGGGTCTCGCCGTTGCGTTCTGCTTTGAAAATATTGATCTTAGCATCTTCTTTGTATTCTGATCCATCTAGCAGATACTTCAACTTTTGTAGTTGAGGCATACCAAAAGTACCAATCATATCAGGATATGGATTGTGTGTATTGGCATCCATGATCACTGAACGATCTTCTGCCATAGAAAAGAAAGTTGTGCTTTCTTCTGTGCCCGTAACCTTAACAGTAGTTAGGAATCCTAGGTTCTGTGTATGGCTTACGATGTCTTGTAAAATGTCCTTCATTAGAGTTCTCCATGTATAAGTTAATTTTATTTAGATCGTGAGTAAATGTCAAGTGAAATTTATTCAAAATCAAAAAGCGAGTTAAAGGTGTTATCGCTTCTAGTCTGACTGATGTCCCACTCTAGCACACCGATCAAATTTTCTAGTTTTTCATCTATGACGGCATTTTCCATCTCACCGTCATTGAATGGTAATTCTTTGAACCACGATGGTAGTCTAAGTTCGTCTACCGGATAAGCTACAGAAGTATATCCCATGGGATTTTCTTTTAACTTACACACAATAACTTTGGCACCATCGGTGATATTCATAGAATACTTGTCACCATACATGCGTTTGAGAGTATTCCAATTGATACTGGCTCGCACATGTCCTGGCATATTAGCTTTGCCTGCTTTCTTTTCTTTGGCTTGATATTCTGTTATGTTATTGGCTCGCTTGGGCGATCCTTTCTCCCAACCAGGTCTTAATTTAAACTCAGTCCTAAACTCCGTGATAAAGTTTAGGATTTCATCTCTGTCAGTACCTTTAAGAACTTTTTCTAATACTTCGCTTAGAAAGTTCTGAATGATTACAGGAGTATCTGAACGCTTAAGATCCAGCCCCATAGCTTTGATCTTGCCAGGCTTGCCGTCAACATCAGATCGTTTGCCTTCCTTGTCGTAATAAAGAACAGCATAACGTTTCTTGGTAATAAACAATCCTTTTGATGCTACGATTTCACGACCAGCACGTATGACTTCGCCGCGTGTCTTTGGACAATGGAATTTTTCGTTCATCATCTTAGCAAAGCTAAGATTAGTTTCTTCTGCTATCTGATCATATAGCTGTATTACAGTTTCTTTAGTCCAAGGAATCTGACCAGATTCGATTTCTTTCTTGAGAACATTGTATGCGGAAAAATAACAAGAGTCGGTGTCGCCGTAGATGATAGCTTTGCCCTTGTAGTCATATTCACCTGTAATAATTTCGTTGATCTTACTAGCCATATGTTTCACGATAGTACGACCACTGAGTGTAGTAGATTGTCCTATGCGCGGATCAAAGAATCTACAGCCAACGTTAAGAATAGCACCATACAAACTATTCAAGTTAATCTTCTTGACCAGCTGTCGTTTGTCCCAGTATTCTTCTTCAATCTTATTACCTGCGGCAATACTTTCTTTTAATTTGGCCTGTAGTTCTTTACGTTCAGCATACCAGCGTTTTAGCAGACCTGGTATTACACCTTCTTTTTCATATGTAAAGATAGTACCATTAGCTGACAACATCCACGGTTGGTTGCTATCAAATATGAGATCATTAATTTGGGCTCCTGAGAGCGTGTCACTGCCGCCCTTTTCCCAGTCGATAGTGATTTCTTTAGCGACATTTCGATCCATTACAAATTCGTATTCTAATGTTCCGAAAAGTCCTTCCCAAGCTGCGGCAAATGACTTACCGTGACGTACCATCTGCTCGTCAATATAGGCTTTGGTATAATCTGGACGCAACTGTCCTATCACTGTTTCTGGACCCATGTTTAGAGCACGAATAGCAGACGGATACAGTGAGTTAATGTCAACTGATCCAATCCATTCTGCTATACCCTTCTTTGGATATGCTACATACGCACCAGCAGCCTGTGTATCGCCGTGTGAATCTCTATTGGCTCTGTTGGGCACGATCATGCCTCTGCGGTGTGCTTCGTTAATAATAGCCTGTTCAGTAACAGCTACAGCACCCATAGTGGTCTGTAGCAACACAGTATTTTCATGTGCGATCTGATTGGCTAGATCGATAAATTTTAGTTTTTTATCAAGTTTATCTAACAACGCACAGTCTTGTCTATTGTATTCGATAAACTTACGGAAGTCGTTGTTATACAATTGATCTAGTGTGCCTTCATAGACAGTTTTGTTTTCTCCGATTTCCATCTCACCGATAGCATCTAATCTATAGGTGTGGCGTTCTTCGTAGGTATATTTTCTATAAAGTTCTAGACTGTCTAGATGTACACGACCGATGAAGTCGTATGTAACTGCGGTCTTACCAAACTTTTCATATTCGCGCTTTTTGGGAAACTGATCCCAAAGGCAGAATCTGCGAGTATCTTCTTTGCTTAATGCTTTGGTAACACGATTAACAGTATAGGGAATATCATATCCTTCGCTGTTCCAACCACTGATAACGTCTGCGTCTTCAATAAGAGTTAGAAAGTTGTCTAACATCTCCGCTTCAGTTTCGAAGAGATATGTATTAGGGAATTCTTTAACAGCTTCTGTAGCTTCGGCCATAGACATCGTTTTTGGAGGCACAGCCAAACAGACTAGTGTATCTAACCATTGTAGATGTATAGCGATAGAAGTGATAGGCATGAAAGCATCTTCAGGCGATGCGTAACCGCGTTCAGGATCGAAATCGACTTCGATGTCGAAAAATGCTACATTCAATTTTGGAGCATCTTGTCCTAGATAATTTTCTTCTAGGCATCGGAATATAGGATTGATGTCGGATTCAAATAGCCGTTGGCTACCGTGTATCTTTATTTCTTTGTGGAATTCTTTGAGGTTCTTACAAGTAACTCTGTTTAGTGTGTCACCGTACACACTGGTATACTTGCCTCTAGTATCTGGATAATAGAAAATATATCTAGCAGGAAATTCTTTATATTGTCTGCGACCTTCTTTATCTCGTTCTACGATACTTACAAGATCAGAATCTCTGCTGTACAAAGCGTCAACGTAACTCATCAATTCTCCTATGCCATTTAGGGCTGGCAAATACCAAACTGATCATTTATGGCTGATCAACCGTAATCTATATTAATTAGTTAGCATTCTTATCAAGCCAACAGTATCGATACTGGTCAGCAAGATATAGTTAGCCAACATGCCGAAACTTTTTCTAGTCCAAGCAGCCCAAGCATACAGAGCACAGCCAGTAATCCAAACAGGGTAGAGAGCCAAAAGAGGCGGGTTTGGTACAGTGACTGCCATCGTGATACTACAAAATATGCTGATAGCCCAAGCAAACAACTCCACCACAAAGCGGACAGGATGACTAGACCAGTCATCCCTAATCCAATCGAATGTGGGTTTTAATAGATCTATCATTCTGGTAAATGTTTAGTAACACCGAGGATGCCTTCGATTTCTTCCCATTCAGATTCGTGGTCTTTCCAGTTACCCTTATGAGCGATACGTATAGCTTTGTTGATGATGCTGGGTTTTACTTGGAGTTCTTCTGCCACAGCTTTGACAGTTTCTTTAAGACCTTCTTGTAGGTCTTCTACTTCTCTTAGAACATTAGAACCTTCTGCGATTAAACGTTCTAATTTTGCTTTTTCTTCGGGACCGTAAATTTTAGCCATTTATAATAACTCCTAATATAGCTATTATATATGACTTGAGCCCCGAAGAGCAAAAATTTTTATGCCAAAACGTGCATCGCGTGTTCGTAATGCTTTTTGCGATCTTCTAGACCAATAGTGCCGCCATTGATACGTTTGGTCATTGTTAGGATGTCGCCGGCATCTGCGTAGGCATTCAACCCATTAGCAGCCCAGAACCAACCAGCTGATAGTACTGCGCCTGGGGATGTTTCTAATAGATCTGGTTCTGATAATAAATCAGCACCAAGAGCATCACCACAGGCTCTGTAGTTGTTCTTGCCTGTGACTTGGATCAGTCCACGACCACGATAGCGGAAACCATCTCCGCTGGCTTCGTCACCGTTGCCCATTCTGTTAGCATACACTCTGTTGGCAATCATTTCTGGTTTGCGAGCGTATTGACTTGCTATTTCTGAATCTGGAAAATACTTATGGAAAATCTTTTGTAAACCATCGGCTGAGTAATTTAGATTTTCTACCATAGCATTAAAGTTGCCACTTTCATGTGCGCATTGCGCTAAGAAAGCAGCTTGTCTTGAAGGTGTGTTAATTTCAAACAATTCAAATGCTTCCATGAATCCATCATATAGTTCAGCTATTCTGTTAGGATTAGCATGTGGGAAAGCAGCTTGGATTTGTTCTAGACTAGCCATCTTTTATTTCCTTATTCTGTAATAGTATCGCAGACGTCCCAATCACCGCCCATTCTTTCATAGGTCATAGCGGCAAACGCATCTGCTTTTGCTGATTCAGTGAATTTGTTTTTTGCTACACGTTGAGCCCAATCCCACAGTGCTTCATCTTTAGGATCGATCTGTTTTGTGTAATTGCTTTCTTTAACGATAGCAAGAGCATTGACAAAGGTCAGTTTTGTTTCTACTGATTCTTTCATAGGCTTCTTGGTTTTAGCATCCTTAGCTGCCTTCTTCATTGGCTCTTTCTTGTTACCATCTTTGTCTAGATCGATATAATCTGGTTTGGCAGCTTCGTTGGCACGTTGTTTCTTTAACACAGCGCCGGCAATCTTCTTGCCTTTTTCTCCACCACCTGCTGACTTAGCAATCTTAGAAAAGTTCTTACCTGGCTTACCAATGTCTTTACCAGCGCGAGCTTTCTTGGCAGAATAATCTCCTGTAGAAGCTTCTTTCATCGAACCATGTACTGAGCATTTGGTCTTGCCTACAGTTTCACAGGTACACTTTTTAGTTTCGTTGGTCATAGAATTGGTTACAGCTTGACCCAAACCGCCACCTACGACAGCACCAACTGGTCCACCGACTAGAGCTCCTAGGCCAGCGCCTACTCCTGCGCCGATAACACCTTCTTGTACATTGTATGGTTGACCTTGGTTCATGCCTGCGTGTTGATGGTAGCATTCACCCATTTCACCGTGTGAAATCTTACCACCGCATTTTTCACAGGATTCTTTGTGATGCATACACATCTCTAGGTTTCCTGCTTTGTGATGCTTGGCATATTCTGAAGCATGGTGATGAGCCATTTCTGCTGTGCTTTCCATACCTTCTGTATATTTGCGCTCATGCTTGACACCAGTCTTGGTCTTGGTCAATGTGCCCTTAGAAGTTTTGACAGTATCACCTGGTTTAGCACTCTTATCAAATGAATCCTTGTCTTTGTGTTCGGAAGCTTCTTTGACCTTAGCGTCTTTAGCTGCCTTTTTCATTGGCTCTTTCTTGTTGCCATCTTTATCCATATCTAGGAAATCGGGCTTGGCTTTCTTTTCAGCTAGAATTGATTCTGTTAGCGGAGTAACTCCTGCTAGAACCTTGATAGCCATGCTTTCTTCTAGTACGACGGGATCAGCTAGCTTTGGTGCTGCTACAGGCGTCGCTGGAATATCAATACTGTCTATTTTTTGGATGAGTGCTTTAAAATCCATGTTATTTTCCTTGGGTCTTCATTAACTTGTTGGCTCCATGAGCTTTCTTTTCATACGTATATTTATCTTTTGAAAGCCGGACCGCCGAATATGCTTACGTCCTTGGTATCAAGGGCATTAGCTGTTTTTACTTTTTTCTTAGATCTAGCTATGTTAGGGTTGGCTACAGACGCTATATTTCCTGCGCTAGTAGCACCTGCTGTAGCAGATTCCTTGATTTTTGATGGTTTTGCTAGTAGTTCTGCTAATTTCATTTGATTTCTCGTACATTAGTTACCATAGAGCTGGGCCCGTACATTACTTTAAACAATCTCCTAGCCATTTCTCTGTTTTTAGCGTTAACTGCTGTATCAATGTAAGAAGTAGATCCATTAAGTTTTACCTTGATCCTAGCTCCATAATATCTATAATCATTTACTAGCTCGCCAAATCTCATTTCTTTCTACCCCGTCTCATATTTATTTGCCAACGGGCTAGCTGTCCTTTACGTCCTTTAGCGTGTGAGGCTTTTTCTAATTCAGCCATAGTGGCTTTTTTAGGTATTCCATGGCGTTGGCTATCACCTGGGCGACCTGGTCCTTTGCCATCAGCAAAGTTTTCCGCCACACCTTGCTTGCTAACTTCTTTAACGTCTAATGCTACATCCGGACTGTCATCTATGAAACCCAGTCTTTCGACAGCACGTTTTACGTGATCGCCCGGTTCGATAATCACACTATCAAATTCACCTTTATGATCATTGATAGTTACCTTTACTGGCATGTTAGTCTGTTTGAGATAGTCCAAAGTCTTGCCGACAGCACTTCCGGAAAACTTAGTAGGACTGCCTATAGGGTCGAATCTATTGTATTTTGTTAAGAACTTGTGTACAGAATAAAACCCAGATCTTCTTGATTCTTCGATACTTTCGTCTTTGGCAGTAGCGATAGCATTGCTGCCGCCTCTATCTTTGCTGATTAGCTGTTGTGGTTCGTGAGGCTCTTCTCCTTGACCAACACGACGGGCACGTTTCAACCCATCTAATACTTTTTTAAGTGTATCTTCGTCAGCTTGATATTTGATACCTATACCGCCTGCTGCTTCCCAGGATGAAATGTTGCTACCTCTATCATCTATTAAGACATTAGGCATGCCATTGGCATTGACTGCGTACTTGGCTTTGTTAGCTACTATAAAAATATTTTTAGGTTTTACTGCTAGATGTTTTTCTATCCAGCGTCTTTTTTGTACACCGGAATTTTCGTGATCGCCTCTGAGAGGGCTTGAACAGATATTATAGCTGCCAGCAGCATCGACAACGATATCTAGTAGTTTGTCAGCGGTAGGAAACTTAGGCAATCTATAAAAGAAGTCAGTGCCTATCATCTTGTTTAACGTTGGATCTGCTTTAGCTGGAGGAATGTCTCTGTAGTTGCCTGATTCGATACCGGCTAGTTTGGCATATTCTGAGAAAAAATCTGCGAGGACACCGTCCATGTCAACATAGACTTCCATTCCCTGCGGTAATTTTAATTCACTTGCTCTCATAAATTATTCCTGCTAGGCCACAACCAAATCTAATAATTCCTTCTAGTATGTCTTTAAACAGGGCTATAAGGGTTTCTCGGACGGTCATAACCATCATCCTCTGGATATACTGGATACTCGTTCATACTGAAAAACTGCTCCCGCAACCACATGTGCTTTGCGCATTAGGATTGCTGATAACAAATTGACTGCCCATGATATCTTCTTTGTAATCTATGCTGGCACCTTCTAGATACATCATGCTCATAGAATCGATAAGCACTTGCCAACGTCCGATATCTATAGAAAAATCATCATCGTTTTTTACATCATCAAAAGTAAACCCATAACTAAACCCACTACATCCTCCACCTTGTACAAAGGTACGAAGTTTTAGATTTTCATTATTTTCTTCTGAAAGTAAATCTTGTATTTTGACTTTTGCTGCTGGAGTGATTTCTACCATGTTAAACTCCGAAACGATTTCTTTTTACATTAGCTACAGGACTAGCATTGTTGATGTGTTCGCTTTCTTTTCTTTTGTCGGGACCTATTTTTTGTGTTTTCAAACCAATTCTTTTTGCGCTGTGGTCTATGATTTCTCTATCGCCATCACTGAATTGTACAGCTACTAGATTATTAGCGATATCGCTTTCTTTAGCCATGTCATGTAGTGGATCTGGGCTACCAGCTGCAGCCACACCCCATCTATACATATCATAAGTCCATCCTTTGATCGCAGGAAAGGTTTTAGCGCCATGTACTGTGGTATTTTCTTTTTTCAAACCTTCTGTTATTTCTTTCCAACGCATTTTATTTTCCTACAGGTTTTTCACCGGTTAGATAAGGCTTGCTAAACCATAACTGGAACCATTCAGGTGTTCCTGGTTTGATATTGTGTTTTTTCATCAGTTCGCCTTTTTCATTGCCAGTAATACTTATATTGCTACCGCCGTATGGCTGATAGCCCTTAAATTCTGTTATGCCTGCTAGGCGTTTTAATTCACTGAGTTCCATCTTGAGATTCTTCTGTAGATTTACTTTTATGTTTTTCGTAGCCTTGCTTCTGTTCTTTTTTCTTATCGCGATGAACACCAGCAGCACCACTAGTACGCTTGGCCTGTAGAGTTTTCCAATTAGGATCTCTCTTTTTAGGTAAGTCGTTTTCAAATAAGTCACGTAGACGCATCAGTATTTCCCCATATCTATTTCTCGGCCTCTGCCTATGGGGCGTTTGCCTTGTTTCTGTTTGAATCTATTGTATTGTGCTAACGCTGTTATCATAGATTCCATAGCACCTGCTTTGTATAATACGTATTCGATATTTTCGTAGTTACCGTATTTGAGAAACTCTTGTATAGATTCAAATTTACGGCTTAGGTTAGATACTAGAGATTTTTCATCCCAAGTTCCCATACCACCGTCTGGACGGATCTGAGCACCTTTCTCTGGATCATTTACTAATATTGCCTCTGCGGCTTGTCCTGTCATTGGTGCCTGTACTACATAGTTTCCTATGGTAGTGTAGTTTTGATGTGCTAATTGTTGCTTGACATTCTCTGGCGGACCTAATCTATATTTTATAGCAGCGGCAGACAGATTCATTTTATCTAGTATCTTTCCTGTCTTAGGATCAGATATAACTACAACAGGATCTTTAGTGTTAAGTTCTAATGGACCTTCATTAACTTCTTCTTTGATTTTTAATCCCGAACGTACAGCATCATATAATTGCTTGGCATACTTGCCTGCACCTGTTATTTCAGTGAATGCTTCTACATCTCCTGCTCTAGCAGCATCACGTGCGCCACTAGCACTAATTCCTGCTAGTCCCTCGTCATCGGGATCTCTGTCTCCGCTAGTAACAACATTTATTTCTTCAAAGTTGTACATGCCGTTGGGCATTTCTACCCCATTATATTTGTCTAGTAGCTCTTTGAATGTGCCAACTCTATCACTGCCACCTACGAATGTGATTTTCCTGTAACCTTCATCGTACAGTTTAGCAGCGATAGCCATGATAGTGTTTAGGCCAGGATCTGCTGAAACATGTGCGGCATGTTCTGGAAACATCACTCTGATAAATTTGATTTTTGTATCAAAGTCTAATGGATTATTTTTTAAGGGTTTTTGTGCGGGGCTAATGAATATTCTATAGTTCTTGTTGGTTTTTGCTAGTGTATCAAACACAGCTTTATGCCCTCGCGTGGGAGGATTCATTCTACCAAAACAGAATGCTATAGAATCTCCCGAATCTTCCCATAACTGCTTTAGTCTCATTATTCGTAATCGCCTCGGTCTATATATCTATGTTGTTCTTGAGCCATTCTCTTAGCTAGTTCTAGAATATCATCTTCACCGAATATGTCATCTTTGACATCATCGAGATCATGTTTCTTACAATAAATCACTATGGTCTTTTTAATGGGTTCAACATAGTGATGATAGTCGTCTGGTGACGCAGTGTCTTTATGTTGTTTTATAGCAGGAAAGAAAAATTTAGACAAGATATCATTATCGTTGTCGATGAAAAATTTAAGATCAGCTAGATAGTTTATTTCAGGATCTAGTCTATGATCTTGTTCTTTCTCAAGAGATGCAAAAAGCTCTTGTAATCTCATTACCAGCTCCTACATGACCAGTAACGAGCTTTAGTGCGTGGTCCTGGATTAGCGCAATTATGTCTTGCTCTAAATGACTTACGACGAGCAGGATTTGATTTCTTAATACGCATTTTCTTATCACCAAAGTTTACTTTTTTAATGTTGCCGGTCTTTGGATCGCGTACATAGACTTTAGATTTTTTAACATCACCGGGAAGTTTTTTACCTAGCGGAACTTCCTTGCCATGATACTTGGCTTCATTCTCGATGCTCTCACCGCCTACTAGATCTCCTGCGCTAGCCGGACGCTTCATGCGGCCTTTCAGTTGACCGGCTGGACCTTCTTTATGCCCAACAGCAGCGCCAGCAAATGGCATGTTCATGGCTTCTGTTTCTTGATGTGTGGCTTCTTCTGATTCCATATAATCCCACACTGCTACTAGCATATTTTTAGCTACAGCGATCTTTTCCTGGCACCATTCAGGCAAGTTATCGCCTGTCTGTATAAGATCGTCTAAACCGTCTACAGCACGTCTTAGTGTTTCTAGATTGTTGTCGGCCATTCCGGCTTCATCATCATACTCGGGATTGTAATCTTCAGTCTTGCCTGCTTTCTTCTTGGCTATAGCAATCGCAGCTTGTTGTGCTGGATTAGCAGCTTCAGGCACACAGTTAGGTACAGTCTTGCCGTTCTTCTTTTTGGTGCCTACGGGGTGGTAGCCTTTCCAGCACGGATTGTCTTTAGGATCTTTAAGACCTTCAACTAGTTCGCCTTCAAGGAATCTCACTCCCTGTGTTTCTAACATCTGTATGGCTTGATCATCTAATTCTACTACGATACCATCTTCGGCAAATCCTACGATATGTGTGCCAATTTCTAGATCTTCACTAAAACTGATACCAAACTCGTCACCTATAGAAAACCCTTCGTCTGCGTCCTGACTGGTCACGCCTTTGCTAGCAGCTTCTTTATCTAGTTCTGCTTTTCTCTGTTCTATAGCTTTGGCTATTGTGGGATCACTGCTGGCAACAGGATCTGCTGCTAGATCGTCTAGTGCCTGTTTTTTGGCTGCGTAATCGCCTTGCGGGTCGTTGGGATTTAATGCTGTTTCGAACTGTATTACTGACAGTTTTTTTATTGTATTTTGAATATCAGATGTTTTCATAGTATGATCCTTGCCGTGAATTCATACTATATTTATCGTAAACGAATAGTTAGTGATTATATCTAATTTCGCGTATCATGCCTTCGATCAGTGTGCCTTTTGCCCTGATCCATACGAAATTTCCGTAGAAATTAGCATATCTGGAAGTTATTTGTGTTGTACTGTCGATAGCTGCTAGGTCTTCAAAGCCCTGTACATCAAACCAATCATTTTCTGTCGGTGATACAGCTAATGTAGCCTGTATGTATACAGCACCTTTGAAATTGTCAAATAGAAATTGTACGGTGTGTAAACCGTCGCCGGAATTGTAAAATCCGTCGCCCTGTGCGGGTTCGCTAACGAAATCTCCGTTAGCATGGATCTGTGAAATTAAAACTGTACTTAGTGCTGGCATGATATTATTTATCGGTTAGCACGTAATCGTAAACGTGCCCTACAGCTTCGCCACACCGCAATTTAAGCATTAACAAGGTATGTTCGTCTTTGGCTAGCACGTATCTACGATCCCAGTTCCAGTTAGTAGTGATAAACCATCTAGATACTGTATCAGTAATCCTGATTTTACCATCTTGTTCTTTAAGCCATTTAATCATTCTGGCTTTTTCTGCCATGCTAGACACTTTGTGTGGTTGTAGATAAACCCTGTGCTTATATGTATTATCCGGAAATTTTTTTACCAATATTTTGTTTTTATCGGATAATACTGATTCTGTTCCTTCTTTAGGTGAAACACACAGTCTCAATACACTGGAAAATTTCTCATTGATCTTTTTAAAAATACTAGGATCGTTGGTATAGAAATCAATATTATCTGATTCTAACCTAAAAGCTAAATCTTCATTGATGTTATACTTTCCTATAAAATCGATGATCTTAAAAATATCATCCGCATTATTAATGGCCTTAGCATAAAATTTATTTTTTGTGAAAACGTTCCCGCCGATCAGTCGTATGACTTCATCTAGAGATCTAGACCGTATGATAGAGACGCCGGGGACGTTTAGGCTAGACTTATACAGCCACTTACCGTAAAAACTACGAGTTGTTGTTTTGTACTTCGTCATCGAATAGTTTGCCATCTAATACTTTCTTATGCTGCTTCAACGCACGTTTTTCTAGCTTGGTAAGACCGTCACCTAGATTTTTTACTTCGAATACCAGTTGGTCATTTTCTACTCTAACAAATACTCTTCCGCCATCTTTAAGTTCACCGAACAAAATCTTACGGCTCAGCGGGCTCTTGATTTCGTTATCGATAACTCTAGCTAACGGTCTGGCACCCATCTTGCTATTGTAACCACGGTCTGCTAACCAATCTCTAGCATCATCGTCGATAATGATCTCAACATACTTGTCTTTGATCTGTGTGTTAAGATCTTTCATAAACTTGTCAACGATAATACGTACAGTATCTTTAGACAGTTTGTCAAACTTAATAACACTGTCGAGTCTATTACGGAATTCAGGGGCAAAGAACTTCTTAACTGCTTTGTCGTCCTCACCGTCCTTGGATAGATCTCCGAAACCAATAGTGTTCTGTTCGTTGTCAGCAGCACCCAAGTTTGATGTCATGATCAAAATAGTATTTCGACCGTCGGCCATCTTACCATTGCTACCTGTAACAAAACCGTTATCCATCAACTGTAACAGAATGTTAGTAACGTCTTGATGTGCCTTTTCGATTTCATCTAACAGCAACACACAGTTAGGTGTTTCCTGTAGTTTAGTAATAAGTAGACCTGTGTTATCTTCATAGCCTACATATCCTGGAGGAGCACCAATCAATTTTGCTACAGCATGTTTCTCTTGGTATTCGCTCATGTCAAATCTAACTAATGGAATACCTAGTGATTCAGACAGCTTCTTGGCAGTTTCTGTTTTACCTGTACCTGTAGGACCAACGAACAAGAAACAGCCCACTGGCTTGTTAGGCAACTTCATACCTGCCTGTGCTACAAATATCTTGTCTACTAGATTAGTGATAGCTTTTTCTTGACCAAACACAGTATTCTTCATGTTGCTTTCGAGATTTACAAGACTGTTGCTTTCTCTTTCAGAAACAGTTTCAAACGGCATCTTGGTCATTTTGCTGACTTCAAACATGATCTGTTCTAGATCAACGATGTTGATATCATCGCCTTCTGTTTCTGCATCGGGTCTAATTTTAAATCTAGCAGCAGCACAGTCGATGATGTCGATAGCTTTATCTGGCAGTTTCTTTTCTGGCATATATTTCATAGATAGTTTAACAGCATTTTCGATAGCAGCATCTGTGATGCGTACTTTGTGATGCTGTTCATAATATCTACGAACGCCCTTCATGATCTTGACGGTCAATTCCGGTGTAGGCTCGTCGACATTCACTCTTTGGAATCTACGCATCAATGCGCGATCCTTTTCAAAGTGCTTACGGAATTCTTCCCATGTCGTAGAAGCAATAACCTTCATAGTGCCTTTAGTCAACATGGGTTTAAGCATATTGGCTAGATCGTTAGCAGAACCATTCGCAGCACCGGCACCACTCATCATGTGCGCTTCGTCGATGAATAAAATCACCTTGCCTTTCTTTTCTAAAGCTGCCAACACCGCTTTCCAACGTTCTTCAAAATCGCCACGATATTTGCTGCCTGCTAGTAGTGCTGAAATGTCTAGTGTATAAACTAAGTGATCGTGTAGGAACTTAGGTACTTTCTTTTCAAAGATCTTGCGAGCAAGACCTTCTGCGATAGCAGTCTTACCAACACCTGGTTCACCGATCAGTAGTACATTAGACTTGGTTCGTCTAGCCAAAATCAATTGTATATTTTCAATTTCTTCATCACGACCGATGACAGGATCGATTTTCTTTTGTTTGGCCATCTGAGTAAGATTTACACAGTAGTTGTTAAGTATCTTGTCAAGCTGTGATGGATGAATATTGCGTGGCATGTTTTCTTCGTCAGTTTCTTCAAATTTGCCTTGGCAATATTGTATAAATTTTTCTTTGACAATCCCGCCTTTGGTTAGATAATAAAAAGCGAAACTTTTTCTTTCACTCAAGATCGCAATCAGTACATCTTCTACTTCGATCTTTTGTCTACCGCTAAACAGTGTTTGTGTGAAACTGCGATTTAACACACGTTCTACACTAGCAGTCCTTCGGGGTTTTTGACCTTTAAGGTCTGTGCGTATTTCATTAAGTTGATTTTTAAGAAATTGTTCTAGATTAGATTTTATAAAATCACTATTGGCTCCATATTCCTTTAGTGCTTTGATCATGTCATCATCGCACATTATGGCAAAGGTAAGATGTTCTAATGTCACATATTCGTGTGACAGTTGTTGAGCTAATCCGATAGCACGTTCAAAAATCGCTTGTAACTTTTCACTGGGTTCTAACATATTACCTTCTCTTTTTTAGTTTCTTCATTGCTAAGTCTAACTTCAGTTTACTGACTTTGTCAACAAAACATATACCATCTAGGTGATCGTATTCGTGTTGGAAACATTTAGCCAGATAACCGTCTACTTTAATTTCGTGTGTGTTACCTTTGCTGTCTTGGTATTCAGCTCTGACCCATTCAGGTCTTTTGACCATTAGATATAGTCCTGGATAACTTAGACAACCTTCTTGATCTAGTTTTTCTTCCTGGCTAGTTTCTAATATCTTTGGGTTGAATAACGCAAAGGGTTCTGGGAATCCTTCTATGTTTTTACTACCCATCACAAATACTCTTTTAGTAATACCAACCTGATTAGCAGCAAGCCCGATACCATTATTATTAAGCATGAATTCTATCATGGCCTGTTCTAGATATTCGGGATCTTCATCTATGCCGAACGCCCAGTTAGTACTAGGAGTAACTAGACTTTCGTGTACACCTAATTTAAATTCCATTTTTTAATTTCTCTACTAGTAGTTTTTGATCTTCTCTAAGTGTCCTAGGTATAATCACTTTTATTCTAACTAGTAAGTTACCTCTATGCCCTGACCTAGGATGAGGCAAACCTTCGCCTCTACAACTTAATACTGTGTCGGGTTGTGTTCCTGCTGGAACAGATATAGTGAATGACTTATTATCTAATGTAGTAACTGTGAGGCTAGATCCTAATAGTGCTTCCCATACATCTACACTATGATCGCAGACTAGATCGAGTCCTTCCCTTCGCCATACAGGGTGTGGTATTATCCTTACAGATACTATAAGATCACCCGGTGGAAATCGAGGTATGCTATGATCACCCATACCTGGATATCTGATCTGTGAACCATCATCGACACCGGCTGGTATATTGATAGATACTAATTTAGTATCACCATTTCTAAAACTAACCTGTGCGTCTATATTTTTGCCTGTTAGTACATCTGCTAGTGTGATGTCTACGACGGCTGTTATGTTGGTGTTTCGTTGTGGCTGAGGGCTATTACCAAAATGGAAACTGAAAGGTCCGCTGCCAAAGAATGATCCAAATATGTCATCTGGATTCATATTATTAAAAGGATTTCCGCCACCGCCCATGCTGTTGAACGGATTGGGATTATCATACTGCCTGCGTTTTTCGTCGTCACTGAGTGTATCGTAAGCTTCTTGTATCGCCTGAAACTTTTTAGGATCACCACCTCTATCTGGGTGGTGTTTCATGGCTAGCTTACGATACGCAGTTTTAATCTCATCTTGTGACGCGGTTTGCGCAACACCTAATGTACTATAGTAGTTCATACTATATTTTAGCTGATCTCCTTATTAAGATCAAGCAATCTTGATTAATTTTTGCTCAATGAACTCCTACCAGGCATACCTGTTGTTGGTGCTGGTGCTGCTGTAGCAGGAGCCGAAGTATCAGCTGGTGCTGCTCCAAAACTGCTAGGTGAACCAAATGAAGGTGCTGCCGGAGCAGGTGAGTTGAAACCGCTAGATGATGGAGTGCTCGGTGGTGGTGTATAGGTTGTACCCATTGTAGGTGCTCCGCCATTATTTGCTCCTGCTAGCTTTTCCTGTGTACGACCAAACGCAGCGATACCTAGCACAGCACCCATAGCCACATGGAATAATCCTGCGCCTTGGAGTGTAAGTGGTTGCCACTGTGTTGATACATTACCATGTCCTAGAGTCTGTACTAAACTCCAAAGGATAGGAGCGACCATGAAGTCGAAAGTACATACTGACATGTACATCCAGCCCATCATAGGACGCCATTTACTATTCATCCAATCTTCTTTTTTCTTTTCGCTTGCGCTCAATTTTGAATACTCTTCGCTCATTTTTCGCTCCTCTAAAAATTTACTTTGTAGCGTCCTCGTGTATCTTTTTCTGTTGATTGTACCAGTCTATCCAAAGATTGTACTTGTTTCTAAGTTCATAATAATGACCATAATTTTCGTTGACATTTTTTAAGATATCACTTAGTTCTGGTTTTTTACCTTTGGGTAGATCTTTTAAAGGTTCAGCTGGCACCATCAATTCCGGTGGTACATCTGGAAATTTATAAGTTACTGGTGCTGTAGTCATACAGCCTGTTAGCAGTAGGCCGATCGCAGGAAGTATTAGAATCTGTTTCATTTCTTTTCCTCCGCTGGTCCTTTTACTGCTCGTCTGTAAATTTGTTCAGCTTCGTCTGAAATTTTACATTCGGCATTGATAACCTTTTCTTTCTCTACTATTCTTTCTTGTATTTCGGTAACAGTTTGTGTTATTACCTTTTGTTTTTTCAATCTTTCTACTTCTAGAGCAGCATTAGCATCAGCCGATTGCTGTTCTGCTATGGCTAACTTGGCTTGTAATTCCTCGACTCTAGCTCTCCATGCCATTTCAGTAGCATAGCCGCCTTCAAAAAATACGCCAGCTACAAACATCACAGCACCTACTATCCTTATCATTAAACCATAGTGTTCGATAAAGATTATATGTCTAGCAACAGAACCTAAAATGATTCCTGCTAGTCCTAGAATTGTTATAGCATGTACAAAAAATTGTAACAAGCTATCGGGAATAAAGGCAAGCCACCACATTAGAATACGATCCTTATAGACATGGCCTTGTTACCATTTTCTAAAACAAATGATTCACCATATTTGTTGATGTTAAAATCGCCAAGAAGTTTAGTTAACCACATGGCTTCTGCGGTGCTCTTGGTATCCATCTTTAATGTTTCATTTAGATCTCTGGAGATAGAATCCTTATCTCCGAAACCTACAATATCAAAATTCATCTTGATACCAAAGGGTTTTGTGATAGTTACTCTATTGCCTTCTACTACTATTTCGTCTTTGTAGGTTTTGTTAAAAAACTTCTGTATGCTTTCCACACGGATGTTTTCCATCATCATGTCGTAGTCGTTGGCACTAGTAGGAACGACTTTGTTTACATTATCTTCATTGAGATCGTGTGCTTTGAACTGTTTATAATATTTGAATCGCCAGTTATCAACACCGGTCAATCTTCTCATACCGTCGGCAAGTTCTGTTATCTGTTTTGCTAAGTTAGGTGTTCTCTTTAATTCAACAAATACATGATATTGCCCGTAACGATCTTCGCCGGCACTGACATCTGAATCTAAAACAAAATCAAAACCTTTTTCGATGAATTCCATCATGTCTTTAGCTGGTGCTCGATCCCTCACTCGGAAACTTAATACACAGACATCACGGTCATCGCCCATTTTGCTTTGGAAAGCATCTATCTCGAAAAGAGAAACGACCATGTCTTCTAGGTCGTTGGGTCTAAGACCTTCTCGTAGTTGTCTCATGGTGTAGCTCCAATGTCTTCGACTGGTTGGTTAGTATTGACCGGAGCAACTGGAATATTAGACATAGGGTCATTTACTTTGTTTTTCTTGAGAGTGCTGTAGCCTTTGTCAATATCAAACATTAATTTTTTAGGCATACGGATTTCAACTAACCAAACTTTTTTAGTATCAATCTTGCCTTTCCTTGTACCCGGTCTGATGTCATCGGGTGATTTAATCTTTCTTACTGTTGATACTTCGTCTTCTTGGAAGAATACTCTACAACCGTACTCTAACAATCTTTGTCCACCTTTAGGATTGGGCATTTCTTTTTCTGGCCACATAAATGTACAGGAGACGAAATATCTGGATTCTACAGGTCCCTCGACGAGCTCGCCGTCTAACCAGTTTTCATACACATATACATCTAGTTCATCTAGCACCCTCTCAAAATCCTTGAGAATGTTTAATGAATTGTTAGAATCATATATGTTTTGTATGTTTTTTAGGATATCTTTAGTATCGCGCATAGTGTTTTAAGTCCTCACAGTTATTTATTTCAAAAATCAATGTGTTTATACTTTATTTTGAGCGCACGAACTTAAATAATTTTGTGTTCGGACACGGACACTACGGTCTAAAGGTCCGTGCCTAACACTATAACAGGAGGCTATCCTTTGAGAAAAAACAGAAAAGCTAGAAATCAAGCGTTACACCAGCAAGATAATGTAGTCCAACTAAATAAATTCCTTCCAAAAAAGAAAAATCGCGTTCTAATATATCCCAAGAATCTCAATCAAGAGACTTATCTACTCAAACTCCAAAATCCACAAAACCACATAGTATTTGCTATCGGACCTGCGGGTACGGGTAAAACCATGTTGGCCTGTCAAATGGCAGTCAAACTGTTCCAGGAAGGAGAAGTAGACAAGATCGTGGTAACTCGTCCAGCTGTTAGTGTGGACGAGCAGCATGGATTCTTGCCAGGTACCCTACAGCAAAAGATGGAGCCCTGGACTAGACCTATTTTTGATGTTTTTGAAGAATACTATTATGCCAAAGAAATAGAAAACTTTGTCAAAGAGGGGGTGATTGAAATCAGTCCTTTGGCATATATGAGAGGAAGGACCTTCAAGAAATCATTCATTATCGCTGATGAAATGCAAAATGCTACGCCCAGCCAAATGAAAATGCTACTTACACGTCTTGGAGATGGTTCCAAGATGGTAGTAACAGGAGATCTACAACAAGCTGACAGACCTACATCAAATGGTCTGTTAGAATTTTTAAAATTATATGATGATTTTAAAAATCAAAAGTATGTAGATACGGCTCACTTCACAGTAGAAGATGTTGAAAGACATATCGCTGTGAAAGAAGTGCTAGCAATTTACGGAGACTCAGAGGGAAGATAAACTATAATTACCTAGCAGTTAAGCACTGGTCAGCCTAGCCAGTTTGACCAGTGTCGCTGACAGATTGATTTCGGGATCTACGATCAGACCGTGATCCACTAATCCTTGCTTAATGATAAGGATGGCGCTATCTTGTTTGGTTTCGTCACCGAAAACTTCTGTGTTGTTATACAACCAAGTAAACACTTCTTCCATTTCTTCGGCACGTAGTTTGCCGCAGAGCATTTTTCTCGCATCATTTATCTTGCCTGCTTTGAATAATTCAATCATGTCAAAGCGCCAATCATTTTCTCCCGAGTCTCCCTTTTCTGGTTTAATCAAAACTCCTTCTGTAGAGTTTTGCTGTAACATATTGATACATTTTCTAAGATCGGGATAGGTTACAGACACATAAGATGCTAGATCTTCAATATCAAATTTGATATTTTCCATGGTCAATATGTTTTCTACGCGAGTGATAAAATCCATCTGATCTAGTTTATGAAAGTGGAAAGTCTGACAGCGACTGTGGATAGCATCCATGATCATGTGCGGTTTATTACAGGTTAGTATAAATCTCGCAGTATTATGGAATTCTTCCATGACTCCACGCAACGATGCCTGCGCCTGCGGTGTTAGAAAGTCCGCCTCATCTAATAGAACGACTTTAAATGGACCAAAAGGCATCATGCTAACAAAGTTAGTAATAGTGTCACGTACTTCGTCAATACCACGCTGACGACTAGCATTTAGTTCTAGCACGTCATACTCTTCGATACCGATTTCGTGTATCAACATCTTGGCCATAGTAGTTTTACCTATGCCGGGACTTCCGCTTAGTAGCAGATGCGGAATAGACTTGCTCTTGACCCAAGATTCTACCTGCTTCTTTTGATGTTCGTCTCGCCACACATAACCGTCTAGTGTTTTAGGACGATATTTTTCTACCCACAGTTCTTTCATTCTTGAACTCCGAAATGTTTTCTAATAGTTTTGTCTATTCTACGCTGATATTGTTCGTCAGTAAACGTCATAGGAAATAAGGATGCGCATTCTTCTATGATTAACTCGGCGAATTTTTCTTTACTAAAGATTAATTCGCCTTTATATTCGACGAGACTTTGTACCGCAAGTTTTTCTAATAATGGTATTGTGCTCATACTGTTTCTTCAAATGGTTTGATTTCTATTACATTAGCTACACGAAAACTGCGCCATTCTTTTTTATCAGTACAGAAAGCTACTACTACATTTTCGTTGATTTCTCTTACTTTCTTTTGTGTTTCTGGTTGTTCTGCCTTAGGCGGCGGAACAAGATCTGCCTTTAGCGTACAAGGCATAGAACGTAACTCTCCGCTAACTTTAGTGAACGTAACAGTATATACGCCTTCAGCAAGCAGTGTCAAAATTTCTGATCTCGTCATTTAGGTACCTTTTTAGTTCTTTGTCAGTTGGTTGTACATCATAATTGTTCTTAAAGAAGATTTCATAACTATCGCTGCCGTACTTGCCAATGCCGTATAATTGTTTTGCATCAACCCCATCCCAAGACATGAAATCTGCGGTCATGAGTTTGAGTCTTTTAAATCGTACATTGTACATGCCTAATGGCCAGATGATTTCTTTTACATCATCGATGGAAGCCCACAAGAATTGTTTGGGAGTAGGCCATTTTTCTAAGAATAGAGGTAGCACATATTTCACTGGCTTGCGTCCAGTTTGGTTAAGCATGATGACACCAACCATGTGTTGCCAAGCACGAATCTTTTCGTCCTTAGCCGGCAACTGCTGCTGTACCATCAAATCGTCTCGTAAGGGAATAGCCATGATTATAGTATAGAGGAAAAAAAAGGGTCTGTCAAGACCCTTATGCTTGTTTGACTAACAAAGGTCTAAGGTTGGGAGGTTGCCATCCCTCTGGCTTTAAAACCTTGCCGTCTTCACGCTTGCGAACCTTGCCTGTTTCTGGATCGATCTTAGCAAAGTTTGTGCGCATGACTTCTTTCCACGCACCCTCAGCATCTGCTCCGATACTATGTATAGCACCGATAGTGACTACCAAGATATCGATCAAAGCGTCTAAGGTTTCTACGCTGTTGTCAGAAGTCATAGCTTGACTGAGTTCGCCCATTTCTTCTGCTATGAGATTACAGTACATTTGAAATTGAGCTAGATTCAACCCCTGTACTGTTTGGTCACAGGCTGTCATAAACTGTTCTTGATCACGGAACGGATTCGTCATTTGTTTTCCAATCTATAAGCGTCTACGGCATTCGGAACTGCGATGCCTTGGTTGATATTTACTGTGTCGTTTGGTTTTTCAGAACTCCACATTAATATGGCTTTGTTTTCTACCAGTCTAATAGTAACAGGTTCGTCACCGCCATTATCATATTCGATACCTCTTGTCCAACGACCGTGTTCGACTAGGATCCAATCACCAACTCCGAAATCTTCTTTATGTTCAGGACCAACGGCAAACACCTTACCCCAGCGAGGATAGATACCTTCTACCTTGCCGTCATCACTTTTGATAATAATGCCGCTGGCAGTTTTCTGCTCACCGAAATACATATCACTGACCATGATTTTGTCACGGAGGATTCGCAATTTACCTTTGACTACTGACATTATTCCTCCGCTTTCTTAGGTGTAGGATTTTCTGCTTTTACTGACCTGGGATTACGATTGTAATATTCTGCCATCAATTCTTCTCTAGTCTTTACGATCTTGCCACCTGGACCTAATTGGTCACCGCGGGCATTGACTTTAGCGTTGCCTACAGCCTGTACGAGTTCGTTGACTAGGGTGAGTTTTTCCATGTCGATTTCTCTGCCCTGCATGGTTCTAACTGTTTTACCCATTATTATCTCCTTTTAATTCTTGTCTTTGGTAGCTTACGTCCTTGTAAGATACGTCTAGCGTTTCTAGCTGCCACTACCTTAACCTTTCTTTGTCCATTTCTTTTAGCCATCTGTTTCTCCTTTGAAAAACTCTGTTATAGGTAATTTGTATTTAACGCTGTCTATCTTATGTAGTCCTATAAGATATAGACAGTAGCTAGAAACGGCACTACCTCGTCCCACACCCCAGACTATATTATTTGCTCTAAGAGTATCGACCAAGTATTTTGATACTTTTAAAATATCTAATAGATTATGTTTTTTATATAGATCTAGTTCATCGACTAAACGTCCGTAGTTTTCTTTTGGACATTGATTGACTAGGAATCCTTCTATATCCATTGTTTGGTAATTGTGTGGAATAAACCAAGAGCGTCCTTTTGGTAATTCGGACATTGGCATAGGATAGTTTAGTTTTTCTTCTAAACAGCGTTCAATATATTTTTCTAAATTGGGAGATAGGTCTGTGACGAAAGAATCTTCTAGAGCAGAAGGTCCGTATTTTAACAGTCCTTCTATGATGTCTTTGTCTGCGTTATTCAACATTAATCAATTGATCCAAGTCTTTATCTAGTCCTTTAGACGCATTTGTTCCATTGTTTCTCAAACGTCTAGCTAGCTCTTCTCTGTATATTGTAACAAAGGTTAAGACTTGTGTCAAGAGATCTCGGTTTCCTAATCTCTGTGCTTGATAATATTTTTTAGTCAGTTCTTGTAACTTCAGCTCTACTTCCGAATCTTTGAGTGTGCTAAGATCGGCTTGGAACGGATGTATCATATTAGTTGAATACGCCCATACATTCTACCAAATAGCATCTAGCCAATGAACCGGGATCTATGCTTTTGGCTCTTGTAGTTACTCTTACCAACATAGCCGAAGTTGCGCTAGTCACTGTGATAGGATTAGCAGGAAAGTTGGCTTTTAATACTGGTATAACACCATCTGTAGGGAAAGTGATAGTTCTAGCAGTACCGTCGCCTCTAATTTCTAATATAACTGACACAGAATTGTCTACAGGAAACCCTTCGAAAGTAAACTGTGCATCGCCGCTTAATGACACATATTGATGATCAGCATTTCCGAAGTTGATAACGATCGCTCCGCTACGTGTACCTAGGTTAAGAAAACTGTGAATATTATTTCTTAACACGGCATTGGTGATCGCCTTTTTGTTGAAATCGTTGTCTACATTGATTTTAGCTGTATTAGCCTGTAGGTCTGTAATTTCGGTAGCTGCTGTAGCTAGTCCGATCTTGGTATAATTGAAATTATCTCTAAATCCTTGAGTATCGTTATCTACTCCTGCGATTGGATAAGTTTCATCAATCTGTGCTGAATTTATGTTGCTTGCCATTTTATATTATTTCTCCACGTTGCGGAAATGCTAGATATTTATCCTGTAGTATTCCGTCGGTAGAATCAATCAGATATCGATCTACTTCAAAGTCTATGGTTTTAAAATCGAAATCGCTTAGATTCTTTATGTTTATTATGATGTCATCTGCTGCTCCTGGTAAACAGTAGCAGATAGGCATCGCACTAACCCATCCAGGTTCTACGAAACTAGATTCCTGTATGCTTCTCATCCAAAGCGGCAGATAGGTTCGATCATTAAGGCCTGTACTTTTGATACGTTTTCTCATATTTTTGATACTGTTTGGCCATATTGTCTGTACATCTCTATCACTAGCAAGAAAGTTATTGCTGTCTACTCTGATAGTATCAACATCGACTCTCACAGGTCGATTTATATTATCTGGAAGATTTATCTGTCTACTGATGCTCTTGCCATTTTTTACTAGATCGTCGACTACATCGACATAGACTACTTCGTAAATAATTTCTTGTGTCGTAGGATCTTTAGCGACAGCTTTTTTGATGTCACCGAATTTCAATCTTTTGTTATAGTGATTCCTGCTGACAGCTTCAACAAACATATCTATGTTAGAACTTTGTATACCGGCATAAACTAACATAGTCAAACTGTCCTGTATACCAAATGCCGGATCCCCATATCTATAAATTTTTTCGGGATTGAAAATAGTGGTGTCAGATATAAATGTGTACCAACGATCTCTTTTGCTTTTTTTCTGTAATACCTTGAAACTGAGATTGCTGTAAACTATATCACTGATACCTGATACAACTATCTTAAAAGTTTTAGATGAACTGGAATAATTGTAGATATCTCTAGCAGCAACTACAAATGTAAATTCTTTATCAAATGATGTTAATGTATTATCAAATGTAACATTAAAATCTCTTTCACTACTACCGTCATAATTATAAAATCTTGTTAAACCGCGTGTAATGTTCGTAGTCGTATTGCCATCAAGAGTGAGAAAATTTGTTGATAAGGAGTCCCCATTATCTACGGTTATGTTGCCACTACCGGATGCTGAGCCACCATCTAAGTCATAGATAAAACCAGTTGAATTGAATGTTCCGATTTGTCTAACTTTTCCAATGATTTCGCCAGTTGATAGTAAAGTAAGACCTGGAGGTAAAACTCCTTTTCCGGGTACTAGTTGATAAGTTACTAGACCGTTTCTTAGTAATGATTCAGCTTCGATTACTAATTGGCTATCTTTATTTGGACTGATTGATCCAAGTTCAGCAGGTGATATCCATTTGATACCCGTCTCAAGCTCACCGATAGTCTTGATAGTGAATGTTCTAATACTACTGGCCTGTGTTCCTGATGGATAGGTAGTAGTAGCCACCACACTGAATTCAAATGTTTCTGTTATTCTGGGTTGATACGGTACTTTGCCTGTTAATTTTCCTTCTATCGTATCTAATACCATGCCTTTAGGCACCACGCTTGGAGTTCCGAAAAGTATTTCAGATCCTTTGGGTATCTTGCCATTTATTCTTGGATCTACGTAAATTCTATACTTGTTATTGCCTTGATATACGATATTGTCGATAGAATATGATCCAAGTGTGCTATCAGTAAATGTGGCTACATCATAGACCGATATCAGTTGTTTTTTATTAGGAACAGGATAATCACCAGCCACGGTTGGTTTTATTTGTACATCTAAGTATGTGTCGGTATCTCTAACTATAGATAGAGTTTCTGCTCTTATCTGAGGATTGATATCATTTAATCTAAAAGTGATTGTACCTGGCCATGTATCTGGGTGGAACACTTCTAGATTTAAAGTAACATAATTATTAGCTCGTCTTGTGCCTAGATCGGGTTCAGTGATCCATATAGGAGCTCTTACATATGTGTTGTCGGCTCTGAATATACCAGTTCCTACTTGCATTATGGTATTATCTGATTTCAAGAAATCTTCGCTGACTACATAGATTTTAAAAGTTCTTCTTTCGTCATGTAATCCATCTGAGGCTACTACAACGAATTGATAAAATCTAGTCAACTTTCTTGGAAACATTACAGCATCAAAGTAATCAAATGTCTGTACGTCGAACCCGAAACTATCAAAACCGTTGATAGGTAAAGCACCTAGATCATATGGTTCTGAATCATATAAATTCCTGTCATAGTTAGAATTATAAATTTTATTTTCTAGAGCAAAAATTGGTTTTGTAAAACCTGAAATCCTACCAGTTGATGACAATGTGAGACCTGGGGGAAGTTCCCCACCGTCGAATGGTATGTAGTATTCTATTTTGTCGCCTGCCGGAATGTCAGGATCTAAAGCTAATAGTTGGAAATCAACTTTGTCGTTATCAAGCACAAAGTATGTGTAATTAGGACCTACCGGTAAAAGTCCGTCTGGTGTAACCCAAAATGGTTCATCTGCCCCTAACACTGTTATTTCGAATGTTCTATCTTTTTTATCTACACTGTCACTAGCTCGGATAACAAATCTAGAAGTAATTGGTTTCTTAACTTCGAATGGAGTACCTACTATGGTATTATTTTCTAATCGTAGCCCGAGAGGTAATGAACCTGATATCAGCTTATAAGTGACAGCAGATACGCCAGAGCTGGCAGAAAGAACTATATTTTGTTTAGTTCTTTCATTTAATGTACCTAAGGTACCAGCTGGAGTATTCCATGTTACAGCCATACGAATTCCTTAGAAGGTTGACGACTGGATAGATATTCTTGACCAAATACTTGTGCTTCCGTCATAAAATCCGCTACAGATATAGAAGTAAGTATTATCTAGAGTGACCATTCCGGGAACACTGCCTGGATAACCTACTGATGTAGTTGGGACAACAGAACTTACTGTAAGTGTTGGCTGTCCTGGATTATAGAATGTAACTTCATCACCATTTAATCCGTGACCTGCGCTGATAGCAAAAGTTTCTGTAGCTGTTATAACATTGCCTACTACCGACAACACAGTTCGTTCACTTACTCCTGGTAAGCTGAATACAGCACCTGGTAATATGTTTGTAGGATCGTCGACTGTAAATGTGGTCCTAGATCCTGCTGGGATATTACCCGACAATGTGGTCGTGATAGGTAAAGCGTTCCACACACCGTTTTTAACTACGATGTGATTGCTGTTTTCGTCAATTTTAATATCAAGGCCGTATTGTCTTACGACGCCTATATCTTTTTCTACTCCGAGATTGATTCTATCTGATAGATATACTCTTTTGAATTTTTGGTAAGCTATAGAACCTAGATTAGTAACTCCATCTACTTTTGGAATGACATCGTCTACGATTGTATTTCTTAGATTAATACTAACATCGTTACCATCTATTAATGGTGCTCCTCCCAAACCTGAATTATTTGGAAATACAGAACCATAATGATCGCCTCTGGTCTGTCCGCCGAAGGCAGCATCTGTACCATCGGTTCCTGTAGTCATCACAGTTTGACCGCCTGTAGATTTTAACAGTCCTGTTAGATTTCCGCTAACATTGCCAGTTACGTTTCCGATTACAGGACCAGTATGTGTGCCATTGCTGCTACCAGTTAAGTTACCACTAACATCACCAGTCAAGTTTCCATAAAATGTACCGTAGATCTTTCCGCTGGTGCCATCTACTATAAGTGTACTATCATCAGCAAACACAGAACCATTTAGATCACCGTGAACATTGCCTTGTAGATTTGACACTACGTTGGTTGCGTTGACAGTATTGGCCCAAAGATTTTGCCAACGCTTGCTGGTAGTACCTAGGTCGTATGTGTTGTTAGTATTTGGGATTATGTCTGAATTAATGTCTGCTTGAAATACCACATTGTCTGTACTCGCATTACCTAATGTAATATCACCATCGGCAGTGATAGTGCCGCTGGCATGTATGTTACCACTAATGTCGATATTACCAGTACCTACAATATCATGACCATTTAGGTTGATATCGTTGATGATGCTGCTACCTGATGATAAAAATTTTCCACCTACAGTAGATCCGTCACCTATGTATAACGACTTTGTATCTGTCGTAAAAATTAATTCACCTGCCGCTGGGGTAATGGTTAACCTTTCTGCGTTGGTTCCTCTGCGTATCTTTAGGGCCATCCTTTTTCTCCGTTAAATCGTTCCGAGATCGAGTTCATAGGTACCTGGACTTGTTACTGTACCAAAATCCCAATCGAGCTGTGAAAATAAAAATTCTGTTGCGTTTATATAATTTCCTTGAGTTATCGAACCAAAGTTATAATCGAATACTCCTGAAATTAATGCTTGGCTGTTGTAGCCTAATAGATTACCGAATAAATTTGTAGCGGTAATATTTCCTGTTATGTTTATATTACCTAAACCTAATAGACTGTGTCCGTTTAAATTTAGGTCTTCTTCTAGATTGACTGCTACTAGGTTAGCATCGAACACTATAGTATTTCCAGACTTAGTGATTACAATATTGTTTCCGCCCTGGAAAGTAACCTCTGTAGTTGGACTGATAGCATCCACATTACCGTTACTAGTTACTATACTATTAAATGTGTTTTGTAAAGGAGAATTAATAGTGATGTTATCAGTATTTTCTACAAGATTAATATTAGTTCCAGCTACTAATGATCTCATTTCGAGATTATAATTAGACTTTTGCTTGAAGATCCTAGCACCTGAACCTAGGTTTTTTCCAGTAACACTCAGTTGGTTATCTAAAGTCGCGAAATTAGCATTGACTTTTTGGAAAGCCGCACGAAGATCGTCTCCGAGACCGTCATTGACAAAATTACCTATGTTGATCGATGTTATGCTCATTTTATTACCTTTACCCTATATTTATCCTAGTTTTTTATAACCTGCCTACGGCAACTTCGATCGTACCAATTCTATCGCTGTCGTAATTTTCTAGGGCTTTACCTATGATTGTTCCTGGTTTAGCTTCTTCGCCGGAAGAAATAGCTACACCCGGAATCTGGCTAGAAACTATGAGATCTCCTTTGGAAATTTTGCCTACTACCTTACATGGCACACGGCCTTGTAGTGCGACACATACTCTAGTGCCTGGGCATTCTCCGTTCATCACATAAGCCGGATTAGTAGAAACCACACCGGCTATTCTAGTAGTAGCTGCTTTGCTGCTCTTAGTGACTTCGGCAGAGCCTCCAAATTCTACTATCGTACCTGGTTCGTATTCTTGATCACTTGTATACCATTCTGCTAAGTCGGCCCATGTGGCTGAGAATCTACTGCCCGAACCTATAGACCAGTTACCGACAATCTGTCCAGTATTTGCTGCTGCGCCTGTTGATAATGTTCCGCCATTATTAACATTAATTGTACCTGCGTTACTACCGGTGGCATCCCAAAAATTGTGAATAGTAGCATAATAAGCATTGTATTGATATGCTGCCGATGTACCGGTGTTTAATCTTATAGCAGTATTACCGTTACCATCTCTGAGAGCAACATAATATGCTTGAGAACCTGCGTTATCTAATACTCGAGATAGTACAGTTGATGTTGTGCTGTTAACAGTCATCTTGATACCAAGTGAACCGACAGCATTAATTGATCCACCACCTGCCAGCGTAATTTCACCACTACTGGTCAATCCTGTAACAGATACAGCGCCTGCCGAAAATCCGTTTGAAGCATCTCTTTGTACTAGATTCAAACCACCTACAGCAGTTGTAGAACTGTAACCGATTGTGCTAAATTTGCCAGAGCCAGTACCAGTAGCTGTTCTAACCACAGCACCTACTGATGGAACTTCTGCTCTGCTTAGACCGTCGCCGTCTTCTACGATAGTTCTAGCGTCAACGGGAACCGGAGCTCCGATAGCGGTTCCACTAGCAGGTGTTGCTCTTCTTGCCAACACCTTTGTGCTGTTTCCAGACAATGATTGATTGTCAGTGGCATCATAAACACTAGGATCGATGTATGCCAGCTTGGTAAATCTAACACCACTAGTAGTAGAAGTCGAATCATTCAAGCTCAAGAAACCGTTAGCACTAACTGTGAACACAGCCGAATCGGCAGCTGATAACAGACCGAACGATCTTACTCGTATAGTAGAACTTAGTGTGCCAGACGGTATAGCTAGTGCTATATCGAATGTGTTAGTAGTCACATTGTAAACGGTCCATTGACCGTTTAAAGAAGTTATTGAAGTCTCACCTGAAATGACAACGCTTTCTCCATTAACAAATCCGTGTAATGTGGCTGTCAGTGTTACTCGAGGAGCTCCTACTGTTTGATTGGTGTAAGAAGTTATCTGTAGACCATCCGCAGCTTTTGCTTTTAGAGTGTTAAGATTTAACTTGTATTGACCGATAGCAGCAGTGTAAGCTATATTGTTATCAGTAACATAATTTGAAGCAAGGGTAGATGTTAATGTAGTTCCGCTTCTGTTTAGAGTTATAGCACCAGTAACAGTGGCTTTTGTAAAGCCGGCAGCAGTACCAGTGAATGTCAATAGGTCACCGCTGCTTGCTCCAGTAGTCGTACCATCCTCTAGATTCAACAGCTTCATGTAATTTCTTGGAACAGCATCATTCGCTGATGTTGGACTAGCAACATTTATGATTCTGTTGTTGTTAAGGTCCATAGGACCTTTCATGCCCAATGTACCATCTAGAGCCATATACCCCGGACCAACCAAACCTGTAGTTACTATGGTGCCGCTGTTAGATAGACCTAGTCTAGAATCGATATAGGTTCTAACAGCATTAGATGTAGGTGTAGAAGTAGATGGAGCAGGTCCTGTTCCACCTAAGGTTGTATCGTTTGAGAACTCGTTAATTTCAACGCCGCTCTTCAATCTTAGAGTTTCGATACCAGCCAAGTTGATTTTGGCGCTCAGGGTCAAATTACCTGTACCTTGATCAACACCGAAGAAGTCACCGACTTTGAATGTACCGTTTTGGTCTGTGCTTACATAGAACACACGACCCTTGTTTTGTTCTAGAACTTGTTTAGCTACATCAGGGGTGTTAGCCGGCGGACCAAAAATATCTGATGGATAGTTAGTGTCTGCGTAGCTACCAGTTCCTATATCCAAGAAGTCCACGCTAGTGGCTCTCATAGTAGAAATATTAACGGTGACAGTTCCTGTAGCACCACCTCTTATACCTGCGTTGAGTGACACATTGCTGGCACTGTTATTGATGCTGTAAGTTAATCCGCCCATGGCACTGACAGTACCACCGCTGGTAAATGTAGTATATCCGGTACTGTTGACTGCGGTTGTTAACGCACTATCTGAATACAATTCAAAACTATCAAATGATCTGATCACTGTAGAAACAGAACCAGTAGCGTTGCTAAGTGTAGCAGTAGTACCACCCCAAATATATCCGGAAGCAGTAGTCAATGTCACTGGGGTCGTACCGCTGATAGTGGCAGTTATCGTAATATGTGTAGTATCTGGTATAGATAGAACATAATATGTAGTACCACTAACGATACCGCCAAACCCTGTACCATAGAAGATGATAGCTTGATTCAGCGATAGCTTGCTGGTATCGTCGACTACTATCTGATTAGGTCTTGATGGGTCTGTAGAAACGATTGTTGCCGTAGCATTGATCCTGTACGTGCTCACTGTGATTGTTGTAGAATTAATCACACGATGGACGAAATAGTCTTGTATGCTGACCAATCCGCCTATAGATCCAGAAACTATCACAGCCTGTCCAGTAGCCAGCGCAGGTGTAGACACTGCTGATCCTAAAGTTACATAATTAGTTCCGGCAGCAGTGGCAGTTATATTGACAGTGTTAGTCTGTCTCTTGATATAGTAATAGTTTGAACCTGAGAAATTCAACTCTGTCATACCACCGACGCCGGTGAATTTGACCTTCTTGCCGTCTGTCATCATGTGGGCCTGTGTAGTAGTGACTACAGCAGGATTGGCCTTGGTAACCGCGCTGACCGTTCCTCGAGCAGTAGCAGCATTAGGATTAGTGACGTTGTTAAATGTAACCTTGGCATAAGCATTTGGTAGACCGGTATTAACCAGCGTATATCCTGTTATTTCGTATATAGAGTCTTGATAACCAAATATCTGTCCTCCTGTTCCTGTTGTACTAGGATATACAGTATAACCTGTAGTTTGATAAGTCAGTCTCGCAGCGTTAGCTGTGCTTAAAGGTTGGATAGCTATATAATCATCGCCAGCATTGCCGAAACCTGGAGGTATAGTAAATGTTGTATCATTTTTCTTGACAGGTAACGAAACATAACTGAATCCGTCTCTAGTGGTCACTAACACATCTTTGTCTGCTGCTCCGACATCTAGATATGGGTTAAACGCAGTTACTCTGATAACGTTGGCAGTTGATTCTGAAAATACTAGAGCAGTGCTTGGTCTTGTGCTTACGATGGCATCTTTACCACTAATGACCAATTCACCGCTTTGTCTTATGATCAATGATTTGCTGGTCAAATCGTTGGCGATACCAGTGACTCCCGAAGCACTAGTCACATTAGCTAATGAAAGCGCAGCAACACCGGTTGGTAAACCTGTTGTGGATACACCTACTACGTTGTATGTTCTCCAACCTAATGTAACTCCTGCTCCAGAATCGCCTGTATGATCAATGTCGACGACACAGCCATTTCGAGGTAGATATGAATAATTGGTCACATAAAGAGTTAACGATCCCTTGGCATTGCTAATAGACAGTAGAGCATTTTCATAAGATGTAGCTGTCTGGGCTAGCGGAAATTTTAGATTGACTGAATCTGGTACTTCATTAGGGTCAGCACCTTCTGCCCTTAAACCATACACACCGTTACAGCATGAGCCACCCACTGAACGTATCTGACCACCGTTGAGTGAGTAGTAGGCTGTGTAGCAGTAATAGGTAAACAGCGACACAGATTCGATCAAACCGTTATTGTTGGCAAAAATTCCATAGCCCAAGTCATTGACCTGTGTAAAGTCGTTGTTCAACATTGACTTGTTACCAGGTGTTCTTAAGATAACTTTACCACCGACCATGGCATTATATGGAGTATCTAACACGCAGTTATATTGTGGATAGATATCAGGCACAGTGGTACTATCACCGCCTGCTGCGATAGTATTAATATAACCTACAGCAGTGTCTATAGTACCTGTGCTAGTTCCTGTTAGTACTTTAGCGTTGGTTAGATCTACACCTGATAGTGTTAGGTCTTTAGTCTGGTAGAACTGAATAGTATGGCTGGACCCACTGCCTGATCCTGTGATATTGATTGCCAATGCTGTAGAAAGACCTTTTTCTGCGGCTACTATCAGATCAAATGATTCGAACAGTTGAATAGTGTCAGCATCTATCACATAAACATAATATGGATCTACAGTTGATAAGGTACCAAAATCTGTGGTAATAGAAGACCCACCGCCGTTGCTATATTGTACCTTAGATCCATTAGTAAATGGGTGCGAAGGTAGTGTTATTGTATTTGCTGATATAGAAACAGCAGATGAGGGATTGAAAGTCTGTTTGCTACGTAAAGGACTTATGGTGATGTTCTGTATAATATCGGTTATAGTAGAACCTATAAAATTAACAGCATCTGTTTCGGCAGGAATTTGATCCTGCGCATATACCAATACTCCTTGTCTGTAGTAAGAATATCCTGCTCTTAGAGATTCTGTAAAATCTCCAAACATGTCTATAGCAATAGCATCAACTATAAGTCCAACATCTCGCTTACAAGTGTCTTTAAGATAATTTAGTGAAGGATAATATTGATCGACAAATTTAACAGTTTCTACCTGTATGAGTTCTTTGTTAGCCTGTATCAAGGCCTTGGCCTTATACATAGCTTCTCCGTATTGAACAATATTAGCTATGATTTCAAAACAGTTGTCAACGATAGTTTGAGCAGTGGCACCATCAGTGATCGACGGAATAGTAGTTTGTCCTGCGCTGCCTAGCACAGGTGTAAACAGTTCTTGTTTGATACATTTTATCGCGATATCTCTAGCATGTCTTATAGCTGCGGCAGTCTGTGTTACTTGACCGGCAATGATAGTAGAACCACTAGAAAAATATAGTCTACCTGCTTGTGAGCTATGTCTATAACCGCCATATAGAAGGTCTTCCATGACAGCATCAACGATCAGTCCTACATCTCTATAACAAATATCTTCGTCATAGTTTAGATTAGGAAATCCACTAGGTGAATTGATCCATGCTATGGTTTCTGTTTGTATGAATGTTTTGTTAGCAGCCAGCAGAGTCTTAGCGCCAAAATATGGTGTTTCTACTCTAGTCGCTAAGGTAATCCTATATAAATCACTGCCGAACACAAATGATGTTGGTAGCTGAGGTTCTCTGTAAAGACCACCGATAGTGATCTTATATCCGTCATCGCTCTTATCTAGTAGCACACCGGGCATGTTAGCTACGAATCCATCGACGTATTGTCCACCAGCAAATCTCTTGGCATTAGTGCTGCCAGTAAAACTTGATCCAACTTGCATGTATGGTGACTTGGCAGATATCTGACCTTCGGGGTCAAGTACCATCATGAATCCGCCGTGACCTTGAACACTCATGTTACGTACAACAACAGCGTCATTGGCTAAGAACACATCCATTTCGTCGTTATTCTTGGGAGTGCTTGAGTAGTCCAGCGGATCTGTTAGATAGTGATAACCGTATTCTGTGGTCGAGACACGGATTCCGTCGATGATAGGATCTCTACGGAAATATAATCTAGCCCAAGGGGATCTGCTGATTCCTGGTTTTGGTCTGATCTGGACACGTCTAAATTCTGTTCCTTTGATAGAAACGTTAGCTGCTAGACGTATAGGAAAATGTTCGTAATAGATACCACTTTCTACTTCAATAGTAACTTGTACGTTCTTGGTAGCTTGGCCGTATTCTATTTCTTCTCCTACAAGAAGATTACCAGTAAGTGTTTGTATATCAAATATTTCGTTGCCTAGATTATCTATTTCGGCAGCAAAGTTAACGATTCTAGCTACAGCACCTGAAGTTAATCCTCGTAATAGTTGACCATCTGATAGATCGTTGTCAAAGTCGGAACCTAGATTTTCTGTAGTTATGGTTATTCTTGGTAGATAGATATCGATAGTTGGAATAGATGTATATCCAGAACCATTGCTTACGATATTCACATCCTTGATAACTCCACCTACTTCTATAGGAGTGGCTTCTGCTCCTAATGTAGGAGATCCTCCTGAGAATATGGCAGAAGCAGAACCGTAATTGCTACCTCCATTAGTAACTATGATGCTACTGACTTTCCAGGTAGCCGATATCCTAGCACCGTTACCGGTTCCTCCTACGAGAGTGATATTGGTTATATTATCAGGTAATGCGCTATAGACACCTGCTTCTACGATAGAAAGTTGAGTAATGCCGCCTGTGATATCTTTGGCTTCTACACGCACCTGTGCTGGAATAACAGGAGTACCTCCAGATAGCGTTAACACATCTCCGAGTTCGTACCCAGTTCCTACGATAGGGATAGTGAAAGAATCGACGCCCATCCTTGCTACTGCTGTAGCACCTACTCCTGACAAGGGAGAAGCAGCAAACGAATAAAGTGTTGAATTCTTGGTACCAAAATCGTAGGTAAGTTTCTTTCTATAAGGACCTAGTTCAAATGGAGCACTGTTAATGATCTGCTCTGCTACTTGAGCAGCATAGCTAACAGTAGCATAGGCAGCTGACCAAGAACGTCCTCTTTGGTTTTCTGGAATATCTGTTCTATTGTCGCTACCATTTTTAGCAACAAAGATGTTATTAGCACTGGTAAATGTTTTGCCATCTACATAAGATTTTGTAGCAGCGATTAACCCATTGTAGTTGGCATCATCGCTTTGTATAGGATTTCTGCTTAGGATCAGCGGACCAGTCATAGTTCCCCATTCTGTCCTAATAGCATTAGTGTTTGGATCTCTAGCATTTACGCCAGCTAGAGATAATTTTCCGTCTACATATCCTTTTGTAGCAGCATCTGTATCTAATTGAGCTGGACTAAGATTTGTTAGACGTTTGAAATTAGAGTTTAAGTTGGCAGCAAGTGTTGGAGTGGCATCGTTGATCAACGCAGAAGCTAGAGAACTAAAACGGATAACTCCTGGATCTACTTGGTTGATAACTAGAGTAGCATCACCTACTAGTTCTTTAAAAACAATTTCTTCAGTTACACCATCAACGACCAGTATTTTATTTGAATCAGCTAGGCGTATCTGGCTAGGTGTGTCAGATAGCCCAGTAAAGGACAGTTTACCTTCTTGTCCTAGAATAGCATATAGTTCTGTGAAATTTTCGTTGACTTTCTTAAAACTGTCACGAATACTGTCGCCGGTACCGTCATTGCCTTCGATACCAATATTAATCTCTTGTCTAGCCATTATAAACTCCGGAAAAAGCTACTTGCTCCTAATATTTAGCCCAAAATTCTATAAGCCGAATGTAAATATCTTATGTACTTGAAACAACTGACACGTACCACAGAATACACTAGACCTAGCAAGCTAGGTAAGGATCATGTCTATACGAGAGAAAAGACTGTGGCGGTATTCCGTTGCGACAGTTGTGATGAAGAATTTGAAAGAGATCTAAAACACATAGACCATAGGCGTCTAAGTAACAATTATTTCCATTGCTGCTCAAAGTGCGATGTTAAACGTTTCGCACAGAAAAAAGGAGTAGATAGGAAAAAGATATGGGACATGCCCGCTAGCAGTCTGTTACCTGTTAGCAAATATTAATGCTCACTTAAGGATGCCCTCGGGCACGACTCCTACTATCATCCTCGCCCAGCAGCCGGGCACACCTATGTAACGATAACGTCCTAAGGTAGGTGTTCTATACTTTGAAACTTTCCCCACACCCGCAGCGAGCAGTTTCGTTGGGGTTTTTAAAATCAAACCCTTCGTTAAGTCCGTTTTTGATCCAATCCATTTCTAAACCTAGCAGGTACACTAGAGATTTCTTATCTGTGTAAATGTTAACACCATTGCTTTGCCAAACGTCATCATGCTCGTTTGGAGTGTCGACATATTCTAAAACATAAGCAAGACCTGAACATCCGGAGTTTTTTACTCCTACTCTTATGCCCAATCCTTTGCCTCTGCGTTCTAACTGTGTCTTTACTTTTTCAGCTGCTAGTTCCGACAGTGTTATCATTTAATTCAGTTTCTCTTTGCTTTCTACGATAATCTTCAATGGCTGATTTAATAGCATCTTCTGCGAGGATAGAGCAGTGGATCTTGACGGGGGGCAAAGCGAGTTCTGCTGCGATAGCCGAATTTTTAATCGTACCCGCTTGGTCGAGCGTCTTACCTTTAAGCCATTCGGTAACGAGCGAGCTACTCGCAATCGCCGAACCGCACCCGTAGGTTTTAAACTTTGCGTCTTCGATGATTCCATTTTCATCTACCTTTATTTGAAGTTTCATCACATCGCCGCAAGCAGGTGCCCCAACCATACCAGTACCAACGGTAGGATCAGACTTATCAAGACTACCCACATTGCGGGGGTTTTCATAATGATCAATAACCTGGTTGCTATATGCCACGATTAGTCCTTAATAAAAAAACCTTTGACTTTATCTTCCAAAGCCTTAGCCCAAGATGGCTGTGGAATATGCCAGCCCACGAATGCACCTACTAAAATCCAAAATACTGTTTCTAACATGTTTGGTCTCCTTTAGTTATTGTAATCTATCATTTACTATGGCCCAATCTATTATGCGCCAAAAGTTATTCATATATTTGTCTTTGTCTGCTTGGTAATCTAATGCCCAAGCGTGTTCCCACCAATCTACTAACAGTGCTATCCTAGTAGGATCACCGGTGATATTATGATTTTTTATAGTCTTTATTTCACCTTGTCTGTCCATAAACACCCAACCGCTGCCCTGTATAGTCATAGCAGTTTTTAAAAATTCTTCTTTAAAACTGTCGAACGATTTGTATTTTCTTTCTATAAGTTCTTCACTAGCACCGAATGGGCGATTAGCACCACCGGGCGGCTTTAGCTGTGAAAAATAAATGTTATGTAGTACTGCTCCGCCTTTATTAAAATCTGAATCACCTTCACCTTTATTGTAACGTTCTACGTAGGCTTTAGCTAGCTTACCATAATGATAATCCAGAGTTTTTTCACTCAAAACAGGATCTAGCTCGGTTCTTTTATAAGGCAGTGGCTCTTGCCTGAGCTGTTTGTCTGCTACTTCTATTAAATTGATATAGGTCTTTATGTCCTTCATGACTATATTTACCAGCTAAATAGGCTGTAAGGAGATTAACATGATTAAATTTCTAAAACAGCTTTTTGGGTTTGGTACAACTGTATTACCGGCAGGCAGTCCTACTACAGATAGTTCTGCGGTAGCTGTAGCTAATTCTACACCAGTAGCCCCATATAAAGTTGAACCACCAGTTAGCGTAGCTGAAGCTGCTACAGAAGCTGCTGTAAAGAGCATTCCTACTCCAAAGAAAAAGGCTCCTGCTAAGAAGCCTGCTCAGAAGAAAGAAGGAACGCCTAAACGCGGCCGTAAACCAAAATCAGCAGCCTAACTGTTGCGCTTCTTCGTATAGTGCGAAACTAGCTAGATTTTTAGCTTTGCTCTCGCACATGATATCGAAGTTGTCTCGGAAACTCAGAGCCCATTCGTTTGCTGGTTGATTCCAGTAAAAGTTAGAATGAGCTCTGAGTTTTTGTTTTTTGTATCCTTGGCTCAGCAGTTGGGCCATATCAGGAAGGGTATACATGTCGTGTCCAACCAATATATCTTCACGGCTGACAGAGTAATGAAGCACAGGGCGGCTAGCACCCCGCCAGCTATCAATAATCCTTTTAACACGGTCGTCATTAGCATCGATATATTCTCCTGAGTTTACCCAATGATGATGTATATCTAGTACAAGGGCACAATCGTTGACTAGCTCGATGCTGTCTTCTATGCCCCAAGTCATTTCATCATTTTCGATAGTTAGCGTGTTACGGGCCTCGGGAGTCATCCTAGCCAACGCAGCACGTATTCCCATTGGGCCTTGTCGGCCTGCGATATGAACATTGATTTTAAAGTCTTGAAACGTTTTGCCATATCCCATCCAGCGAGCCATGTCCACATGATATTCGAACTCCTCTATAGAGCGACTAACAACGTCATCATTATCACTAGCCAACACACAAAATTGACCAGGGTGAAAGCTAAGGCGTACCCCCCGACTGCGTCCCAGATCGCCCACACTCGAAAAGGCTCTTTCAAGATGTAAGCGGACATCAGGCTGACGATAATAGTAAGACCAGCTAGGCTCAGTGTAGACAGGAAGAATATCACTGCTAAGGCGGACCATACGGAGTTCATCGGGTAATTCTCCTACACGTTCGACAAGTTTACGAGTAGCTTCGATATTAGCATTAGCTAGATCCCATAGCTTTTGTTCTGCTACTTCTCTCGTCTGTCTATTTAACCATGCCACAGTGGTGCTACCTGTATTGTACTGCTTACAGTCGTCCTTCTGTTTGATGCCGTCGATTTGGCTAGGACCGTCGATCCATTTACAGGCAAACCCTATACGTTTAGTCATTTGTTGCTTTCTGCGTCAACTACACGCTGTCTTAATTCGGTTGTGGAAAAACTGTGCCTGCGTCTATTGAAATGATATTCCATCGGTAGACCGCTGCCAGTAAAATCTTTGTCTATGTATTCTTCTCCTAATATTCTAACATCAATAGGAAAAGAATTCAAGATATCGTAGAGCTCTTGTTCTGTAGCATATGGAACGATCTGATCCACATGCTTACAGCCATTAAGCTGTACCCACCTTTCAAATACACCTTGTACAGGTTTATTCTTGTGTGGCCGATCTAGTGTGGGATCGGTCTGTAATCCCACAATTAGATAATCGCATTTTGTTTTAGCTTCTTCTAGCATCATCACATGACCTGCGTGGAACAGATCAAACGTAGAGCAAGTAAAACCAATCTTAGTCATTTTTATCCTTGGTAAGTTCGCACATTAGCATAAAATGTTCATATGCCTTGCGAACACTTTCGTTTTGTAAAAGTTTTTCAGCTTCTTCTACCATAGCAGCGACTCCGACTTCAGCAACTTCTCTAGCAGATGGGTGAACAAGGCCACGAGCTTCTTCTCCCCATACTTTGATAAGATTGTTCCAAGCATCTATTTCTGCCTGGGTCATAGCTTTGCGTTTTGGTCGGACTTCTGTCGCTTGATAGACAGCACGACTGATAGCATCTTCGGCAATTCGGCCTGCTGCGATCATAGCAGCGTAGTTTGGATTGATATTGAATCTTCGACTAGAACCTCCCGGATATACACTGACCAAATGATTTCCTTTTGGAAAGCTATCCAAATATTCGCTGTCATATTCCGAAACCGGAACATAACGGCGTCCTACTTTTTTATAGAAGATAGTCTTAGTCATAGTCTTATTATACTATCAACAGAGCTATAAGTCAATATATACAGTATGAAATTTGATCTCTACACCAATTTCGGGGCCATGAATAGTCCGCCCATATTCGAATCCTTTGCTCGAGGTTTGAAAAAATTTCGACACGAAGTCGTTTATAATTCCGGAGACGGTGACGTAGCCGTTATCTGGAGTGTGCTTTGGTATGGTCGTATGAGATTCAACAAAGCTGTTTTTGATTCATATAGAGCCCAAAACAAGCCGGTAGTAGTTTTGGAAATCGGCGGACTGAAAAGAGATATCACTTGGAAGATAGGAGTCAACGGCATAAACGCAGGACACTATTTTGTACAAGGTCCAAAAGATTCGACACGTAGAAAGAAATTAGGAATAGAACTACAGCCTTGGAAGAACAATGACGGAAAGATAATCATATGTTCTCAACACGCACACAGCCAACAGTGGGCAGGTCAGCCTGATCCTATTACCTGGACCAAAAATATAATAGAAGAAGTTCGAAAGTATACAGACAGGAATATAGTGTTGCGCCAACATCCTAGATTTAAGTTTGCGGTTAGTGGAGTGGAAGTTGACGATTCTAAACCTTTCCAACAAGAACTTCTGGATGCCTATTGTGTTATTAACCATAATAGCAATCCTGGTATCGAATCTGTTATAGCAGGAGTTCCGGCTATAGTAGATAGAAGCAGTTTGGCAGCACCTGTTTCTGCTACTGATATTTCTTTGATCGAAAATCTACCAAGATTGGATAGAGAACAATGGGCTAATGATATTTGTTGGTGTGAATGGACTGAAGATGAAATGAGAGAAGGCATTCCTCAGAGCCTGCTTTCGCCCTATCTCCAATTGTCTACGATAATAGGATCTTGAACTTCGTGTACCATAGGATACCCGTGGAAGGCCAACACAGCAGTTTCTTTTAAAACTTTGGGATTAGATACGAATTTAAATTTTGAATTCTTACCGAAGCCTAAAATTTCATCCCTAGTTCGTACTTCCCATTTATAACTTTTGATCCATTCGTCTGGATAGAAGTAAATGTTATTTTTGTGTAGATCATATATCCAATCTTGATCTCCGTGTAGTCTAGCGCAGATAGTTTCAAATTTGACTACAAAATCATCCCATATATTAGAAAATTTTCCTGCTGGCCAACGCATGACTGCGCTGCCTAATTTTTGATAATCTCTCCTAAACACACGACCAGGGTCTCTCAGTCCTACAAAATCTCCTGACCTATAGGAAATCAAATGATCGATGTTTCGTACAATGACCATATCTAGATCTATAAAGAAGCAAGTATCTCCTTCTGGAAAATGATCTTTTTTGAATACATATGGTTTCCACCACCAACCTTGTAGGTGATTGTCTGGCAGCATACGTATTTCGATAGCTGTGTTTAGATTTGAAGGATCGTCTGTGAAGCAGACAAAACGATGAGGCACCGTTAGATGCCTCTCGATCATGTTATACAATCTGTTTACATAATCGGAACTGTACTTGGTTCCGTGTTTTAAACAGATCACATTGAGCATGATTAACCTTCGTAGATCGCGGAATTACCTGCGTGTTCGAATACTTCTGCGCTCTTGATCCTCACACCGCTGCCTACAGGATAGCGAGGTTCGAACGCTTTTAGGTAATTGTTTCTATGATCAGTGTAACGCCAAACTTTACCTGCTTGGAACGTTTTCAAGATATCGTCCATTGTTTTGTATGCCAATTCGGCAAACTTTTCACAACCGACTCCGTCGACTACACGTAGATCGCAGATCCCTCCTACATCATTCAAACCCAATTCTGCTAGCGTTTGAAATTTTTCAAGATGAGGATCATCATGGGCGACTACCAAGGTATGATCAAACATAAATTCTGACCATTCTTTGAATGCCTTTAGACCTCCAAAGTCCATGACCCAATTGCGATCATCTAGGGTTTCACTTTCAAAAATCAGTTTGATTCCGATAGAGTAACCGTGTAATAGTGAACAATGGCTATGTGTTGAACGCCATTGTCTAAAACAGCATGACAGCCCTCTGTCATTGCCGTAAGTTTTTGTTGAGTAATATTTTGCCATCTCTAGTCTCCTGTAACAAATGAGCAAGTTTGATGACACGCAGAGTATTTAAAGAGGGGTGAGCGTCTTAGTCCTCGTAACATTTAATAATGTTACAGGATATTTATAACATGGTCAAGAGAAATCTTTAAAACTGATTAGTTCCACATTGGGCAGTCGCCATTCTAATGGATTAGGCCAATCATCATCGTTGACTATCACAAATGTTAACTCTGGAAAACTTTCGAATACTTTTTTGGTTTGATGTATCCAATAACTAGGATCTATAGCATGAGAATCGTCTTTGACATAATTGGATGTACCTTTGTACACGTTGTTGACCTTGTCTACTTTTCCATATAGATCAAAAGACATCATGTATACTGTGTCTGTACATAGATTGGCAGCTAGCAATATAGCATAAGGTCCACTACCCCATTGGAATGGCTCGTCTGCTCTTTGATCACCTTTATAAGGCAATTTGGGTACCGTAGTTACTTGGGGATATGATTGAAATTGATCGATCCAATCTGGTCTAGTATAGATGCGACATTGTTTGTTTAATGCTACTGCTTCCGTGACCATTCTTCGATCTACACAGACCAGATGATCGACATCGTAGTCTCTGATCAGAGCATTACAACCTACTGTGAGATATTTTTTAGTATACGGTGTTAGATCTATGTTTGTTCGGCTTTCACCGTTTCCTATCGCTAGGACTGGCATCTTTATCCGATCATACCAAACTTGGCCCAGATACCAGGGCTACCGTCTGCTACACATACCCAACCTATGGGTTGATTGATAGCAGGTTCTGAATTCCAAACAATATCACCTTTCTTGTAAGTACCATAGATAGGTGCTGCTGAACCATATGACTGTAGTCGATCTGCGATCCTGATAGGTCCGTCGACATGTAGTGAAACTGAAGGATCTGGATTCTTGATACCTATACTAACCTTGCCAAATATCTTGACCTGTTTTGGATTATTGGCATCGCCCACTGTGGTATTACCAGAGCCGTCAATCACGATCCTTGAAGTATCATCTGTGACTAGATGTAATTCATTGCTGGCAAAAGTTCCGATCACAGCCTTGCTTTGATCTTTAGTGCCTACCATGATTTCTACATTATGCTCGAATACAGATAGCTTGCTGTGTCCTTGTTCTATGCCTATACCAATCCTATCGCTGACAGAATTGTAAACGAATACATCATTGAAGTTTACATCTCCCAACACTGTTAGTTTATTAAGATTGCCGACTTCTTTGAGTCTGCTCTTGGAAACTGTGGGCCCAAGTTCTTTTACACTCAGCACAGACACACTGTCTATCATGTAAGAACGTTCTTGTGCTAGATCTATATTTTGTGAAGACCAAATAGTTTCTTGATCTTTTAATATCAGTTGTTTAGGACTCTTACCGCTTTTCCAAACTAGCCCTTTTCCTATGATAGGACTGTCTGCTGTCTCTACGAATTCTAATGGTGTAGATCTTTCAATCCTGATATCAGTTCTTAATTCTTTTACAGTAATTACTTCAGCAGTAAGTGTGCCAGTAATCCTGGCATCTTTGACTGTGAGTGAGTTTTCTACAGCGACATCGCCTTTGATTAAAGGAGTCTTGAGTGCTTCTATCGCTACAGCATCATCTTGGACTACGATCTTTGGACTAGTAGCTACATCTCGTATACCGGTACTAGCAAAGTTTCTTATAGTACCGCCTGCGATCATATCGCCTGTAAAGGCTCTTTGCGGAATCTGATTGAGTATTTTTTTGTAGTCTACTTCTAAATTGGCTCTTAAAATGCCTGATACTGTGAGATCGTTGACTACTACTAGCTCGTTGGCAGTCAATGTTTTAGATACATTTAGATTGGAATCAACGTTGTCGATGCTGGCATTTCTAGTTTTGATTCCTGTGTCGTCGATAGTCAGAACAGTTTTTGTAGCAGAATCTCTTATACCAGAGCTGCTGAAATTTTTGATTTTTCCGCCTTCTATGTGGTCTCCGCTCAATGAACCGTAGGGTACATTCCTGAAAAGACTAGCTAGATTCTGTTCAATAACAGCTAGTATTTCTCCGGGCGCAGTGACTTTGTTAGCAGCAGAAATGGCTTTTAGCTCATCAGCCAAGCCACCGAGTATTTGATCAATGTTGGTTTGTTCCATAGTACGAATATTTATCCTTTGTCAAAAACAATAAATACTTGGTAAAAGGACAGGATAATGCCAGCGATTTCAACTAGCCCGATAACGTTTAACCCTGCTACAGCGGTTAACATTGGTACAGACGTAATTACAAAGAACAGCCACGGATTCAATAATTATCAAGGTGTTATATATTATAACGGTGGCGGAACCAGTATAGGCGGATTAGTAGACGGACACAAGTATTACATTATCTATCTCACAGCCAACACATTTAAACTGGCAACCACTGAGCAAAATGCTAGGGAAATCGTTCCTATAGATCTGCTGTCAGTTGGATCTGGGTCGAATCATTTGCTAGTAGCTGATTATACTTTTCCTTATGATACAGCCTATATAGACACCTTTAGGACTGTGAGATTTTTCCATCCTACACTGCCTGTTGTTGGATCTACCCTGGAAGCCAAAAGTGTCAGAGACAGCCTAAACATAACTTTAGGTGCTGGTATGTTTGTCAACGGTATCGATCAAGATACAGGATCTGTGAACATTAACTCTGCTGAATACAGCATGACTGTTCCTTTAGCAACTACAGATATCAACCTTAGCAGCACAGCAGGTGCTAATCAAAGCATCACTATAACTCCTGTGCGTGGTATTTCTATCACACGCGGCGGCCCACAAGAATTAAAATTCGAAAGTTTCGGTGTTACAGAAACTGACAATCTACAGTCTGTGACTACTAGAGGCAACATAACCAGCAATACCATTTATGTAAAAAATTTAGTAGTCGCTGATATCGAAAGCAGCGACGGCGGGCTATCTGGTATCACAATCAGTGCTGGTGACAACGTTACAGGTACTGGTACCATTGGCAATCCACTATTGCTCAGTCCCGATGAAACACAAAGCTCGTCGGCTGCTAGGACTGTTACTATCAACTTCACAGCAGCCGGTGACGGTATGCTAGATTATACCGCTGTTTATAAAGTATTAGATAGTATAGTATCAGGATCTGTCGTACTACAAAGGCAAGATCCTAGCACATTGATTTGGTCAAATCTAGACAGCGCCAGCGGTGTGGTGGCTTTACAAAGTTATCAAATCAGTAACATATATTCAGAAGTTTATAATGGAGCAGTAAATTATAGGATAATCATTGATTGGACTGGCAATACTGGCAATGTTAGTTATAGGATAAGAGTTTCATTCAATCCTGCGCCTGTAACTGGTGTTACCATGTTGACCACCGACACTGACAATCAGACACTGACATTGGGCAGCAGTGGCGGCACTATCTATCTTAACAGTCGTGTTGACACTAATGGTCTAAGGATTTTTGAAAATAACATCATAGGTACTAATTCCAATGATGATATAGTTATAGATCTAAACGGAACAGGTGCTTTAGAGCTAAGAGCTACTACATTAAAGACCGATCAGACTTCGTTTAATCTGATCAATACTACAGCTACTACATTGAATATAGGTGGTTCTGCTACTACCATAACGATGGGAGCAGCAACAGGCACTTTCAATATCAACAATCCTACACTGACCACTCCTAACCTGAGCACGTTCAATATGAACGGAGCAAATCCTAGTGTCAGTACTACTAGCACAGGTACTGCTTCAGTATTCAATACTAATGCTCTTACCGGTAATCTATTTGGAGCGGCTACGGCAGTTAACATAGGAGCCAACAGCGGAACGCTGACTATTGGCAATCCTACAATTACCGGAACGAATGCTACATCATTGAATCTAAATGGTTCATCGCCATCTATCACGACAACATCGACAGGCACAGTGTCTGTGTTTAATACTAATGCAGTGACTGGAAACCTGTTTGGCGCAGCTACTACGATTGACATTGGTGCGTCGGGAGGAGCAGGAACATTAACGATCAAAAATGACAACGTTGTTATAAATGGTGATCTACAGGTTAAAGGTGGCGATATAACCACTAACCAAACTTCGTTTAATTTAATCGATGGCACAGCAACAACAGTCCAGGCATTTGGCGCAGCCACTACATTGACGTTCTCAACAGCTGGCGGTACAACTACATTTAGAAGTGATGTAGTGATCAACCAAGATCTACAGATCAAAGGTGGCGATCTAACCACTAACGCACTTACATTCAATTTGTTGAACACTGATGCTACTACGATCAATGCCTTTGGCGCAGCGTCAACAGTTAATCTTGCTACAGTTGGAACGACTATAGAGATTGGAAATTCTAGTGGTACGACAAATATCAATAACAATCTTGTAGTAGACCTTGATCTACAGGTCAAAGGTGGTGATATAACCACAGACCAAACTTCGTTTAATCTGTTGAATACCACAGCGACAACAGTTAATGCCTTTGGAGCAGCCACTACAGTAAGCATCGGTGCTGCTACAGGTACAACAACTGTTAATAACGCATTGACAGCAAGTCCAGCAAATTTAAATGTGACATTTAGTCCCACAGGCACAGGTACTGTGACAGTAAATCCTGCCACAGCTGGTACAATCAATAATATGAGCATTGGTGTAACGACCGCGGCAGCAGGTCGTTTCACTACACTAAAAGTAAAAGATACAAGTGCTGCGTTTGACTTATCAGTTATTCCTACAAGTTCTACAGCGTTAACGGCAGGACGTTCTCTAACAGTTGACGTTATTAATGCCGACCGCACAGTTAAATTAAACGGCAATATTGATTTAGGCGGAAACCTAACAACTGCTAACGCTCTTACAACTAGTGGAAACTTTGCTCTTACACTGACAACAACAAACACTACAAACGTCACATTGCCTACAACTGGCACCCTAGCCACACTAGCAGGATCTGAAAGTCTTACAAACAAGAAACTAGGAAGCCTAACTTCAAACGGTATTGTGACTACATCTGGCGGAGATGGTACATTAAGTGTAACAGCAACCACAGGTAGCGGTAGTGTTGTTCTCGGAACCAGTCCTACTATCAGCGGCACTTCAACTAGCATCACGAATGTAGGAACGTTTGCCTTACGCGATACTAGTGCTGCTTTTGATCTAACGATAGCTGCGACTAGTTCGACAGCGTTAACCGCAGGTAGGACATTGACACTAGATGTCGTAAATGCTGCTCGAACAGTTAAACTAGCTGGCAATATCGATATTGCCAATAATCTAACTACATCTGGTAATTTTGCTCTTACCTTAACGACTACAGCATCTACAAGTGTAACACTGCCAACTACGGGTACATTGGCCACACTAGCAGGATCAGAAAGTCTAACTAACAAGAAACTTGGTAGTTTGACTTCGAATGGTATCGTAACTACTTCAGGTGGTGATGGCACCCTCAGTGTGTTGTCAACAACAGGTACCGGCAACGTTGTATTGGGATCAAACCCAACATTAGTTTCACCAACTTATGGCAATTCTAGTTCGACTTCTGATGCCGATGCTACGGTTGATGCTTCGACAACGACTTTCTATGCTTATGTCCAGAGCGCATCTGGTACAGCAAGAACTATCAATATCAGTAATCTTACAGCCGGTAGAGAAGTCAGGATCTATCTAAGAAATACTAACGCAGCTACTAAGGCTATCACGATTACAGCTAGCACTACTGCTTCTGGTTTTGCCAACGTAGCGATGGCAGGAAGTTTTGTAGGAGCCAATGCTGTAGGTCAAGTCAGTGCTAGTACAATAACTCTAGCAGCCACTAGTGGTACAGCTATGGTTACCGTGTTTAATGCCAACGGCACCATAGCTGGTTCAGCAGTTTAAGCTACCTTAAGCAGGATAGTGTCTTCGTTGATACGTCCGTTGAGCTTGATGTCCACAGCCTTGATATCTTCCAAGAACTTGCGCAGTGCTACCTTGCCTGCTGCCTTAAACTCTTTCAACTGTTCTTCGGGTTTACGCAGAGTTTTTTGTACGCTCTTGTTCTCATCGAACCCGATGATGGTCGTACCTTTGACACGCAGATCATTGTAAGCTGCCGCTACATATTTGCCCAACTTGCGAGTCTTGGTGTTGAACACCCAAACTTCTTGACTACCAATGATATCCGCAGGATTGATAGACACTAGTTTGAGCTGGTCGTCAGTCTTTTTGTACTTCATCTTAGCGACCAACTTGTCCTTAGGCACAGCCTTCTTGACACGTGGCTTGCGATTGACTTTGCCTTCTTGCTGTAGCATATCACAAGCACTGATGATCTCTTGGTAAAAATCATGAAGCTTCTTGATATTCTTTTTGCCTAACCAAGCATATCCTTCTTTCAGCTGCTCGTCTTTGCCTGCCATAGCTTCAACGACTTCGTCGAACGGGCGTTGATAGATTTCTTTGATCACACGAGCATGAGCACCTTTACACTCTTTGCCCTTGAGTAGGTTAACGATCTTGATAGCCTTGGGGTCAAACCCTTCAGGATCCATCAAGAAGCTTTCGTGAGCATCTTCGATTTCCTCGGTCATCTTAAACGCAGCTTCACGCAATCGATCTTGGATGCTAGGCTGAGGCGCAGTAGAAACTTCTTTCTTTTCTTCTTCGGGTTCTTTGACGTCACGACCGCGTTCAATAGCATCTGCGATACGCTCCCGGAGAAAAATAGTTACAGGTTTAAGTTCGCCCATGGTGCCTGGAAGTTCTTCCCAATGCTTGGCTTCTTTCTCGTTGAAGTCTGGCATACCAGTACGCAGACAACGAGCGATTATAGCAGCCTGTGTTAGATTGAATCCATTGGCTGCTTTTGCCATACGGATATCTTCTGACGAGTATTTGTTTTCTTTCATCCACGCATACAGATCAGGAAGAAGATCTGCGGTCTTGTATTCGGCATAGTAATAGGCTACAGCGTTACGGCGAAAACGGTGATACTGTTCGCCAGTCATCTTTTCCCAATCGGTCCACTTTGGATCAGGATTGGCACCTCGACGTGTGCCGGCTGATACGACAACTTTTTTGGGTTTGGCTTTAGTAACGGCCATCTATTGCTCCTATGCTGTGTTTAACAATACTATTATTATATGCTCAAATGATAGTGCTGTCAACCACTACCAATGGCGTATGACCCCTGCTATGATAAAAGCATTGGTAATTATATAGCATAATATTATTAAAGTCCTAATCAAGGCTACTATATCGGCTTCTTTGTCTGTCTTGCCCGATTTTTCACCTAATGCTTTAGCCCAAAGTCTCCAAAATTTCAATACAACCTCACTGTATCTTCTTCGATAGGACCTCTCCAAACGATAGCTTTGATGCTTTCCAAATCACTGACTGGATTTAATTCCAAATCAATTTGAAGTTGATCTGAGAGATAAGGGTCCATTTCACCATCACCATCGATATGAAATAGCAATTCTACTTCGCTAGATTCATCAAAACTTCCAGCTTGGATGACATCTCCTACAGCATAAATGCCTATCAATAGTTCTCCCTCTAGGGAATCTTCTGCGATATTTCTTATAGCTTTAATGTTGGCTCGCAATCTTTCCAACACATGCTTTCTGTAACCGTCGTCGATAATCATATCAGTCATCGTTATCTAGGACAACCCATCCTAGCTTTTTCAGATCCTCCTTGATTTCATCAGTTACTACGCTTTCTGCCACATATCCTTTTGTGCCATCTTCGTCACCATTACCCAGACCATCACCGATACCAGAACAGTACCAGTCAATGTAATCTCCTTGCTGTCGCATGTCTGCGATGATGCCGCCCGCATACCTCCATGAGCAACTCCAAGACTGTTCTTTTAGGATTGGCAGTACATCTAGTTTTTGGAAATCATTATTACACATGGCAGCATAAAGATTTTGAGAATAAGTTTCGCTAGCACGAGCTTTTTCTAAAATCCAATCAGTGGTTAGGAGATCGTATTCCATGTTGTTGACACGGCTTTCTGGATCGTCAAACTTGTGCTTATGATCTTCTAAGATTTGTTGGAAGTAATCTAGATAAGCTTCGTTAGGCTTTTCTCCCTTTTCTTCCATACGTTTGATATAACCATCTTTTTGGAAGGTATGCCTATGCGGGCTCTTGCTTGGGTCACTCATGATCAGACGCAATCTTGTTCGCTAGCTGCTCTTACAGCTTCAACGTTTTCCTTTTTAGATTGTCTTTGTTTTTTAAATTCTTTTACATCTGCTACAGCAGATTTAAGTGTTTCTGCGTAGTTCAATGCCTGTTGTTCAGTCATGATGATAGTAGCCTGATATTTGATATGACCTTTAGTCAATACTTGCCATACTAGTTTAAATCGACGATACCAATCATTAAACAGTCCAACGAAGAACCAATGTATATTCTGATAGATTTCGTTATTGATATCATAACGAGTTTCTAATTTTTGTGACCAGTAATCGGTAGTTTGTTCTGTATGAGTATGAACAGTGACGCCAGTATCTTCGGATTCAACCCAGATGTGATGAGAATGATCGCTGTCCCCGCACTCGCAGGTTACGGTGTAGTTTTTAGCATCACCGTAATCTCTGTTGATCAAAATACCTTCAGCTGGCTTTTGTGCTTTCATTGTAGATTCCTCGGTGGTAGATCATCAAATCCTAACGACCTCATAAGGCGAATCTGTTCTTCTTCGCTCATGTCATCAAAGAGGTCATCATCCATTGGACGACCCATAGATTCGATTTCTTCACGAGTCTTGCCTTCGAACATGGCTTTGACTTCTGCGATCAACTCGTCAAGTTCTTCTTGTGTGCCTTCGAATCCATCAAAAGCACCGGGAGCAAATTCCACTTTCATTTTCTTTTCTTCGGTCATTGTAAAATAGGTCCTGCGAATGTTTTCACTTTGTCTTTACAGTTTACGATGTTTTCTACCATGCTGTCAAACTCGTCTGGTTTTAACGCAGTCTTATAGATGCTCAAAGCCTGTGCCATCATGACACCTGCGATAGCCATGGCAGAATATTCTCCAGCCATTTTGTCTGTGAATTTCAAATATTCAACATAGACATTTTCTAATTTATCATCCATTGTTTCTAACCTTTAGTTGTTGGTCTCTGAATTTACTTCTAACGAACCATTTATACATTTGCCAATATTGGCTCATAGTTAATTTTGGTTCGTTGAACACGTCATGTTCTTCGCAATTGGCCATATAAAATTGATGTACCCAAAGTCTGAAGAATGAAGGTTTTTTCTTTTCAGTTAAGTCCATAGGCTTTGACGGATTTTAATTAAACGGATCATCATCGCTTCATCTTCTTGTTCGTATTTGCGTTCTAATTTGTGTAATACGTCAAGTGCTTTGCGAGATTCAGCTTTTTCCTTTTTGTTCTCATCTTCTGGAAAAATTTCGTCGGGATACTTTACACGACGACGTTCGCAGATAGCTGACCAACCGCTGACATCATATGGATCTGGACGTTGTGGACGTTCGTACTTCCACCATTTATAAAGGATTTCGATTTCCTTTGCGGCTTCTGCTTGTGCTGTAGGAACAGCTTCATGCTTCTTATCTTCGTCCAAAAACTCTGCGTTGGTTAATGTTTTGGCCCAATTGAGATACTCCATGGCAGCTTCTTCACAGCGCCAGTTGCGATACCATCGACGCCACCAAGGATAGCTATACTTTTTACGTGCTTCATCGCTCCAAAGACAATTAGACCATGCTAGTTCGATTTCGACGAAGTCAACAAGTTCATTAAAGAGACATGGCAAAAAGCGATTACCCACATCACACCAACTACCAGGTTTGATATCACGACCATGAGCAGTGAGGCAATGAGTACGAGTAATCCAACGGTTGTTGATATAATAGCGGACATCATTAATCCTATCAGGAACAAACATCCAAACATCTTGGATGTAATCGAGACCTTCTTCGGCAATCCAATAGCGGACAGGATGCTTGGCTTTGGCTTCCTTTTTCCAAGTAGCCCAACCTTTAGAAGTTTCGGCAGATGGCTTCATAGTACCACGAAGCCAATCAGCAAATTTTGAACAGGTCCAATAGTTACGCATCTTTGAGTCCTTTATCTAATTTAGATTATAGAGCAAATTACTTATACTGTCAACCTATTTCTTTGATATATTTGGTGTTAAAACTGACCGTTATTCTAGATTCAGTTTGGTTTGGAAGTGTGCTATGTTCTAACCAACTAGGAAATAAAACCAGTTGTCCAGTGTAACAGGGCATCACCCAAAAATTGCTGTTGATGTCATTCACCTTTTCTGCGAATTCATACATACGCATAGGAGCCAGCGGACTGTGTAATCTTAATCCAACACTACCAGGATCTGCCTTGACATAAAAGGCACCTGATATCACACTCAACTCATGTCTGTGAGCATTGACTCTACCTCCCTGTCCTAGAATATTAAACCACGATCCAGTTATCTTTACTTTTCTAAGTCCCAGCAGTTCGGTATAGTTGTCGACTTCTACCTGTATTCTTTTTTTCAAACCTTCTAGTTTGATGTCATCTAACACATTGATATATGTACCATAACTACTAGGTGATTCGTCGACTAGACTATGTGGGTTAGTTTTTTGTCTTTCTATAATTTTTAAAAGCACAGGAATATCTAAATCTTTGCTAAAATCAGATGTAGCTACTACTGTTGGGAAAAGAGCCTGTGGAGTCATATCTTTCTTTGATATCCTGCTAGATTCAATAGCATGGAATACTGTTCGTAGGCTTTTTTGACAGCTTCGTTTGTATTCCTAAAATTTCTTTCTTCACGTTCTTTTTCCATCAGCATATCGAACATGTCTTTGCCCTGTCCGTGTTCTCTAGCACGGAAAAACATTTCTTCCATTTCTACTAGAGTCTTTAAACGGCTTTCGGGAATCTGTACTGTGTACAATCTTTCTTCATAAAATTCCGAAGCGATATCGATAACATCGGCATCGAGCGGATATGCGAAAAAATTAGGACGCCTATATCTCTGTGTGCGATTCTGATCGTTCAAGATTTGAACTTCGTAATGTTCGCAGAATTTTCTCAGTTTATCTTTTTCCATTTGAAGTGTGTAGATCGTAGTTTACGATACAACGAGGGCCTTTCTTAGGTATACCACCTCCGTGTAGTATACGGCCATCGAAGATCACGACTCTTCCTTTCTTTGGGCTGACACGTTTGATGATGTTTTTACCTGATTGATCAAAGAACACAGTATCGCCATCTGCGTCGTTGACGTAGTAAATTACCACAGTATGCTCACCAGGATAATCTACATGCGGAGCATAATGATCTAATTCTGTATCGTATGGCAATGTTATAAAAACTCTTGCTACAGGTATACTGTTTATGATAAGATTATTTTCTTGGCAAACTGCCATGGGCACTAGACCGAAGTTATCCATGTGAGTAGAAGTCGCTGTGCTCGATTTAAGGATGTGTACGAAACTCAGCGGAGCATAAGATCGTTCATCTTCCTTTGCTGTGGTTTCGTACTTACATCTAAAATCTACTGCGGGATGTATGAGCTGATCACCTGACTTACCTAAACAGATCATCTCTAGATAATCCTGTAAGTGTTGAGGTATCAGATCATCATAGACTCTTAATAACATCACTTATCTTTTTCTTCTTGGCAAAGTTTTTCTAGCAATTTGTAATTCTCGTAAGCCTTTTTTAATGCTGCGAATTTTTCTAATTTCTCTGGATCAGGATCCATTAAAATAGCTAGACGGTCTTCCATCTTTTCTAAAAGTTTCATCAGACTATGACCTTTGATTTTTACATCGCCATCAAACTCGGCATCGCCTGTTACCTTTATTGAACTACCATTACTGCCAGTGGTATAGATAGGAGAAGTAGTCCATGTTGTTCCGCTACTATACGTGTAAGGGCTATTACCACTACCTATAGTAACATTTCCAATCGGTATAGTAGTAATACCTCCGACAGTAGCACCAGCAGTAGTGTAGGTAGTGCTACCGGTAGCACCACTACCGACTGTGATAGTATTTGGGTAACATGTGCTCATGTCGTCTTGTTTACTTTGCCTTAGCTTCTTTGCGGGCGTTCTTTTCTGCCGTGATTTCGTTACGGCGTGCCTTGATCAACTTGCTAAGTTCTGCTAGTGCCTTGCGAGCACGAGTACCTGCGGCACCATTGCCTGCGGTGAACTTGTCATCTTCTGCTTTCCATGCTGTTACTGCTTCTGTGATTTGATTTACTGTTGACATAATTTTTCCTTAAGTTATGTGTATCTACTTATAGTAGTAATTGGTGTGGCCGGTAGGATTCGAACCTACAAAGACGGCGGCTATGCCTGTGTCCCTTTCCCGAATGCGTTTCACAACGGATTGGAGGTCTGCCATATTCCACTCACGGCCACAAATTTAGTATAGCAGGAAAGTATTTAAAGTACAACGGTATTTTAGTCAAAAAAAAGCCCTAATCGCTTAGGGCCTTTTTTGGTTATCGATTCATCACGTACATAGTGATTTCGAAACCATATCGCATTTCAACTGCTTCTGGTTTGGTCCACATAATATTCTCCTTTATGAAACATACTTGTGTACAGTATGTATCGTAATATTACAGGAAAACCAACTTCAAAAACATAGTGAAAATCATGAAAATGATATAAAGGAAATAGCGACTCTCGCCGCTATTTCAGTTAATTAGAAAGAAACCTTAAGTCCCATTTCTACACCATTGTCAGTGACATTGAAACCGCTGTCTAGGTTACGGTAGACATTGGCATAGATGGCCTGATTCTGCGTGTAGTTGAAAGTCATACCAGTGCCGATTTGGTGGCTCTGATAGTTGTTGGTAGTGTCGAACGCATTACGATAACGATATTGAGCAGCGTTCAATGTGATCGAGTCGGTCAGCTTATAGTCTGCGCCAGCACGAGCAACATAGTAAGAAAAGTTATTGCCATCGGTATAACGTTCACCGACACCTAAACTTCCCTTGACAGATACAGGACCCATTGGCAGCTTGTAGCCGCCGATGACTTCGATGTTCTGCTTGATAGCACCATTGTTTGGTTGTGTTTGGCTGGTTTGGAAATTACCACCAACAAACGCACCACCGCCGATGTTACGCTCAACAGCTACCTTATAGGCATACTTGTTAGCGGTGTCGTAAACACCGTCATTAGATTCCATTCCGAATCCAAGAGCGATAGTGGTATCAGCACTGGCTACTTGTACTGGTTTTTCAGTAGGCACTGCTGATACGACTGGAGCAGCCGCAGCAGGCTCAGTCTTCTTCTTCTTTGGTAGATCAGCAGCGATACCGGCAGACGCCAGTGCGATAACTGCTACCGCAGACAGTAGTAAAGTTTTCTTCATTTTACTTCCTCTAGTTGCTATAGTCCTTGACTATAGAATATTGACACGCATAGCAGTATTGCTATGGAGTAATGTATTATAGTGTGACTGTAAATCTAGTCCAACTATTTATCTTACCAAACCGCTCTTAGCCTGTTCAATTGCTCTAGCGATTCGTTCTTGCTCCAGGCGAAAGTCTTCGTCTGTGCGAGATTCTTTAGGCGGGGTCTGGCCCGGACCATATGTAGGCCAACTTTTTCCTACACTTATATAGTCCGGACTTCTCCCTGTGCTTTTATAGACTCTGATACGTTTTACATTCATGAATTTAATACTCTTGCCACTGATGTAATTACTGCGGCAATGCGTCCTATGTCTCGAAGTTGTTCTACTGTGTAGCCTTCCTTCTTGAGTGTTTCATAGTGCGCCTTGACGCAGAAATGACATTTGCCTACGATACTGGCAGCAAGGCTATATGATTCAAAACGAGCCTTGGTAGTACCGCCGTGGCTGGCAATAGCATTCATGCGTAGCTGTGCTGGCAAACCTTTGAGGTTTGCATCATCAGCCATTTCAACATATGGATACCATACGTTATTCTGTGCCATGATAGCGGCAGCAGTCAACGCAGCATCGCGCTCAACAGTGTCTTCAATCCCAGACTGAATGAATGTAACCAGCTTTCCATTGCCGGTAGCCATGGCTGCGGCGAGTGCGCAACCGTTTGCCTCGATTGGATCCAATGTGCTGCGATTAATAACCGCGTCCAGATTAAGTCTAGTGTCTTTGGCATAATCTGGCAATGCCTCTTTGATTTGATCTACCCATGTTGTCATTTTAGTGTCTCTGCTATTTCTTTGTAACCTTTGCCTGTAGGATGTACGCCGTCTTTAGAAAGAGTGCGGATCGGTAGGACAGTATCGCCATACCTACCCGCAACCTTTTGTACGATCGCTTGTACATCTGGTTTGATAGCAGGAAGGATCCAGTAAACGTGTTTAGCGATTACCTTTTCTCTGATAGCAAGTATTTCCTTTTCTGTGTTGACACCTTTGTGATCGTTCGAACCTAGACTGATCACAACAAACTTATATTCCATTCCGTCCAGTGCCGGACGATCGCTGAATTGTTTGTTCCATTGCCAACTGTTGATGCCACCTTTGGCCATTTCAACACAACCAGGTCTAGCCTGGATAGTACCTACTGCTATGCTGTCACCTAATATCAAACACTCAAGCATGGTTCACCTATTAAAGAGTTTCGCCACCAACCTTACGATTACATGCGCACAACTCGCCAGTTTGGAGAGCGTCGAGGATACGTAGAGTTTCCTCTGGGCTACGACCAACGTTCAAGTTGTTAACAGTAACGTGTTGGATCTCATTGTTTGGATCAACAATGAAAGTGGCACGAAGTGCGGCACCTGCTGGAGCATAAAATACACCAAGCTGTTCGATCAAACTGTTTTCGCCACGCTGTGTATCAGCAAACTGTGTGTGAGTAATCTTCTTGAGATCTTCGTGTGCGTTCTGCCAAGCTACCTTACAGAACTCATTGTCTGTTGAACCAGTTAGCAATACAGCATCACGGTCTTCGAAATCTTTAGACAATTTGTCGTAGGCTACGATTTCAGTAGGACATACGAATGTAAAGTCCTTTGGGTAATACACGATTACTTTCCACTTGCCTGGAAATGATTCGTGTGTGATATCGAAGAAAGCATCTTCGGGTTGACCAGGCTTGACGCCAGTGATCACAAATGGGTCTAGTTTATTACCAACGGTTTTCATATTTTCTCCTTGTGTGTGTTAAAACCTGATAGAACTTTTGCTCTATACAGTTATTATATAGTCTATTAAAAACCTAAATCAATAGGTTTTTTCTAAAAATATTTCTATGAGCGTTATTGAAAAAATCAATAACGTATTATTGGCTGTCTACGGCTTTGACGGCTAGTTCTTGCCAAATCGCGACATCTTCTACATCTGGACCAAATATTGAACCGTAACTGAGACCTACGGTTTTTTCTAAAAGTACAGACTTGGACTCACTATTAGTTACCTTGAGCAGACCAGTACGTTCGTCGATCCTGGTAACTTCACAATCATATATGCTGTCTAGTGTTGAATTCCATATTAGGTTAGACATTTTTCTTTTCCTTTTCCTGTTCTATTTGTATCAGTTCTTCTTGTGTAACAAATCTTACTGTAGGAAATAATCCGTGTTGTGTATAGAAAAATGTAACTGGTTTCCAAAATCTGTGGATCAAATTATTAATGACGATAACAGCCGCCATGATAACAACTACGCCTAACGAAAACAGTACGCAACCGGCTAACCAAACAGCCAGTGAATTCATGTCCATAATAAAACCTTTGTAACTTTATTAGACTAGTGTACTATCTGTTAGTTAGCCTGTCAACAAAATCAAGCAGTAATTGGTGATGAACACCGTTATGATATTTGCCTTTCATCCAGCTCTGTAATTCAAACCAGTGTGGTTCGCTTTCAGGGTGACACCCGATGACTCCTATACGATTTTGTATGATAGCCATAGGATCACCGTTGCTGTATGTGGCTATGGTTTGGAATTTATTTCTATTGCCTACTAGTGCGCAGCCATCGTAGAAATACATATTGGTTTTTTGACCGTTCCAAACTACGGGCATATTTTTTGGGTGAGGCCTTCTTGTGTCTGTGTTTGGGCGTGTGATATATTGTTCAGCATCTACATCTTCTAGTATATCAAAATATCTGCTGCCAGCCCAATAGGCGCCCATACATATGCCCAAATAATATCCGCCGTTGTCTATAAATTCTTTGACTCGTTCACCGTTTTCTTTGAAAAGTTTGAAGAAGCTGTCGGAATCACCTATGCCTCCGGGCATGGCGATTATATCGACATCGTCGAAGAAGTCATCTTCTAGACTGTGTTTGCTGAAAATTTTGAAATCGTAATGTGGGCTTAGGGCCCTGATCATGCCGTTGCCGCATTGAATCGAACATTTTGGGTGGCTGAGAAAAAGAGCTATACGTTTGCGCATAAATCCACCAATCAAGGACGCTCCGTCCAAAGTTATTTATCTGAGGTATGATTTAGTATAGCACACGCCAAAATTTAAAACGAGCTAAGAATAATCGTAGTTCACCATAATCCCCCAGCTTTCTTCCAAACGTTTTGGACTAGAATCGGCTGCGAAATTAACACCAGCTAAACGAGCACCATTGCCCAAATGGAAACGAGCTACAGGATCTTTACGAGCTTGTATGTATTCTCTAATTTCTTCTTCTGTGGGCATTTCGACGAAATTTTTCCTGAGGCTAGGGATTGGGCTTAGAGTGTAAAGTTGTTCTACACCTTGAGATTTACAGTATGCGATAGCCTGATTGATGATATCGGCTCCGACACTGCCTGCTGCTCCAGGCAAACGGAATACGGTATAGAACATAGCTACCATTTTCTGTTGGCTAGGGCTAAGGATATCAGTCATTGATTTGTTAATATGATCTGATAGTTTGGCACAGACCATAGCTACCGGAGTGCCTTCTGGTGCGAAAGCAAACACAGTTCGACCATCGATCAAACGATCATGTATAGGTATATCGGGATGTACGGGATCATTTTTCAAAAGGTCTAACCATTCTTGATTAAACCTGAGGTCATCAAGGCCAAGCAGCATTTTATTTCTCCAGGATTATATGCGTATTTATTGATTTCCAAAAAAAAGTCAAAAAAAAAGGACCCTAGGGTCCTTTTATTGAGCGTACCAAATTTCTTTAAATCCTTCTTCCTCAGTTGGATCTTCCCATCCGTCGATCATGCTAGTAATAACGTGTTCGGGAATTTCTTTACCAGGTCGACTCATCAGCCGACGCATGAGTTCTGTATGCTCGGGTGTACGGAATACTACAGCAATATGCTCATATTCTGGCAACATATTGAATTTTCGGGCACGACTTTTGACAGTAGTACTAGTCTGATCCCAAATAATATCTATACCATCTTGACGGCATTTGACAACATGATCAGCCATTAGCTTTACTGCTACAGGCATGTATTCAGTAAAAACTTCTGAATAAGTTTTTCCCATTCGTTTTGCGTAATCTTCTACCCATGCATCGGTGGATACAATACTACAATCTTTGGCCCACTCTTGATTGGAAACCCAGGTAGATTTTCCACTACCTGGGACTCCGATAAGTTGATAACATTTTGGCATTACATCTCCGGACCGTTGCCGTTTCGAAATCCAACACTTCCACCTTCTGCTTCGATGTTCTTGATAACATCTTCAAACAATATAGGCGCAAAGTCCGGAGTCTGTTCTACGCAGACGCAATGATAACGAACATCGTTTTCCTCGCTGTACAAGATTTCTCCTGTGCGAGCATCAACGCCACGAGCTTTCTTAACGCGGTTTGCGTGTAAGTGTCCGTGAATGTTAACACCAAAACGTCCCAAGCTGTCACTGTGTACAGGAATATGGCTTAAGATCATCCCGTTCATAACATGATATGCTCGTAACTCACGGAAGTACTGTCTGTACTCGTCGTCACGGAAGATATCGTGGTTACCACGGATCAAGACCTTGTCACCGTTCAACCGAGCCAATGTCTTCATTGCCTTGCGGTTTATAACCACGTCGCCTAAATGATAGACCTTGTCCGTGGGCTTGACACGTTCGTTCCAAGCCTTGACCATAGCTTCATCCATTTCGTCTGGATCAGTCCATGGACGCAACTTTGTAACACCGTCGTTACGTGTGAAGCGGCACACACCTGCGTGACCAAAGTGCGTATCGCTAACTAAAAATACACTAGGCATTGTGCCCTCCTTTCTTAAAAATCTTCTAATACTTGTTTGAAGTTGTCGATATCTGAAACACCTTCGTTTTCTTGGAACTCGATGTCGCCGCCGTAGTAACCATTGTGGCTGTTACGAACTTCGATATCGATATAACCTCGGTCGGTCTTGATAGTCCAGAAGCCATCTTGGATGACTTCGTAACCGTCTTCGTCGTCGCTTCGGTTCTCACCCCATCCTTTGTCTTCGGTGTCGATAACAAGAGCACCTTTGATGATGTCAAAGGAGTCGCCTTTACCCACACAGTCGACACCAGTGATATGATTTACCCACACACTGTTACAGCAATCATTTCTAGTGTCGTAACGATAGAACTTACCATCGGTCGTACGGAACACAAGGCTCCAGTTTTCGTTACCAACGAACACTCCGTTGATTCTTTTTCCGATCAAATCTTTGAATACTGACATACTCGCCCTCTTTCTTTTACTTTCATTCTTTGTCTATTGTAGCACCAAAAAGAAACCCTGTCAACCAAAATAGGTTACAGGGCTGTTGTAAAAAAGCCACAGTTTAAATATCGCCTTCACGCTGTCTACGCTCACGACGTTCTGCCGCTAGTGTAAAGACCTTTTCGTTATCAGTATCCCAGTCTATGGTCTTAGGAAGAACGATCCCCGCATCAGTAGTATAACCATTGATGGTATGAGGTTCATTCTCGTCGTAGGTCCAACCTAACTGTTTCATCATGCGATGCTTGACTAGAAGATTAGGGCTACGGAAAGCTTCTGTGTCTCGGAAGCCCATCATGACACCGATTTCACAGACAGCACCCGAACGACAGACTCCGGCTACACAATGGACAACTACATTCATATGCTGTTCCATCGCATGTTCTAGCAGTCGTACTAGTTCAGCTGCCTGCTCATGCGAGCATCGCATGGCTTCTTCCAAGACCTCATCTTTTTCTTCGACATCCAAGAATTCAAATTGATGGACCTCGCGGAATTGATAAGAAGGTGTAGGAAACTCCATACCGGGATCTACGATCTGGATCAACATAGAATTGATACCAGCGTCGATGTGGAATCCCTTACGGACATCGCTAAGGCTTACGTTCTGTATCCACGGTTTCATTCTTCAACTCCGAAATGTTCTTTAATCAGCCGTGCCGCTGTCGACCTACCTGCCGCCATATTCTGGCGTCATTTTCTAAACCTTGGCATTCTTGCTCTAGTTCCAGCGTATTGAAAACAGTCCAGCATGGGTAACAGAGATTCGAGATCGTTTACATCGTGTCGCAACACCGTACCAGTAATACCTGAGTCAGGCGTAAATGCGTCTACTAACATATAGTAGAGTTTGGTTGTGCCTTCGTCAATCTGAGGCTGAAAAATATGTTGTAAATCTTCTATAGTCATTTCAGCACCTATGATTCACGTGCCACACACCGTTCTGCCGGAAACGAGCGAAGGGTCCAAAACAAGTCACACAATACAGTTTATTCTTGTTCATTTTTTATTCCAAATAAAATATCTCCTACATCGCTAGGAAATGTAGCGCCATACGCAGAGATGTATTCGATATCCACAGCTTCGTCGTCACCGTTTCCTGAACCTATGTAATATTTGATACCTTCATATGGAACATCGACTCGAACGATGCCTACCACATGACCACCACTAAACCACCTAACGTCTAAGACTTTCATCATGAGATCCTTACGTTGTTTAAAACTTTCAATACTCCAAATAGTTCCTTGCTGTTGTCAGGGCAGAGACGCTGAGGAGGATCATCGTAATTGCCGTTGTAGCGAGAAACTTTCTCCAATTTCTTGGGCACGAATCTAGTACCTGGCTTAGTGATAGTGACTTCCCAAGCCCATGCTGATTCGTAATAGTTGGTCTTGCGCTTGAGTTTGATCTTGTTGAACTCATAGTTCACACCATCTTGATCAACGATTTTCCAACCATTGGTCTGCTTGCTATAAGAACGTCCTTCCATCAGACGATTGATCAGTTCTTTTTGCTCGCGTTCGATATCAATGGCTCGCAGGCGATTACCGATACGGATCATGTTAGCAGTAGTAAGACCCATCAACTGACTTTGGATCAGGATTCGTTCTTCCTTTTCGCTCAATTTCGCACGTTCTCTAGCCATGACGGCCCCTTTCATTTAGCAGTTAGTTTGCTCAGTCGTTCATTTCGATCTTGGCAGTATACGCAGTGTGTGACACCAGGTATAGCCAATCTACGCGGTTCTGGAATTTCATCGCCACAGCCTTCGCAGAACTCAGCGGAAGGTTGCGAACGTTGCTTTTCCAATTTGTCACGCAGTGCTCTCTCTGCGTTCATATTCATCACTAAGCTGTTGATCTGTGCGATCTCAGCTTCTTCTTCATTGTTATACTCAAAATGCTCATCGCGATTCATAAAAGTCCTTAAGAATTGAACATGTGTTTATTATACACAAAAACGATCGAAAAGTCAAGTGGTGCCCTAGGCGGGATTCGAACCCGCAAAACCTACGACCTCAACGTAGTGCGTATACCGATTCCGCCACCAGGGCTAATTCATTTTGGGAGAATAATTTGGTGCTCTAAATGCTAGGACATAATTAGTCGGAAAGTATCCGATCGCGACACTCTTGTCAGTATTGCCTCCCAATACCTTGACATAAGTGACGCCATCGACTACTTCATATCCTTTGAAGAATCCCACATGACCACTCCATTCGGCTCGACCTCTACGCAGAACCACGATGTCGCCTTCTTGTGGATTATGTGTAGGATGACCCCATTTCAAGAAACTGCGAGCCATTAGACTATGAGTTCCTTGTACTCCATTATTCTGTAATACGGCATTTGCCCAACCAGCACACCAAGGAATATGTAAAGGATCTACGGTGCCTGTTCTGGCCGAATTCATATAATGCTTGAGTTCTTTACGATTAGTTTTAGCATCCATGCCCTCCATACGATGTGCTTCTTCCATGTAGGGTCTAGCTGCTTGTGTTGTAGTCTGACAGCCACCTAATAACAGGGCAACACAGACTATTGCTATGTTTCTCATAATAACCTCCATGTTTTTAAAGGCCAACTTATTACTTATTTTGGACAAATACCTTTAAAAACATACAGATAAAGATGGTGCTCCCAACAAGAATTGAACTTGTAATTCATCCTTACCAAGGATGTGTTATACCACTTAACTATAGGAGCCTTTGGTGCGAGCGGTGGGACTCGAACCCACAAGCCGAAGCGGGAGATTTTAAGTCTCCTGAGTTTACCGATTTCTCCACGCTCGCATTTGGCCTCCCCGGGCTGACTCGAACAGCCATCTAAACCTTAGGAGTGTCTTGTTCTATCCTGTTGAACTACGGAGAGTAGTGGCCTGCCCGGAGGGATTCGAACCCCCGACCCACAGCTTAGAAGGCTGTTGCTCTAATCCGGCTGAGCTACGGGCAGATGTTTTTAACTGTATTCGATATCTCCTGCTAATACGAATCTATAGTTGTTACTCTGTACTATTCCCGGGCGGTGCCATATCCTGCTTGGATATATCAACCAAGTATAATTATATGGTCTAATAAACAGTCTGTCATCTGATTCTAGACCGTTTGGAGCCATTTCTGTTCCGCAGGTATCCCGATTGGTAACATCGTCGGGTATATGAAGATACATTATGCCACTGAGCATGTTAGTATTTGTTTTATGGTGATGATGATGCCAAAGTTTATCTCGATCCTCGGCACCGTGTAGATTGGTCATAAATGACCAAGCCATCATATTTGATATCTTTGCTTCACGTCCTAGATACATGAACACACTGAATATAAAGCTCATACGAAACTTCAACCAACAGGATTCTGGTCTTTGGAATATGTTTTCTTTGGTTTGGAACTTGGGACTATTTTCAAAATAGTTACCATCTGCTATGACACGCTCGATACTAGAAATAGCCTGATCGACATCCTGTTGTGTTATGACAGAACTGAAATCATATGTCTTAAAGATGTCGTTACTATCGATGACCGGTATCATAGAAAAAATCCTGGAGCGGGCGACGAGGTTCGAACTCGCGACATATAGCTTGGAAGGCTATCACTCTACCAACTGAGTTACACCCGCATTTTTATTAATCTTCTTTGATATAGCTGGCTGCGACTTTGCGATCGCTTAGTTTCTTTTCTTCCCATTCTGCTAGCTTGACTCGATAGTCTTCTTCGGTCAGTCCATGCCAACCGATACACTTACCAGTGGGGCTGCGACCACAACCACATTTACCAATTTCATCTGCGTTTTCTTCTACAGGCATCTGCATTTCATTCTCCAAATCGTAGTATTCATCTTTCATGACAGCTTCATCAAACAGTTCTGCGTCTGTTTTCTTTTTTCTGTTAAAGATATTATCCCAGTTATTATCGAATGTCTTTTGATCAACACTAAATGGTCTTGGTTTACTACCTTTGCCGCCGTCACTCATATATACCTCAATAAATGGTCGGAGTGGAGAGATTCGAACTCCCGACCCACTGGTCCCAAACCAGTTGCGCTACCAGGCTGCGCTACACTCCGAAACTGGTTGCAGGGGGTGGAATCGCACCACCGATCTCCAGGGTATGAACCTGGTGAGTTACTGCTTCTCTACCCTGCTATAAACTTACAGTAGATTTTCTACTTTCAATGTTTCTGCGACATCGTCGCTCAACGGAATTTCTGTCTTGATGTTAGCTTCCAAGATAGAATCGTTGATCTTTTGCTTCTGCTTCTTGAGATTCAAGATCTCAGCCTTGACCTTGTCGATCTGTTCCTGGCTGAGCACAGAAGTAGCGACAGTATCGCTGTAGCCGTAAATGCGGCTACGATGTTCGCCCTTGTCATTCTTGATCTTTTCCAGCTTGCCTGTGAGCACAGCGACATCAGTCACTGGCTTTTGGTTAGCCATTTCTTCCAACTGGCCGATGCGCTTGTCGATGAACGCAGCCTTGGTTAGGTTGAGATCGATGTCATTAGTAGCGTTGGCTGCGGCTACTAGACCGCGGATGTTGTAAAGAGCCAACAGCAACTTCTGTCTACGAGCATCGCTGGCAAACAGTTGGTCATTGGCAGCTTTCAATTCTGCTGCTACATCTTGGAATTCGTTCAGTTCGATCGAAGTTTCGACCTTGATGCTACGGATAGCATCATTGATTGCTGTTTGTAGTGCGTTTGCCTTGCGTAGAGTGATGTTCATTTCTTTTTCCTTTGATTAATAACGGGTTGGTAAAAGGTCAAGTAATAGACCGGACAACTGACAGGGGCGGATCAACGATAACGCCTTTGACAAACCTCAATGTACATAGCACAGAGGCCTGCTTATTTCCGACTATCAACAGACATTCTATTTTGGTATCGGAACACACAAGCACGGACAGTTTTCAAGACTGTTTGCCAGTATTGGAGCTCGGCATGAAGCCGAACGATTGTCTATCCTCATCTACCCTTTACCTCGCCGGCTGCGCAGTTTCCTACGCAACAACTCTATAATACGATATTTTGTGTATGCTGTCAAGCCATTTTTGGCTTTAATTTCACGTCCCATGCCAAAATAGTTCTGTGTCCTTGTCCATTCCACGGGTATACTGTATGTGGAAGATAGCTAGGAAACATGACCATCATCATGGGTCGCGGAGAAAATCTCAATTGATCTATAAAAGTAAACTTGCTGGGATCCTTGACCACAGGAAATCTAAATTCTAGATTGGCATCTGAAGATTGACTTCCTGGATCTAGGTCTGGAACATCTATGTAGATGTTGCCGCTGATATGTGCGTTATGTGTATGTAAGGCCTGATAGTTACCAGCTGTTTGTCTGATAGTCCAGGCACTCACAAGTTCTGGTTCAAGATTGACTAGATCAGGTTTACCCGATTGTCTAGTCAGTGTATCCATGTAATCATAGCATCGTTGTTCCACGAAACTTTTCAATACAGTGACATCCTGACCAAAGTCGTTAGGCAATAGCTGTATCTGTTGACCGCCTCTAATGCTAATGGATTGATCTCCAGCATCGTTGAACTGAGTCATTTGATGCGCTGTATCTACCATGTTCTTGAGATAGGCAAAGACATCTGCTGGCAGGTCGTCTACAGCTATCACAGTTGGATTGATATAAGCGTATTTCATCTATTGCCTTATTATGGTGCTGCTTGTCGGATTCGAACTGACGACCTACTGCTTACAAGGCAGTTGCTCTACCGGCTGAGCTAAAGCAGCGTATTCTTACTTATATTTGAACTTGGCGGTGAGGGCGGGATTCGAACCCGCGGTAGACATTTCTGCCTACGACAGTTTAGCAAACTGCTGATTTAAGCCTCTCATCCACCTCACCAATGTTCTATTATAACACTGAAACAGAATCTTTGTCTACAGCATTTGCTCTAGAATAAGGTTCTGGTTCTTCTTTTTTCTCTTCTTTGCCGGGAATAGGTTGTAACCCAGCATTGATAAGAGCATTCAGTTTATTTGCTGCTTCGAAAGCAGCGTCTTCGACTTCTTGTGCCAATCTTTGTGCTTCAGCATTGGCTTTTTCATATGCGTCGACTGCGGCTGAATGGGCAGCATCGGCGTGTTGATATGCCTTCTTCATGGCATCTTCTAGTTTGGCCTTGGCTTTGTCTACGTCCTTGGCCGACTTGTCGGCTAATTCTTTAGCATCACTATAGACAGTTGCGGCCGCGTGTAAAGCACGATGAGACAGTCTTCTAGCAGCAGTTTCACTGACTTGTTCTATCTTATGGATAAAGTCCATGATACTCATGATAGTCCTCCTTGTTTTTTACCGCACTGCGGAACAATGATACTTATCGTGGTATAAGATTTTAGAAACTGTATCTGAATGTGTCTATGTCTTCTTGGAAGAACGCAGCTACTATGGCTTTAGTCCTATCGTTGTAGTATGATCTATAGTCATTATTTTCGGAAGTATTGATCATGGGCAATGGCACATCACAATCATAGATCTTTTGTATCTGTTTGAAATCTTCTTCGATATTTTCATATCGCAATATCAAATTTACACCGTCAACATACTGCTTCTGTGTCACGGCACCTTTAGGCCATGTAGGAGGATATGGAGACAGCATAGGATATAACACAGACCACATTTCGTCTTGTGGAAATTCGTTCATAAACTGATCGAAAGATGGAAACGGAGATCTATTAAAATAGTCTCGGACAAAATTTAAATTGTCTTGGCTGGCTTTTCCTGGATTATCATACCATCTACGCAGTTCATAGTAACCACTGACCATGCGGTCCCAAGGGTTTCTAACTATGCTAAAGCTAAATGGCAAATTGTCTACTGTGTTTTTTAGATCATTGAACGTTACTTTGAGATCAAATTCTTGATACGTGCTGTTCTTTCTGTTAGATATCAACCAACTCTTGATACTCATACCAGCCACTTTGGGATTGTGTACGAACGCTATGTTCTTTTCACCTGTAACAACAACGCTACTCATATCAATCCTTCTTGATATTCAACGATTCTCTTATCTTTGTAGCAGAGATATCAGTGATAGATTGATCAAAATGTTCTTGTTCGATCTTGTAACCTACATCCCTACCATACGTGATGTTCACGATATTAGGCACAAGCACGATTTGGAATTGACCTTGATACAAAGGATCTAGATCTCTCTTGATAAATCTAGCCACATCGTAGAAGTTGAACGGATTACTATCATTCCAACCTTGGCAATCACGCACCATGATACAGACTTGACCAGTCTTGGCCAACGCTCTTTCGAATAGAGCACGATGCCCATCATGCCATGGTTGCCAACGACCTAACATCTGTACAGTTTCTTTGCGATTATTCCATACAGGACGTCTGCGATCGGCCAATATATGATCAGAGATAAACGCTGCCCATTTTTCAGCATCTTGTTCAGTGATACGGAAATCATATATGTCTGGTTCTTGGAACATCTTGTTGGTATCTTCATATCTGCCTTCGCGGATAGTGTCAACCCAAATGGTCCAATCTGCTGAATAGTTTTTTCTAGTAGCTTCTAGAGGTGCTATGAAGTCGGCGATCACGTAACGTGCTTCGCTTTCATCTGACAGCAGTTTCATCCTGAAGCTTTGCCTGATTCGTCCTTCTTCACTGAAGTCCCAATCATCAAACCGTTTTCTAACAGCATCTGCTTCTAGGTGTTCGGTATCACCTAATCTAGATTGTAATGCTTTAGCCAGTGTTGTTTTACCTGCTCCTGGCAGTCCGCAGATCAGTATCTTTATAGCTTTCATGATACTATTTAATATGGCGGAAGCGGTGAGATTCGAACTCACGGAACCTTTCGGTTCGACGGTTTTCAAGACCGTTGCCATAAACCAGACTCGACCACACTTCCATAATTGGTGGGTGATGAGAGGGTCGAACTCCCGACATCCTCGGTGTAAACGAGGCGCTCTACCACTGAGCTAATCACCCTAAACTTTCACCATTAGTTAGTAGCATAGTTTACTATCCTCTTGCTACCTATTGTTGATCTGTTACACAGACCAGTTACTAGTATCATAGGCTTCCCGCTTCGGACAAGGTTAGCCTTGATCGTAGGCCGACGAGCTATGCTACTAACTAATGGTGCCCCAAGCGAGACTCGAACTCGCACACCGAAGTACTGGCTTCTAAGACCAGCGTGTCTACCAATTCCACCATCGGGGCATTGTTTATATTATGTAGTCTTTTGTTGACTGTGTCAACCGTATTCTGGTACCGAAGGTTGGAATTGAACCAACGACCAACGGCTTATCGGGCCGCTGCTCTACCTCTGAGCTACTCCGGTGTGGCTGGGGAAACTGGACTCGAACCAATACTGCCTGAGTCAAAGTCAGGTGTCCTACCGATTAGACGATTCCCCAATAATGAATTTGAGAGTTGTAGCACCATCGTTATTGCTACCATTCACCCTTCTCCGGATTAGCTAGCGGGACTCGGTACGTCACTCGGGATACCGGACCAGATAGTACGCCACCTTGTACACGGATCTTCCGATCCGCCGGGCATCGAACCCGCCACCTTCTACTGGGTCGGTCCTTCGAAGAAACCTAACCAGCGTGTCTTTCTCTTGCTGACACTCTCAAAACTTGGCTCCGGAGGTTGGGATCGAACCAACGACACGCGGATTAACAGTCCGCTGCAACTACCTCTGTGCTACTCCGGAATAGAGTTGGCGACTCGTAGGGGAATCGAACCCCTATGTCCTGCTAGACAGGCAGGCATAATAGCCACTATATGAACGAGCCATAACATGGTGGACCAGACAGGACTTGAACCCGCTACCTCCTCGGTGCAAACGAGGCGCTCTCCCAGATGAGCTACTGGCCCGAATTTTTATGGTAGCAGTAGTAGGACTCGAACCTACGATATACACCGTATGAAGGTGCCGCATTAGCCGCTATGCTATACTGCCATTAACATATTGAAATACACTATATTCAGTTCAAGGACACTCTTTAGAATGCGACTCATACTTGCGAACCCGCTACAGTATATTTCAATATGGTAATGGTGGGCCCTGTGAGATTCGAACTCACGACCAACGGATTAAAAGTCCGCTGCTCTACCTACTGAGCTAAGGGCCCAAACGTTTACCAGATTTACCATCATCTCCCATGATAGTTTCCTCCTTTAAAAAATTGGAGCGGGCGATCGGGTTCGAACCGACGACATTTACCTTGGCAAGGTAATGCTCTACCAACTGAGCTACGCCCGCATTAAATGGTACTCCGAAGGGGAGTCGAACCCCTCTTTCCGCCTTGAAAGGGCAGCGTCCTGACCGATAGACGACCGGAGCATTAACTGATTTGATTGTCAAACAACGTGGAGGACAGGGTGGGATTTGAACCCACGGCTTTACAGTTTTGCAGACTGTTCCATTGGACCTCTCTGGCACCTGTCCCTAAGTTTGATTATTGTACTACATTAACTGACTGCTGTCAATCACAAAGATAATTTTTTGAACTTATAATTCGCCATCAGTTCTTTGAAATCTGGATGATTCCAATCTGTACTCATGTCGATTGCCTTTTGAGGCAGTTTTAATTTTTCAGATATAGGTAAGTGTCTACCGACATCGCTTAAACTAAAACAGTTTACAGTGAATTTATTGTTAGGATTATCTCTAACTTCTAACCATTCATCCTGTATCTGGGTAGCTTCTACTATGTTAAGATCGTCATGCTCCCATTTTAGACAGTCTTCACTAAGAGCTGTTTCTCTCCTAACATACCCGACATTCAAGTTTGCGCTGCGTTTTACATCAGAATCTTTCATCAATCTATAACCATATGATTGATAGTTTGAACTTATCGAAGATTTTGTATCGAACGAACCTATAGGCACTTCTAATACAAACGGACTGAATGATTCGCCACTCCAATTCTCTGTCAACCATCTAATAGTATTGTCTAGGCTTTCTCTATTTTCTTTTGCTAACCCTATGATCAAACTAATAGATCCTCGATACAATTTTGTACCATTTGAATGATAATAATTTTTTATATCTATCAACCCTTGTTTGATCTTTTCAGGATCCATTCCTTTGCCAACTATCCTGGCAGCATCTCTGTTGAAACTTTCTATACCATAATACTGTCCTAGGAAATTCATCCTAAGCAGTTCTTCTCTATCTCTAGGACGAGATATCAATAAATCTGCCCTGACGAATCCTGAGAACCAAGGTCGGAATGAAAGCTGTTCTACAACATCAGCGAACTTGCTGATCTTTTCAGTTCGGTCATTAAATGTTTCATCTGATACGAGATAGTTGGATACTCCGAATCTATCATAGCTGTCTTGTAATTGTATCCTAGCGTCTTCGGCATCTCTGCTATAGTCGCCCTTGACTCCTAAGATTGGAAAGTTACAGAAGTCACATTTAAATTTACAACCTCGAGCAAACTCTATAGTCAACCATTCGTTTGAGTCTATGAAATCTCTATCTTCATACTTGACCATGAGACTCTTCATTGGATATGCCGGATACTGTTTGTTAGCATCTATGAGCTTACACCCTTTTGATAACAAATCAAATCTCGGTCTAGGTCCGTTGCCTTTGTACCATCTAAGGAATTCTAACAGTGCTAGTTCACCGAAACCTTTTATATGTAAATCAAAAGAACTAGTATCAAACTGAGCAGCTACTTGTCCTCCTGAAATCAACAATACATCTGGGAAAGTAACTTTCAACCATTTGATATAGTTTTCAAATCTTTCAGACATGTTGCTGAAAAGAAAACTAAATCCTAGAAAGACAGTGTCTTTGTCGATCCGGGATTTTGCTAACTCTTGTAATTCATCTAACTCCCAAACTTCGCAGAAGTCGATAACTTCGATGTCCCAACCTTCTTCTCTGAGACAATGAGCTATACGATATGCGCCTAGCGTTCGGGTCGGTGAACCCAAAATATTAAAAATAAGACCTTTCATCAGTCTATTTATAAGTGGTACCCCTGCTCAGATTCGAACTGAGAGAACTTCTCCTTTTGAGAGAGATGACTTTACCAATTTGTCCACAGGGGCAAAGGGCACTAGTGAAAAGAGTGAGTCGTTCCAATCCACCGACCAAGCAAACACAGCTATGCTCGTGCTTCCTTCTTATCGCCGGCCTTACGGCTAGTGCTTAAATGGTACCGGCGGTTGGTTTCGATCCAACTCCTACTGCTCCACAAACAGTCGTGCTAGCCACTAACACTACGACGGCATACTTGGTAGGCGCAGTAGGGATCGAACCTACGACAAACTGATTAAGAGTCAGCTACTCTACCGACTGAGTTATACGCCCGCATATGGTGCCCCTGGCAGGACTCGAACCTGCACACTCAGGCTTATCTGGCCTGTGCTTTGGCGAGGTATAAGCTCGCTTCTTTACCATTAAGCTACAGGGGCAAAAACTTTAATAACTGGTGGGCGCGGTGTGACTCGAACACACACTAAGACCGTTATGAGCGGCCGGCTTCACCTTTAAGCTACACGCCCTAGCCAGTTATGATACTAATATAGCACATCTAAAAAACGTGTCAACTAAAAAATTTGGTGCCAGCTCTAGGAATCGAACCTAGTTCAATGGTTCTTCAGACCACCGCTATGACCACATCAGCTAAACTGGCATATTTGGTCTGTGTGGTAGGATTTGAACCTACGGCCTCCTGGCTCCAAACCAGGCCGTCTCCCGGGCTGACATTACACACAGATAAAAGTCGGGCGCCTAACTATCCTCCTGGGAGGACTCGCTAGATTGTCTCGAATAGTCAAGTTTAACATACCGGCTTCAGTCATACTATAGTGTCAACACAGTCAACCCCACTGTGCCTAGACTGGCAGGGACTCTAAACTATCGTCTATCCCTTAAAATGGGGTGCCTTGGGGAATCGAACCCTCGCCTGCTGATTCACAGTCAGCTTTGCTACCACTACACTAAAGACACCTCTGAAATAAATATTATTATGAGCGATGAATACGTTTCAGCATTCAAGCTGCTCATTAACCAAACTAAAGATAGTTACGGGTATGAGCTGCCGTTGTTCGTCGAGCAATATGTAGTCATGTTGCTCGCCAGCCATATCGATCGTCCAAACTGGATGCCCGAAGATAGTTTCATAGAAACTTATCATAGGATAAAAAACTCACATGATGCTAAGAGCTTAGGAGACGAATGTCTCTTTCTTTGTGGTGTATTTCCTGACTATGGTCGACGCAAAGGTCTTGACATAGATTACTATGGTGCTATAGGCAGTAACAGTTATAGCCGAGCAGGTCAAGCACTTAACATCGAAATATTTGATACGTTGAGCCGACATTTTAAATTTGTCAGCAAAGTCATAAATGTTACAGTTAAACCTTCACATCCAGACATCTTTGGCACCACTTAAGGGACTCGAACCCCTAACCTCAACCTTCGCAAGGTTGTGCTCTTATCCAGTTGAGCTAAAGTGGTAAATGGCACCGGACTAGGGATTTGAACCCCAACGAACGGTTTTGGAGACCGTCATGCTGCCGTTACATCAGTCCGATAATGATTGGCCGGCCCTGAGAGATTCGAACTCCCGACTTCTTGTTTCGAAGACAAGCACTCTGGTCCAGCTGAGTTAAGGGCCGCTAATTTCTGTTCTTCTGCTAGGGCGTATGTTTTCTACGTTTGTAGGATGATCTATGATTTGGAAATTGCTAACTTCCGGATCAGGATCTGCTGATAGTGATTCCATCTTAATAGACCAACCGTGTTCTTTGACGGCCTGCTCTACAGAACGTGCTATATCATTAGAAAGGTAATTTAATTGGAAGGATTTAGCGTCAAGCAGATCTCGATGAAAGACCATATAAATCGCACTCTTTGTTTCTGCTTCCCAATAATAACTACCTACAGGAGTAGCAATTCCGTCTATGATCGCATCCGACCTAATATAAGTCAGTTCTTTAAAATATTCTATTCCTACAAGATCCCTTAACCACCCACTGAACTCGTCGATGGTTGTAAAATTAGAATCATTGTTAGTCGTAGTAAATTTAGTAGCTATCATAGGCATTCTCCTTGCCTAATATTTAGCGTGAATATGGTGGAGGCGGTAGGACTCGCACCTACGCTGTTTCTATGTCACGGTTTTACAGACCGCTGCCTTCGCTGCTCGGCACACGCCTCCAAATTATGTACCACACCTATTCCAGCCGCTATGCGTTTTATCCGTCAGGGGGAGAAGGGTAGGTGTGGGTAGTTAAGCACTCTCCGCTATGCTGTCATGCCTGTTTCAAAGGCAAGAGAGAGTGTTTAACTACACTGGGTTTTTACCACCTGCGTTTCCGCCACAGGCTTCTCATCCCCCAGGCCGCCCACGTTAATAGCCGATGTTTATAGTGCCAGCAGGGCCGCGTTCCCTATACACACTTTAGTTCTCAGTAAAGTAACCTAGCTTAACTAAGCAGTTTCTTTCCTGTTTTGCTCTTTCAATCTTGTCAGCGATCATACGCTGAACACTTTCCTCGTTTAAAACAGATGGAAGCGTTCCATGATATGCTTGCTCGACGATACGATCATTGAGCTTGCTATGATCGATGTTTTCGTATTTCCATTCCATTCTTCATTCCTTATAAACAAAAACCCCAGGGTTTTTAATCCTGGGGTCCTTTGAATTCTTGATGTGTAATTTGTGTTACATCATCGTATCCTTCGTGGACCCCGGCTGTAGCTCTGGTGTACGATCATTAGCGAGACTAATTGAACATACGGGCCAATAGGTGGCATTAAAGCCGCCCAATTGCGCTTTCTGTATCATTTGTCTATGTAATGTCGATGATTTCATTTGCTTCAGTTTCCTTTCTGTTATTTCTAACAGTTAGTCCAAGTATAAGTTTATTTAGTCTCGTTGTCAACCCCTAGATTCATTTTTGGTAAAATTGTTGCATTTTTACAACACCCATCTACCAAATTGATCTAGTTGCTTAAAAAACAGCTCAACATCGAGACGCCAAGCAGTTTGTGTAAGACCTCTATAGTATATATCCTTTGTTTTGGAAAGTACACCACTTTTGGCTAATAAAGGACAAAAAATTTCATGTACCAGTCTTTGGCTACCTGATTTGCTTTCATTGCTAGTGATGTAAAGATCTTTGTCACGACCGGCCCATTCTATACAGGCAGGTATGAAAAACTGTGCGGTGTAGTTTTGATGCCGTATGATTCCCCATTTGGTTCTCAAATGATGTAAAGGCAGATCATCAGATAGTACACAAGTCCTGGCGCAGATCCTATAAGCATTTTCTCCCATCTCAGGAAAAGAATGCGCAGCTACAGCACCAGCAGCTAGATCATTATAATATAAAATCCATGCGGCCCATCGTTCTTCTTTGCTCAAAGAATCGATCATGATCTGCTGATTGGAATTATTTTCAAAACCTTTGGCTGCTGCTCGCCTGTAAAAGTCCGAAAGATCTAGATCGGGGTTCCAGCGTATGAGTTTAAACATGTTTTAATGCTTCCTCTACGAAATCTGCTGGATATTCTGATCTAAAGCTGTTCCAACACAGCCAATCGAAAGTGGTCCAGGGTTGCGGATCGTTCCAGCTAATCGTGCTTTCAGCTAACACTTTCTTCATCTGTTCCTGTCTCGTAGAATAGATATGGCTTTCTACGTCGGCTATGCTGATATAAGGTTCGCTGTCGTGATAGGTAAAAAAGTAGTTGATGCTTTTCAACTGTCCGTCGACTAGGAAATAGCTGCTGGGATGCATGCTGTATTTGTGTAATTTTAGCTTCTTGTGTGCGTCTATGATTTCCAACATCTGTTCACGCCAATTGGGCAACACAGCATCGAAACTGCCAACGTCTAGCTTACGCTGCCAAAAGTCGTTGCCATTGACACGCAGATAGATTTTTCTATACTTGTAATCGATGTCTAGTATTTCTGGCACCAGATGACTGTGCGAAGCTCGCATCAGCTGTAGATACTTTAGCTCACGTTGCCATTTTTCTTCCATCAATTCGGGATCCACTACCTGATTCTGCCCTTGGTGATAGGCAGTATCATTATAGTACCATTGTACGAATACAGTACCATCTTCGCTCATAAGGCTGGTATAGATCAGATTGTTGCGCCAAGGTTCTTGCCCTGGCATCTGATTGTAATAGTATTCGTACTTCATCTTTCTCCTAACCAAACGGCTCCAGTGGATTCTATAACTGCTGATAGTTCACTTACACGCATATCTATCTCTTCTTGGTCGTGTAGTATATTGGAAAAGATATAGTATCCTAAGATAGTGCTAGTGTGTATGATAGTCTTGCTGCTTATAAGAGGAAGTATCCAAGGCAATGTCGTAAATAGATCACCACTGATATACGTCTTTTCTATCTTCTTGATCTTATCCCAATTGGCTAACACTTCTCTGTTATGGTATTTTATTTCATCGGTTATCGCTACAGTATGATTGGGTTCTATCTTGAGATTTCTTTCTTTGGCATATTTTTTATAAAATTGTTCATAGTCATGCCCATCAAAATTTTCATATAGAAATTTTTTGAATTCTATGTTGTTTGGATTAATATCGTATATCACAATCTTCTTGGCATGATTGTAGTAGGCCAAAGTTTCAGCCATAAGCCCATTAGCAGGTGCTATGACTAAGTCGCAGTCGTAGTCTTTGACGATATCATCCCAATAGAGGGCGTTGATATAATTAAACTTCATAGTTTCGTTGATCACAGATAGTGCTATCTGCTGTGCTGGATCTAGATAATCGCTGCTCTTGAGAGACTTTAGAGCTTCTGAAAAAGCCACTGTTTTTATATACGGATAGAGATATCCTCTAGTAGGCAGCTGTTCTATCAAGGGATTTTGTCTAATAGGTAATTTGATCGTGTCAGAATATCTCCACGACTGATCAAAATTTACTACAGAGTAATCGTTCTCTAAGATATCTGACATCAGCTTGGTTCCAAACTTACCATGTCGTATCTCTGTACGATCTCCTAATGCTAACCATAAAGGAGCATGACCTTCATGTAAGTCATCTTCGCTTCTTATGAAGTTTTTACCTGTTTCGATATATGAATTAAAATCTAGATGTTTAACAGCTTTGGTGTTTATAATAAAACACTGTTCCTCTAGATAGGGAGTAAATTCACCTTGGTCCCAGATTAGATGTCCTACAAGTCCTACATAGTCAGGTATGGAGTGTATCTTTGTCCATAAGTGATCAAAATCTAATATGTAGTCGCCTGCTGTCTGTACAAATAGCCAATCGGCGTCATCTAGGTAGTTGTTGATTTGGTCATAGTTGTCAATGATATATGTAGGATATCTTCCGTTCACCAGATGCTCCTGACCCGATCTAGTGATCTGGAGCATCTTGTTGTTCAACCACTCGTCATCAGTACAGCATCGTACTGTGATGAAACTCACCTTTTTCGCCATGTTCCTTTAATGCTTTCTTCATCATAGATACCCATTCTGGTGTAGAATCATGATGGTGTACTATCAGATGATACCTATCTATTCCACTGTTATTGATCACTCGATGCTCGTAGCTAAGATTGACCGCATAAGCATCACCTGGTGAAAAGTCTAGACTACTGCCATCACCCCAATGCCATTCACACCCTTCCGGATTGTTTAGTGCTATGTTTACCATTTCCAATATGCTATGATCGGTGTCTTTATGTAGACCTATACTGCCACCGGCTTCTAGTAACATAAACCTCACCCGACCAAAACGTTTGCTAGGAAAGACCATCTTGAGCCAAGCCACAGTGACCGGACATAAATTGGCCCATGTAGTCCATTTCATATCATCACTGGCTGCGTTAGCTGTCTTGTAGCCGTAATCTTCCCAGCTATAGGGTTTGTCATCGCCTAGCCCGTGTATAGGTAAACTGTGCCAACCTTTATATTGATCACCATCGGCCCGGTATTCTATGAAGTGTTCGCGCAGTGCTTTGGCTTCACTTAGCATTTCTTCATGCGGAATTTTTAAGTCCAGTTTAAGACTTCTGGCAGTGCTTACCAAATAGTATCGACCATCGTGTATCATCAGATATTTAACTCCGCTGGGAACCACCCTATAAATAATTTTATGCTCAGAGGAATTAATAATCAACCTTATATAGATATAGAACCTTACCTAAATATGGTAGAGTTTGATCGGTTACAGCCCGAAATATACAAAGGGTTTGCTTTGGCTAGGCATCATGCCAAAGAAGGCACATGGATGACTCCTGGATTTACTTTTGATAATATGAGTTATGTCCATAACTGGAAACCAATTTATCAAGCCATGAAAGACTTTCTCGATCTGCCTGACAGCGATCCTATCAAACAAGCAGGCTTAGAACTGATGCCCAAAGATTTCAAAAATTTTCAAGAACGTAATATATTCACTAGATATATCAAAATGGCAATGGGGGCATATGATCCATATATCTATTATTTCCTTTGGGAAGAAGGTTCATGGGATGACAGAACAGCACCTAGAAAGCTAACACCCGAAGCACAATATTTTCCTAACGTAGTTAATTGGATAGAAAATATGGTAGGAGAAATTTTTGTTGATATAGGTCGTGTTATTTTCTTTCACTGTGAAGCAGATGGCATTCCATTTGAGCATAGAGATCTAGATGCTGCTAATGGCATCAATGTGATCAAGCCGCATAGGAATGAATTTATACACATACGTCCTAATACTAAAAAAGCATTTTATCTTTGGGATCCAGAAACAAAAAACAAAACCTATCTCAATACAAGAGCAGCATGGTGGAACGACACTGACTGGCACGGCGGTGAACGCATAATGGAACAGAGTTATGGTCTAAGAATAGATGGAAAATTTACCGACGAGTTCCGTAAGAAATTGGGCATAGATCATATAGAGGCCTACTGATGAAACTGTTAATGACTGGACATACTTCTAGCGTAGGACGAGCACTTTGTGAGTTTTATAAGGATCACGAGATAGTGGGTATATCTCGTTCTAGTAATTTTGATCTTACCGATCCTGCCGATATTGAAAAAGTTATAGCATTATCTTTAGATTGCGATCACTTTATTAATCTGGCCAATGTGGGACATTCTCAATGCGACCTACTCTATGGAGTATATAGACTCTGGCAGGAAAATAATAAACCAGGAAAGATAATCAGCTTTGGCACACTGGCTACTGCTGCTCCTTTCAGTTTATTAAAAAGGATTCCTGTCGATATGTTCATGCTAGGACATAAATTAAGTCTAGAAAAAATACACGCAGAATTATCAATAGAAACTCCTTTCGGTCCGCAACCTCAGAGCGTATTGATACGGTTTGCTAATTACGGTATGAAAACCGACAAGAGATCTAATGAACCATACAGCACAGAAAAACAAATGACTGAGATAGTAGATTTTGTTCTCAAGTCAAACACATATATTTCTAGCCTAGATTTTAGAGAGATTTAAATGGTAAAATATGTAGGTAACTGTTCCGAGATAATAGATTGGAACAAAGTCATAGAAGATCTAGCCAACCAAGAACCTGCTTATGTAGGTCCTAAGCATGACGTAGGACACGCTGTTCCTGGTGTAGAAGAAGTAGCAGGCCAACTAAGGAATGCTGGATACAAGATGGCTCACGAGGGAGGCAATGCTAGATGGGATATGTATCTTCCGGGAGTAAATTTTAGTCGAGACATCGTCGAGAAATTTATAGATTTTGTAGGCCTTGACGGTTATACTAACTGTTGGATCAGTAGAGTAAAACCCGGTGATGTAGCTCCGTGGCATTGGGATATCACTGATGACGAGGAAACATTAATAAAAGAAGGAAGAGGAATGGATAGATTCCATTGCCATATTTCACCTCCTACTCATGGTCATATATTCATAGTAGAAGATGAATGTCTATATCTCAGAAGGCAAGGAGATGTATTTCGCTGGCCTGAAAGAAGATCATGGCATGCTGGTGCCAACTGTGGGCTGACACCGAAATATACTTTTAATCTTTGGCACTAAAAATAGCATCATAAACAGCCTGTAGATTATCAGGCCATTTAGAATATTTTAACAATCCAGATTTAAAAATAGTTTCTACGTTAACTTGATCATCTTCTAATGCTTCGTCAAATCTAGAATTATCACTTACTAGATCTTTGATATCTTCATAAGGTATCTTGACATCAGTTTTATAAACGCAGCTATAAAAATCAAAAGTTCTTAGATTTCCGATTCCATCATAATAATAACTATGTGGATACACTGTTGGTTTAATGATTCCAGCATCGTTATACTGTTGGGTGATCACACGAAGTATATCTCGTCTCCAAGTAGGATGTCTATTTTCTAGATCTCTACTACCATAGATAACATCGTTGACGGTACCGCCATACCATTTAAAAAATATCTTATGATCGGCGATATCTACAAGTTCGGGTGCCCACTGATAGTATCTCACGTGGTTGACGAATTCAACTTCACGTTGCCACATAAGTTCGACAAACTCTTCTCTATAGCATAGCCTGTCTTGTGATAGCTGGTATTGGCTAGGGTAGTTGTAGTCCATACAGAAAGTCTTTCCATCGGGGCTGACTAACGGAGTATAGCACATCTGTGTGGTTATTGAACCACCTTCTTTTTCGGCTTGTTTGTAATAGGGTTTCCAATTATTAGTGTTCATGAACTATTTATAGGATAACTACAGAGTGAAAGATAAAATCCAAAATTATATAAAGTTAGTTGAAGAGCGCACAGGTACTCCTACTTTTTGTGCGTTGCCATGGATACACATAGCCACAAGACCAAACGGTGATGCTAGACTCTGCTGTGTCACTAACGCATCAGGCGCGGCCACAGGTGATCATACAGTAGGGTTGGTAAAGAAAGAAAACGGACAGCCAGCTAACTTTGGTCGAGAGCTTCCTTTAGATGCGCTGAACAACGAATATATGTGTAGTGTTCGTAAGACCATGCTAGAAGGAAAAATTCCAGCAAGTTGTACCAAATGTTTCGAAGAGGAATCTAATGGTGTAGTTAGCAAAAGATTATGGGAACTGTACGAATGGAATAAAGAAGGATTGGATTTTAATGACCTTATAGATAATACAGATCCTGATGGTAAAATTCCTCCAGTGATCAGATATCTAGATCTAAGATTAGGACATACTTGTAATTTGAAATGTGTAATGTGTAGTCCTCATGACAGTAGTCGTTGGGTACAGGATTATGACAAATTGGTCAATATGACTAGTAGCAAGACAGTGTTACATCAAATCAACTGGGATCGTAAAGAGTTTAATAACTATTGGTACGAAAGACCTGAGTTGTGGGAACAGATATTTGATCAGATACCCAACATACGACACTTATATTTTGCCGGCGGCGAGCCCTTGATGATTAAGGAACATCGTAAGTTCTTGGATGAAATCATAGCAAGAGGTTATGCTGATAAAATAACATTAAGATACAACTCTAATGGTATACTAGTAGATCAGGATATAATAGATGTTTGGTCCAAATTCAAGCAGGTGCGTTTTGCTTTTAGTATTGATGCTGTAGGTGAACGGAATTCGTACATTAGATATCCTACAGCATGGACTGATGTAGAACGTAGTCTTAGACTACTAGATAATACACCAGACAATATTCACGTACATATAGCTTGTGCTGTACAGATATTGAACATCAAGCATATCGCAGATTTTGCCAAATGGAAATTGACACAAAATTTTAAAAAGATCAATAAATTTAAATTAGATGAATATGAAGCAGGCGGCGGAATAATCAATCTACATCTGTTATACATACCTACATATCTTAGCGCACGGATATTACCAGAGAATGAAAAACAAGAAGTGCGTAATAGTTTTGAAGAATTAAAAACTTGGTTATGGGATAACTATAGGCAGGATGATGACTTTTGGAATATCAATCCCTATGGGTGGAAACGTTGGGAAGCTATATTAAAATTTGTTACAGCAGAAGACCATACGCATTTGTTACCTGACTTTCGAGAATATATAAAAAATCTAGATAGAATAAGACAAACTGAATTTTTATCTATATTTCCGGAGTTACAATCTCTGTGGAGCCTGTGATAAACTATCTGGGATAGTTTTATTTTCTAATTTATTATCCGGCCATAATTTGTCTAGGTATTTGACAAATTCTTCGGGCGTGGGATGTGGATCATTATTTTCTCTTTTTAGAACATACATAGAGGAAAAACATTCTAATATAGTTTTTTCTATACTTGTATAAACGTCTATATAAGATTCTACTACATCTGGGTGTTCTATACTCTTACCAATGTGTTTATTCACTCGAAGATCGATCCAAGCTGACAGCAGCATTTCCGTTCTTATCATATCCGGTGCTGAAAAAGCAAATGGTAAGTCAGTTGTAAGATACACTAAAGGATACATAGCCAAATGTGCGTAATCACATTTTTTATGTTCTAAGAAAGTCTGTATCGACTTAATGTAAGCTAAGTCTCGTATTAGGTGAGCTCTAGTGTCTATGGCATATTTTCTCGATTCGGAGTCTGTGAGTTCAGATATAGTTTGGCTGATCCAACGCTTATCAAAATATCTATCTTCTCTCCCTAACTGGGACCACATTATTATCACTAGATCGTCTGGACCAAAGTTGTGCTTGGCGTCTGCTTCTAATACCGCATTAAAGATATAATGATTGCCTACTCCCTGTCTACCCCAGTTTTCGTAGTAAGGAATATTCTGTCCTATAATATCTGCCCATGTAGCCCATTTGTATCTGGTAAAGCTACAGCCGAACGCAAAAAATCTTTTGTACTTTGTCGGATCTAAATTTTTAATTTTCATTCTTGCTAATAGGTATGTCGGCAGCGCAGGTACAGAAATCACGAGTACATATAATCGGTTCTCTAGGTACTGTAAAAGTATCTTTGTATATATTACCTAGACTACCTCCAACTCTACAAGTTGCTCGGTGTACTTCGCCGTCCCAATTTATCATGAGACTTTCTATACCTGCTTGACATGACCATCCTTTAAATTTATTTAAGTGTAGCTTTATGACATCATTGGCGTGAAGTATTTCTGTTTGATCATCATTTCGAATTATTGTATTCGGGGACACTGTTGATTGTTTGCTTAATATCCATTGGAGATCTTTTCCATCGTAGCGCATGTCGTCAAACACATTATGGTCACCTTCAGTCCAGCGTATGCGTCTTATAGCATATTTGATATCTTTATCGTCTAAGAATTCTACAGCTTTCTTCACATCGTCCATATAGTCGTGGTGGGCCATAACATTGACAAAGTATTGTAATTTACTTGAATGTTTGATTTCATATATGGTATTCAACACACGGCGCCAGTCATGCTCGAAATGTAAACTGATAACAAGATGTTGATAAAATTCCGAATTGTCAATATACCACTGAGCAGCTCGAGTACCGTTAGTGGTCACGCTGAGCCAAAAAACTCCTTTGCGTTTAGTATATTCAAAAAGATCTTCTATGTCAGGATGTACGCAAGGTTCTCCGCCAGTAAGACTTAATCGTAGCGGACGCCCAATCTCTGATAATTTATCCACGGTCTTTTCTAGTACATCAATAGATGTATGCGGACTCCAATTGTCATGTATACTGTCAGGACAATATGAACAATCATAGTTACAGCGTTTACCTATGTTCCATTCTACTTTTAATTGATCCTGGTGTGGCCAGCGACTAGTTATTGATTTCATGTTGTATGTTTAACTAATGTATCATAGAACATAGTAGAATTAAAAAATTCTAACTTAGAAATGCTATTGGCTTTTGAAAGTATATCTTTGTTCCATTTTTGTTTTATATTATGATTAGGCATATACCATACTAATGGATTCTTTTCATAATCTAAAAATGCTTCAGTGACGATTACCTTTCCTAATAGATATCTTCCTAATGATAATTTATTTAGATTGTCTATAGGTATATTCATAAAACTGTCGTTTTTCATATACCATTTGTAAAATTGATTTTCTATTAATTTTTCATAAGGTGCTTGAGTTTGAAAACTCATGACTGTTTCTGTACCTATACTATCTTGTACAGCTAGATCGTTTCCGTTATCATTATCTAATGCTATGTCTGCCCAGTCTTTGCCTATAGTTTCGTATCCTAGATACAGTGTTCCCCAGTTACTAAATTCTGTTGATAAAAATAATTTATGATAGGGTTTTATAAGAACTGAAGGCTTTATCTGACCGCAATAAAATTTTATCTGCGAATTCCAATCTATAATTAAATTATTTTCTATCTTATGTATTAATTTATTAACAGTATCCCAATCTGGATTATCTTTATTTTCTACGAAACGATTGTGTAAATCGTTAAGCAACTCTCTACTAGGCCTGTTATCAATTTTGTCAAACCCCAATCGCAAATGGTAGTTGTTTAATTGATCTACATAATTTGCTAGTTCTTGATTAGCGAATTCAGAATCTATTGATAGATTTTCGACTAGAATGTTTTGCCAATAATCTTGCCAGCAATGTTGTACAGGATTATCAAACAGATGGTAGTATAAATCTATTCCGTTGTCTAGTGTTATTCTCAGAGTGTTGTTACCAAACCCATTACGGAATAAATTTTCTATCTCAGACATAGGGTAGGAAATCCTCGTTAACTTCTTCAAATTTCTTTTGATTTCTACTAGTATCTAATCTATGATTAAACTCCACACAGTCCTTCCACATATGACTTAGATCCTTAGCATACATATAACTTATTATTCCGTTGATCTGGTTAATTGTTAAATCTTTTAAAATAGGATATTGCTGTACCATTTTAAAACCTGGTACTTTATCTCTCATATCCATCAATCTTTCTGCTGCTATTTTTTTCAACGGTTCAGGAAGTACCTGTGCTGATAAAAGATTAGGATGGTTGACAAAATTATTCCAATAAACAACTCCTAGATCGTCGAGTAAAAATTCTATCATCTGATCTATTTTCATCACGTTACCGACCTGTACTGCTGCTGAGCATACGATGCGTTTGATATTAGGCATCATCTGTATACGTTTAATATTATCAAGTACAAGTTGCCACTCGCTATTACCACGGATATAATTGTAGACATCTCCGATGCCGTCCATGCTTATAGATACCATCACTGATTTAAAATTTGGCCAATAATCATATATGTTTCCGCTCTTGATTCCTAGAGTAGTACCGTTGGTAGCGTATTTCAAAGTGATATTTTTGCCGTAGGGTTTTAGCATTGACAGTATTTTATAGTGTTCAGGATCCATCAATGGTTCGCCGCCCGCAAACTCTACACGATCAAAGTAAGGTATATTCTTTTCAAAGCTGTTCCACCAGTTAGGATTGTCTTCGTAGAAGTTAAGATATGGTTTTCTTTTAAGGTTATTTTTTTCTATAAAATTGATCATAAAGTTGCCTTCTTTTTTATAGAATTCTTCTACTTGGTCCCAATCGTTCCAACTTGTACTATCCATAGGATGGCACATGCGACATTTTAGATTACAGAGATTATTCAGCTTAATCTCCATGCTTGGAATCTTAAAAGGCATCTTGTGATCGTCGTCAAGCTCATCTAGAGCATTAGGATATAACAAAGATCTTGTTTCAGGAATTCTTCCTGAAATATGTCTAAGCCTCATGCTTTCAACTCCGCTGTCTTCGTCTAACTTACATGAAGCACATTCGCTAGGCCATTCTCCGTTTAAGACCTTTCTACGTATTTCACGCATCTTATCGTTGTTCCATATTTCTTCTAGAGAATTATCTTTGATATTTCCTATAGGATGACTACGGCAACAGACCAATATAGAGCCGTCTGTACTAGTTGCTAATCCAGTAAATGGATGTAGACAAAATGTTTTACTTTGATTGTTCAATGGCCCACTCCCGTTCTTTACACCAGAAACACTTACCGCACGTTGGTACAGTATCTCCTGATATATAATTTTTATAATCAATTCCTTCGAACTCGCCTTCGCAGCTACGTGTGAGATCGAACAGATCCATAATACCTAATTTTCTATACTGTTTTACTACCCAAGATTTTTCTGTAAATCTAAAAGGATGTAATGCCCAACGACCCATGTGTTCCATCATTTCTAGATGTTTATTTGATTCGTTGGGTTCTATATCTCTTTCCTTCATACCTCCTAGATCTATTCCTCTAGGATTACGGGTAACTCCGTTGTAATAGGCATCAACATTTTCTTTATGGCATATGTATTCAGAGAACGCACGTATCTGAGCATTGTCGCCACTGACATATTTTCCATATTCATCTTTTACAATAGCACCTATGTTTCCATATTCTATATCCGGTGCTATAAAATTTACATGTCTTTTAGAAAACACAACATTAGGAAAACGCTTGTTTAATTCTACATGTATGACTCTAGCATCGCTTTCTTGCCACGGTCTAGTTTTCCACATACGTACATGACTGATATGATGTACTATAGTTTGTGCTTTGTATTTTTCTATAAGATCGCATACTAGATAGGATAATAGAGTGCTGTCTGCACCACCACTGATGCTAACAGCTATATTTTTCCAAGTTGGATCATAAGGTAATAAGACTCCGTCGATATTATGTATTATCATTATTGTTTTCCAAAAATCTTATCAGTGGGCTTACACCCACTGGTCGTCCATCTTTCAAAGCCAAGTGTATGGCCTTAGTGGGCTCTAAACCGAAGTCGTTACATACTCTTTGATAACGCTCTCCGTGTGTGTTCCAGAGATAGTCTGGCTGTAAGTTTTTTATGAAATGTGATCCTATCATCACAGGTGCTTTATTGACCATAGCAAAGTCATTCATGATAGATATGCTATCTTGATTATCAAATCTATTCCAACGAAGTGCTACCCGGTTCCACCCGAGACCAAGACCTTTGCTAAGGCTGATGCCAACGGATCTAATAACTTTATTGCTAAAATCAAAATTAATATCACGGCAGCAACCGATCCAAGCGCCATCGATGTGTACTTCAATTTTTTTAATTTTACACTCATGTAAAATTTCCTCCATGTCAAAGTGTGGCGCTCCTATTTGAGGAAACGGCATAGCTATGATCAACGGCAACCCTGGTATCAGACCTCCTACATCTTTGATATATGCTATATTCAATCTTTCATGGTATTTGTAATCTCCACGTAACACCTGTAACGCACCAGTCATATAGATGTCGTCGATAAACTGTGTACAGCCAGAGCATATGTCTACTCTGGCAAACGTGTCCAACCCAGTCAAATGGTTTAATGAAGATTTCAAAAACCAATCAGTCGTTTCGTCTTTGAACTTTTGAAATATGGAATCACTAAAATCTCTATCTATACGTCCGCTCAACACTTCTAAAATAAGAGCGTCGATACGATTGTCAGACAACGGCTGTGGCCTATCTATTTCTAGATACCTTTCGTCATACTGCTCTGCTACTTTTAAGCGATCCATGAAACTATTTACATCATTAAAGTAGCACATAAATATTTCATGATTACCAAATATCCAAAAAACGTTGATATTGGACCTATAGTAGAGCAGGTCAACAATCTTCATTTTGAAAAAAGATTACAACTAAACGAAACAACTGGAAATATCTTAAACGGACCATATACCGTCAAACAGGAATATAAAGGCACACCTTTGGGAGATCTATTAGAGTCATTAGACAACATAGGTGAAGCACGTCTACTCAAATTAAAATCGGCAGAAAGTTACACAGCTCATTGTGATCCAGACGACAGGATACATTTAGCTATCACTACTAACCTACACTGCTATCTCATAGACCTTGACGAACAGAAACTGTATCACATACCTGTAGATGGTCAGTTATGGTATATGGACACCAGCCATACTCATGTGGCAGCAAACTACGGTGGCAGAGATCGTATACATCTAAACATACGTGTCCCCTTGCCAGCTGTAAAAGAACCTTATCATAGGTTAAGCATAGAACCTAATGATTTTGATTGGAAGCAAGAAGCATACACTGTGGTGATGAAATTTTTTAATAAAGCCATCAAAGAAAATATCATACAGGGGTTTGAGAAAGTAAATGAGCGAGAAGCATTAATAAACTGCGATCTAAAAGTTTTAGATCCTTATGTAGCAGAATTGAGAGCAAAAGGTTTTAGAGTTTTTATATCATGACATTTTATAAAGATACTGTTAAAAAAATAGAATTTGAAGTATCCTCTTTCTGTAATGCTAGATGTCCTCTGTGTGTTAGAGAAATGAAAGGTGGCGATCATAGTTTCTTTGCCCAGAAAAATCTAGATACTATATTTTTAGAAATCTGTCTTGGGGAAGAATTTGCTAAAAATCTAGAGCATATCTATATCGCAGGAGTGACAGGTGATCCAGCGATGAATCCTCATCTACCTAACGTCATACGATGGTTTAGGAATGCCAACCCAGACGTGTTTATAGAAATTTCTTCTAACGGCGGAATACAGAAAGAAACATGGTGGTATGAGCTAGGAGAATTATTAGGACAGAATAGCAAGATGACTTTCGCTATAGATGGTATGGAAGATACTAATCATATCTATCGTAGAAATGTTAAATGGGCTGCTGTAATGAGGAACGCCAAATTTTATATAGATTCTGGAGCACCGGCGACGTGGCAGTTCATACCATTTAAGCATAATCAACATCAAGTAGAATACGCAGAAGCTTTATCTAAAGAGATGGGATTCAAAGAGTTCAAGACCAAGATAACTTATAGGAACGTAATGACTCCTCAGACAGAGATAGAATATGCCGACGATCCTAGATATACTCACGACTTTCCAATATTAGATTTTACTAATAAAGCAAAGATAGAAAAACATTTTGATGAGTTAGATATTTCATGCGCAGCCATCAACGATTCTAGTTGTTATATTTCTGCCGAAGGACTAGTATATCCGTGCTGTCATCTTGCCAGCCTGATGTTATTACCAGATGACTTTTTACCAGATGAATATGACTGGATTCCGAAAGCTAAAGAAAGTTTTTCTAGAGATGATATCAGTCTTTACAAGGCAGATATTTTTTCTATATTTGCTAGTAAAACATATATGATGTTAAAAGAAAATTGGAACAAAACTATACAAGCAGGTAGGAATCCTATGTGCTCTTTGATTTGTGGAAAGAGCAAAACAGGATCGAGCATTTCACAAAAATTTTATTCGTAAGAATGATTTTCTAAAAACTGATCGTTTGGCTGTGAAAGTTTTACATTTTTAAACTTGCCACAGATCCTAGCACAAGTGATCAGTTTTTCCTCAGTCCAATATTTGTTCCACACAGTTTGATAAGCATTAGACTCAACGACATTCTTTATTCCATTAAATGCATCGATAGCATCCGGACCACCGAGGTCGTTAACTAACTTGTTGTATTGTGATTTAATTTCGTCGTCAATGCTTTTGTCTACGAACTTGTTATCATAATAAGTTTCAGGAATAGAACTTAACCAGCAGCAGGGCATAATCTTTTTGTGTGCGTCTATGTATATTTCTTTTATGTTCTGAACATGACAGGAAATCTCAGCTTCCTTAACCATGCTTTTATAGTTGTTTATGACTTCTTTGCTGATATAAGTTAACTTGCTGCTAGTAGGTGGATGAATGACATGAGTTGTATTTCCATTCTTGTCATAAACATCAAACTTGGGTTCGCCTACAAATCTAGAACTAGATTTTAAAACAAACTTTTTAAAGCCCAGTTCTTTTGCTCTAAGCTGGCATTCTTCTACTTGATGTTCGTTGTGTTTAAATTCTAAGAAAGTCCATTCGGCATTCCCACCACGCTGTATAAATGCTGTGGCATTTTTAATAACGTTCTCGTATGTTGTTCCTACACGATGTAGACTATGAGTATCTTCTAGACCATCGATGCCAAAGTGTACCATATGATCTACAGGTAGTGCTACCGCAAGATCCTGCCACCAGCTGGTCTTACGAGCACCTCCATTTGTGTGTACGCTTATACCTATGTTAGGATTGACACTGACAGTGTAACGAACCATATCTATGAATTCATCATTGAGCATAGGATCGCCGAAGTTACCACAGAAATAGATACGCTTGATTTGGAAGAGTACTTCGCTAGACATTATTTTCCTGTAGTCATCGAGAGTCCATTCACTGTTGCTCAGCAAAGGATTGGGCAAGCCTCCGTGGTTGTTCCTAGCACACATAGGACATCGTGCTTGACAGTTATTTGATATCTCTAGGTGTATCTGATACAGTTGATCGAACTTAAACATTTTTTATCTTTGGTATCTTGCTGTCAGCACTACTTACGCATCTTTCAGTAACACAGGGCATAGGTTTGGCAAACAATTGGAATGAGTCTAGGGTGCCAATCGGTTCTTCTCTACAGCTATAACCTCGCCTGACTTCGTTACCTCTTATTACTAGACTTTGATATCCGCTATTACAGTCCCATCCTTTAAAACTATTAAATCCAAACGCATTGAATCTTTCTGCTTGATCAAATAGATAGTCTTGTCCACCATCATTTAATCTTATCTGATAAATGTTTTCATCAAATGCTTTCTGTGGGAATCCCTGCTTCATTATGTTGATCATCTCTGGCGTGTATCCATCTACGATGGCACTAGCAGTTTCGTTGCTCTGTGGTTTAAGAGTAACATTGATTCCTCTCTTGTGTAAACGTTCGCAGCGTTCATAAAGTTCAAAAAACTGTTCTGGCACCATGACTTGATTTACAGTCACGTACACAAACTCATCCATCAGCTTCAGACACTTGTCTCCAAACTCTGATTCTTTGGCAAACTCAGCATGATAGCTGGCAGTAATACTTTTTCTTTGTAACATGCTCACAGCGTTAGCCCAAGACTTCCACCAGTTGATGCTAGGACTTAGATTAGTAGTCATGTGTATGCTTTGATAGCTGCTTTCCATTTCGTCGAGGTGTCTAGTCAGTTCCAACAACTGTTTGAAAGTCGTAGGTTCTCCTCCGCTGAAACTCCAGTGGAATTCATTGAAACCATTCAGCCTTGCCTGTCTTTTGATTTCATCTACTGTTCTTTTATAAACATCGATGCTTTGGAAATCTAACTTATCACTGTTAGCATATGGCCAACAGTAAGAACACTTGTAGTTACAAAAACGCCCTAGTATCCAACTGATGTTGAATAAAGGGCGATCTAACATATTGATTTGACCGAAATGTTTTATGTTGTTGAATGGAATTTCTTTAATCATGGTCTATGACATATCTCTCCTCTGTCTATGGCGAGAATGTTAAGGTATACCATTTTAATTACCTTATTAAAAATCTTAGTGTGTGAAAACAGGCTATAGTAGTCTGCTAGATAAGGATCAAACTTAACAGCTTCGGTAAGATGTTGTAACTGTCTTAATGACTCTATTCCGTATTGCCTATAAAGATTGTGAGCTATGTTTACAGCGAAACAGAACATTTCATCTTTATCGCTGTAATAGATCTGTTCTTCAGTGCCGTTGTGTATACAGCTTTCTTGATAGTCTTTAAATTGAAATTGATATCTATGTATGCTCTCGTGACACAGAGCATCGGCTATTTCGTTGATCAACAGCCTGTGTAGTTTTTCTGTGAGATTGAATTTTTTCTTTTCGCTAGAACAGCAGACCTGTAGCTCTATAGATTTCTTATGAGTTTTTTCGTAGAATCCGTGTATGGTAAAACAATCCTTTAATCCTGACACTCTACGATAAGTTACTTTGATGCCTACCATATGGCGGCGCTTCATTCTGCGTATGATCTGTATCAGAGATTTAGCACTGATCTTTTCTAGAGGAACATGATTTTCGAGATATCGTATCACCCAAAAGGGATCAATGATATCACTTTCTGTAAATAATGCGTCCTTTAGAGAGGTCATATACACTAAGCTCTATTTTGACTTCATCGCCCAATAACACCTTTATGTTATTCTGTCTCATCTTACCGCTCAAATGAGCGATAATATTCGGTCCCTCATTTAGCTGAACCTTAAACATCGTATTCGGAAGAACGTCAACGACCTTCCCCTCGGCAGTAATAAGATCTTGCTTAGCCATTATGACAACAGATGATCTGCGATATTCAATCCAATTGCTTCTTCAACTGTGAGATATACATCACTGGCTGCTAGAAGTTTCTTCTTTATCACGCTAGGTGCTAATCCTGTAGCTTCTTTCAAAATGTTTAGCATCTTGTCATTACACAAATCATTTTCTCTCATAGTGGCTTTAAGGTCATGATATTTAGCATCCATAGTTTCAGTGAATTGATGACACATCAAACTGGCATTTTTGGACACGTATCTCTGTCCTCTATCACCGCTGGTAAAAATCAAGAAAGCTGCGCTCATGGCGCAACCTATAGCGACGGTTCTAATCGTATGTGGACTAGAGCGCATGACATCTATTAGAGCAAATGCTTGATACAGATCACCACCCGTAGAATTTATATAAAGGGTCAGAACCTTGTCTTTAGATTCGAGATTCTCGTAAGTGATCCATTTGATAGCGGGTGTGATAGTTTCTTCATCGATTTCGCCCGTGAGGAAATACATCGAATTCTCTAATAGTTTGAGGTCAATGCGATCTTCTGCGTTGAACTCGTGGAATTTTTTCAACCTTGGCTCCATATAGTATTTGTATTACTTAGCCTAGAGTAAGATCCATATAAACCAAATGTAAGTCATCCAGTGTAAAAGTTGATCACCGCCGAACCAAATCCAAAAAGATTTTTTGGTGATATCCTTTTCACCGAATTTAGATTTAATCCAATCTATATGATAATGTATAAGACTGTCAAAAATAGCAAAGATTAGAGAAAACCAAAAGTTCAGATAGATCAGGAAAACTATAATAGTACCAACTCCGTGTTGGAAACTATGTGTGATACCCACTAGATTACCATATACACCTTTTTGTTTTACCTGTTCGTTAGTTTGGAAAACAAAATCTATCAAAAAGTGCTTGATAGCTAACAACGCCAAAATTACTATAACTTCGTCTGTTATCATTTCAGTCACTCATCCCTTAGTAGTTTATTATACGACATTATCGATTGAAGGTAAACGTTGTCCACATCCATATTAGCCATAGTAGCTACATCTTTTGGTAGACATTTACCCCCGAACCCGACTTTGCCATCTGGCCCAGGTACTTCGCTTTGCCCAAAACCGATACGCCAATCTTCGCAGATAGCATCGTGTATTACATTCCAATTTGCTTCATTTTTTTCTGCTATGGAATATAAGCTGTTGAACATGGTTATTTTGGCTGCTAATGCTGTGTTCAAACCTAGCTTTATGATACTGGCAGTTACGATATCTGTCAGATGCCATTTAGATCGTGTACCATGTTGATATTCTTTAAGCAGAGATTCAACAGACTGACACATATGATTGGATCCACCTAACACAACGATACTAGGATGGATGGCTTCATATTTGTAATTTTCTTCACGTAAGAATTCTGGCCAATAAACGACAGAATGATAATGATCGCTTATGTTGGCAAGAAACTCAGTTTGGCAGGTAGAACGTATGATCACAATACCACCAAACCCTTTTTGTTTAAGTTCGTCGATACATCTAACTATACCAGAATGATCTAGTCCATGTTCGGCCGCAGGTGTAGGCACAGTGATCACAGCATGTTTATATGGTTTAAGATCATCGATAGATAAACCAAATGCTGGATCTATATAAGACACTTCCTTGTTAAAAACAAGACCTGTGGCTTGACCTACTATACCTTTGCCGAAAACAACTATCATAAATCTTCCTTAGAAAAAGTTTCGTCCATTTGGCAGACATGTATCAAGAATTCTAGATCACTTGCCAATACAGGATCATATTTAAATAGACCCTCAGCTAACTCGAGCAATTCTTGATCGTTTAGAGATGCTATAGAATCAATTATCTGCTGTAAGTTCATCATGTGCCTCTATAGCTGACTTGAGTGCGTGTTCGACAAACTCGTTAAAAGTCATGTCGCGTTCATGAGCCATCTTCATATAAGTAAGCAATTCTTCATCTGTGAAGTTAACTGGCACCTGTACTCGGGTGTCGTAATCTTCTTCGTTAACGATAGCAACGGCTTTTTCGATCCAATCTTCTTCAACATCAAGATCGGTGAACTTGACCGGTGTACCGTCGTCGCGTTCCCATGCTTCGTCGATAACGGCACGTTGTTTACATTCGGCTTCAAACGCTTCGAGGTATTCTGGATTGGTCATACGATAAGCACGTTCACGCTTGTAGTCAAATGCTTCCACTTGATAGACTTCTTGTGTAGCAGTATCAAACAAGATAGTGACTGTATGTCCGTCGTGGTCACCGTTCCAGCTATCTAGACGATAGGCTGTAGGGCCAAAACATTGCCATTGGTAATCGCTACCTTCAGTGATGCGATAGTCACAGACTTCCAACCATTGCTTGAGGGTGATCATGCTTCTTCCTTTGCTTCCTCGGTTACTTCATTTTTTTGCTCTTCGACATACGTAGCTCTAATCATACGAATCATCTGCTCACAAGCTAGTTGGTTCATAGTCAGCGTCATGCTGGTAGTACCATCTGTCAACGTCAAAGTGGTACGTCCATCTGTAGTGGCGCCTACTCTAAAGTATTCTTCTCGGGTTTCTTTTGTCGGAGGCTGTGAATTTGACGTCATTACATTTTCCTTTCGGTTTCTTTTAAAAAACATATTAGATTCCTTGTGCGTTTTCGTTACTGTTTTTTTGGTATTCCATTCTACGCTTGCGGCACTCATCTCTGACCTTTGGTGGAAAGTCTGGACTGATTTCAGCTAGGCGACAATCATAGACTCTGGTACTGCCTTTACCAAGATCGCTAAACAACAATATTCCTGCGCAGACAAGAACTATGACCACTACGGGCAAAGTTTCTTTATCTAGATTTGAAGGTTTGAGATGTTTTAACAATTCTCGTAATTTATCTTTCACTATTGGAATGCCTCCATAGCTTCGTTATCAACATTTTCTGTCATGTGTAACATGAAACGATAAGCGTCCCAGGCTTTCTTGACAGATTCGTTTTCACTTAGTTGTGTAGGATACATGTCTACCCAAATTGCGTTTTCAGGTTGCATGTGTCGCATAATACCTTGCTTGCGAGGCTGTAGGATCTTATTAGCATACCATAACTGATGTGCTACATCTAAACAGATTTCTTCGTCAAGCCCGTATAGATATCCGGGGCGCCCCATATAATTTTTGATAACACCTACTAGATGCTTTTCATCATCGATAGCTGTAGCCGCTATGATAAATGCTACATCATCCACAGACAGATATCCTTCGACGATGTCACGAACACAACGACCGAGACTGAAACCGATTTTCATATAGACTCCTTTAAGTGTTCTATATTATAGCACAGCTAAATTGAAAAGTCAAGAAGCCCATCGCATAGCAAACATAGTAGCATCATGCTCATTTTGGAAATACCAAATTCGATAATTTTCATCTTTGATATCTCTAAATTTGCTATTACAGTGTTCCAAACACCAAACTAATTTTTCTGGAAATTGATCATCGAAAGACTTTATTGGATGATATGTATCGAGCAACGACATCAGTCGTTGATCGTCTAAAAGATTAAGTTGACCATAGGCAACTACTTTCATTTGAATTTAAGATACCACTCAGTGATTTTTGGACCTATGAATTTAGCACGTATGGCATACTTGTATCCAAATGCTACATGGTCCGTCATCCTGTACCAACTGGGGGTTTCGAGAGCATTTTTCATTACCCATTGCCCTTGTTCACTTTTTTGCCAATTGTATAAAGGTTCGGCAGCATATAGATCAGGATCTTCTACATCGCCCATGGTAAACTCATGTACTGTGATTTCTTTTACTTCGTACAGTTTGTCATCTATAAGCATATAGTTGTTTATCACAGGATATCGAATCCTGCCAGGATCTTGGCTACACCACGATTCGTGTAGCCAATGGTTGATCATCCTATCGCTTACACCCCAAGGGTCTCTTCCAGCCATGGCTTACATTCTTCCCAAGATCTATACATGTGTGCCCTGCCTCCGGCACGTTTCCAATCTTCACAGTTAGATTTGCGATCGTCGATCAAGATATCTCCGGGTTGGCAGCGAACCCATTTGTCGAAACTGTATGGTCCCAAGAATACAGGCACTTGTGGAAAATATTTGTTAGCCCAAAATATTTTGTCAGTTGGCGCCCAAGGCATGTCGTTGCCTTTGGGGATAGCAGTTAAGAAGTATAGACCACAGGCATGTTCTGTAGCATAAGCAGTTAACCAATTGATCAATTGGTATGCTCCTTCCTTGACTGGTAGTTTGCTATACATGCGTTGATCATCTTTGAGCTTTTGCCAAGTAGCGTCTGGCAGTATGTCTCCGTCCTTGAACAAAGGTTCGTTAAGATATTCTCTAGCATAGCCAAACCAATCGGCTACAACATCGTCCATGTCGACATAGATATTCATTTTATTTTGTTCCCTTCAGCATTGGCCCATTTTAACATAAACATAGTAGCATCGTGATCATTTTCAAACTGCCAGTAAAGAGCATGTACTGATTGAGCTCTCCATAATCCTTTACACTGTTCTTCGCACCACTTGTTCATCTTCGGCAAAGTTTCGTAACCCACAGTATCAAAATTAATCCTATAAGGAAACGTGGCGCGAGATCGTGTAGATAGTATAGATCTGATGTCAGCTACTTTTACGCCCATTTTAACAAAAACATAGTTACTTGTTTTTCACTTTTGAATTGAAATTGGTTCCAAGCCATGCGTTTACCGCAGTTGTGTTCTGAACACCAGTTGGCTATTTCTACAAATGTTTCTTCTCTAAGTCCAGTCATAGTCACGGCACCGTTTTCGTAAAGAGCCTGGCATTCTAAAGTGATAGGATGTTCTCGTGTTCGCGACCAAGATAATCCGATCATTCCAAAAGGCAATTGATACTGTCCTTCTCTATCTGTCAATAGCCTTTTCTTTTTCATGTTATCTCCACTTCAACACAAAAATCATACGATCCATTTCATCGCGGAACCAAAACTTGCGATTATTCATATACCAACGTTCAGCAGGTTCGGGAGCCTTATCTTCTCCCCACATGTTGCTTCCAGAAGAACCAAAATGTTCTAAACACCATGCGGTCATTTCGTGCCAGTTGCCGCCTATAGGCTGTGCGGTATAGTATCTAGCACCGTAGACTTTACCTTCAGATAACACTATATCTGTAAGCTGTGGATAATAGACATCACGAAAGACAGCGTTTAATGCCGATACCATGCTTTTACCGATCTGTCTACCAGTTACCTGTACCATGCCGCGCCCTTTGTATTTTGTCATTTTATCAAGCATATCTATTTGCCAAGGATGTATTTTCATTTACGCCCATTTTAGAGTAAACCAATTGGCTTCTTTGTCGTTTTCGAAAACCCAAACCAAACCCATAGTGTGTACACGGTCTTTACAGTTGTCTTTGACCCAACGATCGATAGCTTCGCCTTTTTCGTGCGTCATGGGAGAGAGAACGACTTTGCGCCATCCTAGTTCCTGTAAGAGACCAGTCATGACTTCAAAGTCAATCTCTTTCCGCATTTCGTTTCCTAGAGATTCGACTATCTGATCTTCTAGACTTCGATTACTATATTTGGATCCCATCCTGTGTTCTCGCTGTAGTGGCCATCTTCATAGCCACGTGGGTTACATACTATACGAGTCTCACCGATCATATAATCGAAAGGATGATGGGTATGACCATGTGTCCAAAGTTTAATCTGCGGTCTATCTAAGATAAACTCATCTAAGTTGCTGTGGTATCCACCGTTCATGATCTGATCGTAATGATACTGTGGATGTATGCTCTGATGGCTAGGACTATGATGTCCGACCACTACGAACTTTTGATCATGCTTTTCGGCTACCACTGCGCTGATGTACTCAAGACTGAGTCTATGACGTCTTACTGCGTCCTCCGTAGACCAAGGACGATATCCGGCCTTGTCATTACGGATAGCTCTAAAGTCATTCATCATTTGGCTGACATGTAACAGTGTAAGTGGATCAGCCTTGTTCATATCTGTCCAAAGAGTACAGCCGATGAAAGTCACATCGCCTATAGTCCTAGCACCATTTTCCAAGAAGTAGATGTTAGGATAAAGGTCTTTAAGACTTTCTAATATATCAAGGCAGTCATAAAACTTGCCATTGTAAAACTCGTGGTTACCGGCAACATAGACTACGTGCGGAAACTGAAAGCTCACACGCTTGAGGAAATCATGAAAACGTTTGCCTCGCTCTCCGTTTTCTCTCTTGAGATATTCAGCCACAAGGATATCGCCGCCTAGGATGAGCACATCGTAGTCGTTGTCGTTCTTGATGTTTATATCGGAAAACTCAAGATGTAGATCTGATACTAATTTTATTTTCATCCTTCGAAACCTTGTTTAAGATAGTCTTCTTCGGTTAGATCTTTACCACCGTGTTCTACACACGCAGTCTTGATCCAACCACCACTAGTCCTGTGTCCTGGCTTGCCGCAAGTTTCGCAGGTATTACCGCTTAGGCTTTCGGCCATAGCAACTAACCCGTTGATGTAGTCGTCGCCTCCTTGATAATAGAAACGCAAAGTACCAAACTTTTCTTTGACCTGCTGTGCTATTACTTGAGGAATAACTGGCCTGACTGTACGGACACCATTTTCTAGTGCTTCTTGGATACGTTCATCAGCATTAACAAACGATCCAAATCGCTTTTCTAGAGGTTCTAGATTACCAGCTAGTCCTGCGTGTACAGCATCATTCCAATCTTGATCCCACTGATTGTTTTTAATGGACCAATCGATATGATGCTGTATGTTAGAACACAGATGGTTGAGGATATTGAACCAACCGTCACCGCATTCAAATCCCCAGCACATACAAGTCTCAGTCATGGGCTTGTGTCTATCCGCAAAAATCTTGGGATAAGTCTGACAGAGATAGTTATCTAGTTCGTTTTTCATAGGGTATCCGTATTTAATATATGCTACTATTATAGCTTCGTATTTTGGGCTTGTCAATTAATAAATACCATGTACGGAGCGAGAACATGACAGAATTTTTCAAATTAGTAGCAGAAGTAGGATTTCCAATAGCAGCAGCTTGTGCGGGCGGCTATTTCATTTTTCTAACACTAAAGTTTATTTTGGCAGGTGTTATGGGTTCTGTACAGGGCCTAGCTGGAATCATCACAGCTCTAGACAACCGTGTCAAGACTATGAATCATGATGTCATAAGAATAGACACTGTCGTATCTAACGCATTGGGTCTCAAACCTGATATTAACAGGATCGCTAGAGCAGACGGTAAAAATGATGCCAGAAGGGACTAAATGCTATACATAGACTACAATTGGGATGTGAGCCCAAATGGAATTATCCTAGACGAAGAGTTTAACTCTGATGCTCTAGGATGGAAGGGTGGAGATTATTTTCAACTGATCAATGTCAACGGGAGACAGATCTTGAGGAAAGTAGATCCGTTAGTAAAATTTATCAAAGAAGGCGAAGAAGCCTATAGAAAGGACTGATAATGGAAGAAGTAAAAAAGCCATCGCGCAGCGAAAGAGAAGCTGCTATCAAAGATAAAGCAGGATTAGTCATCGTTATCATGGCCCTGTTCCTAGCGGGTAACACTTATCTAGCTAACGGATTCAGTGGTACAGCACAGACTAAACTTTTACAAGCAACTAACACCTATGGCTTTTATCAAGCCAAGAGCATCAAACAGAGCATAGCAGAAGGCCAATTAGAAGATGCTAGACAAGTAGGTAACAAGTCTAGAATAGATCAACTACAGGCCAAGATTGATCGCTATGAAAGCGATCCACTAACAGGCGAAGGCAAGAAAGAGCTATTAGCCAAAGCTAAACAATTAGAAGCAGAACGAGATGCGGCCAGAGCACATGGTCCTTGGTTAACATTTTCTGGTATGCTGTTTCAATTGGCTATCGTGCTATTGTCTGCCAGTATCTTGGCTGTAGATAATCGCATGTTCAAAGCCAGCATATGGGTAGGTGCTCTAGGTGCTGCTTTGTTAGCACAAGGATATTTCTTATTCATTTGAGGTAGAGTTATGGATTTAGTAGAGCTAATCAACAAGTATGGTTTTCCGATAGTAGCAGCAGGTGGCATGGGCTATATGATATATTACGTCTGGACATGGGCCACGAAAGAAGTCAAGCCGGTCCTGAGCAATGCTAATACTGTGTTGATAGCTCTAATAGATCGTATCCGTATGTTAGATAATGATCTTATTAGGCTCAATCAGAAAGTAGATGTAGTCCTACACCTTAGAGGTAAGACTATAGATCATGAGCGTGTAGAAGCTGAAAAGAAAATCAACGAAGTCGAAGAAGAAAAGAAAGCTTCTTAACTTGGTCTACAGATATTGCCTTTCAACCCATTAAGGCTAGAAATAGAAATCCACTTACCCCAATCGTCTTGTTTACTTACGACATAAGGAAAGAAGAAATACGATTGTAACATAAACCAAACAGCCAAATCAATCGTATTACAAATTTGATGTTCCCATAACTGATAAAACGGATTACTTTGTATTAGTCCTAAATACTCCGTCCCAATCTTTTGGTAGTCCTGCATCTTTCATCTCCTCGCAGCGTTCTATCCACATATCGTAGTACCCATCCATCGCTCCGTTGAAACGACCTTTGAGATCTTTACAGAATGTAATAGCTCTTACGAAGTTTTGATTTCTGTATAGATGTAACATGGCAGCGTGCATCTGTGTGTCTGATAATGGGATTTTTAATTCGTCTATACGACCCAACACTGTATAAACATTAACTCCTTCGTGCTTGCCTTTGACAGCTAGACAATCTAGTTCTAGGCAATAGTATTCATCTTTGACATATTCGTGTGTCTTAGGTCCTATAACCATAGCAACATGGTAAGGCTTGCTCTGTCCTTCTAACCTTGACGCAAGGTTGACTCCATCACCAAGGCAAGTATAGTCAAACCGCTGATCGCTGCCCATATTGCCAACCACGACAACATCAGTATTAATTCCCAGCCCCATACCAAAAGGTGGGACACCTTCTTCTTTGATTTCTCTATTAAACTCATCGAGACTTCCTAACATTTCTAAAGCTGTCTTTACAGCATCTTTGGCGTGTTTAGCATTATCCAACGGAGCATTCCAGAACGCCATCTGTGCGTCTCCGATGTACTTGTCTAACGTGCCATGATTTTCTAGAATCTTTTTAGTCATGGCAGTCATATAACGATTCATGATCTTAGTAAGTCCTTGAACATCTTTACCGTAGTGTTCAGAAATACTAGTAAATCCTCTAACATCTGTAAACATGATTGACAGTTCACGGCTATCACCTCCTAGCTGTAGTAGTTCTGGTTGACGTTGTAGTCTTGCCACAAGGTCTGGGCTAAGATAAGTGCCGAATTGTTTCTTGATCTGTTGCTTTTGTAAAAACTCGCTTATAAACTTAATCCCATAAGTATGAAGAGCCACGAGCACAAGGCCAGCTGTGCTTGCCGTCGCGTCTCCCAAGATTTGGTAGTTAGTGAAACCATAACGACTGGCAAAAACAACGGCAGCGATACCACCAACAGTTGTAAAAATACCCACATAAGTCCACCTCGACATTCCAATGATTATCAATCCCAACAAGGCCAATGTAAGTATCTCTGCTCCGTCTGCCCAATCAGGTCGCTGTATGTTTGTTTTATTGATCATAGTGCCGATGACAGCAGCCTGTACTTCGTGAGGAAACACAGCACCTATACTAGTAGGCACAGGATTGCCTATGCCAGCTGCGGTTGGTCCTAAAACTACTATAGCACCTTCGAACGTTTTTATAGACATGGCATCAGAAAGACTCATTGACTGAGATTTTTGACTCCAATCTATCCATACACGGCCTAAATTATCTGTAGGTATGATACCGATATCTCCCGGCAAGCGCATTTTTTCAACTCCGCCTTCGAACAATTTAACCTGGAATGTATCATTGCCTGTAGCTACACGCAGAGTTTCTAAAGATAATCCTGGATACAATTTATCGTCTACTGCGACTATCAATGGTATCCTACGGTTAACACCATCTATCTCTGGCAGTGTATTAGTGATACCCACTCCAGCAGCGTTTTGTTCTATTTGCGGAACGTTGGCTATCAATCCAGGATATTGTACAATCTGATCTAACCATTCTGGATTGAGTACAGCACTGCCGGGAACTTTAGGAGTATTTTTAGTCTTTTGGCTAGGAGCAGATCCTAGCACTACAGGAAATTCTTTTAGAGCTTGACCCAGCGCACCGTCACCACCTGTACGGTCCGGTTCTGGCATGAGTACATTAAGTACCACAAGACCTGCTCCCCTCTGGTATAGATCTCGTATGATTTTGGCATATTCTGCTCTAGGTAAAGGCCACTGTCCATATTTGTCTAATGCTGCTTCGTCGATATTTACTGTGAAGATATTATTAACTGTCGGTTCTTTGGCCGCTATCAGAGTATCAAAATAACGTAGTCTTATACTTTCTACAAAGGCAGGATCAGTAATTCTTATACTTAATACAAGGGCCAATGTTAGCAATGCTGTCCATGGCGATAATAAAATATTTTTTAGAAACTTTTTCATGATCTAACTGACCCCCCTGATCTCGTAGCAGGATCCCAAGGACGACAACCAGTTTTAGATGATTCTTCTTTTTCGCAGAAACGTATGCCTGCGCAGCCGGATAGTAATATACTTGATATCAAGATAATCACAGAAGTTTTAAGTTTCATACGTAGAATCCATAATGCTAGAATATTTAGCACACATAAAACCTAGATCTTTGAACGTAAAATTTCTAAAGCATAAATTAGATTATGCCTAATTCAACATTATGGGTCACTGGAGACAGTTTCAGTTTTTCAGAGCCCGACGACGACAATCCAAATGTATGGTTTTACAAAGTAGCCAATGATCTCGGCTATACGCTAAAGAACTACAGCCAAGCAGGCGTTAGCCAAGATTGGTCATGGGAGGGTATAAACAGACTCCGTCCAAATCTTACCAAAGATGATCAGTTACTAATTGTACTTACACATCCTAGCAGATATTGGTTTTTTGAAGATAGACCTGGAGCGACTAATATCCATATCGCGGACATTGACAAAGTAATCGAACCAGAAAGACTTAAAGCAGCAGAACTTTATATCAAACATATACAGAGAATGCAACTAGACAGTCTACAATTAGAACATAGGCTAGGTTGGTTGAATCATATGGTTACTATACATGGATGGCGCAAACCTATTATCCTGTTAGCCTTTGATCAATTTATAGAAGATCGTTCGTTATATCCTGGTTTAACTTTTGCTAACGGTTGTCTAAATGATATAGCCGACGGCGAACCTATAGGACCTAAAACCTACGAGTTTCGTAGTTCATTATTCAAAGGTAGAGATGTCAGGTACAATCATATGTGCTTATCCAATCATGCTATACTAGCTGATAAGATAAAATCATATATGACCGAAGGAAAAGATATAGATCTAACCACAGGATTTATCGCAGACATCATAGATAGGTCTCGTATAGACGATTCAACATTTGTAGAAAATGAATTATGTAAAGCTAGGGTAGAAGTATTCAAACAGAGCAAAAACGAATTCCGTGTGCCCTGGGCAGAAAAGTTAGGGTTAAGAAAATGAGTAGATTGTGGGTGTGGGGAGATAGTTTTGTCAACTTCGAGACAAAAGGAGAGATGAATTGCTGGCCGGGACTGTTGGCGACTAAATTAGGTATCACTGAAGTTAGAAATTATGGTGTGTTAGGCAGCAGCCAAGAATATACTTTTGCTGCGCAACATGCGTTGTGTAAAGAAATACAACCCGATGATTATCAGGTCATCGTAATGACGCATCCTGCTCGTAAATGGTACGTACACGATGACCCTTCTATCGGTAAACCCGCGCACCTACATGTCTATGCTAGAGAAGGCAAGGTATCTTGGGATCTGGCCAAGGCCGGAGAACTGTGGGATAAACACATACAACGTCCTTTATTAGATAGTACAGAAGTAGAAAACAGATTGGGATGGTTGGCTTACAATACATACTTCCGCAAATGGCGTAGACCTATAGTTATCAACGCCCACAAGCAGGATTACTTTATAGCAAAAGAATATGAACATATCATATTCGGTACGGGCGATCTAACCGAATGTGTAAGCTTCAAAGAAATACCAAATATCAAAGACGGTGATGATTATAACAGAGTGATCAAGATGTTTGATCCTAGATTTAATCACATGTGTCTTAGCAATCACGAAGTGTTCGCACAAAAGTTATTTGATACATTTACAAACGGCGTTCCGTTAGATGTCACTGAAGGATTCATACAAGGTATTTTGACAGAGAAAACTATCCTAGATCCAGAGTTTATCAAAAAAGAATTGAGCGAGAAGCGATCACAAGAAAGGACCGACATATTGCGCAAGAACGCAAAGACGGCCCTTTTTGGGTGGAAAGCTAATCTTTAATCTCTACGCTTAGATAATACTTCGTCTAGATTATAAGTCTTTCCATCTTTACCAAATCCTAGGATACAGGCAACATCTTCTCTAAATTGTACCATAGTCCAGGATCCGGTTTTCTTATTCAGACTGAGAAAATAAGTAGCTCTATCATCTTTACCTTTGAAGATAGGCTTTTCATCTATTTCAGACTCACCTAAAGTTTCAACAATAGATTTTAAATCAGAACAAACGACTGGTTTGTTAGTTTGAAATAATACCGAATCGGCGTTGGCTATAGAGCTGGTCAAGCAAAATAGGAACGCCATGTATATTTTTGTACGCATGGCTGTCTCCCTTCTGCTAATATTTATTAGAACGCTAGTGTATAGCTTATGCCTATTGATCCTACATTATTACCGCTAGGTGTCTTGTCTTGGAAACCTACATTTACGCCGATCTTTGAGTTCTTGGTTAGCTGATAGCTTAGTCCAGCACCTACACCAACGCTGGTCTTACCATTGTTAGGTAATGCGTTGTTGAATGTGCCTTTGCCAGCAATGTCGCTTGTGCCGCTGAAGCTGCCTGTGCTAGAACTCACATTCTGTGTAACACCAACTGCGCCTGTAGCTGTTAGTTTGTCTGTTAGTTTATGGCTAACACCAACACCTGCTAGAGCATCTGTCGTTGAATGTGTATTGCTGTTCACAGTCAAAGGAAACACCGCGCCTTGTTCTGTGTAACCATTTGTCTTGACTTCGGTCTGACGGATGCCAACATAAGGAGTTACGGTAGTTTTTTCATTGATTGGTTTAGCATAGGAAACTTTAACTTGATATGCCTTGCCTTCTGTAGCTGCCTTGCCTACACCTGTCTCTGGACCTGTACGTGTAATGGTAGCTTCGCCTTTGTTCTGTACAGCACTGGCCTGTATGCCTAGACCTGTCTGATCAGCATTTTGATTCCATGCTACAAATCCACCAAAGCCCATGTCGTTCTTTTGTGTGACGCCACCGACTGTTGAGCTGTTCAATGGTTGATCAGCAAACACGCCAACACGCCAGTTGTCGTTGATCTTCTTAGAAGCTGTGATGCCTGCTGTGTTTAGATCGCCTGTGCCAACTTTAGTGTTACCGTAACTGACTGTTACAGAACTGTTTGTATCACCGTACATATTAGAGTCATTGCCTAGACTGCTGTTCAACACGCTGGCCTGTAGGCTGTTGTTACTGCTAATGCTGTTGGCCGTTGTGTCGATGCTGGCCTGTGTGGCAGCAGCATTAGGAGTCATCCAAAGTTGTACGCCTGTTGGTGTATACTTTAAGTAGTAGCCTAGATCTGTGTAGTTGCCCAAGTTGCTGGCAAATGTGTCAAACTGTCCAGACACACTAGATCCGGTGATCAATGGATACTTGCCAATGCTATATGTGCCTGTAGCATCGCCATACAATGAGTATGTGCCTGCTAGGCTCACTGGACCTGTGGAGTTGATTTTAGTAGCATCTCCGTTAGCCCATAGTTTTCCGATCAAGCCGCCATTAGCACCCTGTGTGTAGCTGTTTACATTAAGGCCAGTAGCGCCTGTGCCAGTGATGTTCAAGCCACCATTGTTAGTAACACTGGAACTTCCCCCTAGAGCATTTGAGTTCAGTGCTACCACTGTAGCGCCATTGTCGATAGTGGTCGCGCCTGTGTAGGTATTGGCAGCATTTAGTTTAAGTGTGCCGTTACCTGTTACTGTTATAGGACCTGCGGTATCTGTTCCGTCATTGCTGATGACACCGTTTATCTGTGATACTGCGCCTGTACCTGTGTTGATCGTACCACCAGCTGTTGCCACAGTAAAGTTCTTGACAATAATGTCACCGTCTGATACTGTCAGTGTACCACCGTTGAACTTAGGTGCTGTGTCTAGAGTCGCTGTTGTTACCGCGCCAGTGATATTGTTGACTAATGTAGGACCACTTGATCCGCCACCTGATCCACTTCCACTCGAACCACTGCCTCCCGAACCCGAACCACCGGCTGAGTCTGCTGTTGGTGCTGTTGAGTTGTTAGGAGCAACTACACCAAATGTAGTACAAGTTCCTGTGACACAGGTCACTGTAGCGCCTTGCCATTCGTCTACTAGCAGTAGTGGACTAAGAGCAGTGTCGCCTAGGTTGAAAGAAGCAAAACCTAGTTTATATGTACCTGCTGTTGTGACATCGAATGTAGCGATCTGCCAACCAGTAGAACCAAATGTTCCTGCTGAGTAGTCACCTGTCTTAGGATTAGTAAAACCTAATAACGCATACTGAGCATTATAGTTGTTGACCGTACCTAGTATGGTGTTGTCCGTTGTGTGGACCAATGATGCTATAGAACCATCATTGAATGGCACATAGTCTGTACCGATATAGTTCCAACCAAACTTCACAGTAGTTCCTGGGGTCATAGCAACATCACGATAGATCCATGCTGCTGTTGTGATACCAGTCATACCATAACCAGCTGCGTTCTTTTGATCCGTGATCGTTTGATTGATAGCTGCTACAGAAGAACTTGTTAGACCCAATGCTGTAAATGCTGCTGAGCTTTGTCCTTGGTTAGGTTGTAGACCAACCATGTAGTTACCATAAGGACTGAATACCCAAGTCTTTGGAGTAACAGCAGGTTGATAATAATCAGTACCTGGCGTACCTACTGCTGGGTGTGAACCTGCTTGGAAGGCGATAGGACCGTTTAAGAGCTTAACTCCCATGCCTTGTTGTGTAATATTGTTAACAGTGCCTGTAAAACCATTTACAGTACCTGTTGTTGGAGTAGCGCCAGTGTCACCACCGACTGTCCATCCTGTTAATGTTCCATCCTCGAAACCATAGTTTTGCGCCATGGCCGTACCTGACAATAAGGCGGTGATGGCAACCGCCAGAAGGCTTCTTTTAATTTTCATACCGATTCGCTCCCGGTTAGTATAGTTATTTAAAGATAAGTCGGTAAAAATTAAACTATTACTTTTGAGTTATAGTAATAGTGGATGTAGCACCCTTGTTTACCTGCTGTACGACCTGCTGGCCGTCTTGGTTTATACTCAGCGTAGTATTTTGTGTAGTAGGCAGTGTGACTACGGCTGTATGATTAGTCACACGGTATAGCGTGACTTTGCTTTGATCTTCATTGAAATAATATAATAGGCCGCTAGCAGCATTATAGTTAGGTAACAGACTATTATCCATGTCATTAGCTAACAGTGTTTTATTCTGTGCGTCTAACTCGTTCCACGCATAAAAAGCCAGTAGGTCAGCATTAAGATCGTTACGATCTAGTGCTCTGTTATCATCTAGTTTATTTTCATCTAGCTTGGTATATTTCAATAGATCTACATCTAGTTTATCAAAGTCAAGTAGTCCTCTTTCTCTTAGAGCTTTTTTATGTTCACTACCGTCATCTTGTATTTCTGCTGGTTTACTGATGATCAACATATTACTGATACTAGCTTGATCTAATCTAACTACCACTGGTTGGCTAGGTGCTTGATAAGCAGTGTTGACCATGGTAGCTTGGAAAGGAACATCTAATATGACAACACCTCCTTCATTGCGCACTTCGATAGCACCAGTTACACAGCCTTTTTTATCGCAGCTAGGTAATAGCACGATAAGACTGCGCCCCATCTCGTCTACAGTCATAGAAAAATCAGTACCACGCACACCTACACTGGCTGTAGGAGTATTGATGGCTACCTGTTGTGGACTATTTTTAGCTATCTGTCCTGACGTATAGCGAGCAGTGCCTATGGCCATCTTCATGGCCAGTTTTCCTGAACCTTTGTTAGGATCGTAGACAAAATCATCTATGACTATTTTGCTATGCTCGTTGATCTTTACTGTAGTCTTGTCTTCAAAGGTCAGCTGAGCAGTAGCCTTGGCTGTGGAAACTGCGTCATTCATTTCCACAGCCGTGTTTAGGCTCGAAGGTATAGATTTCTTAGCTCTAAATATTTCTGTAGGACCAGTTTGTTCAGTTACTGTTCCTACTCCTGCCCAGACATTAGTCGTGCTGAGTAACAGAAATATTAATATTAGCTCCTGAACTGCTGATCGTGGCACTTTTCGCTATCGCTCCTGTCTGCGTCAAGGATACATTATTTTTATCAGCTAGCGAAGTCGCTGTGCTGTTCACGGTGATGTTTCCTGTGTGCGCTCCTGCACCTGTTTGTGTATGAGTGACTTTGGTCCAATCGCCTGTGACATTGACCACGCTGCTGTAAGCACCGCCACCTGTCAAGGTCTGAGTTACATCGTTGCTACTACCAGTGATGTTTTGAGTGATAACTGAAGCATTACAGGTAGCAGCCAAAGATGTACCGCATTGTACAGTAGAAATATTATCGTTACCAAGCTGATTTATCGTAAGAGCTGTACCTGTACCCACTCCACCCATGTTAGGGTTATTCAAAGATAGAGAAATAAGGTTGTTAGCGCCAACTTGTTGGATATTAACAACGTTACCGCCACCTCCGATATAAGCATTATCTCCAGGAGTAAGTCCTTCGATCTTATTCTGCGATCCGTCTTGTAAGATAGTCACAGCCGTATCATCGCCCGATTGTTCGATGTAAAGATCGTTGGCTAATGCTACGCTTGAAAATAGCATTGCCGCTACTAAGGCAATTGTGCTAGGTTTGCCTATACCCGTCATTCTCGTTTTCATTTCGCTCCGCCTTGGCCAATTTATCGACCAGTATTGTTGGTACTACTATCTACAGTTATGCTATCTCTCTTAACATATCCTTTCTTGCCGTCCTCGGCAACTATTTTGATCCACTCTCCGTTTTCTTCTGTTACATTTACTACTGTGCTTTTTGTAAACAGCCAAACTCGAGTAGAAGTTTCGTTAGGTTCTCTCCTAACATAAATCGTGTCTTTCATTTTGCCTTTTTTGCCAACTAATTGTGCCTGTTGTGATGGTGTAACTATTAATCTGGTTTCAGCAGGAGTTGCTACTACTGCTGGTTTGGTTTCTGCGGCAGGCGCTGCTCTTGTGGCGGCGGCTGGATTGGTTTCTTTCTGCGTCTCGCTCTGTGGTTGAACCAACTCATCTTTTTTCTCCTCAGGTAAAGGAGGTGTTTGACGCAATGGAAGTTTGAAACGCCAAAAACCTCTGCGTTGTCCGTCCATGATCATGTCATAAACAGCCTGTTCGATCGCAACACGAACAGCATAAGTAGTTGGTTCGTTTAATGCTTGACCATTTTCTAGCTCTACTGCTTTGGTACCTGCATCTACGAAACGTAGCACACCCACATTATGCTGTGTGCTATAAATTGTTTTACTAACAGAGTTAGTTAATATAACTTCTCCTGTGTTTACACTGATCAAACGCATAGATATAACTATCTCATCTACTCTGTATTGTTGGCTTCCTCCGATACCTAAGAATCTAGCACCATTACCACCTGATCTAATGTTACTGTCGTAGCCTATGATACCACCTTCGATCATCACTCCGGCTACTACCATAGGTGCTAATGGTTTAGCATCTTTACCTTCATATACTTCTCGTTGATTGCGTATCAGCTGGCGTTCTTTGATTAGATTATCAAGACCAACACGTTCTACTACACGGAACCATTTGGTATCTTGTAGAGCTTTGATAAGAAATACTTCTGCTCCTTGTGTTACCGCTTTACTGAAAACTGCCAATTTATCATTGGGTTTCATCTGTCCAGTTTTGTCAGTAAAACCATACACTGCTACAGTCATAGGTGGACCATCTAATGGTGGTATCTTATCATACAGGTTTTGTTTTGGTTGTATAGCCACAGGTTCTTCCTGTGCCAGTTCCATGTGAACTGTAGCACACCCAGACAAAACCAATGCTAGCAGCGGTATCAATAATATTTTTTTCATTAGAAAGAAAAGCTCGCTATAGGTACTGTTATTTCTGTTTTGCTGCCATTAGATTCGATAATGGTTAAAGTAACTTCTGTGCCTGTCTTAACCCAACTAATATTGGTTCCCTGGAAGTTCATAGTGCCGTTCGTAGCTCCACCTTCGGCAAACAGCTGATCTGCTAGCTGCTTAGATAACTGCGCATATATTCTAGCTTCTACGTTTACTAGAAACTTGGATAGGTTCGTATTTTTCTTAGCCAATGCTTCTGCTTCTATGGCTGCTTTTTCGTCATCTTTGATCTTTTGTTTGCGCTGCGACTCTAGCTGCTCAATAGCTAGGACATGAGAGGAGTATCCATTGCCCGGTATAAAGGCCGGACTTTGGAATTGATGTACCAGTTCTGTAGCCTGTGCTGACGTAGTCAGTGCTACTAGAAGAATACATATCCTTTTATACATTGTTCACTCCCGGGACGAATCTTTCTTATAGGTATTTACCCAATCCCGGCTATAAATTAAAAACAGACTTTACAAATTATCTGTATAATGCTAAAATTAACGTAATATGACTAAAGAACGTAAATCTACAAACACAGTAAGATTTAACAGCGAAGTGGGTTACCTATTCGGGCTTATAGGTTCCGGAAATTTCGACCCACTAGAACCTGAAAAATCACTGCCATCTGATAAGCTATATGATCCTAACAAAGTATATGGTTATATAAAGACTTTTTTGGCTAAAGCATACGAACCCGAAGTATTCAACAGTTGGGCAGCTACAGCCAAACAACAAAAACCCACTTTAGAAAAACGTGGCGGTATTACAAATAATACCAAATACAGTTGGGCAGCTGGTAATAATATCGCCGGTGGTCCATATGACGTTCGATTCCACGATGCTGCTACAGGCGGTATACAGGTAAAAGCTGGCTCTAAGATGTTGGCTAACCTTAAACCTAAATCTTTAGGTTTGGAAACTGTACGCGGTGAAGATATCTTTGTCACATATGGCAATGTCGAACAATGGGTATCTATCAAACACAAGGTGTTTACTGATCTTCTAGATCATATCACAGTAGCCAATGTATGGCCATCCGATGATGCCAAGTATTTTATCAGGACTACAGAAACTGGTTATGAGATCAGTAATGGTGTAAAAATCAAAGACTTTACTAGAGAGCAGATTTTAAGTAATCTCAAACAGAACAAGACATGGCAGCGTGTGTTCGGTGATTGGTTTAATGCCAATTGGGAAACTTACAGAGATCTCATCAAACCATACTTTTCAGAGATAGCAGAAAAGTTTGAAACCACGATCAAAGGTCATCTACAGAACAGTGATCTATTAGTTGATCTGCTACAGTTTACAGACACTCCTTACTTCTATACCAACGGTGACAGTCTCTACCTCGTGCCTACTAAAGAGCAAGTAGGCGAATTGAGTCTTAATGATCTCAAATATGGGAATCCAGACGGTACTGGACAGTTGTTCGTTGCCAAGATAGGCAAACCTGGTGCGGAGAATAACGCACTGCTAGATGTTTATGTGAGATATGCCAGCGGCATGTTCAAGACAAATCCTACAGCACGTCTACAGGAATTTACAGATCCTGAATATATTTCTTGGGAAAAGATTATATAAGTTTAGGTTGAAGTATGGGTTCTACATACTTCTTTTCAAACTCTGGCAGAGTTAAACTTTTGTAATCGGCGACTAATTGTTTTCTATCTTTAAAAGTTGTTAGGATTTGATCCATAGTAGCTTTGTCGTACTTAGAATAAAATCCCTTTTTTGGATCATTAGCTAACGCTGTAGATACTGCTGGTTGTGCTGGTTGTCTTTTAGATTGCCAACCTAGAGTCTTTTGTGCTTGTGCTCTAGAACCAGTCATTATTCCTGGACTAGCTTTTCTTTTCTTAGTAGTAGTTGTAGCATCTGTGGTTTTGGCTGTTGACATAGTCATAGGAGAACTAAATGTAAATGCTTCACTTTCTCCTACTGCGTTTTTAGAAATCATTCCACTAAAATTAGTTTTATCGATAAAAACAAAACCAAAATTGTCATGCTCGGCAGCATATTCTGCCATAGCTAGTAATCCCTGTTCCTTAGCCGATACTCTGTAATCATATTGTGATGCTACAATATTTTCAGAAGCCTGTTTGATTTGATTTTTATCAGCATTAGGGAACACAGCAGAATGTAAAGACGACATTAAATCAACAGGATCTTTAACACGAGACATTATCTGTTTAAGACTTTGTGTTCCTGCTTTTCTAAAATCAGCTAATGCTATATTTTCTTCAGAAGCAGTAATACCCCTGGCATTAATTAATTTCTTAAAGATAGCTTTAACACCTTCGATATTAGACGAGTAAGGACCAGCATCTAACCATGCTTCTGTACCACTAACATCGCCTTTTTTGTTAAATCTCCATCCTGTGGCTTTGACTTCATAAGGAACACCTTTGACTGTGATATCACCTTTCTCTGGATGGCTAGCATCTGCTAGTAATCCTATCATCACTTCTCCGTCGCCTTCGCCGCCGGCTTCTGACCACCTGGCTGTTAAAAGAATATCTTTAGCTTGTTTGTTAGAAAATATTTCTTTAGATTCGTCAGACATTAACGATTTAAAATCAGTGATAGGGTGAATTCCATCGTTGAAATTCCAATTCATAGCCGTGCCGGACGCACATTGATCTAGAAACACATAAAGTAGTTCTTTGTCAATTCCTACAGACAATAAAGGATTAATGATTTTAGATTTAGTCCATCCTTTAGGTGTTCCTAATTTTTTCTCGATCGCTGCTCCTATCTCGTCAAGATCGCTAGTATCAGTTTCTTGAGATTTTACGTATTGCTGTTTACCAAGCTCTTGATGTGCTTGTGCTACCTTTTTAGTTTTTTGTTGTACTTCGATATTTTTCTTGATTTTTTCTATATCAATCAAACTTAATGTTGCCTGTTGATTTCCTGTCGAAATCAATGCTTTGGCTATGGCAACAATCATATCATGTTCTAATTCTGAAATAGCATCGGATTCTGTTATACCTGCTTTATTTTTAAGAGAATTAATGAGATCGTCGGCTTCTTTACGTGCTGGATCATTTTCGGGCAGTTTTTTAGCAGAATTTACAAGATCTGTAATAGAGCTTACGATCTTGTTTAAAAGAGGTGAGTTAGCACTGGGAAGTTTGAATTCGAAAAATCTCATAGTTTAATATTTATCGAATCTCTGGGAACAGGCAATCTTGGATAAAAACACGTACATCTTCTTCATCTAACCCTAAACTAGCCATTACACGCGGTGTATGCGGGTTTTGCTTTTGATTTATAGCATAGTAATTTTGATATTCTGTGGTATCTGCGTGGGTGTTATTAGTTTCAGCTACTGTGCTAAGATAGTGTTCTAGCGTATCTCGGGCCATCTGTGTGATCTGTTCTAGTTCTTCTTCTGCTTGTATATTGCTAGCAGCCACCATATGTGGGCTGAATATACGCTGTGCCCAGTCAGGTAATTCACGTACCTTGCGCCATTCTAGATTACTGACATAATCGCCAAACCAATCCATCATAGGATGATGTTTGTCTCCTGCTGCCGAGTAGTCGTGGAAACAGCCCGTGATTTTGTTTTTACCAGCTACTACATCAAAACCCCATATAGGAGCAGGATTATGTGTGTGGGGAAATATACAGCAGTGCATCATCCATAGGCTGCGAGTTTCACGAGCATCTACCACATCGATGTGAGCACGACGATAAACATCAGAAGTCCACACACGATTAACCCAACCAGGCTGATTAAACCTATCCATTCCTGGTTCGTTGATCTCGGTTCCTGTGGCATTAAACCTTTCTTCTAGCAAATGCTGAATATCAATCAGCGTGGACCAAACTTGACTCATTTAGTTCCTTCATGATATTGATAGCGTGATCAAATGCTACGTTGGCTTCGTCACCCATACTGTCGTCTAGTTTGGCACGAATCTTGGCTATGAGTCCGTCTTTGTCTGTGAACTGATAAAACTTACCTTTACCAGGTACTTTTTTAGCTATCATCTGGCCGCCATATAGATCACCCATGTGGCGGACATACAAGTGAGCCATTAGATTGTTAGGATTAGTTTCAGCCAATTGATGTAGATAGCTAACATAGTCTACTGTTGCCTGTAACACTCGACCTGTACCATCTTCTGATAGTTCGATTAGATCTTCATAGATAGCTTTTGATCTAGGTAGACCTGTTAGGTCTGTAAGCAACCCATGATTGGCAGCGTGGTATTCTAACACGCTGTAGATTTCCAACATCTGTAAAAGATAGTTGGCATATTGTTCTTTATCAATAGAACCGCTTAGTAACAATTTAGCAAAAGCGGTACGTTCTGCGTCTTTGTGTTTTTCTTGTGTGAGTTCTTTAAGGCTCATGCTGTCTCCTAAATGTCAAGGTATTTAGTGAGCCTGGACGGTGGCCGAAAAATTATTCTTCTTCTACACGAATCTGTAGAGGAAATCCATTTTCTAAAGCAGCTCTACTAGCTTCAGTACCTTTGTGTTCTGCGATTTCATATGTATAAACACCTGCTACAGCAGAACCAGATTCATGTACTTCTAAAGTTAGTTCACGTGCTTTGCCTTCGTCGTGCCTAAAAATAGTTTTTAGAACGTCAATTACGAATTCCATTGGCGTTTGATCGTCATTCAGAAAAATCACTTTCCAGTACTTAGGAGGTGAAATTTCGATTTTAATCTTTTGATCAATTTGAATATCAGTTGTCATTTTAGGCTCCATGGTGAGGGAGAGTTTCCCCTCCCTCTGTTTTACTATTTACTTGACTTCCACTACGTCGATAACACGTGGTTTCAGTTCTTCAGGGACGATTCGCTCCAACTTAACTGTGAGAATTCCGTCCTTGATTTCGGCACCTTTAACTTCGATGTGTTCAGCAAGAGGGAACACGCGAACAAAATCGCGACTAGCTAGCCCGCGATGTAGATACTGGATATTTTCGTCTACGACGGTATCTACCTTTTCGCCCTTGATCGAAAGTTCATTATTTTCGATGGTGACTGAAACTTCATTCTTGGCAAAGCCAGCTACAGCCACTTCGATGGCGTAGGTGTTTTCACCAGTCCTGATAATATTGTGAGGTGGATAATTGTTTTGGATTTGGTTAGCGAAACGACGTTCGAGTTGATCGAACATTGTATCAAAACCAATTAGAGCCCTATTAAGAGCGTTTGCGTCAAATCTATTTAATGCGTTCATAGTTTTCTCCTTTAATAAGCAAGAACGTTATGTGCGGCCCCACCCGGGCACCGCACTATACGATTATGTAGTCTGCTTGAACTCTGCGTCAACCACATTATCGTCTTTCTTATCCTCTGTTTTTTGGCTGTCTTCCATTTTCTTGGCTTTGGCGTCAAACAGAGGTTTAGAAGCAGCGTAGATTTCATTGACCTTTTCGCCGATAGTTTCTTTATCGTCGGAGCCTAATGAGTCTTCTGCTGCCTTGACAGCTTCTTCTAACTTAGTGATATCATCAGCTGTCAACTGATCTTTGAGTTCTTCCAAATCTTTCTTGGTAGAGTTAATCAAAGCTTCAGCACTGTTGCGAGCTTCGATAAGTTCACGTTGTTTCTTATCGCTCTCGGCGTTTTCTTCTGCTTCCTTGATCATCGTCTGGATCTCGGATTCGCTTAGACCGCTATCGCTTTTGATAGTGATCTTGGCTTCCTTGTTAGTACCTTTGTCTTTAGCACCGATGTTCATGATACCATTAGCATCGATATCAAAGGTCACTTCAATCTGCGGAATACCTCTAGGAGCAGGGGCGATACCTTCTAGATTGAACACACCCAACATCTTATTGTATTGTACCAAATCACGTTCGCCTTGATATACCTTAATAGTAACAGCAGGTTGATTATCTTCTGCTGTGCTAAAGATCTGACTCTTCTTGGTAGGAATAGTAGTGTTCTTGTCGATCAATCTAGCAAACACACCGCCCATGGTTTCGATACCAAGACTCAATGGTGTAACGTCTAGCAATAGAACGTCTGTGCGATCGCCACCTAGTACGGCACCTTGGATAGCAGCACCAGCTGCTACTGCTTCGTCTGGATTGACATCTTTACGTGGTGCTTTACCAAACAGTTTCTCAACTGCTTCTTGTACTTTAGGCATACGTGTCTGACCACCGACTAGGATAACTTCGTCAATGTCGCTGGCACTTACACCCGCGTCTTTCATAGCGGTCTTACAAGGTTCTAGAGAACGTTTGATCAAATCGTCAACTAATGCTTCAAACTTAGCGCGAGTGATCTTGACATTTAGATGCTTAGGACCTGAAGCATCAGCTGTGATGTATGGCAAGTTGACTTCAGTTTGTGAACTGCTAGACAGTTCGATCTTGGCCTTTTCAGCTGAATCTTTCAAACGCTGTAGCGCCAATGTGTCTTTCTTGAGATCGATACCACTTTCTTTTTTGAACTCATCTACTAGGTAGTCCATGATACGTTGGTCAAAGTCTTCACCACCCAGGAATGTGTCACCGTTTGTAGACAACACTTCGATTTGCTTGTCGCCGTCGACGTTAGCGATTTCGATGATTGAAATATCAAATGTACCACCACCTAAGTCGTAGACCGCAATCTTACGATCACGCTTGTCTGCTTTGTCAACACCGTAGGCCAGTGCGGCTGCTGTTGGTTCATTGATAATACGCAGTACTTCTAGTCCTGCGATCTTGCCAGCGTCCTTAGTAGCTTGGCGTTGGCTGTCGTTGAAGTACGCAGGTACAGTAATAACTGCTTGGGTGACTTCATGACCGAGATAGTCTTCTGCGGTCTTTTTCATCTTGCGCAGAACTTCTGCTGATACTTGTGGAGGAGCCAATTCTTTTCCGTTAGCCTTTACCCAAGCATCGCCATTCTTAGATTCCATGATCTCAAACGGCATCAAGTCGATATCTTTCTGTACAGCATCTTCTTTGAACTTGCGTCCAATCAAACGCTTGACAGCATATAGAGTATTTTTAGGGTTTGTTACAGCTTGTCGTTTAGCTGGTGCTCCTACTAGGACTTCGTCATCACTATAAGCGATAATAGACGGTGTAGTTCTAGCACCCTCGCTGTTTTCGATTACTTTTGGAATGTTGCTTTCGATAATAGCAACGCATGAATTAGTGGTACCTAGATCGATACCTATGATTTTACTCATCGTTTTCTCCTTTAATAAGCGAGTAAGTTTTGGGCAACTGCCCCTGTTACAGCCCCACCTGGGCACCGTAACAAATTTATTTATCTCAGAAATACATCATTTATTTGTCTACTGACACGAATAAATGTAGTACACTTTGAAAGCTGTTTTAGCGTGGGTGCGCCAACATATGTACAGGTACTACGCAACCCGCCTAGAATATTTAGTACTGTGTCTTTTACTGCTCCGCGATATGGAATACTAACTGTACGTCCTTCGCTACTACGATATTCAGCAACACCACCGTGATGTTTGTTCATAGCAGTATCTGAACTCATTCCATAAAATGTTACCATATCGTTTTCTACTGTGCCACCGCCCTCATCGTGCCCTGCTAGCATACCGCCAAGCATGACAAAATCAGCGCCAGCACCAAAAGCTTTTGCGATGTCTCCAGGACAGGTACATCCTCCATCAGCAATGATGTGTCCGCCAAGGCCATGAGCAGCATCAGCACATTCAATAATAGCGGAAAGCTGAGGATACCCAACACCAGTTTGAACCCTAGTCGTACATACGCTTCCTGGCCCAATCCCAACTTTGATAATATCTGCGCCACGTAGAATCAACTCCTGTGTCATATCAGCGGTAACTACATTACCTGCGATAATTGTTGCTTTAGGAAATTCTGTTCTTACTCTAGCAACATAGTCACCAAAATGTTCACTATATCCATTAGCTATGTCTATACAGATAAAGTGTACTTCGGGGTAAGAATTTAAGATTCTTTTCAGCTTATTGAAATCGGCGTCACTGGTACCTGTGCTAACAGCAAAATAGTTTCCGCCAAATTTACTTGCTAGTTCATATAGATCATCTTCTGCGTAGCTTTTGACCAAACAGGTAAACAGCTGATGCTTGTACAATGCCCGAGCCATCTCAATAGTACCGACTCCATCCATGTTGGATGCCATAACCGGTACACCAGTCCATTCAAACCCACTGTGTTTAAATTTGTATGTGCGAGTTAGATCTACTTCTTTACGGCTTGCTAGAGTACTGCGTTTTGGTCTAATCAGCACGTCGCTGAAATCAAGTTTAATTTCGTCTTCGATTCTCATCGATCAACCCATCATTTGAAGTATTTTGTATCTACGATGATAGCTGTCCCGATCACGACCCAGAAAATTCCTTCTAAGAAATGACCTATCGCGATGTTGGCTACTCCTGTCAGTGCGTTTAACGCACCAATAGTATAACCGATAGTCTGTCTATGTTGCTGGAACCAAGATAAAAACTTTTTCATTTGAACTCTTTGAATGGTTGTATCATCTGTCCGTCGTAGGTAGTAGAACCACGCAATTTACGGATGATGTTTTGTACGCCTACTGCTTGACTATAAGCATCATGTAGAGCATGATGTTTGAGTACCTGCGGCCTATCGAATTCTAAGCCGAGGTCATAAAGTGTACGTGTGTCACGTACCTGCCAAAAGTTCCAGGGAATAGCCTTATTGAGCTTTCTAAAGATATTTTCGCAGATAACGACATCGAAGCCAGCACCGTGACTCCAAACACGTTTAGCACCCCAACAGAATTTATACAGCTGATTCATAGCTTCGTGAATAGCTATGCGACCTTCTGCTCCGAACGCTTCTGCTTGTGCTTCTGGGGATTGTGATGCCCACCAATCTAGTGTAGCATCGCTGGTCGTCAATCCAATATTGTGACAGGTGTCTATGTCAACCTTGACATAAAAACTATCCATCTTGGGCTCTTTAAGATCCATACCAAATGGATCAAAACGAACAGCACCAATTGTGAGAATGGCCGCATCAGGTGATGTGGCCAATGTTTCAAGGTCTATCATGATATCTGTATTCATGATATTATTATAACACCTTTCTTAAGTATTTGTCAATACATTCTTTTTGGTAGATCTTGGCTTTTTAGGAATTTCTTCCATCTTGCCACAGCAGCCGATTTGGCTTTCTTCCTGCGTTCGGACGGTTTCACGTAATGCTCTTTTTCTCTTAGAGCATCAAAAATCTTAGCGTCATTGACTTTGTTTTTGAGCTTCTTTAAAGCTCGTTCGATAGGCTCACCTTCTCTGAGATAGACTTTGGTACCTTTCTTAGGAAAGTCGCCGTTGTTAAAATGTTTACTCATGTGAGTTAATAGTTCTCCTTAGAATATCAGAAAAATCTGACTGTGTATATAATACACGTTTGTTAATACTGTTCAAAGATCTGAGATTACCAAAATAATAAGCATTTAATTGAGCAGCCATATATCCCACTACTATTTGGTCATCGTGTTCGGCATTGAATACGATAAGATCGCTCTTGAGCTTTTTATCTAAGAGCCAATGTGTTTCGCCTTGTGTCCACATATAGACTATGATATCTGGACCTTCGTGATCTAACAGTGCTTTGCTAGCAGTATCCGTTTGTTCCGCGGTAAGCCCTACTAAGAGTATCTTAAATTCGTCTCCTAGGTTGTTATCTGGCGGTGTTACTATAGTAATCATATCTTGGCTAATATTTCTACGATAGTGACTAGATCGTCATTGTTGAGATCATCTGGAGTAATCAACCTATTTCTTAATTGTATAATCATGCCTACTATACGTTTATATTCTTCATCTTCTACTTCAGGAAATTCGTAAGCATCAATCTTGTCATTGTTTAGATAGCCGTATAGATTATTAAGATATTGGAATCGAACAGTTTCGGCGTTCTTGTTCAATTTAGCCCATATAGTGCTGTTACCTTGCTCGGCATTTTGTACATAAGAAACAGTTTTAGTTATTTGATCCTTGCCTATTTTTTCAATGTAGGTCAGATCTTTTTTTTTAGATCTTCTTCGAGGTCAGGTATGATCTGTAAACCAGTAGGAGTTGGATCAAAATATGGCGGTACTGTCCAAGGTAGAACTTTGATAACACCAAGCTCTAGCAGTTGTCTTTGATGTTTGAGGCTGTCATCGGGATGATCCTGTTTCCACTGTGTCTTGGCTTTTACTAGTTCTTCGGTATCGCCTTCTTCTTCGATAGGATCTTCTTCTTTTAGTTTTTTATTTTCTTCTTCGGCAGCTTTTTCAGCTTCTGCTATCAGTTTGTTCCATTGGTCAACAGGATTCAAACTGTCAGCTGTAATCTCAGGTTCTTTTTCTTCATCCGGACGTTGAGCTACCGGAAACGGCCATTTGTCAGAAACTGGAGGCCATGATTGGGTATGATCTTCTTTAACAACTACAACATCGTTGTCGGCATCTTCATTGTCTAGGTTTACAGGAACTATAGTCGTAGGCACTGGCAGATCTTCTTTCTTATCTAGTGCTTCTGCGACTGCTCGTTTCTTTTCTAATTCTTGTTCAAATTCTTCATCTTCACGTTTTCTAAACCAACTGAAGCTGTATTGACTGGCCAGTAGCAACACCACGGCCAAAGGATCGAAGATGAACACGATCAATATGATAACCCAACGTACTGCTTTTTCTAACAGTTCGGGGCCGGGGTTGGTATCATATATCAAGGCAGCAATATATTTGATAGGTCCAACTTCGGCTTCTACTTTGCGAAGCTCTTTGGCTATAGGAGCTCGTTCTTCGTTGAGCTTGGCTATTTCTGTTTGGGCTCTACCAATATCTGCTGCTAGCTTTTCTCTTTCCTTGGCTTGGTTACGTCGAATCTGAACAGCACGTTCTGTACCTTTATTATCGGTACTACGGCTCAACATCTCGTTGACTTGATTATCCATTTGCCTGATAGCAGCCTGAGCGGTAGAGATGTTATCTCTTTGTGTTTTTATCTTTTCGTCGATCAGTTCAATTTTTGCGGCTACGTCACCAGTTGGCACTGCTTGATCAAGATGTGCCTTTGAAAGGTATCCAAAAATACCCATAGAGGTAATCAACATCAGCGTGAATACCGCTATCATTAAATAGGCTCTGATTAATTTAGGTGCTATAGACCAATTCTGCTTTAGCCATACAGTGGCTATTAGTTTGCTGACTTCCAGTGTGATGCCCATGACCATAATAGGTACAGCAGCGGCAGCAAATATAGATACCAATCCCGCCACAGAATAATAAACGGCCACAGCACTGATGCTAAGGCCGCTTAATAGAGTCAAATAGGCAATTATTTTATCTGTGATTCTTATTTTCATCGTTGTATATTTATTACTCAACTACCCATCTCCAACTGTCGTTGAAATTAGTATAACAGGCAGTTTCGCTAAATTGCCTTTCCTGATTAAAAGCATATACATAGGCCTGTATGCGCCTACAATAGCCACCCCCTGTAGATTTAGTATAAACTGGCACAGCAAACCCATAAGCACCGTTTTTATACCATTCTACTCTTTGACCGTTATCCGCATACATCAAGGCATGTACCATAGATGAAACATAGGCCGTTTCTTGATCTTCATCCAGTTTTTTAAACCAACCAAATGAAAGATCAGCTGGCCTGTTTACTAGGGTAGAATCATACTTGAACGGTTCACCAGCCAACGCAGTTGAACTAGCGAAAGTCAGTATCAATAATTTCCCAAGTACCATCAGGCTTGAAACAACTGACGCCTTTTTTCCAAACAATGTCATTTCCGCGTTTCATCCAATAGTTATAAACACCACAATTCTGTGCCAACCCAGCTCGCTTGATAGCCACTCTGCCAACTCGATCGTCATCGCATTCTACTACAGTCCGACTTGACACTTGTTCATCGTCTTGTACCTCTATAGTTTTTTTGGTATAACAAAACTGAGGTTCCGCCATAGCCGGAGACATCTTTGATTGAGGTACCGAAGAACAACCCCCAAGGATCAGAAATAGAATACAATAGAGTAGTGCGATCACCACCCAAAAGATCTCTTTCAATCGATAAGGATTCATTATTGGCCTTTGGCTTTAGCTTCGGTGACCAATTGTTCGAATGTATCCTTGGGCATTTCTAAACGAACAAACGTGTAATGACGTCCATTCATAGTGAAATGACCTTTTTCAGTCTTAACGTGTTTGCGGATGGCTGTATTATCGACTTTGTAACTAATCATAGTACGAGTAGTTTTCTTGTCGTCTTTGATATCGATAACAGTTTCGGAATTAACTGTGCCGTTGATACGCTTGGCAAAGTTATTCATCGCGATAGCGTCCATCTGTTCTTCTGCTGCCTGCGAAAATGTTGATTCGCCAGCACCACAGGCATAGACATAATCTTTAGACCACCAGAACCAACCTTTGACACCTTCTTGTGCGCAGTCGGAATACCAACTCGGTTGGGCATAAGTCTTGCGTTCTTCGATTTCTTTCATGGTGGAACAAGCTGTCAACGCAGCCAGTACTGGTACCATTAATAGTGCCTTTTTCATTTGTGCCTTTCTGTGTGAATTACTGATAGCTTAAATGATAACACCACTACCAACCGAAGTCAATAGTGGTGTTTACCAAATTACTTAAAGAATATAAATGCCATAAGTGCTGATTGGACGATAAAACCAACACCTATAGTAATTAAATTAAGCATGTCTTTTTGGATGGCTGCTCGGATGAATAACAGTGTTAAGCCAGTCCATACTAAAAGAACGATGTCCACTGGCGGCATCCTATCAGTCAAGCCGCTCATCACAGCAAGTAGACTGGGTATAGTGGATGCGTGTAGTAGCAAAATAGCGACCCATCCCAAAGTCTCTGCTGAAATATGTGAAAATGTTTCACTAATGTTGTTACGGAACTTCTCTAAATCAAAATCAAATTTTAGAGATTTAAGATCCATTTGTTTCTCCTAAGAACGGTGCCTTATAGAAAACGTGTTGACCGACTTTGCCGATCTTTTCAAAAGGCCACCTTGGGTTAACATAATCGGCATGATAATACAATGCCTGCTTGAGCATGTCTAAACGGAAACCTTCCAGAAGCACCTTCTTGGCTACTTCATAGCTTTCGCGATATGCGTCATTCTTGACTGGGGCTCTCAGATGATCTGGACCACATGCCCAAGAAAATTGGCATACGACTTTTTCCATTATGACATTCTTTTGATAAACCACAGAGCAAATGTCTTTAGGGAACTTACCCGACTCTGTCCTGTTTATCGTGACCTGTGCTACTGCGACCTTGCCTTCGAATGATTCACCACCGGCTTCTCGGTAGATGTTGATGGCCAAACAGTCCAGTTGCTTTTCTCTGGTCTTTACTGTGACTACATCAGTAGTTTGGGCATTGCTTTCCTTGAGCTTTAACATCTTGGCCTGTGTCACTGAAGACACGATACAAAATACTACAAAAAACCCTAGGGCAGCGGCTCCTATCCTAATGATTTTATCCATAAAATAACCTCCTATGTTATTGTTTAATTCACACTTAAAATACAGGTGTGAACTATATCGTCACTATCGGAAACAAAAAATCGGTAACACTTTTTGAGCGTACCGATGCGTTGACATATGGACAGAGAATTTTCACGGACCTCGGACCGATCTTTGGCATACTCTCTCGGGCACACTTTCATCTTTGCTATCAGATGATCATATGTACCAATACCAGTTGTCAACGATGGAATCTTCCGAAGATCCCTATCGCTTGATGTTTCGCAGTTACCTGCTAACACCTTGCTCATTGCTACACGGAGTTTCTTCCGCATAATATTTAAAGTAATTAGTCCTGATCGTCCAGTATATAGGTCGATTTTGACTGTTTTTTTACTTAATATACGCATATTATACAGTTTTTCAACAGTAGTTGTCAACCTCTGCGCATTTTGGAAATTTCTATAGCCTGTTCATCGTTAAGCACAGGAACCGCATTGCTCTTGTGCATCGTGGCTATACCCTTGATCAACGTACCTGTATATTTGTGGCTTTCCTTCTTGAGGCAAGGAGCCATATTGGTAGGATCTAAGCTAGGGATATGCGGAGTTTCTCTACGATAGCTTTCAGTAGGTTTGAAAGTATCTTTGGATTTGGTAGTTTTGGGCAGCTTGTCTATGCCATATTTCTTGACTAGCTTTTCCCATTCTGCTCGTTCTTCCTCGTACTTGCGCTTGTGCTCTGCGCTTTTAAATTTGATATGCTTGCGTTTCTTGGTACTGGTAGTTGATAACCAGGGACCAACCAAATGCATCGACATGAGATTCTCCTACAAGTTTTGTTACAGTTTATAACAAATAGGAAAATTAGTCAAGAGAAAGGGCCGCCGAAGCAGCCCTTTTCAATATCAAGAATTAGAATGAATACTTGAAACCAGCGAGAACAGAACTGCCGTCGAATTGACTAACACGATCTTGTCCAATTTGATAGCGGTAGTCAACTGTAGCGGCCAATGATTTGGTTACAGGAATAGTAACTCCTGCGCCAACCAAAGCAGCATAACCGTTCTTTGAAACTGATGGATCTAGATATGCGCCACCGGCCTTGACTGCGAAAGTAGCGTTGTTCACTGTTAGAACATCGTATGAACCCACCACGCTCCACTTGTTCAAATCTTCGTTCTTAGTATAACGATCAAAACCAAGTTCCACACCTGCTGGACCGAACTTCTGTCCCAATGTTACACCATAGCCACCACGTTCTGGGTTTGAGCCCCAATCATAGCTGCCGCGAACGCCAACTTCTGCTGCCATAGCAGCTGAAGAAAGACCTGAAGCGAGCAAAAATGCCAATACAAATTTCTTCATTGTTTTTCCTTATAGATAAAAAATCGTGTACGCTTTTTAGCGACACACGATTTTATATATCATTAACGGTCTAAGACTGCCATAAAACTGGCAGATCACGCCTGTCTAGTTAGATATGATGGACGTATAGTCTTAGCACCAAAATACTTTCTAACCAAATCGATTACAGTTTGGTCATCGTATGTTTTACAGGAAAACACATCCAGATACATAGCATTGCCACCCTTGCCGTCATCTGGAACAAAGTGTGCGCAGATGTTGCTGGTTTCGATCAGCTGTACCAATGTGTAACCGGCTTTATTACCAGTGCCAAAATTCACGATCTGAGGTTCACCAAAAGCTACCATGTCAATGTCTTTGACCAACTGCTTGGTAAAATTATAGATCGTATTGTAGTCTTGGATAGCGTCTACATTACAATCTCCGCAGTCCAAAATCAAATGATACCCCCAATATGACATTTCTTTCTCCTTTTCTGTCATAAAAGAGATAGGCTACCGAAGTAGCCTATCTTGGAAGTTTCTGTTGCCAGGCTTACCAGCCCCTGCTTACCTTGTTCAGGCAGCTAGTGCGTAAACGTTGTCGTTTGCGTCTAGTTTGTTTGCTTGATTTAGGGTCATCGCCTACCCTGCTGTCCACTCTGATACTCATTGCCCTGTCGAACCTAATTCAGGCCCATCAAAAACACAGATCACATACAGAGATCTTCATACAATGTAGTGTGTTTACGGTGTCTACTTAGATCACCCGAATCTTGATTCGAGTAAGCAAACCAATTCCAAAGTAAAAAAATCATCTCTAACCTCTGTGCTTTTGGTGGACCTGGCCGGTACTGCCCCGGCGTCCAGAACACCTTTTTCATCGCTTCATACAGCAATAGTGCTACACTGTAGCAGGTTTATTTATATTCTGTCAAGAGCTTTTATTCACAGGTAGCCCAAATAGTATTAGTCCATTTTTTGTATAGCCAAGATCCTTTTGGCATAGGGCAATTACCTAAATCAGGAAAACGCTCTTGTCTATAATCTATGACATACATGAACATGAACATAGTGACAAATATCACTATCATGATGCCTATACCTACTGTAAACTGTTTGGTTAACTGTTCTTTTCTAATTTGTCGTCTGCGTTCTTCTCTTTGATATTGTTGTATTTCTCGAGCCATGGCAGCTTTTTGTTCTTTACCCATGACTTTCATCATTTCTTCTACTTCTGTATAGAGTGCGCCAAGTTCTGGTGGGCTTTGATAGACCATAATTTCACGCAGCTCTGTGCCCATTTGCTCTAGCTGTTTGCGCATCAAGACTCTTTGTAAAGCACGTTTGCCTAGACTGTCATCGCCGTGGTAAGCTTCAGTACGACTGCGTCGTTCTTCTTCTTCGAATATCGCTTGACATTTGTAATAATTGTCGTAGTACTTGCCCAGCTCGTTGCCGATTTCTGTATAGATGTTAGATTGTTCATTGTTGTTGGCTTTTTTATTAAGCTCGACTACACGGGCTTTTTCTTCTTTTAGTTGCTTGACAGCTTCGGGAGGGGGTGCTTTGCCTTTGCCTTCGTAGGCTTTATGGAATTGGGCGTCCAGATCCTTGAGGACGTCTTTAACGTCCCCAGCAGCACTTTTTATATCTTTATAAAGTTTACACCCCGCCTTAACGGCACTAACCGCTCCGTTGGCTAGGGCAAATAGGGTCACTGGATCCATGACATTGCTCCCAGGCCATATACATATTTAATGGGTCTAGCCATAAAAATAGGGCCTTTACAGCCCTATTTTTGAACCGATCAACTGTACTCGTAAGGTGTGCTAGGATGTCCGTAATCTACAGGAATGTTATCTCCTTTGATTTCGTCATACTCAGTAAAGTAACTTTCGTTTGGTTTGACGATACGGAACTTATCAGTATACTTCAACGCTGCTATAGTGATATCAGACTTGTTCAGCAGATCACAGATAATGAACGAACTAGAACAACGACCTATGATAGTCTTAAATGGACTGTGTTTGAACTCGTTTTTCTGTAGGGCCTTATGAAAGGCGCTGTGGGGACTAAACATGACTCGTGTGATACCCAACTTCTGATTACGAAGTCTGTATTTGTCTACGAGTGTGAGAGTTTTAATAGTAGCGTTGTTTTCATCGTCAATTTGTAATAAAACATCTTTGACTTTGATACTACCTTTTGTATGACTGTTATCAGGTGTTTCCTTAGTACTCCAAGGAACTGAACAATCCACATGATTGACGTATAACGTCTCCCCATGAAATTTTAAGACCCACATGGGTATGGTTTGGTCTTCTAAGTGTTTTTTGTTAAAATGGAACACTACGTCCTTACAAGCATATTCAATCTATTTCATTTTGTTTTTCCTTTAAGTTAGTTGGGGGACTTTCACCCCCATGTTTTTATTTAATTAGAAAGCGTCCCAGTAACGGTAGCTTTGTTCTTTGACTTTGGTCAATACCAGCTGTGCGCCATCTGTGTTAGCGAACACATACTTATTGCCATTGTCATCGATCTTCTTGAGCTGTTGAGGCTCGAAGGTCAGCGTGTCCCAATCCCAGTCACCATCTGCTTCAGGATCTGGTGAGTAGCTCTTGTAGCTAATACGCACACGCTTGTTCAGCGGGTTACCATGCCACTCTTTATCTTCGAAGTCAGCATCGCCAACTTCCTCACCATTAACCAGCAGTTTGATCTTATAACGAGACTCGCTGCTGTATTCTGGTTTGGTGTTGAGCATGGTCATAGCTTCTTGAGGTGTTTCACCAAAGCGATTCATTTCTTCAACCAATGCTTTCAGCATGTCAAAGTTGAACTGATCAAACGTACCAGCGATACCGATGATACGATCGATATGTTCTTTGGCATTGAGATTGTCTTCGCAGTATTCACGGATGAACTCTGCTTCAAGACCTTTGTACTCTAGGCTGTAGAAGATACGACCAGGACGATTGCGCATGTGTTGATTAACACGCCACTTGTCGTTACAGGTCAACACAAACAGCTTCTTGGTTGGGTACACACCATCCAGCAAAGTCAGCATCATTTCCTGTTCTTGCTCATCGTAGACCTTTTCGAATTCGTCGAACACAACGATCACAGGCTGCTCGATGCTTTGGATAAAAGCATTGAAAGATTCACCACACCAAGGTTGATTGATAACGATAGTAGGGATGCCTTGGTCGTAGCCTTTGACTGACAGCATCTTGGCCAGCAGGGTCTTACCAGAACCCTTTTCGCCAGTAAGCATCACACCAGTGGTCGCAGGACGATCGTTAAAAGAATAAAGGATACGATCCGCACGTTTAGTAGTGTCACCGTAGACCTTGCCCTTGATCTCAAACTTATCGATAGCTTCTAAGAAAAGCTCACCGGTCAGTTCGTTCTTCTTGATGACATAGTTGCCAGCAGGAAGAGTTTCGCGTAGATCCAGTGCTTCTTTCTTAGAAACACGATAGGTATTGCCTGATTTGAGAAAGTAAGTCATTTCGCTCTTTCGAAGTTAGTTAATGCTTGTATAGTGTATAGCTAAACTGTGGGCCCGTCAAGACCCAATACTACGTTTTGAGCGATTAGACCAAATTGATTTTAAAGATTTCCCAGGCTCGTTCCCAGGTCCAACGATAGCTGCCTTCTAATACTCGATCGCGATCCAGCTTGAGAGCATCTTGTACGGCCTGTTCTAGACTTTCGTTCATACAGCCCGTGACACCTTCTTCCACGACATCGAGTGGTCCTTGGCAGGGATAGGCAGCAACAGGTGTACCGCAGGCCATGGCTTCTATCATGACCAATCCAAACGTTTCCCAACGACTAGGGAACACAAACACATCAGCATTGGCAAAATATTTGGCAAGATCTTTGCCAGTTTTTGGCCCTACGAAATGTACATCAGGATATTTCCGTTTGTAGGTTTCCAACATAGGACCGCCGCCTACCATGATCTTGGTGCCAGGATGATCCAGTTCAAAGAACTTTTCTAGATTCTTTTCTTTGCTAACTCGGCTGACACAGACCATCAAGGGTTTGGTACACTGTGTGGTCGTCCTAGAGCTGGGATTGAATATGTCACGATCAACACCGCGTGTCCAAGGCACTATGGGCATTTCTAATCCGTGTGCGTGTAGCTCTCGCACCATGGTATCTGTAGTGGTCAAGACCTTGCCTGCGTGTTTATGGAACCAACGTATGTACAGCCACGTGATCCATTCGGGGATACCTAAGAGTTTCTTTAGACCTTCAGGGAACTTAGTATGGTAAGCAGTATTGTACCTACGCCCAGAATAGCTAGTATCCAATGAAAGATATGCTCTAGCCCACAGACCAAGAGGACCCTCTGTGGCGATATGGATATGATCCGGACGTATCTCCTCAATCTTCTTGCCCAACGCCCGGGGATAGGCAAGTTTGACTTCGTTATAGAAAGGGCAATCAATGTAGCGGAACCACCCGGGATGAAGCACCACAATGTTATAACCGTCCAGAGTCGCACACGCTTCAATATTTTTGTAAGTGGTAACCACGCCATTAATCTGTTCCGGCAGGTTGTCTGTTATTATCAGTATCGTCTTTGTCATTCTGTTTAGTCCATGTAACTATTTCCCAACGGCCGTCCCAATGTTCGACTAGAGCAGTCATGGACTCAACCCAGTCGCCGTCGTTCATGTATGTTATACCATCTATGTCTTTGATTTCTGCGTGATGTATGTGTCCGCAGATGACACCATCAAAGCCTCGCTTCTTACAGTAGGCAGCTAGGTTTCGTTCAAACTGGAACATGAAGTCCACGGCCTTCTTGACTCGTCCTTTGAGATATTTGCTGAGACTCCAGTAGCCAAAGCCTAGACGATGTCGTATCCAGTTGTATTTGCTATTGACGGCTAAGACAAAATCATAGGCTTTATCACCTAGGAATGATAACCATGGTGCCAGTCTAGTGATGCCGTCAAATAGATCACCGTGTGTGACCAAATAGTGTTTGCCATCCAGCCCCACATGTTCTGTTTGATTACAGACTTCTATCAAACCAAACCCAATACCATAGGGCATCAAAGGGCGCAGGAACTCATCGTGATTGCCTGCTATGTAGACCACACGGGTACCACGCTTGGCATGCCCCATGATACGGCGTACCACATTGGTATGGCTCTGCTTCCAGCGCCATTTGTTCTGTTGGATTTTCCATGCGTCGATTATATCGCCTACCATGTAGAGCGTTTCGCAGGTGTTGTGTTTGAGGAAGTTGTTGAGCTGTTCAGCCTTACAGTCACGAGTACCAAGGTGAACATCTGAAATAAAAATGCTGCGATAAGTCTTAGGCATCATACCCATATTTATCGCAGCATCGACGTAGAAAGATTACGTTTCTGTTACGAAACTAAATCCTTACCAAAGTCCACTTTGTACCAAATGGTTTGCCTTCAGCGCGGTGTTTCAGTATCTTGGCAAACTCTTTTTTACGGAGTTTGGAAATCGCTTCTTCATCGTGTGAAAGACAAGCCTGATACAGTTTCTGAAGCAGTTTTTTCTGTTTCATAGCCAGTCCCTCCTGTAGTGTATTTATGCGATTTTGTCTTATGAATTTTAATACCTACTTCCTGGTTGTCCGGGTTCGTTAGAACCTGTACATTCTAGATTGTGATCAGTTGCGTGTGGGCAGCGTTTGTTGCCGCAGGTAGGACATACTATCATCACAGTGGCAACAAAAGGAATGCCCGAGAAAGTCTTTTTGTCTTTGTTACAGTTAAAACAGTAACAGTCAGTTTCGCTATCATCGTTAGCTGGCATTATATTGGGCATGTCATAAGGACGCTCCTGGATGTCATCCTGCCCTAGCAACTTTCCAATCTGCTTGGCCATGTCTCGTTGATGGCTGTTGCTGGTGTAGGCATAATTGTAATGTAACTGGATGAAAGTAAATGGTTTTTCACCCGGAGCCATGTGTTGTATCTTGATATGTATAGTTCCGAAGAAATCTTTTTCGAACCAAACTTCAGTAGGATATACATGAGTAATAGTTGCCGTTTGAATTTTCATACAGTTTCCTTAAATGGTGCGCCAGACAGGAATCGAACCTGCTATCGAGAGTTTAGAAGTCTCTGCCTATCCATTGAGCTTCTAGCGCAGTGTGAGGTCACCTGTCGCCCATAACACACCAATCGTCGGTAGTGCTATGTGTTCAAAGATTTCATACAATGCCCACAGCGTCAATGCCACTGCCCACAAAGGATGGCTTTCAGCTTTCTTGCTCAGCCACAGAAAAAACTTTCCGTGTGCCTGTCCGATCTTGTTAGCTATATTGACTATCATATCTTTCTCCCTATGGTTAGTTCGCTGTTGCTGCCAACAGCGACAGTCCCTACAGGAAATACATTGAATGCCAAACTGTATCGATCTTCCTGCGAGTCATTGCTCATCACTGAATGACTAAGTGTTGATGGAAATATTAAAACATCAAAGTCCTTGGGTGTCAAGCCTACGCTTTCCATATTCCAATCTGTAGTTTTATCAAAATCTACATTGATTGTTTGGGTGAATAATGTATGATAAGCTGAATTTTTATAGAAACAGATAGCACCGGATTTTGGATTGGTCTTGAGATACAGCACACCACTCAAGAGACTGTTGCTATGTACATGAGCAGCATGATAGCCGCCAGGTTCTGCTTTATTGACCCAACTGGTAGTGATCTGCCAAGACAGGTTTTTATCTGTGCCTAGATATTCATAAGCATATTCATCTATCTTGGCCTGTAGGCTTTTCTTCAGGCCAGCGAATTCTGGACGATCTAATAGATGCCTTTCGGCAGTTTCTTTATGTGTGATTATGTCTTGATCGTATGAACTTTTTTCATATTCGAAATTGAACAGCCTGTTAAGAGTAATAGGATCTATAGGATCGATGCTAGAGCGATAAAGCGGTACCGCAAACAGACCTAACACATCGGATTTCATCTAAACCATCCAATCTTCTCACCTGCGTCTTTGCGTCTCTTCCATTCTTCCACGGTAGATGGAAAGCGCCATGCCCAAATAGCTACCAACAACATAGTGATGCCTGTAGCTGCTACTGCTACAGGATTTTTAGTAGTGAACCACATGATGATCAAACTGCTGTCCATGACCAACACCATGGCTATCTTGCCGTAGAATGGAAACACACGCTTCTCACCCCAATTGGTAAGGAAAGGTCCAAACCATTTGTGATTGTATAGCCACGCATGCATCTTGGGATTGACTTTGGCAAAACAGTAAGCTGAAAATACTAGAAAGATACTAAACGGTATGCCGGGTGTGACAAATCCAATATAGGCCATGCCAAGACTGGCAAAACCCAATGTGTTCCATAGAATCTTTTTCATCAACCACCTACTATTATATTTTCACTGCCTGTACGCAGTGCTTCTCCGTTATTGGTTAGATCGCTTTGTCTAGCCACAGGTTTGTTTTCCACGAACACTGTCCTAGATCCTTGAGCGATAGAACTGCCGGAGCTCATGATGCTGCCTTCGTGCGCAGTCACGAAGTTGTTGGAAATGATAGACGTAGCACCACTTTGTATGTTGGTGTCTGCTATGTCATTGGCTACTCTGGCTATACCTTTGCTCATGGTCCAAACAATTTAGTTGAGTTTACACCTTTTTTGGTTTCAGTAGTACTTTTCGATGCCAATGCGTCAGGGCTAGCTGCTTTGGCTGTAGAACCAAATATCTTTGTAAACAAGTTAGTAGCTGGTGTTACTACATATTGATCCACCTGTTGTCCAGCAAATGTAGTACCTTTCTGGATAGCTGTGCTGACCAGCGAGGTAGTCTGTACTGCTGTTGCCATAGTGACTGCTCTACCAGCAGACTTGCTGATAGACGTGCTTACTGTACTTTCGGCTACTTCCACTTCTGGAAGATTGTTTCTCTTCAATGCTGCGTTAGTAGCTGCCTTGTCAAATTCTGCTTTGTCGATCTGATTAGATGCTGCCAGCTGTATGTTAGCAGTCATGTCATTCAACGAAGTGTTGATGCCTGCGAATGCTTTTTGCATGTCTGCCAGTGCGCCTGTGCTGGTAGCACTCAGCTGATTCATAGAATCTAGATTTTGCATGATACCATCTAGAGAATTGGCTATAACAGCTTGAACATTATATGACGATCCAGTTCCCGCAGCAGTTACGCTTGCTTCTAGTTGTAGATATTGCTGTAAATTGACCGCGATAGAATACAAAGAACCAGCAATAGAACTAAGCTGGAGAGTATAATTTGGAAGGCCAACCCCGGCGGCCGTGCCAGCACTGAGTGGTACGCTTTGAATATTAGTTGCATCAAACGCAGGAGGTACTGTTGGTGGTACATAGACTGGTGGAACGGCTGGCATATTTTATCTCCTTATATCACTAGATTAGTAGTACTCTGAAGATATTGATCTGCGAATGATTTATCGCTGTGTACTATCATAGCCACGGCAGTTTTTAGTAATGGGATTTCCTTGTCAGGAGATACTGTAAACAGATAGGGCATCAATCCTGGTCCTTTCTGTCCCATACCAATAACCATAGGCTTGGTCAGCTTGTAGGCTGTGGGCGTTTCTTCTGACAGTCTCGCGATCAATTCTTCTCCGCTGGTCAGCTTGAGCGTGATCACTTCGCCAGCTGATATTCCTTTATCAATTAACATTTGTAAACCTTTTCTTGAGTTCTGTGAAACCGCCTACCAATTCTCCGTCTAGGAAAATCTGCGGTACTGTACGTGCTCCAGGAACAGCTTCTAGCAGTTGCTCTTTGGTCCACTCTTTCTGTATATTTCTTTCTTCAAATTCAATGTTCTTCATCTTGAGCAGGTTTTTGGCCTGATCACAAAATGGACATTGATCCTTGCTCCAAACGATAGCTTTCATCTCTTTCCTTATAAAACTGGTAGCTCATCATAATTTATCTGATCACTCATCACACCAATGACATAATTGGTCGATTCGTTTTCCTGTAGAGCTGTCTGTTTCTTGTGCGTGTCGCTATGCTTGTTGAACCAAGGAATAGGCGTAGTCTTTGGAGCAGGTTGATTGTATTTGATGCCGATTTCTTTTAGCGTGTTGGCTGCTGTATAATCCATGAAGTCTTTTAGGATGTTGGCATTTAGTCCAATAACTGGTCCTTTTTGGAATAGATAGTCTGCCCAATTTTTTTCTTCTTGGATCACATCCATGTACAATTTGTACACTTCGTCAACGCATTCGTTTTTGGCTTCTAGGAAACGTGGATCATCCTTTACTACCTGATTGATGATATAAGCAGTCCAATCTCTATGTAGGATCTCATCCTGTAGGATCAGGCTAATGATATTGCCATTACCGATAAAAATCTTATTCTCTACCATAGCCAAGCTGGTGGCAAATGACACCATGAAACGCAGACCTTCTAGAGCATAGCTGGCATGTAGTGCCATCCAGATAGCACGGATGTATTCTTTTTCAGGAATAGTTTCACCCATTTCTGCTTTACAGTTGATTTCATGTAGCTCATCATAGTACTTGCCAACAGCAGCAGCCATGCCGATGATCTCATTAGTGTCGTGAATAGTGTTGAACACATCTTTAGGCACGTTGTAGATATTACGGATGATGTGGCTGTAGCTCTTTGAATGTAGATTAGTTTCAAAGAATCCCCAAAGCAAACACAATGCTTCCATCTCCGGCACACTTACCACAGGCGTAAAGATCTGCGTTGGTCCACGACCTTGGATACTGTCTAATGCTGTCTGTCTTAATAGGTTGCTGGTAAAGATATGTTTGACAGTGTCGCTAGCATCTTTGAAATCGCTAGCATCTTTAGTCAATGAAATTTCTTCCGGAACCCAAAAGAAACCACGTGCTGTTTCTTCGAACTTGGCTACCTTGGGGTAACGGAATTCTTCAAAACGCTGTATGGTAACAGGACCCTGTGGATCCAAAAACATTTGACGTTTCAAATAGTCTGTCTTTGTGTTTAAGTTATATTGAGCTTTGCTCATAGTTTACATGCCTCACAATCTTCTTCGTCTAATTCGTATATGTTATGACCATTAGTTTCGATATGGAAACCGTTGATCTGTGGTTCTTCAAATTCTTTCTTGGCACCTGCTTTGTTGATTAGACTGTAATAGAAAGTCTTCAATCCCCATAGGTGTGCCTGCATCAAATTCTTGGCTATCAACGTTGTAGGTACTTTACGATCTGCGTAGTGAGCAGGGTTATAGAAAGTATTAGTACTGATGCTCTGATCCACGTAAGCAGCAAGAACAGCCGCAGTTTTAAGATATCCAACACAGTCTTTCTGCTCCCACATCAATTGGTATTTGTTTTTAAGTTTAGCGTATTCTGGTACTACCTGTGTGAATGATCCTGCTTTAGATTCTTTCACACTGATAAGACTCATCGGAAGCTCAATACCATTGGTAGAATTAATAACCACGCTACTGCTTTCCACAGGAGCGATAGCCATAAGAGTCGCATTTCTAACACCATGGATCTTCATTTCCTCTCTTAGTGATTCCCAGTCTAGTTCTGGTCGGAAGTCAGCTAGTTGATTTACGCCCTTGGCACGATGTTCCCATGGAAACTCTCCCTTGCCGTATCGTGTATGTGCGCTATGCAGACAAGGTCCACGCTCTCGGGCAAGTTCAACTGTAGCTTCTGTTAAGTAGTAGGCCTGATGTTCCATCCAAGACTTAACATCTTGTAGGGCATCTTTGTCGCCATACTTCAAACCACGCTTGGCATGCCAGTAGGCAAGATTAGTAACACCAATGCCTAGTGGCTGGATCTCGTCATTGCTTAGTTTGCTTTGTATGCTTAGGAAATCTTGGTAATCAAGTATGTTACATAGACTGCGCTGTAAAATGCGGCAAGCACGGCGCATATCTTCTGGATTACGGAATGCTCCCCAGTTGATACTGCCCAACGTACATAGAGCGATGCGGCCGTCAGCGTCATCGAGACGTTTAAAAGGTTTAGTAGGTAATAGTATTTCACAGCATAAGTTACTTTGATAGATAGTGTGATACTCAGGATCAAATGGTCCTTGGTTCATAACGTTATCTATGAACACTAGATAGATGCGTCCAGTATCAGTGCGCTCTTTCAGTATGCCACCTTTGAACACATCTTCTGCGTTCATAGTCTTCTTACGTAGATCCTTGCGCTTTTCATACTTTACATATAGCTGTTCAAACAGCTCTGTGTCTTTGTAAAATGCTTCGTAGAGGTCAGGAACTTCGTTAGGATCGAAGAATGTTATATTCTCCTTATTTCGAAATCGTCTCCAGAAGAAGGCGGATAAGACAACTCCATAGTCCATGTGCCTAACTCGGGTTTCTTCTGTTCCTTGATTGTTTTTAAGAACGATGAGATCATCAAACTGATGATGCCAAATAGGATAAAAAACAGTAGCACTCGCATTACGGATACCTCCTTGTGAACACGAACGTAGGTCCCCGAACCACTTCTTAAGGAAGGGAATCATGCCAGTGTGCATGATTTCTCCACCACGGATCGGAGATCCTAAAGGACGAAGACGACCAATCTCTAGACCAATGCCAGCACGTTTGCTAGCATACTTGGCCATCATTTCTCCAGAAGCGAAAATGGAGTCAAGATCATCATCACTACGAATGAGTACACAGCTACTGAACTGCTTTGTAGGGGTCCCAAGCCCAGCAAGAACAGGAGTAGCGAGAGTAAATAGGCCATCAGAAGCGGCGTTATAGTATTCTTTGATGTATCGCATTCTTGCGGTGTTTGGTTCTTCCTTGTGGAAAACAGTTGCGGCAGCAACCATGTATCGGACTTGCGGTGTTTCATAAATTTCCTTTGTGGCACGATTGCGTACCAAATATTTTTCAATCAACTGCTCGATAGCAGCATATGAATACTCCTCATCTTTAGAATGATCGAGCATGTCATTCATCTTGTTCCAGTCATCCTGGCTGTACCAAGACAGTAACTCTGGAGTATATAGACCTACCTCTACATTCTTCTTTACGATGTCATAGAGGTGGGGAGGTTCGTATTGGCCATACACATCCTTGCGCAACATACTGAGACGTTGCTTGCCGGCCACATACTGATAATTGGTATTGCCTACATCTGGATTGTTTTCTACATCGATAAGATCAACGATGGCTCTCAATGTAAGAGCATCTACTTCTTTAGTTGTGATCCCATCATAAAAGTGAGGCGATGCTTTTATTTCGATCATGCTCTGACTTACGTCAGCTATACCTCTACATACTTTTGCTACCTGTGTCTGCCATTTCGTTAAGTCTAGCGGTTCTCTAGAACCATTTCTTTTCACTACTGTAATCATTTCATTTGTCGCCTCTAACATATTTCATTTCCGGGTGAGTATTTATAAAGGCCCACCTCCGCTCCATATTTTTATAGAATTGTATGGAATCTCACTGACATCCTTCACTGCCCTTGGTTCCAGGTTCAATAGTGAACAATTATCGACTAGTAATACATATGAATTGTCCTTGGGTGATATAGACATATGTATCTCGAAACCTGAAGCCTTAAAACGTTCTGTTAATTGAAGAGTATAACACATGCCCAAGGCGATAGCAAGGTTGTCGTAGCGGTTTTCGACAACCAAATGCCAAGGATCGGGCCAAATGTCTGGCCGATATGGATCTAAGTATTTGGAAACGAAAGGAGCCTTGCTCCAAAATTCTGCGACATCGCGCAGTGGATTCTCAGCCATTTCGAGGCTGTCTCTGAAATCTCTCCAGACTTTTATCCTGTCAGTCTTGTGGACATCAAACATCAAACACTGTATTTTACAAAATAAGTCAATTGATCTGGATTGATTCCAGGGTTATTGGGATTCTTGTAGTTTAATATTATAGTTTCTGATCCGGCAGTAGAGTCACTTCTATCTAATAGCTGTATGACGAATTCCACAGCTTCGGCATCCAAATCACCTTGTGTAACAGCATAACTATCTGTCAACACAGGATTGAGAGTATTATCACCTATAGTGATAGTCAGTGTTCCTGACCTTGCGCTACCGGAAGCAAAGTTTATAGTATAGTCTAATGTAGTAGATCTATTCAGTGCTGAAAACATTGCCAACGGAGAGATAGAAAGTGAATTATAAAGATCTTGTTTGATTTGATCTGCTATCGTGACCATGCTACCATTGAACACTTCTTGTATTGCTCTACGTTGGTCGCCGATGGCAACATCCGCATAGGCATTCTGTTGTCTATTAAAATAGCAGTTTAATACCACATTGTCATAGGGCTCGAGAAATGTTATGATATAGTCTTCTGGGTTGTTAGCTAAGTTGATACCGTTACCGCAATCTATAAATTTGCTGTCGACGATTTTCATTCCTGATCCGTAGATGGATCTGATCGCCTGTGAACCTATAGATTGAAACAGTGACTCGGATATACCCCAAGCATTGATCTGTCCAGATTGGCCGTCTACTATGATGCCTGTGTTCAATGTATTAAACTTACACTGACTGAAATATACTTCTGAATGATATGACTGTGTCTGTTCGAAGAATACAGCATTCCACGCATTTTTGAAAACACAGGCTTTGAATTCTACATTACTGATCACAGTACCTATGTTGTCTGTGTTGGTCATCATGATCAATGAATGTTGATTGGTTGTGTTGATAGCATTGAGCAGCGTGGCTTCTGCTCCTTGGAAAATCACTGCTTCAAACGTGCTGTCAGCTAGACCTGTTAAGTCACAATGTCCTGTTGTGAATCTCATCGTTAGATTATTGATATAAACATCATGTGGTCTATCTGATGAAGAAAAATTAATAGGTTGTGTACCGTTGAAAGAAGTAAACGATACCGTGACTGCGTTAAAAGCGATTATGGTACCAATGTCTGATTCACCAGTGATATAAGCAGCCGATGGTATAGTTATGTTGCCTAGTATCCTATAATGACCTGTAGGCACGAAAAGCTGTTTTCGAAATTCATTGTCTGTATTTCTAAACAGCTGATCTAGTGCGTTTTGAAATGCTTCAGTATCATCGGCCACGCCATCGCCTTTAGCACCAAAATCTTTAACGTTAACTCGATCGTCTAGTTTAGACTGTAGTGTCCTAAACACACTCTTAGTGATGCTAGGACTGTTCCTACCAAAACGATAGCTTTGAATCAGTTCAAGTAAGTTATCATGCTCGGTCAATACTTTGGTATTGCCTACTGCGGGAGCACCTTCGGCTACAGCACCGTTACCTATAAACAGTTCTTGGGTATCTACAGTCCAAGCCATTTCTCCGCTGGATAGCTGGGGAATACCGGATTCACCGAGTTTCCTACCTCTTCTTACTTGTATTTTTGAAATTTGGACTACAGCCATAGAACGATACCCTTGTTATATAGAGTATTTATTCTATTGCGTGAGCAGTTGCTTGTAGCCCTGTAGACCTTTTGTGTAGTAATCTTCAACTCTAGCCAACCATTTGTCCTGCCACATATTAAAATCATCAGGCCAAAGGTCAAACTGCTGATATTGTAAATCTCGAGAACACATGAATACGTGTCCTTCGCGTATATCGGATCCATATACTTCGTTGTGAGCCATAATATAAGCAGTTAATTGTAAGTAGTAATCTTCGACCCATTCTGCTTTTTTAGGCTTGTTAGTCTGTTTGTAGTCACAGACGCTGGGATTACCTTTATAAACACAAACCAAATCAGTAGTTCCCGAATACAGTCCAGGGAAATACAAACTCTGTTCCATAGCCCATACTTCGTCTACTTGACTCAATGCGTTGATAATGATTTGATCGGCCATCTTGTGTGCCTGTTGATGTACAGGAGCATTTCCGGGTTGTCTGGTTTCGCCGACCATGAAACGTTCTAGATTGGAATGCATCGCTGTGCCTATGCCCGCAGCTTCTTGGGTGATCTGTTTGGCATTTTGCTCACCCACACGTTTCTTCCATTCGTTAAGTGCTGTCATATCTTTGGTAGCACCTAGTATGGTAGTCACGCTAGGAGTAGTATCACCGTCTGGAGTCTGATAGACTCTCTTACCTGTCACAGGATCTGTTATCTGTTTACAGTTTTTATATTGATATCTTTCTACGTAAGGTGGGGGTGTGAATGTAGTCATATAGTCAAGTTTACAATAAATTAAAGGCCTTTGTCAATCATTTTAGGCGCAGCTTGCGCAGCGATTTTATTGACTTCTTCTTTAGATTTATCTACTTGACTCTGTGATGGGTTCTGGTCTTGGCCTACGCCAGGAACATTTAATTCTATACCATCTGCATTGAAGTTATAGACTAGTTTTTGTAAGACAGGGCTCATGTCATACATCTGCTTAAAAGCATCGTAATCTAGTTGTCCCTGATTGGTATTTTTTAATAGAGTGTTTATGCTTGCCCAGTTGAACTTAGCAGGAGCCTTTTTGCTTTGAGCACGTCCCACTAGGTTTTTTAATAATAGGACGAACTCATCATCGCCTTCAACTTGGAATTCATAAAATCTCATTTTACGCCTGCTGTTTGTTTTAATGCTGCTAAAGATTTTTCTATGTTTTGTATATAAGACTGTAAATCTTGTTGCTGTTTGGCTGCGGCCTGTATGGCCTGTTGATCTGCCTGCTGCTGTTGTTGCTGTCCTGCCGTAGTGTTGGCACCGGTCTGTGCTGCGGTCGCTGTAGTATCTGATGATCCTCCGCCAGTTGCTACAGTGGCTACATTCTTTGCTACATTTCCGACTGCTCGTCCACCTTTAACTGCTAGACTTCCTAGTGCCTGCGCACCTTTCACAGCACCCTGACCGACTTTTACAGCACCTTGGCCTATCGCCGATGCGCCTCTGGCCAAAGCCCCACCTACAGCGGCAAGAGCTGGAAGGAATTCATCCAGCTTCTCTTTTTCTGAAACAGGGGCAAATTCGTCGAATCTCATCCGGCTAATACTTTGAGTAAACGATTTTGTTGTTCTATGCTTTCTCTTTTAGCACGGCCTGCTTCTTCAGCGCCGCCGGCTGCTGGTTCAGCTGCTGCGAAATCATCTGCTGGAGCTTCTGCGTCTGCGGCCATGTCTGCGCCTGCGTCTGCTGGCGGAGCAAGGTCATCGATGCTACCTGTATCAGCAGCCATATCGCCTTCTGGTTCAGCACCGATCATGTCTGCGGGGGCACCTTCACCTGATAGTGAACGCACACCGTTGGCCATAGTTTCTCTCGTTGCTTTTAGATTTTGTAAAGCCTGTTGGATAGCAGGTGCTACTTGGCTTAAGAAAGCCTTGGCTTCTTGCTGTCCGAACTCGTCACGGATATCATCTCCTAGACTGAGCAATTGATCGTTTTCCATGCCGGATAGTTCTTCAATCCAACGTGTAATTCTGTCCACCATTGACTTTGCCGTAACGATCGCACTGGCTTTATCTGTGGCGCTTTCTCTAACTTGATTCATGTTATCTCCTGTTTCAGTTGATTCGCTTTTGTTTTTATGCTTCCATGCTGTGGCATAGGCAATGGATCTTTCTTTATCAGTTAGCTCGCCATCCTTGGCATAGCCTTTCTTGATATGTTTGACCATACGTTCGTACTTATCACCCGGAGGTGCCTTCTCCATTTGAATGCTTTCTGTTGCTGCTTCACCTGTACGAGACACTTCCCACTTCTTACCAGTCTGTTCAGATTTTTTGCGGCACATGTCTTGTAATCTACGAAGTTGGGCCATTTCTCTGTTGTCATCGGCATAGGTTCCTTGACCTTGGAATACTTTCCATTTCTTGCCATTGATGTAGATAGCAAAATTGTTTGGCGGTTCTGTGTTGCCTTCGTCCCAATCATCTTCTCGATTTCTGCGGCTAAAAGACCAATTGCGATCGTAACTGCCGCCACCGCCAAAGTATCCAGCTTCTGTTTCTACACTTTCATCTTGGCCATAATCACCGTAGTCTTCGTCGGAACCGAAACCCGCTGATGCTAGGGCATATCCATCATCTGTTTCGCCGCCTTCGTCTGGATATGTGTCGGGCTCGGGAGGAACCAAAGCTTCAAAATCTGCTGCTAGGTCTTGAAGATAATCATCCATGTAACGGATTTCGCCGCCGTCTTTATCGGCATATGAATAAGATACTTCCTCTACCGCAGCTTCTACTTCTCCCTGTTGTAACAATTTAATAACTTTATCATAATTTGGATCACCGTATCCGCCGATCTCGTTCATATTTTGATCGAACCGTCTTAGAATTTGCGTAACTTCACTTCTTAAAGAATCACCGCCTTCATCTTCCGACATGTTCAATGCGGGCTTGCCCTGTGGCTGTTTTTCAGCAGTAGTAAATTGATCCCAAAGTTTCTTTCCACCCCATGCTAACACGATCACCAGCCCAATTGGCAGAGCATATGTAGCTGCTAATGTACCTAGAGCAGCTAGGTCTGTAGTTGCCACCATCGCTGCTATACTAGGAGCATATTTCTTAATAGCTTGTATATATTCGTCAGCATCTTTGAATACTTCATGGACATCGCCTAGGTCTTTGACCAACGGTTCAACATGATCCCATGCTTGATACATGATATCAGCTAATGCCAGTTTATGAGCATTCTTTGCTGCTATCTCAGCACCACCTTTAACAGCAGCACCTGCTGCTGGTGCTGCCGCACGTGCACCGGCTGCTGCTCCTCTTCCTACTGTACCAAACATTCTAGCTAGATGAGGTAATGCTGCTACTGCGCCTCTGGCCAGCAACCCCCAAAATTCGTCTACTCTTTGTGTGCTTTCATCTATCCTGCTGGCAATTTCTTTATTGATAGTGTCCAGCATCCATTGTGTCTTAGTAAATGTTTCGTTGTTTACAGTTTCGTTGAAATTGGCTTTTTGCTTGTAAGTATAGATCTGGGTCCTTAGCTTGTTGCGAGCATCTTCTAGCTGCGGTAAAGTATAGGATTCTAAATCCAGTTTTTGACCAAAGGTTTTAGACAAAGTCTCATTGAGCTTTTTAGCGTCAACCCTGTCAAATAAATCATTTGTTTTCATATGAGCACATCCGGTGGTTTGTAGTATATTTATTACTTAAAGAGCCAAACGGTTAGCTTCGCGTTTGTAGTATTCTGCTGCGTCTTTGGCGAAAATCAACCTGGCTAGATAAAGATCTATCTTGAATTGATCCTGTTCTTTGTGTGCTTTTGACAGCTTGTCTTTGAACATCTTGTAATCTACTAGACTCTGCCCAAATTTAAGATCCATAGAAATCAACTCGTTTATTTTAGTATCCTGTCCAAAATTTAACAGATTGGCCACTTTGACTGCCACACGATTTAAACTGATATCCTTGAATACCAGAGTATCACCTTTGTAAATGTCTTTAAGGCAGTCGTTGCTGACTATGGTATATCTACCGATTTCAATACCACGTTCTGTTTTTTTAGGTATTAGAGTCTGCTTGTCCAGCAGCTGCCTGTGGACATTACTGACGACCAGATCTAGATTCTGCTGTGCTTTACTCATAAAAAAAGGACCTACGGTCCTTTATTTAATATCTGGGTATATTATAAACCCACGAACTTGATTATCTTTGCGAGATCCATGTGTCCTAACCATCCAGCACCTGCTAGGAAAGCCAACAACACCATAAAATACATAGTACCTTTATTTTTAAATTTTTCTAGTTCCGATATCTTGCCAGCTAGCTCGTGATGTTGTGCTGTCTGTTCTTGGTGTAATTTGTCTGCGTGTGCGTAGTAAAGATCTCTATTTTTTTCATAGCTAGAGTTCATTATTTCTAGCTTGTCCATGATGCTGTCACGAGTACGATCTAGGCAGTCGTGCATGTCCTTGACGTCTTCTTTTAATTCGCAGATCTTGACGTCTATATTATCTACTTTTGTTTCTAGTACACTTACTCGTTCCGTCGTAGACGGTCTAAGTGCTGTAGCTGCTCTTGCCATTAGGCTCTCCATTCAAATACCAATTAAAAACAATGCTCGCTCCGAGCCGATGCCTTAATGTGTTTTATGATAGCCTAACTTGATGCCTGATATTTTATTTATTAGGATTTGACAGAATTTCTATTTTGGTGTTTATTTCTGATCCCAAGGTCCTAAATGCGGGTATCTTAAACCCTACATCATTATTTAGTTGATCTATTATAGGCACACCGTCTAGATCCTGTTTTAACAGTCCTACTGGATCTTTGTTTGATAAGAATATTTCATCACGATCTACTGTAAACTCATAGACCCAATGTTTAGCCTTGCCTTCGAAAGGGTCAGGCAGTCTGCCTTCGTTTAAGACGGGATCTCTATCGGAGAATATTATGGCCCTCAGTCCTATGGCCTGTATAAGACTGTTGAAATTGGCCTGTTGGCTTTGCCTAACGTGATCGGTGTCTGATCTCGTTGGTCTTGATCTTGTGATGTCCACTAGGGTGGTAACTCTATAGCTTTCCATAATCTGCTATTATTTACGTCAATAAAAAAGGGCGGAAAAATTTCCGCCCTCAATTCCCATCCCTAGGAATTATTGATTACTTGTTAGCTACGAAAGTTGCTTCAACAGTAACGGTTGCGCCTGTGCCTGCTGCTGCGTCAGTAGTGTCAAATGTACCTGTACCTTGTACAGCGAAGTAAACAACATCGGTTACGCCGCTTTCGAAAGCCGAACCGTTTGCTGTACCAAAACCTGCTACTGTGAACGCATCACCTGTGTCAGCTGGTAGAGTACCACCTGAACCACCTGATTGGGTGATAGCAGCGTAGATGCTACGTAGGTTTGCGGTTGTCATGTTGGTCAATGCGACCTTAACGATCAATGTGCGACCGTTTAGACCATTTGCGATTTGAAATAGATTGTAGTTAGCACTGACTGTTGCGTCTGGTGCTGGAACGTTGGTATATGTCCATGCCATGATAAGTTCTCCTTAAATGTATAGTCCCGCTCCGGGACTGGCATGTTTATTTATTCGTTTTGGAAAAAACCGTGAGGATCAGCGTGGTTTTGCGCGGTTTGCTTGGGTAAAGTGTAATCTAGGCACTAGTTTGATACTGCTACCGCTCTTGACATAACCTTCGCCGCCCTGTTTACCTGCTATGCTAGAACGCACTTCTGCTCTAGCATCTAGCTGTGATATGATATCGTCTTTTACAGCCATGATCTGTTCTAGTGTACTGAATATGGCAGCGAACGAATTGGCATGTGTTTTACGATACTGCTGTATCTTGGCCTGTTTAGGCGCACTGACTTTACTGCTGGTTAGCCAGCTGTCAAACTTAGTATTAAGATTGGTAAGATCACCAGTATCTACCTGTTGGTTTACAAAAGTATACAGTATATTCTTTAGGTCGCTGAGTTTTTCTGCTGCTAGTCTCTGATCATCTAGGAGAGAATCGATGTCATTGGCATGTTTGGCCACGAACTGTTTGACTCGCTGTATGCTCTTGTCATCTACTGTGGGCATATGATTGACAGTTACTGGACCCTGGATCATAACAGGACCTTGTTCCTTGATGCCTTTGATAGGTCCAGTCAATGGCTGGCTGTTACCTTCAAGGTCTGTATAACTGTGTACCACTATACCAGCTGTGCTTTGTGTGATACGTTGTCCTATGCTGCTGTTAGTATCTATATGATAGCTAACAGTGTTAGGAGTAAATGTATAATCACCGTTCTTGTCCACAGGCGGACGAGCATAATATAATAGATCGCCTTTGATATAACCTCTAAAGCTAGGTTCTATCATGCTTTCTAGTCTAGGCCAAAGACTTTTCATACTACCTGCGAATTCTCTACGGCTGGCTTCCTTTTCTGGATCCTGCTTGCCTCTGCTCAACAACATAGTTTCTAGATCGCCTGCGCTGGTAACACGACCATTGTAACCCTTGGCAGTGAATCCGCTGTTGTCTGTTAACACGAACTGTCCTTGTTCGTTGCGTCCAAAGAACACAGCAGGACTGCCGTCCCATTTGACAGTGACATCGTCTACGCTCTTGGCCATGCTGGCTAATTCGTCTATGGCTTCTAATGCGCCTTTGCTCCCATCGACAATGACTAGGTCTTCTGCGTGTTGTAATGCTCTGCCAACTTTAGGAGTAGCAGCTTCGTTAGTTTTCTTGCGACCAGCACAATGCGCCTTCTGGCTAAACCCTTTGGGATTAGAACAGTTGATCGAGCGTTTGTATTTCTCGCTCCATTTCTCGTTTATGACTTCTCTTATTCTCATCTTACTAGGTCTATGATCTTTCTCATCCAACTAGGACTGTTTGGTGTGTAGTGTTCTAGAGCTTCTTTCTTTGGCAGTTCTATTCCTGAACGACCTAGAGTTTCTTGTGCCGCAGCAATGAGCTCTTCATAGTTGGGCAGCTTCTTGATATAGTTAGTTATGCTTTCTACTGATCTAATATCTTTGACCGTAGCTGTCTGTCCTAACAGTTTCTTGGCTATCACATTCCAGTCATCGCCGTTAGCGATAGGTTCTTTAGTCTCTGGATCTACTAGACCAAACTTAGGACTATACTTTAGTCCTCTAGCCCGAGCGATGCTAGATAGCAGTATATGTCTATGTTCACCACGATAAGCATCCGACCCGCCCAACATACTGCCTTGTTGGAATTTAGGATTGGTGCTAAACATAAAATCTGTTTGAGCAAACCCATTAGCAGGGTCACCTAATACGGCTGTTTTTAAGTGTACATTGTCGCCGCTGAGTTTTACACTTTCTTTGCCAAACTTGGCGATCAATTGCTGTGCGAATTCTTTTTTGTCTATTTGGTTAGCATCAACGCTGAGATCTAGGTCTCCGCTATCTGCTTTGCGTCCTGTAGTACCTAACCATTTAATAGGCACACCTGCTTCGTCTTTGTCTAATGTGAAATCTAATCCGGTAATCCGTTCTAGATAAGCGATAGTTCCGGGGATTTCATCCTTGGTTATTCTGCGTGTCAGTGGCTGTTTGTCAGCACCCTTGAATACATTTCCACCTTCTAATAGATCAATCATTACTCTCATCCAATTTCTTCTTTTGTTTTCTAGACTCAGCTATCTTGCGTATTCCGCGAGTAAATTTAGCAGGGTCTTTGCCTTTGATAGCATTGAGCAATCGTCTTTCGAGCTCGTCGGCCATCTCGGGATCGTAGTGCTTATTCAAAGATTCTATAAGATTTATAGCACTGTTGATTATGTTGGTAGCCCTGCTTTCCATAAGGGCGTCCGTGTTTCTTACACTGGCTACTTGATTGAGTTCTTGTAAAATCGATCTTGTGCTTAGTTTCATTTTATGCCTTCCTGACAGTATATTTAACACGATTTTTCGGAAACAACAAGTATTGATTTTTTGTGCGACGCACACTAAAATACTAAATAGTCAGTAGAAACCATGAGTTTCTAACACACTTACACAGGAGATAGTAATGAAGCAATTATCTGAAAAGATGCTTGGCATCTTAGAACGTCTAGCAGAGATGTTCCCCAAACAAAACTACCAATCCGAACTGGATAGGTACGTATCATCAAAATATCCCACTTCCGTAGCTGATGTAGAACATTGGACTCGCGAGTTTGATAAGCAGCAATCGACCTATTCATGGAGGGCAACACAATGACGTTTATTAAAGCATTTTATAGCTGGCTAGAGCAAATTGGTAAAGCTAGAGCAGCAGCACATTTCGCACAAAAGGGCGACTACGAATCAGCACTCAAATTGATGACTGGTGACTGATATGAGATATATTGTTAAGGCCATCATGTCATTTTTTGATTCTTGTGATCCAGTACAAGAGAAAGAATGGTTACAGCTGGCAAGGACAGAATATCGAAATGACGCGGACTATGCTTATCATATGTTGAAATTGGGTAAAGTTCCATATTATGATACCAGCATATTAGGTTATAAATAATTGACTTGTTAACAAGCGAGGATATATAATGTACACATACACACAGGAGAGTTTTATGTTTTCACCACAATTTTTCGTCGACACTTTTCAAAACACCAAGAAAGTTGTCGCAGACCAAATTTTCAAAGATCCAGCATTGAATAAAGCAGCACACGCATACATCGATGCACAGACGCAATTTGCCAAGATGGCTATCAACAATACCATCGACATGGCTAAGTATTCTGTGGATTCCATTAGCAAACATTGGTTTCCAAAGAAGGAATGGACCGCCTAAAGGTCTTAGACATACACACACACAAAGGAGAATATTATGTCACAATCAAACGGACTACATGAAATGATCAAAGCCCCAGAAGTTAAATTTAATAAGAACGGGTATGAAATCCGTACAGACATTCTGGCTATGGCTAAAGACCTTGTTGCTCAAGACTTTCAAGTCAAGTTTCAAGGTTGGGAAATGACTGCTACTCGTGATGAGAAGACTGGTCAGATCGTTAGCACTGTTAGCATGCCTGAATTCCCAGGGCTCGATAAGGTACTAGAAACTGCCGAGAAAATGTACGCATTTGTTAACTCAGGCGTGAAGAAGTAATTATTACCGCATAGCGGATTACATATATTTTATTAGTAAACAGAAAGGACTCTTCGGAGTCCTTTCATATTTTTCGCATTAGATAAATCGCTTGATTTCTTTTATTTCCTGAAGCATATAACGAAATCGGCAGTTTGGAAGATAGCCATTCTGTTAATTGTGTGGGATTAAAGTTTTCCATATCGGCTGTAGAATTTTCTATGCTACCATTATTGATAACAAGATTATCTCCATAAGGTGGAGTCCAATAACTACGTATGATTTCTAGATTAGCTTCTACAGCATAATCTTTTTCTATGACTAAAAATCGATATGATTGCTGTCCATAGTGTTTCATTACAGCTACTCTATCTATACCGCCATAATATCGTTGGTCATTTAATCGTATAGCAGGTATAGGATCTCTCCAGCAGCGATCTCTATTCCATATTAATGACAGCTTGATAATCTTTTCTAATCTAGTTAGAAAGTTTTTTTCTAATGTAGTCTTTTTAACGCTAGAGACTAGTTGTTTAATTAGGTATCTATTGGTATCAAATATTTCTAGATCGTTAAACAAATGCCATTTAGACATAATAGCACCAAACACTGGTCCCATAATTTCTATATAATGATCTTCTATATTCCAGAGACCGTCAGTGTATAGGTATCCTAAAGGTAATGTTTCATACCTTATAGGCATCATATTAACCTTGGAATTCTATCTGATAGTCAGCTTCTGTTGTGTTAGGAAAACGTGTGGTCAGCTTCTGTATGATGTCAGCACGGCTTTCACCATCGATGCGAGCTTGTCTGCCCGATGCTATCTGTGTTACTAGATAAGTGCCAACACCTTCTTGTGGCTGATCTTCTGGTTCTGGTTCTGCTGCTTTGCTATTCCAGCTTTGTGGAAACTTATTTTGTAAATCAGTTATAGCTTTGTCGATATCATACCCGCCGCGAGCAATTTCGTTAGAATTAGTCTTGATCTCTTGAGCATTATCTTTCATAGCCTTGGCTATGCGTTGTAGCAGACCCGGGAACAATTCAGCAAATTTTTCATCACCTCGACTGTAACTTATGGTTTGATTACCGTTGTTCATTTGATTAGTAGGAGCATGTATTTGCCACTTACCATTAACATCATCTATGTTTGCTTTATCGACGATTGAGATCAAAGGACCATCGGGAGCATAGTTGTTGAACCAACGTATACCTGAACTAGAACCTGTACAGAAACTAGCACGGAATCCTGCTGCGTTGTTAAATGTATAACATGATCCGTAGTTATAAGGAATTACCGCAAAGAATCTATCATCGTCTATAAGAATAGTTTCTTTCTTTTCTTTCTTGTGTTTTTCTATGATACCGGCATCTTTGATGCGTTCTAGTTCGTCTCTGTAATGTCTATCTTGTACGATTGCCTGTATCTGACGTAGGTTCTTAAACTTGTTAAAATCTTGATGTTCTGGTTTTAGTTTTTTACGCAGACTGAGAGCTTTCCACGCACCTAGAGCATCGCCGCCTTCACCGTCTACATCTTCATAGTCAACTACACCTTTTGAATACAGTCTGGTCAGCCACTCATCAAACTTGCCATCTGTGGATACATCACCGTAGTCAGTCGCTGACAATGATCTATCTAATAGGTCACTCCATAGTTTCATTACTTCTTCTGGTTCGGGTTTTGTCCCTAATTTAGCCAAATCGCCTTTGGGGATAGTATGGTCGTGTATCAGGGCCAGATAGACCTGTTTGACCATCTGTGGATCTTTTATCTTTGCCGCTACGTTGGCTTCTAATATGACTTGATTTAGTTTCATCCTGATATCACGACCCTTTTAAAGAAACCTAGGATCGTTCCTAGCTTTTTCATATCACCATTAGAGATGTCTTTCAATAACATCTTTGGTCCTTCTTCGAACTGAGGCTGTAATTCATCGCCTCGAGCATACTGTGGTCTCTGTAATGCTCCTGTCTGTTCTGGATAATAATGTGCTGCGGTCATTAGCACAGCGTGATTGATAGTTTTTTTCACGATACCGGGTGCTTCTGTGCCGCCTCTGCGTATCTCATCTATTTGATTTTCTAATCTTTCTACATAATCTAGTTTTTTCTTAGCTTTACTGAAAGCATCATTTTTGATCATAGTAACAATATGTCCACGTAAGCTAACGATAGCAGCTTCCATAGCTTTGACCCACATAGGTCTAAATTTCTCTATGAGATATTCTGTAGTAACATTGCCCAGCCCTCCCTTCTTTGCCTGAGCTTGATACTCTTTTCTTTTCTTGCGTTTATCAGTGACTGTTGTTGTGTTAGTACCTACATAAAATTTGGTCAGCTTGCCGATCTTGCCTTTGATAAAATCGATATTATTGCCGCCGCGGTCATTGTTAAAAGTTTCTGGCTCACCGCCTGCGCTGGCTACAGAATGATAGCTACCCTGTGATGCTTTGATAGCAGCAACACCTTTGGTTCCTTGTATAACTACCCAAGCACCCCTATAGGCATTCTTTAGTTCGCTCCAGGAAATCTTTTCTACAGGACCGTACTTGATATCGTGTCCTAATCCTTGTGTTTTGTGTAGATACTGTATAACCTCCTGTCCTCCAGGCTGGTTTTTAACTAGGTCAAGACTTGAACTGACTTCAGCAAGGACGCCTTCGCATAATTGGGCAAATAAATGGCAAGTTTCTATTCTCATAACGTATTTATTTCTCTATAGTTTTAACGATTAGGTAATCTCGGACGGTCTTGTCCTAGGGCTCTAGGATTGGCTTCAGCATCTACACTGTCCTGTTCAGGCCAGCTATAAATGTAGTCTCCAAACTCGTCACGCACTAGAAGCCAACGGATTCCTCCCGCAGAATATTGATGTATTTGTGCTCGATATCCTGGAATAGTTGTATCAAAATCTATATCTCCTGTACCTACATCCTCACCGTTTTCACGAGCCCAGTTGGCTACAGCATTTACTTCTTGTCTAGTGTTAGGTCCTTGTCCGTTTAGATTGCCAATCATCCATATATCATTAGTATCCGTACGGGTAAAAGATCTAAAGAGCTGTCGTCCTAATGTACGGATAGCACGTTGCATGTTTCCAGGCAAGTTAGCCACCTGATGAAACTCGGGATTTTCTACTCCTGCGGCCGCTAGATTCCTTCCTGCTACTGCTGGCAAGTTATCTGTATCCACACGCACTGCTGGCAGATTAGCATCTTCTGGTTCTGGGTAACCGGGATCGTCCGGATCGGCTTCTATATCTCGCATACGACTCAACAGATCTCTCATTCGTTGATTAGGTGCTACATTGCCAGCTGCTCTTTGTGTATCACGCTGTGAAGCTCTGCGTCTAGGATCATTAGGTTGATCATTGCCGCGAGGTTGGTCGGGTTCTGGTTCAGGTGCTTTGGCTGGTAGATTATCGTCTGTAGGTTCTTTGAAATCCCAACCCCAATCTATGTTAGGTTTTTCTTGAGGTTCAGCCGTTGGACGTGATTCTGGCTCATCGTCTTTTTTCTTTTTGCGATCTTCTTCGTTTAAGTAATCTCTAAATGTTTTCATTCTGCGTTCTTCCCACACTTGGCACGTTTGGCGTTAGTCAACGCACCATAGTCTACAGGCCATTCTTGACCAGGTTGTAATTCACGAGCATTAGCCGGGAATTGAAAATCAATACCTGAAAGTTGTTCGATCTGTGCTATTGGTGAGCGGAATTTAGTTAGATCGTTGCCTAGATTCTGATAAGGTTTTGTGTGCGGAAACAGCCAACCGGCTGTAGCACCTGTCTGTTGATCAATAACGATCTTGTAAAAACCAGTTGGCACTATCACTCCAGACCCTATCTTTTCATTTGAAGGTCCATATAATGCTCCAACGTATATGGTAAAAGCGCGGTTCTGCTGTACCGTCCAGCCTCGTATCGAAGTTTCTAACAGTTTCCATATTCCTCGATTTAAGCTGCCATGCTGTGGATACATGTTGGTCATGAGAAAACTCTCATACTCCACGATCTGTGACCAACTTAGGTCACCATCGGGAGCAGCATGTCCTTTGTCGTAGCCTGTGCCTGCGTAGTCATCTGGACGTGGTCCGCCCTGTATTGACTGATCTGCGACGAATGCGTTCGTACGTGGAAAGCATCCTAAGGCATTTTGTGGAAGTAGTGTGTAGGCGACATACATAGGGATCTTAGCAGGAGGATCGTATGCTACAAGATATGCTTCCCTACATATAGGTTGTGCTTGTCGCTGTGTTTGTGCCCATCCGTATGGGCTGTGTACTTGGCAGCTCTGTACAGGTAATGGTGGTCTCTGGTCCCAAGCATAAGAACTGGTAAAACCTACCAGTGTTAACAAAATTGTTGTTAAGATTTTTTTCATTTTTATTCCCAGATCACCATTTTAAATCGTTCCTTGGGAATACCAAAGAATTCACATTTCCAATCGCTCTGTGCGAAGAAATCCAGATGATGCCATTTGTCTTTGTATTTAAGCAGATCACGCCCTGCTTGCTCAAAATCAATAGCTTTAATTATAGGTTCTATAGCATCTTTAACTGCGCATATTTCTTCGTAGCTAAACCCGTCATACTCCCAATGTATGATTTCAAAAGCATTGCCTTCACGATCGACGTAATCCATGCTAAAATCTAGTCCCCACTTAGGACGCATGGCTATAATTTTGTATATCAATGGTAGAGTTTTAGCCCAAAATTTAAGCTGCTCTAGGGCAGCTCCGGCGTAGGCTTTGCGTTCGAACAACAGGCTGTGATTTAGTACAGCACCTTCTACCTTTGGTTCTTGTGTAAACCATTCTTGTTTGAGTGCTGTTCTATGCTTTCGATGCTGTTGTGTGATAGCATCGTTTGTGCTGGCAAAATGTTGTTCTAGTACAGTTAGGTCATAGCCGTTCTGATCAAACAGTGCTAGGTCTTCTGCTATAGGAATATACAACATCTTGCCTATCGGTTTGTCCCAGTACCCATTAGGGTCTAGTTTATTAGGAGTTAACTGTATCATTTAACAATAGAACCTTCCTTGCTAACTTCTTAGATAATTTCTAATATATTTCCCGCCACTGCCAACCTACACCCACGTTAGTACTCTGTGAGCCTATGTTAGTTGCTACTACAACATAGATCTCACTGTCTGTGCTGTCATAGTTTTGTACGATGTAATTCTTTTTGGCTTCACTGGGCAAGTTACTTGCTGGAGCGCCGCCTGCTTTTTGACTGCCCTGTGTGCTGGCGCCAACAAATCCGTTGTCCATTTCATCGCCGCCTGTGAATGCTGTACAGGTAGCGTTATATTGAACGCCACTGTCATCATCAACGTCCGCCCACGTAGATCCTGTTAGTGCGGCCTGATTGGGCAGTTTGATCAAACGCCATTTAATACTGTCGCCGTCGCTGAATACATTTAAGTTGCCAGAACGAACTATCATACGGTTAGCATAGGTTCTAAATGCTGTCTTTAATCTTATGGCCATTATGGTCAATGTTGCTCCAGAGGCTATGGTTCTTAGGCTAGGACTGATCACTGACCAGTCCTGTCCTGCTTCTACATAACCACCTTCTGATACTACGGTAGAACAGATCTGATCAAAGTAAGCACCTGTTGTTGTTCCTGTGTTTACGATCTCACAGCGTACAGGCAAGTTTGGTGTGCTCATATAAACTGTGGTCAGGTTGTTTGAGTGGTAGAACATATGACAAGGAATGAAAGCACCATTGTGTACAAATCCTACAGTAACAGCACCTACGCCCAACCATTGGAACTCTATAAAGCTCAACTGTGTCTTAGTAATGTCTAGATTAAACAAACTGCCGCCTTGTCCATTACAGGGATCGATGTTCCAGTTTGCCTGTGTGACACGATTTTCTACAGGAGCACCCGATGTATATGTTCTTATAACCCAACTGAGTGTGCCGTCACCTGCTTGTTCAAAAAATATACCGTTGTTATCATCAAAGTAACCTGTGCGCTTTGTAACATTGGCTGTGGCCGCATAGTAGCAGAAACTTGTAAGTATCTGTTGGCTCTTACCTGGCATGTAGTGATGATAGAATTTAGTTTGGTGAACAACACGACAAGCGGAGTTGCTAGTAGTCGTTAGTCTGGCACAGGCCTTGTTTGCCTGAAACGTCACAGTTCCACCATTTACTGTATAGTCGATAAAGTTAGGATCTAATCCATATAGATGTTTGTAGTCACCTAGGGTAAAAGGACTGCTCATGCGTATGCGGCCAAACGCATCTGACTGTCCTACTTTGAGTGTGGTACGAAGCACAGGTTGTCCCAGAGCATTATACTCCATGACATGATGTAGATCGCTTAGGTTAGGTTCCCAAGGATGTTGATAGTTAGTGCTGTTTGGTAATAGGACTGGCATCTATTAGGCCCAAGGTCTACCAACGATCAATCCACCTACGTTAGGATTGTCTACTACGTTGTTGGTGTCGTTGTCGCCTGTTGCGTAGCGTGTTGGTAACTGTGTAGCGTCGGCACTGGTATCAGCATAGCGTCCTGGTTCTATCGCATTCTGCGCTGCTCTATCATTGCCTGCTAACTCTAGTTTGGCGTCTTGTCTTTGGCGCTTGTAGGTCAATGTTGAAATACCGTTAAGTGACATTATCGCTCCTCTGGGTATATCGGGAAACTGTTTCCTCTTAGATCTCTAGGATGCTTTGGCCCATTTACTCCGCCGCCTGCGTCTGTAGTAACTGCGTCGATAGGCAAGACTTTTGGGTCTGGGGCTGTAGAGTATGGCTGAGTAGATACTAAATCTACTATGTGCTTGAATCTGTTGATATCACCGTCGGGCGCATCGATAGTTACTTCTGCTTCGATGTCCTGCGGCTGCTCGTTGCCTGCTTCGATACTATCGATCAGGTCTAATAGGTTGCGTATTATTTCTGTTGCTCTCATAGTCTAATATTTACCGTTTACATCCTGTGCCCTGTTAAATACCCTGATGGAAATACACGCAGATAATTCGTACTGGACTTCCCTAAAATGGCCAGCAGCTCCTAACGAATCCGATTACAGGGTATTTGAAAGATATTGCGAGGGCAGAGTTTTACTGCTAGGCAGCACCCGACTGCTACTTCCACTGGCTACAGAAGCTTGGGATCTAAATCCGTTATACGACGATCCAAAATTAAAGCAGCGTGATTGGTTTACATTAAATGAGCGTTGGGATACAGTAATAATAGATGGTGGCTTAGCGTTTGGAGAACAGTTCTGTCGAGACCTGCTGAATGTTGTGCTGCCCAACTGTGATCGATTAGTTGCCCGTGCTTTCCTTAATCCCAACTGGCCTACTAAGTATGCTGTATACTTTCCTAGAGCACACGAACTAACCCCGCAACCTGCAGAACATCCCGTCAACGAAGTTTATACATTTTACATATGGAACAGAAACCAACAATCCTAGCCATGTACTCGGGCGGCTTAGACAGCCTGGGCATGGTCTACAAACTGTTAACTGAAGAACAGTATAAAGACTACGACATACACATCCATCATGTCCATAACAAGAACATAGAAAATCGTTGGCGAGCAGAAGCCATAACGGTAGATATGGCTGTGAAAGAATTAAAAAACTTGGGTTTTAAGTTTGCTTACAGCGAAAGCGAGATAGGCACACTTCCCTTTGGCGATAAATTTATGTTTGACACAGACAGCATGAACTTCTTTGCTGGCTACGTTTGTAGTGTTAATCCCAACATTGTGAAAGTTGCTATGGGTA